>MDSY01035260.1_pt1 | contig 41126 bp, 41 predicted proteins | sample 811131 | NCBI WGS metagenome assembly MDSY01 (sample SAMN05326643, study PRJNA326480) | marine metagenome | isolation source: seawater | place: Atlantic Ocean: South West | collected 2010
TCCTTCATCTTTTAAATGTTCATCAGATTTATCAATATAAGGAGGGTTGCTAATAATTACATCAAATTTTTTCTTTGGTATATCCGAGAACCAGTTACTGTGTTTAACAGATATATTTTTTAATTTATGCTGGAGAATGTTTTTTTTTGCGATCTTAAGAGCATCTAATGAAATATCACTAAGAAATACGTTGGCGTTCTTAAATTTTTTCCCGAGAGTAATTCCAATTGCTCCGGAGCCAGTTCCTAAATCAAGAATATCAAGCTCTGTGCAATCTTTATATTGCTTAATAATTAAATCAACTAATAATTCTGTATCTTGTCTGGGTATAAGAACATTTTCATCTATATAAAACTCCAAATCATAAAATTTCCACTCTTTTAGAATATATGCAAGAGGTTTATTGGTAATTCTTTCCAAAACAATCTCCATAGTTTCCTTAAAATTATCCTGATTAATAAATTTATCATAGTTTTGAATTAAGAATGGGTGCTTAACTTTTAGGACATGCTCGAGAATAAACCTTGATTCAATTCCTACTTCTCTATAAGTAAGGGTAAGATTTTCAGTTAGTAATTTTTGAACCTGTAGAGTAAGTTCATGAATAGTAATTGGCTTATCAGGGAAGCAGAATTGATTTCTTTTGGCTTCTTTAATCTTCATCAAGTCTTGATAATAAGTCAGTTTGATGTTCTGAATTAAGGACTTTAATTAGCTCATGTAATTCGCCATCTAATATTAAATCAATCTTATATAGGGTTAAATTTATTCTGTGATCAGTAATTCTCCCCTGTGGGAAGTTATAGGTTCTTATTCTTTCGCTTCTATCTCCACTTCCAATTAAACTTTTTCTTTCTGAAGCGATTTTTGATTCCCTTTCTTGTATTTGACCATCTTTAATTTTAGCTGCCAATACACTCATAGCTTGTGCTTTGTTTCTATGCTGAGATCTATCATCTTGGCATTCAACAACAATACCCGTGGGTAAGTGCGTAATTCTAACTGCTGAATCTGTTTTATTAATATGCTGACCACCTGCACCAGAGGCACGATAGGTATCAACTCTTATATCGGCTGGATTTATATCTATATCAATAATTTCGTCTGCTTCTGGAAGAACTGCAACAGTACAAGCTGAAGTATGAATACGCCCTTGAGTTTCAGTATCAGGAACTCTTTGAACTCGATGACCACCTGATTCAAATTTAAGTTTTGAATAAGCACCCACGCCATTAATTTTTGCTATAACTTCTTTGTAACCTCCTACTTCTGCCTCATTACTAGAAATAATTTCTAATTGCCAGCGCATTCTTTCTACAAAACGAGAGTACATTCTAAAAATATCACCTACAAATAATGCTGACTCATCACCTCCTGCACCCGCTCTTATTTCAAGAAAAATATTTTTGTCATCATTAGGATCTTTTGGTAATAACAAGGTTTGCAACTCTTTTTCAATCTTTTCTAATTCTATCTTTCCGTTATCAATCTCTGCCTGAGCAAAATTTTTCATCTCTGGGTCACTAAGCATTTCTTTAGCATCTGAAATATCTTTATCAAATTTTAAATAATCCTTATAAATATCTACAACAGGCGATATGTCTGAATGTTCTTTAGATATTTTTTTGAATCTTTCCATGTCCTTAGTGGCATTTTCATGACTAAGCTCTCTATTAATTTCTTCAATTCTTTCAGATAGAGCGCTTAATTTATTTTGCATTGATATTTTCATAGAAATTTATTTTTTTAGGTTATATATTTTTTTAAGTAGTTCTGAAATTTCTTTCGTTTCATTTGCTGCAGAATCATTTAATGCTTTTGTTGGGTGATGTAAAAATTTATTTGATAAGTTATTACTGAGAGTCTCTAGTATTTCATCAATCGATTTACCATTTGCAAGTTGCTTTTTTGCTTTATTAATTTCTTTTTGCCGATTATCTTCAAATTGATTCCTTAAAGAGACAATTGTAGTGCTAGCTTTTTTCTTATTAATTTTCTTATAAAAATTTTTGACTTTTTTTTCAATAATTATATTTGCATCTTTTACTGCATCCGTTCTATTATCAATTCCTTCTTGAGCAATCTGTGCAAGTTCATCAAGCGTATATAGAAAAATGTCATTTAACTTGGATGTTTCAGATTCGATATCTCTTGGAACTGCAAGATCAATTAATAACATGGGCTTATGTTTTCTTTTTTTTATTGCCCTTTCAATCATTCCAAGTCCAATAACTGGTAATTGACTCCCAGTTGCACTTATTACAATATCATATTCGTATAACTGATCGTGTATTTCACCAATTAAGCATGTTTCAGCTCCAATTTTTTTTGCTAATTTTTTACCTCGGAAAATAGATCTGTTTGCAACAGTAATTTTTTCCGGCTGATGTTTATTAATATATTTTGCAATTAACTCTGTCATTTCACCAGCCCCGACTAAAATAACTTTAGTTTGATAAAGATCGCCAAATATTTTTTTTGTAAGTGAGATAATCGTAGAGGCTATAGTTGTATTACTTGCTCCAATATTAGTCTTAGACCTTATTTCCTTGGCAGCTTCGAATACAGTTTGAAAAAATTGTGACAAGAACTTCCCTTGCGTACCTGCATACTCAGAAATTTTTGCTGCTTGTTTCATTTGCCCCAAAATTTGAGTTTCTCCTAAGAACATACTATCTAAGCCGGAAGCAACTTGATATGCATGAGTTAAAGCATCTTTATTACTGTAATGGTATAAATGTTTTTTTAACTGTGACAATTTTATGTGATGATAATCTGCAAGCCATTGGTATACAATTTGTTTTTTTGGCCCATTGAAATAAATTTCAGTTCTATTACATGTTGAGAGAATAGCCACCTGACTAACCTTGTTGCTTTTAAGATCAAGAAGGGCGTGACTTATCTGGTCAGCATGAAAGACTAATTTTTCTCTTAAGCCTAATGGGGCAGTCTTGTGGTTTATTCCTATAATATTTAAATTCATATTAATTTAATTCGCTCACATTATCTCTATTCAATCAAAAAAGGGTAAAATAAGCATTTTACAATAATAATCATAATTTTTTAGGATCTTAATCATATGGATAAAACATTTAGAATTGCCCCTAGCATTCTTTCAGCTGATTTTGCAAAATTAGGACAAGAAATAAATGATGTAATTGCATCTGGTGCTGACATAGTCCATTTTGATGTGATGGATAATCATTATGTACCAAACCTTACTATTGGACCACTAGTATGTGAGGCAATAAGACCAATTACTGATGCAATTATTGATGTTCATTTAATGGTAAAGCCTGTAGATAGAATTATTCCTGATTTTGCTAAAGCAGGAGCCAATATTATAACCTTTCATCCAGAAGGTTCAGATCATATTGATAGAAGCTTATCCTTGGTAAGAGAGAATGGTTGCAAATCTGGCTTAGTATTTAATCCAGCTACACCTTTAGAATACTTAGATCATGTGATGGACAAGATTGATATGGTGTTATTAATGTCAGTAAATCCAGGTTTTGGAGGGCAGAAATTCATTCCGGAGACTCTTAATAAACTTAGAATAGCCAGAAAAAAAATTGACGAATATACTGAAAGAACTGGTCGCGAAATATGGTTGGAGGTAGATGGTGGTGTGAACGCAGAAAATATTGCTGAAATTGCTAAAGCGGGAGCAGACACTTTTGTTGCAGGCTCAGCAATTTTTAAAGCGGCAAATGATGACGACCCAAACAGCTACGATACAATTGTTCACTCTCTAAGGGCTTCGTTGTCGAAAGCATAATTTGAAAAAATTTAACAATATAAGAGGTATTTTTTTTTGATTTAGATGGAGCATTATTTAAATCCGATAGAGTAGATTCGGCAATAAAGATTCGGCAATAAAAAATTTAAACGATTTGGTATCCATAATTAAAATTAAGAAAATGTTCACTACACTTACAAAAAAACAATTTGAAGGATATAAAGAGCAAGGGTTTAATAGAATTCCCTTAGTTTTAGAAAGCTTCGCAGATTTAGATACTCCTCTATCTGTATATGCTAAATTAGCAAATCAGCCATATAGTTATTTATTAGAATCAGTTGAGGGCGGCGATAAATTTGGACGGTATTCAATCATTGGTCTTCCATCTAAATTAAGAATACAAATAAATGATAATAAAATTTTAGTCTTTGAAGGCGACAAAGTAAAAAAAGAGATTAAAGATGAAAATCCATTAGATTATATCGATCAATTTATGGCCAATTTTAAGGTCCCTACTGATTTAGATTTGCCAAGGTATTCTGGAGGGCTTGCTGGTTATTTTGGGTATGAAACTATTAAGTACATTGAGCCGAAGCTTTGCAAAAATTTTTTAGAAGATAAGCTAGATCTACCAGATATTCTTTTAATGCTTTCTGATGAGATCGTAGTGTTTGATAACATTTCAGGTACATTATTTATTATTAATTATGTTGACCCTTCGATTAATGACGCATATGAATTAGGGCTAAAAAAGCTTCAAAAATTAGTGAGTAATTTACAATCAGGCCCATCACCATTTGCTTCTTTTGAAAATCCTGAATCTGATTATGGTAATTTAACTGAAGTATTTTCAGAGTTTGGAGAAGAGCAATATAAAACTGCTGTGGATAAAGCCAAAAAATATATTTTTGATGGCGATATAATGCAAGTAGTTTTATCTCAGAGAATGACTAAATCTTTTGAATCAAACCCATTATCATTGTATCGGACTTTACGGAGCTTAAATCCATCTCCTTACATGTTTTTTTATCACATGGGTGACCATTATGTTGTCGGGGCTTCCCCTGAGATTCTAGTCACATTAGTTGGCGAGAAAGTCACTGTAAGGCCGATTGCAGGAACAAGACCAAGGGGTAAAGATGACTCTGAGGATATTCAATTCGAAAAAGATCTATTAGCAGACCCAAAAGAAATTGCTGAGCATGTTCAATTGATGGATTTAGGTAGAAACGATGTGGGAAGGGTTTCTAAAACAGGTACTGTAAATGTTACAGATAAAATGATAATAGAGAAATACTCGCATGTAATGCACATTGTTTCAAATGTTGAAGGCGTTATTAAAAATAAATTATCTGCAATAGATGTTTTAAAGGCTTCGTTTCCAGCTGGGACAGTTAGTGGTGCTCCAAAAGTTAGAGCTATGGAGATTATTAACGAATTGGAAGATACCAAGAGAGGGGTTTATTCAGGAGCTGTAGGTTACCTTGGTTTTGATGGCGATATGAATGTTGCAATTGCAATTAGAACAGCAGTTATTAAAGATAATATGTTATATGTTCAAGCAGGTGCAGGTATAGTAGCTGATTCAGTCCCTAAGAATGAATGGGTAGAGACACAAAATAAAGCAAAAGCAATCTTAAAGGCTTCAGAGCTAGTTCAATCTGGTCAGAGCGAGTGAAAAAATGATAGTGATGATAGATAATTACGATTCTTTTACTTACAATCTTGTACAGTATTTTTCTGAGCTTGGGCAAGATGTTGTTGTCCACAGAAATGATCAAATAACAACTAATAAAATACAAGAACTAAACCCCAATTATATAGTGATTTCTCCTGGCCCATGCACTCCAAAACAAGCAGGTATCTCCCTAGAGGTAGTCGATTTTTTTAAGGGAAAGATCCCAATATTGGGGGTCTGTCTCGGGCATCAAACAATCGGCCAAGCATTTGGCGGCAAAATTACTCATGCAAAAACTATAATGCATGGTAAAACATCTAAGATTTATCATAACAATGAAGGAGTTTTTAAGGGAATTGAAAATCAGTTTATTGCTACCAGATACCATTCTTTGGTAATTGAAAAGGCATCTTGTCCAGAATGCTTTGACATAACTGCCTGGACAGAAGACGGTGAAATTATGGGTATTAAGCATAAAATGTATCCCATAGAGGGCGTTCAATTCCATCCCGAATCAATTTTGAGTCAATATGGGCATGACTTATTAAGAAACTTTATAGAAAATAATGGCTAAACAATTTAAAAATTATTTAAATTCTCTTATCAGAGGGGAAGACTTATCTTCTTCTGAGATGGGTATTTTGATGAGTTTAATTATGACCGGGAAATTAAGCTCCGCTCAAATAGCTAGTTGCCTTGTTGCAATGCAAATTAAGAGTGCAATTCCAAATGAGATAGCAGCAGCAGCTTTAGTTATGCGTGAACACTCTAATAAAGTATCAGTAAAAGACACCCAATATCTTATAGATACATGTGGAACTGGTGGGGATAGCCTGCAAACATTTAATGTGTCAACTATAAGTGCAATTGTAGCTGCTGCTGCTGGCGCAAAAGTTGCAAAACATGGAGGAAGGTCAGTCTCGTCTAAATGTGGAAGTGCTGATGTATTAGAAACACTGGGCGTCGATGTTAATTTAGACTATAAAAGACTAGGTCAATTAGTGGACACTATTGGCATAGGTTTTATGTTCGCACCTAACTATCATCCGGCTATGAAACATGTAGCTTCAGTTAGAAAAGAATTAGAAGTCAGAACAATTTTTAATTTACTTGGACCTTTAACTAACCCAGCTTCTACTTCTAAGCAAGTCGTGGGTGTCTATAGTAAAGAACTTACTACGACTTTTGCAGAAGTCTTACAAAAGCTTGGTAGTGAGCATGTCCTTGTAGTTCATGGTGAGGATGGTATGGATGAAATTTCTATTACAGGAAAGACTTTTGTTGCTGAATTAAAAGACAATGTCATAAAAGAATATACTATTGAACCTTCATTGTTTAATCTGAAGGTAGCAAGTTTAGAGGATATTATTGTTGAAGATCCTGCTCATTCAAAACAAATGATTCTTGATATTTTAAGTGGTAGATTATCTGTTGCTAGAGATATTACACTTTTAAATGCTGGGGCAGCTATCTATATAAGTGGCCTAGCTAATAGTATAAAATCTGGGATTCTAATGGCTTCAGATGCAATAGACCAAGGAAAAGCAATGGAAAAATTAAATCAATTAATAGATTCATCAAATGGCTAATATACTAGATAAAATCTTAAGCACTAAAGAGCTTGAAGTTGAGCATGCTAAGTCTATCAAATCTATTGATAAGATTCATGATGAAATTAAGCTAGCCACAAAGCCTCGAGATTTTATCGGGGCAATTAGGGATAAGCATAAAAATAGTTTACCTGCTGTGATCGCAGAAATTAAAAAAGCAAGCCCATCAAAAGGAGTGATTAGAACTAACTTTAATCCAGAATCTATTGCCAAATCATATGAAGCTGGTGGAGCAGCCTGCATTTCAGTTTTAACGGACCAAAAATACTTTCAAGGGGACCCGAAATTTTTAGATGTTGTTAAAAAAAATTGTTCGCTGCCTGTTCTAAGGAAAGATTTTATTATCGATTCTTATCAAGTTTACGAGTCAAGAGCATTAGGAGCTGATTGTATTTTACTAATTGCTTCAGCCCTTAATTCAAAAAAATTAAAAGAATTCGAATTCATAGCGCATGATTTAGGCATGGCAGTCATAGTTGAGGCTCACAATGAAGAAGAGCTAGAAAAATCGATATTACTAGATACCCCGCTAGTAGGAATAAATAACCGTAATTTGAAAACATTCGAAGTATCTCTGGATACCTCTATCAATTTAGTAACTAAAATACCTAAAAATCGAATTCCTATTACAGAATCAGGTATTTTAAAGTATTCTGATATTAAATTAATGAATGACAATAAAATTTTTACTTTTTTAGTTGGAGAAGTATTCATGCGAGATGATAATCCTGGTCAATCTTTAAAAAAATTAATAAATTTATGACCATAACTAATCGACCAAGACGTATGAGGCAGCATGACTTTTCTAGAAGATTGATGCGGGAAAATAATCTCTCTGTTAGCCATTTGATTTATCCAATGTTTGTAATTTCTGGCGAAAATATTAGGGAGAGTATTCCCTCAATGCCAGGAATTCATCGTTTAAGTATCGATCAATTATTAAAAGATGCAAAAGAATGCTTTGATCTTGGCATACCTGCTATTGCTTTATTCCCAGTTATTGAAGATGCATTAAAATCCAATGATGCAAAAGAATGCTTCAATGAGGTCGGTTTAATCCCAAAAGCAGTCGTAGCGCTTAAAAAAAATATTCCAACACTTGGGGTTATAACTGATATTGCTTTAGATCCATACACGAGTAATGGGCAAGATGGACTTACTGATGAAGATGGAAATATTATAAATGATGAAACAGTTGATTTGTTAGTTAAACAAGCCTTATGTCATGCCAATGCCGGTGCAGATATTGTTGCACCTTCAGATATGATGGATGGCCGAGTCGGAAAGATTAGAACAGCCCTAGAGAAAAATAATTTTATTAACACTAAAATATTATCTTATTCTGCAAAATATGCATCTTCATTCTACGGACCATTTAGAGACGCTGTGGGTAGCTCTAAAAAATTGGGTTTATCATCTAAAGAAACATACCAGATGGACCCAGCAAATAGTGATGAGGCTTTATACGAGGTTAAGTTAGATTTAGATGAAGGGGCTGATATAGTAATGGTGAAGCCTGGGATTGCCTATCTTGATATAGTCTTCAGGGTCAAGGAGGCTTTTCAAAAACCTACTTTTGTTTATCAGGTTAGTGGTGAATATGCAATGATTAAAGCTGCTTCTGAAAATGGTTGGCTTGAAGAAGAAGAAGTTGTTTTAGAGTCTTTAATATCTTTTAGGAGAGCCGGAGCGGATGCAATTCTTACATACTTTGCTTTACAAGTTGCAAGATTGATTAAGTAGTTGGGTTAAACTCCATAATTTTTTTAATGCTCATCCCCTTATTGCTTAGTAAATTCTTTTTCTTACCGCGCATATCATTTTCAAAGTAGACTTTTAATTCTATAGGGAACCAAAGTCCTTCAATTATAAATGCAGGGATTATTTTAGTAGATTTCTTTTTGCTTAATTTTTCTTGATAAATTTTATCCTTTACATCAAAAGCAATATTTTTATTTAATAAAATATATTCAACCTCCTTCATATTATCTGTGAAAAGGCTAATTTGAATTTTAGGAAACCTTGGTATTAACCCATCAAGTAATTGACCAGTTAAATGCGGATTAAAGTCTTTAAATAAGGTCATTATAGTTAGCGCCTCATTTTTAATCTTAACTATAATCTCTGAATCAACTTCTTCTTGAAAGATATTTTGGTAATCTTTTAAAGCTAAATCGATTTCATGGTTTGAGGGTAATTTATCACTTGATAGTAAACCTAAATATTTTGCAGCTTTTCTTTTTGCAAATAGATAGTCAGTTATGCCTTCTTCCATCATTATTTCTGCTGCTCTGGCTGCAACTATTAGACGATTATTATTTGGGTTATCAAACATCATTTAAACTTTTAATTAAGTAGGAAATAGGCATTACTATCTGGAAGAAATTCATCATAAAAGTATTCATAAATCCCATTCTCATCTTTGTCCACTAACATTCCATTTTTAGGACTTATCCTTAGAGGGATTATTCCATCTGGGGTTTCTAATATCTTTGTTGGGTATTCTTTTATTATAGGCTTCATATAATCTATCCATATGGGAAGAGCTGCTCTTGAACCACTTTCATGTTTGCCAAGCGTTCGGGGCTGATCAAACCCCATCCAAGTAATGGTTACAATATCTGGATTAAATCCAGCAAACCAAGCATCTACAAGATCGTTCGTTGTCCCTGTTTTCCCAGCTATATCCTCACGCTTTAATCTTTTAGCTTTTCTTGCTGTCCCAGTATTCACTACCTCTTGAAGTAATGAGTTCATAATAAATGCATTTCTAGGATCTATTATTCTAGGAGTTTCCTCGTTTGTAACGGAAAAGTTTTGTTTAATCTTTCTGCCTTTCACATCTATAATTTTTTCAATAAAATATGGCTGTTTTAGGTATCCCCCATTCGCAAAAACTCCATAGGCAGCGACCATCTCTAAAGATGTAACTTGACCGACTCCTAATGCCATTGACAAGTAAGGTGAATGTTTTTTCTTATCAAAACCAAATCGTGTAATGTAATCAAGAGCATATTCTGGATCAATATGCTTTAAAACTCTTATGGCTACTAAATTTTTTGATTTAGCTAGCCCCTCTCTTAGTCTTATTGCACCATCATATTTTTCATTATAATTTTTTGGCTCCCAATTTTGATTAGTATTTAGCTCCTTTGCAGTAATATATATTGGTGCATCATTAACTAGAGTTGCTGGAGTTATACCTTTTTCGAGAGCTGCAGAGTAAATAAAGGGTTTAAAAATAGATCCGGGTTGCCTTTGCGCTTGTGAAACATGGTTATATTTATTCCTATGAAAATCAAAACCACCTACTAATGCTAAAATTGCACCTGTTTTCGGATCCATAGACACTAGTGAGCTTTCGACTTTGGGTAGTTGTGTTGCAATCCAATAATTTCTTTTCTTTACAAATCGAATTACGGATCCTGGCTTTAGTAACCTTTCTCCTTCATTCTCGATAGCCAAATCTTTTTTTAGTAATTTCAAACCTCTCTTATAAACGCTAATTTTTTTTCCGTTTTTAAGAAGAACATCTACTCTTAAGGGCTGTAAATCTAAAATAACCCCAGGAATGAAATCATTATAGGTTGCTATTAGCTTGAGCTTTTTTAATATATATTTATCTCGATCATCATTATTTTTAAACTCTTTAGTCCTAAATTCAATGAAATCTTCGGGTGGGGCTAAATCATGTCGCTCCATATAATTAATTATTCCTTTTTGTACCGCTCGATTTGCCATTATCTGGTTTTTCTTTTTGATTGTTGTGTAAACCTTTAGCCCGCTGGTATAAATTCTATCTCCAAATTCTTCAAATAATGTTTGTCTAACCATCTCGGCTATATAATTTGCCTGAAGTTCACTTTTCATAAATTTATCTTTGAGATCTAAAGAATCTTCTAAAGCTAAAATATAAGTTGGTTTGTCAATATATCCATGACGCAGCATGCTATTAAGAACATCTACCTGTCTTTTGATTGCTAAATGAGGACGAACTAAAGGATTATATCGACTAGGTGCTTTTGGAAGCCCTGCTAGTAGCGCAGTTTCACCTAAGTTTAGTTGATCAAGATTCTTTCCGTAATAGGTATTGGCTGCTGCAGCAAAACCAAAAGATCTTTGCCCTAAATATATTTGATTAATATACAGTTCTAGTATTTCTTCTTTTGAAAGAATCCTCTCTATTTTAATCGCGAGTAAGATCTCGTTTATTTTTCTTTTTAAGGTACGTTCAGAAGTTAGAAAAAAATTCCTTGCTACTTGCATTGTTATCGTACTGGCGCCCTCATGACTTTTGCCTGTTATATTTCTAAGTGCAGCTCTTGTTATACCTATGAAATCTATCCCTGGATGTTCAAAAAATCTCCGATCTTCAATCGATAGAATCGCATTAATCATTTGTTGGGGGGTTTCTGAAATAGCTATAAAATCTCTTCTTTCTTCACCAAATTCTGCAATAAGAACGCCTTCTTTTGAATATATCTGAAGTGGTTGTTTAGGATAATATTTTTCTAAATGTGCAATATTAGGCAGTGTAGGGTATATAAGTGCCGATACAAAAATGACCATTGCTAAAATTGATAAGCTGGCTAGGATGACAAGAAAAATATAATTTTTAATAACTGTATACATAATATATTTTAAATAAAGTTTAACTATAATATTAAACGTTTATTATAGAGGTTTAGTATGAAATTTAAGTTACTAATGTGATAAATTTTTATTATTTTAAATAGAGAATTAAATTGAAAAAAGCAGAAAATATCTTTTTAATTGGTTTAATGGGGTCCGGTAAAACTACTATCGGAAAGCTGTTATCAAAAAATTTAGGTAAAGAGTTTTACGATAGTGATCATGTTGTCGAGGAAAAGACAGGTGTTAAAGTGCCATTGATATTTGAGTATGAAGGTGAAGTAGGCTTTAGAAAAAGAGAAGAAAGTGTTTTGCAAGAATTAGTTCGTCATAAAAGCATCGTGTTAGCTACTGGTGGGGGTATTATTTTGTCTCAAAATAATTGTAAACTACTCAAAGATAACGGACATGTTATCTATTTAAAATCAACCTGTGAGGATTTAGTAGCTAGAATGTCAGAGGATAAGTCTAGGCCTTTACTTCAGGGGGTTGAACTTCGAGAAACCTTAGAAAATTTATTCTCATTTAGAGATCCTATATACTCGTCAACGTCTGACTATATAGTTGAAACTTCTAATAAGCGAATAAATCAGATAACTTCTGAAATCGAATCTTTTATTAAAATACTATGAAAACTATTAATGTAAAACTTGAAAAAAGAGGCTATCCAATATATGTCGGTGGAGGACTTTTAGAAAATTATGACTTATTTGAGAAACATATCAATGGTAAAAGAGTAGCCATCGTAACAAACGATAAAGTTGGCTCTTTATATTTGCAAAAAATTTCAAATACTTTGTCTGTTGAAAAAGAGGTTATGTCAATTATTCTTCCTGACGGAGAAGCCTTTAAGAATGCTGATAGTTTAAATATAATTTATGATAAATTGCTAGCAAGCAAAGCAAATCGCCAAATTACTTTAATTGCTCTGGGGGGAGGTGTTATTGGAGACATGACTGGATTTGCAGCTGCTACATTTATGAGAGGAGTGGACTTCATTCAAATCCCCTCAACTTTATTGTCACAGGTTGATTCTTCTGTAGGAGGAAAGACTGGAATTAATCACCCACTTGGTAAAAATATGATCGGCGCATTCCATCAGCCAAAATGCGTTATCGCTGATATCAATCTAATGGAGACATTGCCTGATAAAGAGCTATCAGCAGGTATGGCAGAGGTTATAAAATATGGTTTAATTCGAGATGTTAGTTTTTTTGAATGGCTAGAAAAGAATATTAAAGGGATTATGCAAAGAGAGCCAAGTCTAATTATTGAGGCTGTTGTTCGCTCATGTCAGAACAAGGCAGATATTGTGGAATCTGATGAATTTGAGTCTGGTATCAGGGCAATTTTAAATTTAGGGCATACCTTTGGTCATGCTATAGAAACTGCTACTGGATATAAAGAATGGCTTCACGGGGAAGCTATTGCAACAGGTATGGTCATGGCAGCTGATCTATCATTACAGATGGGATGGCTTACACCAAAAGAAAATGACAGAATTAAGTCTTTAATTATTAATACTAATCTTCCTATTAATCCTCCAGAAATTTCTAAACAAAAATTTCTTGAATTGATGCAGCTTGATAAAAAAACAAAAGAAAATCAAATAAATTTGGTTCTACAGCAAGGCATTGGAAAAGCTGTTCTAACAAATCAGTATGATAATGAGAAATTTCATAATACCCTTTCAAAGAAAACTTTCTAACAGATTCTGATGATATTAAAACCTTATGCAGCAGATCCAAGTAGCTCAATAGGGCGACAATATGAAGAAACAAAATCAAAATTTAGAAATGATTTTCAAAGAGATAGAGACCGTATAATTCATTCATCTGCATTCAGACGTCTTGAATACAAGACCCAAGTTTTTGTAAATCACGAGGGCGATATGTTCCGAACACGCCTTACTCATTCATTAGAAGTTTCCCAGATTTCAAGAGGAATAGCGCGAACATTAAACTGTCACGAAGATCTTGCTGAAGCTATTGCCTTGGCACATGACCTTGGGCATACTCCTTTTGGACATGCCGGGCAAGATTCTTTAAATACATGTATGAAAAATTTTGATGGGTTTGAGCATAACTTACAGTCCTTAAGGGTCGTTGATTTGTTAGAGCAACGATATGCTGATTTTGATGGATTAAATTTAACTTTTGAGACGCGAGAGGGAATCTTAAAGCATTGCTCTTTAAAAAATGCCAGGAATCTAGGTGAAGTAGGTGAGAGATTTATAAAACAAAAACAACCTTCATTGGAGGCTCAATTAGTTAATCATGCCGATGAGATTGCTTATAATAACCATGATATTGACGATGGCTATCGTTCAGGGGTTTTAGAATTTAATGCACTAATGGACGTATCTATATTCAAGGAGTGCGCTGAGCTTGTAAAAAAAGATTACTCGGATATAGATGAAACTAAACGAATACATGAAACCATAAGAAGAATAATGCATAAATCAATTTCCGATATTTGTGAAACTAGCTCAACTAATTTAATTGAATCAAATCCTAAATCTATTGGTGAAATTAGAACACTTCCAAAATTAATAAACTTCTCGGAAGAAATGGCTCAAAAGCAGTTAGAACTCAAAAAGTTTTTGAGATGTTTTCTTTATGAGCATGAGCGGGTGGTTGAAATGACAGACAATGCAAAAGGAATAGTTAAAGATTTATTTGAATATTTTTTAAGTAATCCATCACAGATATTAGAATCTTATCAAAGTAAGTCAACTCATGATGTAGCTAGATCGATTGCAGATTATCTAGCTGGGATGACTGATCGTTATGCAATTAAGATTCATAAAGAGGTAATTTAATCAGTTAAACCTGAACGCTCGAGGGCGTTTCATTGCAATTGTGGTTATTTTACAACAAACTATGTAAATTTGTAACATAAAAGTCACAATTAGCTTGCTATTTAATATGAATATTAGGGATAATGAGAGTAACTCTTCTTAATGAGAAAGTTTATTCTTAAGAAAGTTTTTTTGTTGAGAAAGGTTATTTACAGATTACTTTTTTAACCTTGGTTTTAAAAGTAGTTTTAATTATAGGAGAAATATATGAACAAGAAAATGAATCTAGCAGTTGCGGGTGCAGCTCTAGCTTTAGGTGCTTCGGCAGCTAACGCTGGAATCGTAATCCCAGCAGGTGACTGGACATTAGATGTAAATGGTAACGTTAATGCATTCTTGAATTTTAATGATGCTGACGCTGCCCAAGGTACTGCTCCAGTTGGTGGTATTGCTAATGGTCAAGATGGTCTTGGTGAATCTGATTCACAAGGTATCAACACTGGTCTATTACCATCATGGTTAGGATTTACTGGTACAACACGTCAAAATAATACTGATGTGTCGTTTACTATTTCATTCCAGCCTAATGCTTCAGATAACACAGCGCCATATCATGGTGACTCTAAAACACCGTTAAATCGTCAATCATATTTATCATTTGGTGATAAATCATGGGGTTCTATCAAACTTGGTAAAGATATTGGTATTTTTGCTTCTGGTGCGATCCTAAATGACATGACACTTTTAGGTGTTGGTTCTGGTGCTAATGGCCGTTCTGGTGGTGCTACTACACTAGGTGGTATTGGTACTGGTTATGTTTATGCTGCATGGAAGGGTCAAGCTACATATACGACTCCAAACATGGGTGGATTCCAAGCTAAAGTTGGTTTAATGAATCCAAATAATATCCCTGATGCGAATACTAAAGTAACAACTAGAACGTATCAAAATGATACAACGTTTACTGGTACAGCAGCTACAATGGCTGGTTCAGCATCTGCATCTGTTATTAAATCTGCATCTGTAACAATTACTTCTAAGGGTACTGCTACAACTGATACTACACACACAGACACTGTTACTGGTGCTGATGCTGGTGCAGTTAACCAAGATCGTTTTGGTATTGAAGCTGAAGCGTCATACTCATGGACTGGCGATGTTGCTGGTAAAGTTTGGGTATCTGGTGCTTCATATGAAGTTACACGTATTGAAGCTGGTACAGCAGCAACTAAGCAAGATTACGACATTACAGCATTCGATGTAGGTGCTTCTTTAAGCGCTGGTAATTTTGGTTTAGTTGGTTACTACTATGATGGTGAAGGTCTAGGTACTACATTATTCGGTAACGCAGGTGTTACTGCTGGTGGTGCTGAACGTGATTCAGACGGTGGATATGTTCAAGCTACATTCGTAATACCAACAGGTACTAAACTTGGTGTTGCTTATGGTGTTTCAAACCTTGACGTAGCATCCGGTGAAACAAACGCTACTCTAGTTGAAGAAAGTGAACGTTGGACAGTGGGTGCATACCATCCATTGACTAAGCATCTAAATTTAGTTGCTGAGTACAATTCAACAGAATCAACTGGTCAAGACTCATCAAACCAAACTGAGAATGATTCAATGTCTCTTGGTGCGATCTTATTCTTCTAGGATTTAAATCTTAGTAGAAGTTTGACAAGTAGTAGATTAAATTAAAAACGGCATCTTCGGATGCCGTTTTTTTTATTTCTTTATTTAATGATCATATGAAATAATAGAAAAAAATAAAAATCCTAAAATATGAAAAATAATAACAATCTGAACGAACTATTAATTCAAGCTGCAGCCTTAATTAAGGCAAAACAATTCGATAAAGCAATACCTGTTTATGAAGCAATACTAGAAATTGATGATGTAAATATTAAAGCGCTGACTCACTTACCGATAATGTACATAATGAAGAAACGCTTTCAAGAAGCGGTAGATATGATAAATAAATCGTTTAAGGTAGTAAAGCCAGAAATAGGTGATTATCAAAATTTAGCGAATGCTTATGCAGAATTAAAAGATTATAAAAACGCAATAAATTCGTATAAAAAAGTTATTAAAATAAATCCAAAAATTACGAAAGTATATAAATTATTAGGCGATATACAAATGGAGGTTCCCGATTATTTAGGGGCTATTGATGCATATAAGCATGCATTGGAATTGTCCCCTGAAAAATTTGAGCAATTATTTGATTTAGGAGTAGCACTAGAATATTCTGGCAATCATATAGATGGACTGAGCTTATTAACTGATGCTATTAAAATTGAACCAAATCATGTTGAATGTAATAATAGATTGGCATCATGCCTAAGTACCAATGGCAGGTATAAAGAAGCTAAAATTATTTACAAGAAATTAATGGTATTAATACCAGATGCAGTATCACCAAGAATAGATTATTCATCAAATTTATTATATGAGGGAAAATATGATGAGGCAGAAAAAATATTAACAGAGATTGTAATAAAAAATCCAACAAAATATCAAGCAAAATTGAATCTAAGTTTTCTTCATCTACATAAGAAAAATTTTTCAGAAGGATGGAAATATTTTGATAACAGAGTGTATGTTAGGAATAGTATAGATAAGTCAACAAGATTCGATAAGATTAACAAATATCTTGATATTGATGTCGACAAAAAAACCTTAAAGACAAGTGATAGGATATTGATTTTATTGGATGGCGGACTTGGCGACGTAATTCTTGGTTTAAGTATGCTAAAAGAATTCAATAAAAAATATAGCAACATAAGTGCAGAAGTCGATTTTAGATTAATTAGCCTAGCTAAAAGATCTTTTCCGGATGTTCAATTTTATCCAATTAGTATTCATAACCATGAGATTCTAATTAAACATAATTTCAATCAGTTTGATAAAGCTATTTATTGGCTGAGTCTAGGTAAATACGTTCGTCAAGATATAAAGAGCTTTCCGCAAAAGCCTGTAGGCTTCTTAAAGGCAGACACTAATAATATAAATAAAATAAAAAATAAATTAAAAAAAGATAAAAAGATTATATGTGGAATTTCTTGGAAAAGTGCTGCGGCTGAGGGCGCTCATAAAAGTATTAAACTTGAAAACTTAGCACCTATTCTATTAACTAAAGGTATTAGATTTTTAGACTTACAGTACGAAACTGAAATAAATTTTGGCCAAACTGCAGTAGAAAAAGAAAATATAAAAAATAATAAAAATATTATAATTGAGGACTATCAAGGCATTGATAAATTCATAGATATTGATGGGTTATCCTCATTGATATCAAATTGCGATATTATTGTTACCACGAGTAATGTAACAGCTCATTTAGCTGGGGGACTTGGCATTAAAACTTATTTGTTTGTTCCTTTTTCACGAGGAAGGCTTTGGTATTGGCATGAAAATAACGGTGTTAGTATTTGGTACCCAAGTATTAGAGTATTCAAAGCAGAATCTGTTGGTGAATGGGGAGATATATTTGAAAAAATTGCCAAAGAAATTGAACAGGAAGTAAATTAGATTTTTGGAATCACAAACTCTTTAATTTTTCTAGTCACAGTGTTTCTACCAATTCCTAATATCTCAGCAGCTTCTAATTTTCTATTTTTTGTATGCTCCAGAGTTTTTTCAATTATAATTTTTTCAACTTGGTCTACAAAAAATTTATATAACCCCGGCTTACCATTTAGTAACTGTCTAGATAAATCTCTAGCTAAATTCTCTTGCCACTCAGCTGAACCGCTATTTAAATTAACTGGCTCATCTTTAAGCTCAGAAGGCAAATCACTAACGATTATTTGATTTCCAGGAGACATGACAGTTAACCAATGACATACGTTTTCAAGTTGCCTCACGTTTCCTCTCCATTGAAGATGGTTGAAATACTCCAAAACTTCTTTAGATAGCAATTTAGGCGATACATTTAATTGATTAGCACTTTTAGTTAAAAAGAATCGAGATAAAGTCGGTATGTCCTCAATCCTTTTTCTTAAAGGAGGTACTGTGATTCTTATTACATTTAATCTATGAAACAAATCCTCTCTAAATTTTCCATTTTTTACAGACTCTTCTAGATCTTGGTGCGTTGCAGCGATAACCCTTACATCAACCTGAATAGAATCTGCACCACCTATTCGATAAAACTTACCATCACTTAAGACACGTAATAATCTTGTTTGAAGCTCCATTGGCATATCGCCAATTTCGTCTAAAAATAATGTGCCGCCATCAGATTGTTCAAACCTTCCTTTTCGGGAGCTTTGAGCACCAGTAAATGATCCTTTTTCATGGCCAAATAGCTCCGCTTCAAGAAGGTCCTTCGGAATAGCTGCGGTATTAATAGCAATAAAAGGAGAACTATTCCTGTTACTATTTTTGTGAATCGCATTTGCCACTAATTCTTTACCTGATCCAGATTCACCATTGAGTAAGACGGTTGCATTTGATTTGCTTAGTCTTCCAATTGCGCGAAATACTTCTTGCATAGATTGTGCTTGACCTATAATTTCTGGGAGTTCGGTACCTTGTGAGCTAGAATTATTATCAGCCACAGTAATTTGATCTAAAGCTTGATTTATAATTTCTAGAACCTTATCAATATCAAAAGGCTTAGAAATATATTCGAAAGCACCTTGTTGAAATGCAGAGACTGTAGTGTCGAGGTCAGAATAAGCTGTCATGATAATAATTGGTATTTGAGGAAATTTTTCTTTTACTTTAGTTAAAAAATCAATGCCTGATTCTCCGGGCATACGAATATCACTCACAATAACAGACGGAATTTCATGATTGAATTGATTGATTGCTTCATTAGTATTACTAAAGGACTGAAAGGGAAGTTTAGCCCTTGATAGTGCTTTTTCAAAAACCCACCTGATAGATTTGTCATCATCGAGAATCCATACCTTTTTCATTTAACCACCTCATTTATTTTTAAATTATTCTCTATGGGAAGAATGATCGAAAATTTTGTTCTACCTGGGGCACTAGAGCAATCAATCATGCCATTGTGTTGAGTTATGAAGTTCTGAGCCAATGAGAGGCCTAAGCCAGATCCAGATTCTTTGTCAGATACCAATGGATAGAATATCTTATCTAAAAATTCATTCTTAATTCCTGGCCCATTATCAATAATATCTAAACGTATTGCAGTCGTGTGTTTCTTCTTGTGGAATACAATTTGACTTTCTGCTCGGGTAATAAATTCTAAGCGCATACTTTCTACAGGGTTTTCGCTGAGCATTGCTTGTACACCATTTCTAGTAACATTTAAAACAGCTTGGATTAGCTTTTCTCTATCCCCAATGAATTCAGGCAAGCTAACATCATAATCTCTTATGAGCTCTAAGTTTACGGGAAATTCTGACAATATTAAGCTTCGAACCCTTTCTAAAATCTCATGAATATTAGTTTTTTTATAAACAGGAAGCTGGTGCGGGGTTAATAATTTATTCATAAGATTTTGAAGTCGATCTGCTTCATTGATTATAATTTGTGTGTATTCTTTTAAAGATCTCTCATTCAATTCTTTTTCTAGCAGTTGGGCTGCACCTCTTAAGCCACCAAGGGGATTTCTAATTTCATGAGCAAGGTTTCTTAAAAGTTCTGAATTGGCTTGTTGCTGTATAAACATCCTTTCTTCACGAGCTACCCTTAGTTGCTGATCCATTTGAATGAATTCTACTAAAAAATCAAATTTTTTATGTTCAATTGGGGTGATTGTGAAGCTTACGCAGATAGTTTTATTTTGTTTGGTTTTAATAAAATATTCATGTTCACGATAGGAACTTTGTTTAGATTTCGATCTACTAAGGGCATCCTTGAAAAATTTAATATCTTCAAAAAACAAACCAATGCCTTCATTAACTACTTGGTCATGACTTAGTTCAAACAAAACTTCAGCACTTGGGTTTATATACTGAATGATTAAATCTTTATCACAAACAAAAATAGCGGTAGCTAGATATTCCATACCTTTCAAATAGCTTTTTGTTGTTCCTGATATCATTTTTTAACTCCCATAAACTTTATCAAGTAAGAATGAGTCCAGAATTTAATGTTCTGTTTCATTAGACCCTGTTAAAGTGCTACTTTGACTTTATTGCCCAGCATGCACAATATCAGTGCATATTTTTTTTAGTTAAAAAAAGGGCAGATTCAAATCTGCCCTTTTAATTAAAACTTATAAACTGTAATACATATCATATTCAATTGGATGAGGAGTCATTCTTAATCGTGTGACCTCTTCCATTTTTAAATCAATAAAACTATCAATAAAGTCATCAGAGAATACCCCACCTATAGTTAAAAATTCTCTATCCACTTTTAATGCCTCTAGAGCTTCTGGCAATGTCGCAGCAACCTGAGGTATTTTTGCTTCTTCTTTAGCTGAAAGATCGTACAAATCTCTTGATTCAGCTTCACCCGGGTGAATTTTATTTTGGATACCATCCAGGCCAGCCATCATTAAGGCACTGAAGGCTAAATATGGGTTCGCCATTGGGTCCGGGAACCTAACCTCAATACGCCTAGCTTTATCAGTTGATACATATGGGATTCGGATTGCAGCAGATCTATTTTTTGCAGAATATGCAAGCATTACTGGTGCTTCAAAGCCAGGAACTAGACGTTTGTATGAATTTGTTGATGGATTAGTGATTGCGTTCAATGCTTTACCATGCTTAATAATTCCACCGATGTAGTAGAGAGCTGTGTCACTTAAATTTGCATATTTATCTCCCGCAAACATATTTTTTCCATCCTTCCAGATTGATTGGTGAACGTGCATCCCTGTTCCATTATCATTTAATATTGGTTTTGGCATGAAGGTGGCTGTCTTGCCATATTTATGAGCTTCATTCATGACAACATATTTAAGTATCTGAGTCCAATCCGCTCTCTGAGTTAGTGATGAAAATTTAGTACCAATTTCATTTTGACCTGCTCCTGCAACTTCGTGATGATGGACCTCAACAGGTACGCCCATTGCTTCAAGTGTTAGACACATTTGTGATCGAAGATCTTGTAAAGAGTCAACAGGCGGAACTGGAAAGTAACCCCCTTTAACCCTAGGTCGATGACCAAGATTACCTGCACCATCATAGTCATTGTTAGATTCCCATTCCGCTTCTTCAGATCCAATATTGACTGATGAACCACTCATTCCAGAATTCCAAGTGATTGAGTCAAATACAAAAAATTCAGGCTCAGGGCCAAAATAGATAGTGTCACCAATACCAGTTGTCTTAAGATACTTTTCAGCTCGATCAGCAATTGTTCTTGGGTCCCGATCATATCCTTTTCCATCTGTTGGATCTACAACGTTACAGGTTAGTATAAGTGTTCTTTCTTCCATGAATGGATCAATATTAGCTGTATTTTCATCAGGAAAAAGTAACATATCTGATGCATTAATCCCCTTCCAACCAGCAATAGATGAGCCGTCAAAAGCATGCCCTTCAGTAAATTTACTTTCATCAAAAGCGGATGTCGGAACAGTTACATGTTGTTCTTTTCCTCTAGTATCAGTAAAACGAAGATCAATAAATTTAATTTCCTGTTGTTTAATTTTTTTCATTACATCAGCGACGGCCATACTAAAACTCCTTAAAAATTAATTACTTTGTATGTATAATATATAAAGCAGAATCTATACCAATATTTATTTCGCTAAAATACTCTATTTATTTGCAAAATACACTAAATATATAATATATGCACTATAATAGTGCATTTTTAAATAACTATATACGTTTTTGTAATACATTAATTATTTATCTCCATAATTTTTTTATGTTTATAATATTAAATTCATGAAAAACAAAATAAAAAAATTTGCAGTTCTTGGACACCCAATTTCACATTCCCTTTCGCCTCAGATACATTCTTTATTTGCAAAAGAATTTTCTATTGACTTGGAGTATCAAAAATTTGATGTCAACCAAGATAATTTTCTAGAGAATATTAAGCGTTTAGAAGGAGAGGGCTATGATGGACTGAATATCACGCTCCCATTAAAGAATAATGCTTTTCAGATCTGTGATGAAGTTTCTGAAAGGGCATCTTTATGTAAGTCAGTTAATACAATAATATTTTCTGATAATAAAATTTTTGGAGATTCAACTGATGGTAAAGGGTTAGTAAGCGATCTAAAAAATAAAAATATCAATATAAAAAATAAAAGTATTTTGTTAGTCGGGGCAGGTGGAGCTGCAAACGCTGTAATTTATGACCTTGTGCAAGGTAAGCCAAAGCAAATATTATTAAGTAATAGAACTTTTATCAAAGCAATTGAAATGAAAGATTACTGGGAAAAATTTTCAGATAAACACAAAGTTATTATAAAACCTATAGATTTAAAATACTCTCACAAGATTAATTTTGATTTAATTATAAATGCCACATCTTCATCAATAACGTCAAATGATTCACCTGTAACAGCAGATATTTTTAATTTCTTAAATATTAAAGGCGTATGTTATGACATGATGTACGGAGCCGAAACTCCGTTTATGAAATGTGCTTCTAAGAAAACTGATGCAGTTTATAATGGCCTGGGGATGTTGATAGAGCAGGCAGCAGTCAGCTTTAATATTTGGCACCAAGTAAAGCCAACAACAATAAAAGTTGGAGAATTATTAAAAAGCTTATAAGTATTTTTTTAAATATTTACCAGTAAAGCTTTTTTTATTCATTATGATTTTTTCAGGTGGACCTTCCGCAATAATTTCACCACCACCGTCACCACCCTCAGGACCTAAATCTATAATCCAGTCAGCAGTTTTAATTACATCAAGATTGTGCTCAATTACTACTAGAGTATTTCCATTCTCTCTTAGTTGGTGAAGGACATTTAATAATAATTGGATATCAGCAAAATGTAAGCCAGTTGTTGGCTCATCAAGAATATAAAGCGTTCTCCCGGTATCTCTTTTTGATAGTTCTAACGCCAACTTTACTCTTTGAGCCTCTCCGCCAGAGAGGGTCGTTGCATTTTGACCTAGCTTAATGTAGCCGAGACCCACATCTAAAAGAGTTTTAAGTTTTCGTTCAATTGTAGGAACTGCCATAAAAAACTGATGCCCTTCTTCAACAGTTAGGCTTAAAATATCATGAATATTTTTACCTTTATAATATATTTCGAGTGTTTCTCGATTGTACCTATGGCCATAACAAACATCGCATTCAACATATACATCTGGTAAGAAATGCATTGCAACTTTAATAACACCATCCCCTTCGCATGACTCACACCTGCCACCTTTTACATTAAAGGAAAATCTTCCTGGATTGTATCCTCTTGTTCGACTTTCTTGAACTTTGGAAAATAAATCTCTAATTGGGGTAAACATACCAGTATATGTAGCTGGATTAGATCTTGGTGTTCTTCCAATGGGGTTCTGATTCACATCTACAACCTTATCGAAAAAATCAAATCCATGGATATTTTCATAGCTTGCAGGCTCTGAATTACTTCGATATAGATGCTTGGCAACGGCTTTATAAAGGGTGTCATTAATAAGTGTGGATTTTCCACTCCCAGAAACTCCTGTAACACATGTAAAAAGACCAATAGGAAGGTTTAAATTAATACTTTTTAGATTGTTACCAGCAGCCTTTGTTATTTTAAATATAGATTCAGTAGGAATCTTTATTTTATTTGAAACGGAAATCTTTTTTTGACCACTTACATATTGGCCTGTTAAAGAAGTTTTATTTTTTGAAATTTGTTCAGGTGTTCCCTGCCCAACAATCTCACCTCCATGAATTCCAGCACCAGGCCCAATATCAACCACATAATCAGCAGCCATAATTGCATCATAATCATGCTCAACTACAATAACAGTATTTCCAATATCCCTAAGGTTTCTAAGGGTTTGAAGAAGTTTGTCATTATCTTTTTGGTGGAGTCCAATAGAAGGCTCATCCAAAACATACATTACCCCTGTTAAGCCACTACCAATTTGGGAAGCTAGTCTTATTCTTTGAGCTTCACCACCCGAAAGAGTCTCCGCTGATCTTGAGAGAGATAAATAGTCTAGGCCAACATCTATTAAGAAATTTAGTCTATTTTTTATTTCCAGGATTATTTTACTGGCGACTTGAGCACGGAAACCTACTAATTTAATATTATTAAAAAAATCTAAAGATTTTTTAAGGGGAAACTGACAAATTTCATGAAGATTTAAATCACCAACCAGTACATTCCTTGCTTCAATTCTTAAACGAGTTCCTTTACACGAAGGACACTCTTGATTACTTAAATACTTTGCAAGCTCATCACGAACAGCACTTGAATCAGTTTCCTGGTAGCGTCTTTTAAAGTTATTTATTATTCCTTCAAAAGGATGTTTCCTTTGATTGATAGATCCTTGTTCGTTGAAGTAACTAAACTCAATTTGTTCTTTATCACTTCCAAACAAGATAATTTTTTGGATGTTATCTGGTAAATCTTGATAAGGTATTTCAAGATCAAAATCATAATGCTTTGCAAGGCTATTTAGCATTTGATAATAAAATTGATTACGCTTGTCCCAACTTTTGATAGCACCAGATGATAGAGGGAGTTGAGGAAAAGCTACAACACGAGTTGCATCAAAAAAGTTTTTATGTCCTAATCCGTCACAGTCGGGACATGCTCCCATTGGATTATTGAAAGAAAATAACCTTGGCTCTAACTCTGTCAACGCATAGTCACAATGAGGACATGAAAATTTTGCAGAGAATAGCTGAGTTTCTTCACTATCCATATTTACAGAAATAATTTTACCATCAGCTATTTTTAGACCTGTCTCGACCGACTCAGTTACACGTTGTTTAATATCTTGATGAATCTTGATTCTATCAACTACGACATCTAACTGATGCTTTGTATTTTTTTGAATAGCTGGAATATTGTCTATCTCATAAATAGTCCCATCTAACCTAATCCTTATAAACCCTTGTGCTCTTAACTCGTCAATTAAATCTATGTGACTACCTTTACGATTGTTTACTACGGGGGCAAGAATCATAATTTTTGAATCTTCTGGGAGGGATAAAAGTTGATCAACTATTTGTGATACAGTTTGCGCTTCAAGTTTTATTTTATGATTAGGACAGTATGGGTCTCCAGCCCGAGCATATAGCAAGCGTAAATAATCATGAATTTCAGTTACTGTTCCGACTGTTGATCTTGGATTGTGTGAAGTTGATTTTTGCTCAATTGATATCGCAGGAGATAATCCTTCAATCATATCCACATCAGGTTTATTCATTCTGTCTAAAAATTGCCTAGCGTATGCAGACAAGGATTCAACATACCTTCTTTGGCCCTCAGCATAGAGCGTATCAAAAGCTAACGATGACTTTCCAGATCCAGATAAACCTGTAATAACTATTAGTTTATTTCTAGGGAGGTCTAGCGAAATATTTTTTAAGTTATGGGTACGGGCCCCTTTAATTTTTATGTAATCCATTTAATCTTATCTTTTTTAGGGAGCAACCTGATATTATATTTTATAATCTCAAATTTAGAAACTAAAGTTTTACTTTTCATGAGAATGTAAGTGAATGTTGCCATCAGAAATTAAATCTAGCTTACTAATAGCTTCGATTTACTCATTCTGGATGCTTAGAATTTTTTTAATATTCTTGACACAATTTTTGTTTATATATTTTCTGATGGAATTATTGGCATCTATAATAGCTTTAATAGTTTATTTTATTGGGTTTAACTATTTGGAAGCTTCTTTATCAAGTTTGGTTAGTAAGTTGGCACCAATCCAAAGGAGAGGTTTAGCATTAGGGGTGTATAATACATCTCAATCTTTAGGTATTTTTGTTGGTGGATCACTTGCTGGATTGATTGCAGGTTTTTATGGTTACCAGGGTGCTTTTTTATTTTGTAGTCTACCTATAATAATTTGGTTGTTTTTATCTATATCTATGAAAATGCCATTTAGGAAAAAAATTAAATTAATTAAATCACTTAGATATGAGAAAGTAATAATTATTTAGATAATCAATAGGAGAAAATATGCCGTCAGTTAATAAAGTAATGTTACTAGGTAATTTAGGGAGAGATCCTGAAGTAAGAACTTTTCCAAATGGAGACTCAGTATGTAATTTTAGTATTGCTACAAGTACATCATGGAAAGATAAGGCTTCAGGAGAAAAAAAAGAAAAAACAGAGTGGCATAATATTGTGATGTATAGAAAATTGGCTGAGATTGCTGGTGAGTACTTAAAGAAAGGTAGCTCAATTTTTGTTGAAGGTAGCCTTCAAACAAGAAAGTGGCAGACTAAAGAAGGTCAAGATAGATATACGACAGAAATCGTTGCAGACACTATGCAAATGTTAGGAGGCAGAGATAGTCGAGTTAGTGAGTCAAGTAATTCGGGCGATAATTTTAGCCAGGAGCCAGCAAGAGTAAATAAAAATGATGTAAATACAAGCTCATCAGGTGAGCCTACTCTTGAACTTCCTGACGACGATATTCCATTTTAATAAGGGTTTTATAAAATGCCTTTATACGAATACTTATGTTCTCAATGTGAGCATCAAGATGATGTTCTTGGAAAATCGTCTGTCGAACCTTTGCTTAATTGCCCTGCTTGTAATAATAAAACATTTCAGAAGCAAGTTTCTGCCCCCCACTTTAAGCTAAAAGGATCAGGTTGGTACGAAACAGACTTTAAAAATAAACCGAAGCCAGAGAGTGGTAAAATCGATAATGAAAAAACTAAAACTAAAACTAAAACTAAAACTGAAACTTCAAAAAAATTATGATTAAGAAAAACTTTTTAACAGGCTTGTTAGTTTTAATTCCCCTTATTTTAACATTTTGGGTGCTGTTCTCTTTGATTAAGTTTTTAGATCAAATATTATTTTTACTACCAGAAACTCTTAGGCCAGATTATCTTCTAGGAACTGAAGTGTTTGGATTTGGTGTGTTTCTTACATTTATTATCATAGTAGTCACTGGCATAATCGCCAATAACTTCTTTGGTAAAAAAGTTATTGGCTTGTATGAATTACTTCTTAATCGACTTCCTTTTGTTAAATCAATTTATAAGAGTATTAAACAGGTTTCGGACACTTTACTTTCAAGCTCAGGAGAGGCATTTAGTAAGGCAGTTTTAATTGAATTTCCAATTGCTGGTACGTATACTTTTGCATTTATAACTGGAGAGCCAGATGAGATAATAACAAAGGACATTAAGGGTAAGTATGTGAATGTCTACGTACCAACAACACCTAATCCAACATCTGGATATACATTAATGGTACCGAAAAATAAAGTTGTTGAGTTAGATATTAGTGTAGACCAAGTGCTTAAATACGTTATCTCAATGGGCGTGGTTCCTACAGGCAAGAAACTGAATCAAAAAAAATAATTACTTTTGGAAGAAAATTTAGATGAGAACGCATTACTGTGGTGAATTAAATAAAAGTCATGAAAATAAAGAAGTAGTCCTTTGCGGCTGGGCTCACAGAAGAAGAGATCATGGGGGTGTGATTTTTATTGATTTAAGAGATAAAGAAGGATTGGCGCAGATAGTTATTGATCCCGATACGCCCGAAGCTTTTAGTATTGCTGAAAAAATTAGAAGTGAGTTTGTATTAAAGGTTACATGTAAGGTTCGAATGAGGCCTGAGGGAACGATTAATTCAAACTTACCTTCGGGAGAAATAGAAATGTTAGCATCCGAGGTCGAGATTTTAAATGAGTCTCTTACCCCACCATTTATGTTGGATGACGATACAATTTCAGAGGCTGTTCGGCTTGAATATCGTTTTATTGATTTAAGACGCGATGTAATGCAAAAAAATCTTAAATTAAGAAATAACACTTCAAAAAGTGTCAGAAATTTTTTAGATCAAGAGGGATTTATTGAATTAGAAACTCCAATATTAAATAGAAGTACTCCAGAAGGAGCTCGAGATTATTTGGTGCCATCTAGAGTTCACCAGGGTGAATTTTTTGCTTTACCGCAATCTCCTCAACTGTTTAAACAAATCTTAATGGTATCTGGTTTTGACCGATATTATCAAATTGCTAAATGTTTTAGAGATGAAGACTTGCGGGCTGATCGGCAACCTGAATTTACTCAAATTGATATCGAAGCATCATTTATTGATGAAGAAAAAATTATTGAGATTTCTGAAAAAATGATCAAAAGAGCTTATTCAGAAGTATTAAATGTTAATTTATCCGATGATTCGTTCCCTAAAATATCGTATAAGGAGGCGATGAGTCGATATGGCTCTGATAAGCCTGATTTAAGAGTAACTCTTGAATTAACTGAAATGACTGAAGAAATGCAAAATGTTGATTTCAAAGTATTTTCTTCTGCTGCAAATATGGAAAATGGAAGAGTCGCTGCACTTCGAGTTCCGGGAGGAGCAGATTTATCGCGTTCAGAAATAGACGCTTACACTGAATTTGTAAAAATTTATGGAGCTAAAGGCCTGGCTTATATTAAAATTAAAGACAAATCCATTTTAAATGAAGAAGGCCTTCAAAGTCCAATTGTAAAAAATATACATACTAAAGCGCTTGAAGCAATTATTGAAAAAACTAATTCAGAAAATGGGGATTTAATTTTCTTTGGTGCAGATAAAACAAAGATAGTGAATGAGGCCATAGGAGCATTAAGAGTAAAGATTGGCCATGAAAAAAATCATCTTAACGATAAAGAATGGGCAGCATTATGGGTAGTTGATTTTCCAATGTTTGATTATGATGAAACATCAAAGACTTGGAATGCTCTTCATCATCCGTTTACTGCACCGCAAGATGGACATGAAGAATATCTGGAATCGGATCCTGGAAAATGCTTATCAAAGGCATATGACATGGTTATAAACGGTTGGGAGATGGGCGGTGGATCAATTCGTATTCACAAATCAGACCTGCAATCTAAAGTATTTAAAGCGCTAGGAATTTCCGATGAAGATGCGAAAGATAAGTTTGGATTTTTATTAAATGCATTACAGTATGGAGCCCCACCTCACGGCGGAGTAGCTTTTGGTTTAGATAGAATAGTTACTTTACTAGCAGGTTCTGATTCTATCAGAGATGTAATAGCTTTTCCAAAAACACAAAAAGCTCAGTGTTTGATGACAGAATCACCAAATAAAGTTGATGAAAAGCAGTTAAAAGAATTACATATAAAAGTACGAGCTTCAAATGTTGAGCAAAAGAATGATTAACGGGTTGAATCATTATAATCTTAGGTCTGAAGCTAAGATGATGGAAGTCTTAAAAATTTTTTATATAGAAATTGTTGGTCTCAAATTAGGAGTTAGACCACCATTCAAAAGTAATGGTTATTGGTTAAATGTTGGTGGTAAAGATATTTTGCACCTGAGTGAAGCCAAAAAAATAGGCAACAATCCTGCCAATACAAAAAATACTTTTGATCATATGGCTTTTAGCGCAGACAATAAGGATGAGTATATAAGAATTTTAAAAAAACAAGATATAGAATATTATTTACGGGAAGTCCCTGAAATAGGAACTGAACAAATATTTTTTAAGGATCCAGCTGGGAATGGAATTGAATTAATTTTTTGTGAAACTAAATTAAGGACATAAAATGTCTGAAAATCAAAAAGTAAAAATATACATAGGTTTTGATCAAAGAGAATCGGTTGCCTATCATACCTTTGTTCAAAGTCTAATCGACAAAGCATCAATTCCATTGCAAATAACTCCCCTTGCCGTTAAAAATTTGAATATCTACGAAGAAAAACATAAGGATAAGAGTAATGATTTTGTATACTCACGTTTTTTAACTCCATTTTTAAATGATTTCGAAGGCTGGGCAATTTTCGCTGATGGCGATATGGTATGTCAGACTGATATTAAAGAGTTACTTGATTTAAGAGATGATTCAAAAGCTTTACAAGTCGTTAAACATGACTATCAAACAAAAGCGTATCAAAAATATTTAGGAAATATCAATCAAGATTACCCAAGAAAGAATTGGTCTAGCGTAATTTTATGGAATTGCGCACACCCGAAACATAAAATTTTGACCCCAGATTTTGTCTCAAATCAATCAGGAAAATATTTGCATAGGTTCTCATGGCTTGAAGATGATGAAATTGGAGAGCTATCAAAAGAGTGGAATTGGCTAGCAACTGAATATCCCAGTAATGAGCAGGCTAAAATAATTCATTACACTTTAGGGACTCCCTGCTTTAAGGATTATAGAGATACAGAAATGGCAGATATATGGTTAAATAAATTTGGTCGTTCAAATGATGGTATGGAGGAATAGTTTATGAAAAGTTATCGTAAGGAATTATGGTTTAATGCCCCTGAGAGGATGCACTTTACCAATATTACTTCTGAGATTAAATCTTGCTTAGATGAAAGCAATATAGAAGAAGGTTTTATTTTAGTTAATGCTATGCATATTACAGCGAGTGTATTTATTAATGATGACGAATCTGGATTACATCATGATTATAAAAAATGGCTAGAACATCTTGCACCTCATGAGCCTATCAGTGGTTATAGACATAACGATACAGGCGAAGATAATGCTGATGCACATATGAAGCGACAAGTTATGGGTCGTGAGGTTGTTGTTGCTATAACAAATGGCCAGTTAGATTTTGGACCATGGGAGCAAATATTTTACGGAGAGTTTGATGGGAAAAGAAAAAAACGGGTTCTTGTAAAAATAATTGGAGAGTAAGCAGCCTTCATAATAGGGATAAATATTTAGGAGTATAAAGGCGTATGGCAGGTCATTCAAAATGGGCAAATATTCAGCATCGCAAAGGTAGGCAGGATGCTAAGCGTGGAAAAATTTTCACAAAGCTGGTTAAAGAAATTACAGTTGCTGCTCGAATGGGGGGTGGAGATGTAAATTTTAACCCAAGATTAAGAACTGCAGTTTCTGGCGCTAAAGAAGAAAGTATGCCTGCAGAAAATATTACTAGAGCTATAAAAAGAGGAACTGGCGAACTAGAAGGTGTTAATTATGAAGAAATTCGGTACGAAGGTTATGGAGTTAATGGAGCAGCAATCATTATTGACTGTCTGACTGACAATAAGCAACGAGCAGTTGCAGATGTTAGGCTAGCCTTAAGTAAAAATGGGGGTAATTTAGGAACTGATGGCTGTGTCTCATATTTATTTAAACATTGTGGAAATATATTCTTTGCACCGGGGGTAAATTCTGAAGAGTTAGCAGAGATTGCAATTGATTTGGGCGCAGAGGATATTATTGATAATGAAGATGGAAGTTTAGAGATTGTGACCTCTCCAAGTGATTTTTTGAATATCAAAGAAGGATTAGATAAAGCAGATTTTAAATATGAATTTGCTGAATTAACAATGAAAGCTGAAACTGAAACTGAATTAAAAGGATCTGATGGAGAAAGGATGAGAAGAATTCTAGATTTTCTTGAGGATTTAGACGACGTCCAAGAGGTTTATACAAATGTTGTAATAGAGGATAATTAAATTAAAACTGCCAATAAAATTCTTGGAATAGATCCGGGGTTAAGGGTAACAGGGTATGGAGTAATATTTAATTCATCAGGTACTATTCGATATGAATCCAGCGGAATTATTAAGACAACTAATCAAGATACAGATTTGGCTTCACGTATTAAAATAATCCTTACAGGACTAGAAGAGGTAATCAACCAATTTAGACCTGACTGTGTTGCGATTGAGAAAGTCTTTGTCAATACAAATCCACAATCTACCTTATTACTAGGCCAAGCAAGAGGTGCAGCAATTAGTGCAGCAGTTATTAGGAACCTTGATGTTTACGAGTACACAGCGTTACAAGTTAAAAAATCAGTTGTAGGACTGGGCCACGCAAGTAAATCTCAGGTACAGCTAATGGTTCAAAGACTACTTAATCTTCCATCAATACCCAGTCCAGACTCGGCAGATGCTTTAGCTTGTGGCATTTGTCATGCTAATATTAGTAAAAGTTTTGCTAAGCTTGGAACTGGGAACCGAATGAAATCCGGAAGAATAATATGATAGGTAGAATTCAAGGACGCTTGCTGGAGAAAACCCCGCCTATGATCTTATTGGATTGTAATGGTGTCGGTTATGAAATTCAGGTCTCTATGCTAACATTTTATGATTTACCCGAAATAGGCACAGAAATTAAATTACTTACTCATTTTATTGTTCGTGAGGATGCTCAATTATTATTTGGATTCGCTTCGACCCAGGAGCGAAAATTATTTAGATTGTTAATTAAAGTTAATGGCATTGGTGCAAAAGTTGGATTATCAATTCTTGGTGGCATGACCGTTCAAGAGCTTATGACAGCAATCAGTAATCAAGAACCTGATTTATTAATTAAAATACCTGGTATTGGTAGAAAGACAGCAGAGCGACTAGTTTTGGAGTTAAAAGATAAATTTAATGCAGACCAAATAGAGATTACATCAAATAAAGAGCCAACAATACTTGATGACATTCAAAATGCATTAATTGCACTAGGCTATAGCTCAAAAGATGTAACTACTGTTAATAAGGAATTAGCCCCAGATATTTCTTTAAATGATGGAATTAGACAAGCATTAAAGCTACTGTCTAAAAACTTATAGTGATTTTAAAAAATGATTGAGCCAGATAGGTTTGTAGACCCCTTACCTTCAGACACTGAAGAAGAGACTCTTGAGCATGCTCTGAGACCAAAGAAGCTTGATGAGTATGTTGGTCAAGAAAAAATTAGAGAGCAGCTTGAAATTTTCATTGATGCAGCTAAGAAAAGGAATGAAGCTTTAGATCATGTTTTATTATTTGGCCCTCCTGGCCTTGGTAAGACAACTTTAGCTAATATTATTGCAAAAGAAATGGGTGTAAATTTGCGCCAAACTTCAGGCCCAGTTCTAGAAAAAACAGGTGATTTAGCAGCCTTATTATCAAATCTAGATGAAAACGATGTTTTATTTATTGATGAAATTCATAGATTATCTCCAGTTATTGAGGAGATTCTGTACCCAGCAATGGAGGATTATCGTTTAGACATTATGATTGGTGAGGGGCCATCGGCTCGTTCGGTAAAGTTAGAATTACCACCGTTTACCTTAATTGGGGCAACAACAAGAGCTGGTATGCTCACCAACCCACTTAGAGATAGATTTGGCATTGTATCGCGATTAGAATTCTATTCGAGACAGGAGCTCACTAAAATTGTTAGTAGATCTGCAGGTCTTTTAGAAGTTAAAATTGATAAAGAAGGTGCAAATGAGATTGCAAATAGATCCAGAGGAACACCAAGAATTGCAAATCGACTACTAAGACGTGTTCGAGATTTTTCTGAAGTAAAATCTGATGGCAAAATTAATAAATTAATAGCTGACGATGCGTTAAAAATGCTTGATGTAGATTTAATTGGCTTAGACTTGATGGATAGAAGTTTTTTACTTGCAATTATCGAAAAATTCTCTGGCGGGCCTGTAGGACTTGATAATATTGCAGCTGCGATAGGAGAAGAGAAAGAAACTATTGAAGATGTGATTGAACCTTATTTGATTCAACAAGGTTATTTAATGCGAACGCCAAGAGGTAGGGTTGCGACCCCAAAAGTGTATGAACATTTTGGTTTAAAAAAGCCCAAAGATAATTTAAAAAATGATCTATGGGAAGAGTGATGTTTCAATGGGATACAAGAGTATATTTTGAAGATACGGATAGTGGAGGCGTCGTTTATCATGCCAATTATCTCAAATTTATGGAGAGAGCAAGAACCGAATGGTTAAGAAGTCTAGGATTAAACCAAACAAAATTAAAAAAAGAAGATAAGGTGATGTTTGTTGTCAGAAAGATTAATATTCAATATAAAATACCAGCAAGGTTTAATGATCAATTAGTGGTTAATACTGACCGACTCAAAACTACTGATTATTCGATTATACTGAAGCAAAATATTTATAGAGATAGTGAAGTAATTACTCAAGGACAAGTTGAAATTGTTTGTATTAATTCTGACATTTTTAAACCTGTACGCATTCCAAAAATGACTAAACAACTTATGGAGACAATATAATGGTAGGAAGCGATTTATCATTTTTTTCACTAATTTTAGGCGCAAGCTTACCCGTACAAATCGTAATGTTAATTTTAATATTAGCTTCAGGTATGTCTTGGAAGTATATTTATTTAAAAATAAAAGTACTAAAAATCACAGAAGAAAATACAGATGAATTTGAAAAATTTTTCTGGTCTGGCGGTGACTTAACCGAACTATATAACTCATTAAACTCTATACATGGTGAGAGGAATGGGCTGGCTACAATTTTTAAAGCCGGCTATAAAGAATTTATGAGCCAAAAAGACTCAAGGGCTTTCGATAAGAAAAGTATAGAAAGCGTAAGAAGAGCAATGAGTGCGAGTTATAACAGAGAAGTAGATTCTTTAGAAAGACATTTGCCATTTCTAGCATCTGTTGGATCTGTTAGTCCTTACATAGGTTTATTTGGAACTGTATGGGGAATAATGAATGCATTTATTGGCCTCTCAAACGTGGCACAAGCTTCTCTGGCACAAGTTGCACCTGGGATTGCAGAGGCATTGATTGCAACTGCTATTGGATTATTTGCTGCAATTCCCGCTGTGATTGCATACAACAGATTTGCCGCTAAAGTCGATAGATTATCTATTAGATATGAAAGTTTTATGGAGGAATTCATCAATACAATAGATCGTAAGGGATAAATGCAATGAAAAAAAGACGATTAATGAATCAGATTAATGTAGTTCCATACATTGATGTAATGTTGGTATTACTTGTAATTTTTATGGTGACTGCTCCTATGACTAACCCAGGAGTTGTTGATTTACCAAGAGTCGGGCAATCCTTAAAGCAACAAGTAGCCCCGATAATAATTTCCATAAAGAAAGATACTTCAATTGTCATAAAAGGTAAAAAATATAAGAAAGATGATTTACTAGCTTATGTAAAAAAAGCAATTAGCAAAAATCCAGAACAATCAGTCGTTATCGCTGCTGATAAAAAAGTTCAATACCAAGAAGTAGTTATTGTGATGGATTTGTTGAAACAAAATGAAATAAATAAAGTTGGCTTATTACTTAAACCAGAAAAATAATCAATGAAAACTCCTCAATTTAATTTTGATTTAATTCGTAAGTCAAATATTTGGACCATTATTGAAGATGACTATAATTTACAAGCCAATCTATTTTCATTCTTAATTCACTTTATATTGTTTATTTTTATGATATTTTCAATTCAATGGCAAACAAAAATTCCTAATTATGCTGAAGTTGAACTATGGGATGCGATTCCAACCCAATTAAAAAATAAACAAAGTAAGACACAGCCAAAAAAAAATAAACAAATTAAAAAAATAAAAGTAAAGCCACCAAAGATAACTAAGCAACAAATAAAAATAAATGAGGAGGCAGAGATTAAGTTAAAGAAGAAGAAGGTAGCAAGGAAAAAAGCCTTAGCAAAAAAGAAAAAGCTACAAGAAATTAAAAAACTCCAAGCTAAGTTATTAAAACAAGAAGAGATAGAAAAGCTTCAAGATAAGGTTCTAGAACAGGAAAAATTAGACCAAATCAAAGATAAATTACGAGAACAGGAAAGGTTAGAGAGTATGCAGGAAAACTTCAGGGAGGCGGAATTAAAGAAGAAGCCAAGCTTAGCAATTGAAGCAGATAAAGAAGTATTAGCGGGGATTAATTCAGGAGAGTTAGATCGATATAAGGCTTTAATACAACAAAAAATTCAGCAAAATGTAAATAATCAGCTATGTGGGCTTGATAGAATTGAATTAGAATTTGAAATATCTTTAATGCCAACAGGGGATTTATTAGGGGATCCAAAAATGATTCAGTCAAGCAATATTGAAAGTTGTGATGCGGCTGTTGAAAGAGCAATCCTGCTATCTCAACCACTTCCAATTCCTAAAGATAGGAAATTATTTAAACGATTAAAATATTTGAAATTGAAATTTCACCCGAATGGACATTACGATTTATGAGTAATTGTATTGAATAAGGTATAAATGAAGTGTTATTCTTATTAAAAAATTTTTGTAAGGCATGCTTAAAAATTATGACCAATCTAATTCACTCCCTTCTGTTTGGAATTTTGCTAACACTTTCAAACTCAGTTCTTGCCCTAGAAGTAATTGAAATTCTTGGGGGTAAAGCTAGCGAGATTCCACTAGCGATTGTTCCTTTTGAAGATACAGTAAATACAAGTGGACAAAAAGTCCATCAAATTATCTCATCAGATCTTAATCGAACAGGCTTATTTAGACCTTTAAATATGCTTGGCATATCCAACCCGCCAAGTAGTGATATTAATATAAATTATACAAAATGGTCTGCAATGGATGCTCAATTTATAGTTGTTGGTAAAGTTGAGCCTGAAACTCTTAAAGCAGGAAATATAAGAGTTACTTGGAGTCTAATAGATATTTACAAAGAAAAAACTGTTCTTACAATGAGATATATCGCAAAAAAGTCACAGTATAGAGCTATTGCACACAAAGTATCAGATCATATTTATGAGAATCTAACAGGAAGTAAAGGTATTTTTCATACTAAAATTGCATACGTTAAGAAAGTGAATAATAAAAAATATAGTTTAAATATTTCAGATTTTGATGGATTTAATTCTAGACCTATTTTAAATACAACTCAGCCAATTATTTCACCAAGATGGTCTCCGGACGGTGAAAAAATTGCCTATGTTTCATTCGAAAAGAAGAAGCCTGTTATATATATTCAAAATCTTAAAACGGGCAAAAGAACATTGTTAGCAAATTTTAAAGGTAATAATAGTGCCCCAGCATGGTCACCAGATAGTAAAAAATTGGCAATAGTTTTAACCTATAATAGCAATTCACAAATTTATACGATTAACGCAGATGGCACTGGTATCAAACAGTTAATGAGATCTAATGCAATTAATACAGAACCATCATGGGCTCCTAATGGAGAAGATATTTACTTTTCTTCTAATCGAGGTGGAAATCCACAAATCTATAAAGTCAACATACTCAGCGATGAAATAACTAGGGTAACTTATGAGGGAAAATATAATCTCAGCCCAAGCATATCTTATGATGGGAAATTATTGCTTTTTCTTACGCTAGACCAGACCAAGTTTAAGGTGGGGATTCAAAATTTAATATCTAACCAAGTCTTAAAGATTTCCAAAGGCCCATCAGATGAGTCACCTATATTTGCGCCAAATGGCCATTTGGTATTATTTACCTATAAAGACTATGGAAAAACAACAAAAATTGGTACAGTATCAATAAATGGGTTAAAAAGGTTGCCAATAAACGTAGGAAACTCCATAATACAGGAGCCTACATGGGGGCCGATTATTGATTAATGCAGTATCTTTGTTTTTATTATGTAAGCAACTATATTTAAGGGGAATTTAAATTGAAAAAATCATTACTTTTATTGTCACTAGTAGCATTTCTCGGAGCAGGATGTAGCTCTACCCCAATGGACTCAGCTAGCGAGCCAGGTGCTGCAAATTATTATGGTGCTGATGGTGTTGATCCGGCATCAGTCGAAGCTTTAGGCTTGGAAGAGCTCAGAGGAAATACACTACTTTCCCAAAGAAGTGTATTTTTTGATTTTAATAAATATGATATCAAGGATGAATACCTAGACCTAATTGGAGCTCATGCCCAATACCTTATTAACCATGCTCCTGCGCGAATGATTATTAAAGGAAATGCCGATTATAGAGGTTCACATGAATACAATCTATCTTTAGGACAAAAACGTTCAGTAGCAGTTAAGGAAGCGTTAAATTCTCTTGGTGTTGACGATTCTCAAATTGAAACAATTAGTTATGGCGAAGAGTATGCTAACCAAGAATGTCAAGCAGACGCATGTGGTCAGGATAGACGAGCTGACATTACATATGAAGTAGAATAGATTTAAATTAGATAGCGAGTTTTATGAAAAAATATTTTTTGGTTGGTCTTTTATTGCTCTCGAATTTTGCTTTTGCAATATTTGAGGATGAAGAAGCAAGAAAAAAAATCAATGAGATGCAAGACCAACTAAACAATATTGAAAAATCATTAGAGTTCAAGATTAACCAAAAATTTTCTAAAAACTTATCAAAATATAGTTCAGAACTAAATGAATTGCATGACACTATCTCAAAACTAATTGGTGATGTAGAAGTTTTACAGTTTAGGCTTAAAAATTCAGAAGAAAGAAATAAAGTGCTTTATAAAGAGCTGAATGAAAGAATAACAAAGCTTGAGACATTAATTGAAGTACAAAGTCAAAATACAATTAATAAAACTCCTATTAGTATTGCCAAAAATACATCTGAAGATAATATTGATGAAACATCAAAAGACCTGCTAACTGAAGAAAATGAATTAGCCCCCTTAGTTGATAAGAATATTGAGCTTGATGCCTATGCAGAGGCAGAATCATTAGTTAAAGCAACAAAATATAAAGAAGCTTTCAAAGCTCTAGATACATTTATAACGATCTATCCCAATTCTGATTTGATATCAAAGGCAAAATATCAACTTGGATATTCTCAATGGGCGCTAAAAAATTATAATGCAGCAATTCAAACTTATTCTAAGATAATAAAGATTCATCCTAATAGTGAAACAATTCCAGATGCAATATATGGCATTGCAAATTGCGAAATACAACTAACGCGAATTACTAAAGCTAAAAAAACGTTACGGAATTTAATAAAAAAATATCCACAATCTGAAATTATTCCAAAGGCTAAAAGAAGGCTTAAAGCATTAGAGTCTATTAAACTTTAATACCTACTATTATAAATTGAGCTCCCATTGCGCAAATTAAAAGTAAATGAGATTTTCTATTCTCTCCAAGGTGAATCTTCATATGTTGGCCTTCCTACAATTTTTATAAGGTTGACAGGCTGTCCTATGCGATGTAGTTACTGTGATACAGCTTATGCATTTAATGCTGGGAATAATTTTACTATAGATCAAATTTTAGAAAATATTGCTAAATATAAGACTAAAAATGTAACTGTTACTGGCGGTGAACCCCTAGCTCAAAAAGAATGCTGGAATTTATTGAAAATTCTTTGTGATCAGGGATATATAGTTTCATTGGAGACGGGAGGTGCAATTTCTATTAGTAAGGTTGATGATCGTGTAAAAGTAATTTTAGATATTAAGACCCCAAAATCAGGAGAAGATAAAAATAATGATTGGGGCAATTTAAAACTTATAAAACTTACGGACGAAATCAAATTTGTCATAAGCGACAAGGAAGATTATATTTGGTCCAAAGATGTTTTAATTCGAGAAAAATTAAATGAGAAGGCATTGATTTTATTTTCACCAGCCTACGAGGACATTGACCCGAAAGATATTGCAGAGTGGATTTTGGAAGATTTTTTACCAGTTAGATTTCAAATTCAACTCCATAAAGTTATTTGGGGGCAAATATCAGGTGTCTAAAAAAGCAATAATATTATTATCAGGTGGGCTAGATTCTACAACAGTACTATCGATAGCACAGGCAAAAGGTTACGAATGTTATGCAATGACTATCAATTATCAACAAAGACATAATGCAGAATTAAAAGCAGCTAAAAATATAGCTAATTATTTTAAAGTAAAAGATTTTAAAATTGTGGATATAGATTTGAGCTGGCTTAAAAGCTCAGCTTTAACTAATAAAGATATAGATATCCCTGAGGTTTCTTCTAGTGGAATTCCAGTAACATATGTTCCAGCTCGAAATACTATAATGATGACGCTGGCATTAGCTTGGGCAGAAACAGTCAATAGCCAGAATATTTTTATAGGGGTTAATGCGGTTGATTATTCAGGATATCCTGATTGCCGCCCTGAATATATAGAAAGCTTTCAAAATATGGCAAACTTGGCCACAAAATCAGCAGTTGAGGGCGATAGTATTAAAATACATGTACCTCTTATACATCTGACAAAGGCAGAGATAATACTTGAGGGTATAAAAAATAAGGTTGATTTTGGAATGACTATTTCATGTTATCAAGCATCAGAAAGCGGCATAGCTTGTGGAAAATGTGACTCATGCAGGCTAAGAAAAGAGGGGTTTGAATCTGCTGAAATAGAAGATCCAACTGAATATAAATTGTAAGATAAAAAAAGATAAGAGTGCATATTCAGTAAAAAATAATTAAACTTGCCAAAGTTGGTTAAAATAGCGTAAAATTTTGGGCTTTCTGTATATAACAATTAAACAAAGAGAATAAATTATGGTGGTTATTAGGCTTTCAAGAAGTGGTAACAAGAATAGACCTTATTATAATGTTGTAGTAGCAGATTCAAAAATGCCGCGAGATGGGCGCTTTATTGAAAGAGTCGGTTTCTATAACCCAATGGCAAACCAAGGATCAGAGACATTAAGGTTGGAGACAGATCGGATTGAGTATTGGCAAGACCATGGTGCATTACTCTCGGACACAATGACGAGAATTGTTAAATTACATACCAAAGGTCCAGATGGTTTACTGGCGATGAAGAAAAAAGATGCAGCAAAGGCTGAATCTAAAAAAGCAAAAAAAGAAGCTGAAAGATTAGCAAAAGCAGAAGCGGCAGTTGCAGAGGCAGCTCCAGCAGCAGAGGCAGCTCCAGCAGCAGAGGCAGCTCCAGCAGCAGAGGCAGCTCCAGCAGCAGAGGCA
>MDSY01046938.1_pt1 | contig 41089 bp, 36 predicted proteins | sample 811131 | NCBI WGS metagenome assembly MDSY01 (sample SAMN05326643, study PRJNA326480) | marine metagenome | isolation source: seawater | place: Atlantic Ocean: South West | collected 2010
CTTTGGAGGAGTTTGAGGAAAAGTAGTTTTATTATTATTTCAGGATGAATAAAAGGCCATCCTTGAGTAAAACTTAAAAATACTTTTATAACTACGGGTAACCCAGGAATATCGTGCAATTAAAAGTAAAGAACTATTAAAGTAATACATTCTTTACCCGACCAACTTTACCATCCGTAAGCATCACTTTAATTCCATGTGGATGGTGTTGTGATTTGGTAAGTAGTTTTTTCACGGTACCTTGGGTTAGTTCGCCCGTTTTTTGATGGTGTTTTTGAACAACTTCTACTTCGTACCCAAACTTTACGTTTTTTCTGTATTTTCCGTCGGTTTCATCCATTAGTAAACTAGATTTTTAATAAAGTCTTCAGTTTTTTTAATATTCTTGCTCGTAAATAAATTAGGATGAAATGTTATAGAAGCTTTTATTGCATTCTGCACGCCTTTATTCAAGATCTGTTTATAGATGTTTCCTCCTTTATATTTGTATGTAATTAGTTCATATACATCGAATTCGGTGTTATTATTACTAGCATGTTTTTTTTCTTGAATGAGTAATCCATTATTAAAAATTGAGTAATTGGTACTGCAATTAGTAGGACCTTTTTCATTGGGGTGGCATACTTGAATTACTAATGAATCATGTGTGTTTGTTAAAGTGTCGAAATTTGATTTAAATTCAGAAAAGTGAGTAGAGTCTCCACTATTATTGAAATGAACGCCGTATTGTATTTGATTTAAAGTTCCTATTCCTGTCTTCCTGAAAGTTGAGATAAGTATGGAATCCGAATTAGAATAAAACCAAAATGATTTTTGAATACTCTCATTTTCTGAGTAATTATAGTAGATTTTTGCAAAACCCTTTTTGTCAATTAAACCATTAAAAGTATTCAGAAGAACTTCTTGTTTTTTTCTATTTAATGAGTCATACCTTATTAAGGTAATATGAAAACTTAATTTATATTTATTAGCCTCTTTTAATGTTTCGTTAATTCTTGATTTCGGATCATATGTAAAAGAGGTTCTCTTTATGTATTCATAATAATTTAAATCTTTTGGATTTCTTTTGTAGAAGAGGGAATAAATAAGAGAATCTTGTTCGTTAAAAACATCAAATCTAGAATTCATTAAATTATCGACTAATTTAACTTCCTCGGTAATTTTATAGGATGGTTTAACTTCAAATTTTATGGAACTATATTTTTTCGGTAGTTTCTTTCCAACAGTAAAATCGAATTGACCTTTCAAACCAAAAAATAACAAACAGGATACAAAAAAAAGAAAATATTTCATGTACCTAAGTAATTCAAATTGAAAAACAAGTTACAAAAAAGGCTGGAATATAATTCCGCCTTAAGGTTAGATTAAAAATGTTAAGCCAGTTCAACCTTGACAGCTTCAATTAATTTATCGCTTTCTTTTTGGGTAATATTCATTGGAGGTAATAATCGTAAAATACTCGGATTAGCACATCCGCCAGTGAAAATATTGTGTTTCGTTAAAAGAGCCGAACGTAATGCTTTTCCATCTCCATTTACAACAATACCCAACATTAAGCCTCTACCAGTTACTTTTTCTACTGCTTTAATTTTAGATAGCTCTTGAATTAAATATGCTCCTTGATTTTTAGCATTTTCTAAAATATTTTCTTTTTCAATAACTTCAAGAACGGCTGAACAGGCAGCGCATGCCAAATGATTTCCTCCAAAAGTAGTTCCCAATAAGCCATAACTCGCTTTGAATTCGGGGCTTAAAATTATACCACCAATTGGGAAGCCATTCCCCATGCCTTTTGCCATTGTAATGACGTCGGCTTTAATTTCTGCGTGTTGATGTGCGAAGAAATCACCGGTTCGTCCAAATCCGCTTTGAACTTCGTCCAAGATTAAAACAACGCCAAATTTAGTTGCTAAGTCTCTCAAACCCTTTAAGAATTCAACAGTAGGCTCAATGATACCCGCAACACCCTGAATTCCTTCAACAATTATTCCCGCGATATTGCCTTCATCTAAAGCTTTTTCAACGGGTTCTAACTCATTTAATGGAAGGTACTCGGTTGTAATAGTTCCATTAAAAGAAGCCTTTATTTTTGGACCATCAGTAACTCGTAAAGCACCCATAGTTCGTCCATGAAAACCTTTTTCAAAGGCTAATATTTTTGACTTGCAATTGTGGAAACTCGCCATTTTGAGAGCGTTTTCAACTGCTTCAGCACCACTGTTACACAAGAATAAATTATAATCTTCGTATCCAGAAATTCTACCCAATTGTTTTGCTAAATCAACTTGTAAATTGTTAATTACTGAGTTGGAATAAAAACCTATGTTGTTTAATTGATTTGTGATTTTTTCTACGTAGGTTGGGTGCGAATGTCCAACAGATATTACTGCATGGCCACCATAAAAGTCTAAATATTCTGTCCCATGCTTATCATATACATAAGCGCCCAAGGCTTTTACTGGCTCAATTGGAAACAGAGGATATACATCAAATAATTTCATTTCGATTGAATTGAATCGTTTGTAAATAAATTAAAACGCAACAGTTTTAAGTCTTAATCCAGTTTTTTCATCTAGTCCAAATAATAAGTTCATATTTTGAACAGCCTGACCAGATGCACCTTTTAATAAATTGTCTATTGCACTCTGAATGTAGATATTTCCATCGTGTAGTTCAACTTGTAAAACACACTTGTTTGTATTTACAACTTGCTTTAAATCTAATCCTTTCTCAACGATATGTACAAAAGGTTGGTCTGCATAAAAATCTTTAAATAAATTAATAGCATCTTCTAATGAGCCTTGAAACTTAGTATAAACACTGGCTAGAATACCACGCGTAAAGTTTCCTCTAAATGGCACAAAGTTCACAGCTTGATTAAATGAAGGCTGCAGATGCTTCAAAGTAGCCTTAATCTCTTTTAAATGTTGGTGAGTAAATTGTTTGTAAACCGAAATATTTCCATTTCTCCATGAGAAGTGAGATGTATCAGTAGGATTTCGACCAGCGCCTGTAGATCCCGTTACAGCGCTAACATGAATTGCGTCCTCTATAATACCTTCAGCTGCTAAGGGTAAAAGAGCAAACTGAATACAAGTAGCAAAACAACCTGGATTAGCAATTTTAGTTGCACCCTTTATTATTTCTTTTTGAAACTCAGGTAAGCCATAAATAAATCCGCTTTTATCACTCTCAAACTCCTCAATTGAGTGACGGAAGTCAGTGCTTAAATCGATTATTTTTGTGCTTTCCGAGATAGTATTGTCCTCTAGAAATGTTCTAGAAGTTCCATGCGGTAAACACAAGAAAAGTACATCAACTTCAGATAATTCACTTGTGAAAATTAAATCAGTTTCTCCTAATAAATCCTTGTGCGTGTTGTATATGTGATTTCCAGCTTGTGAAGTACTGTAAACATATTTTATGTCAACATCAGGGTGATTAATGATGATTCGTAATAACTCACCACCAGTATATCCTGCCCCTCCGGCAATTCCTACTGCGATCATAGTTTAGTTTTTTTAGTCAAGGATTGAACCGTTGACTGCATTAAAAATAATATTTGGAACAGCTGCGATTTTAGAAAATCCTCTAACATCATTTCCGTCCCATAGGGTATTGATTTCACCATATTGAGCAGCATCACTATTCATTAAATCATGCTTACTTTCAATTCCTAAAACTTGGAAATGATTAGGAGATAATTTGATCTTAGCAGTACCCGTAACATACTTTTGAGTATCCTGAAGAAAAGTCTCAATGTTGCGCATTACAGGATCTAAAAATTGACCTTCATGCAGAAGGTTTCCATACCAATTCCCTAACTGTTCTTTCCAATATAATTGCCACTTAGCTAAAGTGTGCTTTTCTAAAGTATGGTGAGCTTTAATAATAATTAATGGAGCAGCAGCTTCAAAACCAACACGTCCCTTAATTCCAACAATTGTATCTCCAACATGAACATCACGTCCAATACCATATTGACAAGCAATTTCGTTTAGTTTGTTAATTGCTGAAACAGGGTCTAATTCCTCCCCATTAATACCAACTACTTCACCTGTTTTAAAAGTTAACTCGACGTTTTCAGAATCATGCTTTTGAATTTGTGAGGGAAATGCGTCTTCAGGTAAAAATTTATCAGAGGTTAACGTTTCCTTTCCTCCAACAGATGTTCCCCAAATCCCCTTATTAATAGAGTATTCAGCTTTGCTCCAATCTCCTTCAACACCATGTTTAGTTAAGAAATCAATCTCTTCTTGGCGCGATAATTTGTTATCTCTAATTGGTGTGATAATTTCAGCTTGTGGATAAATAATATGGAAAGCCATATCAAAACGAACTTGGTCATTACCAGCTCCAGTTGAACCATGAGCGATCGCATCAGCATTTAATTCCTTAGCATATTGGGCAATAGCAACCGCTTGAAAAATACGTTCAGCACTTACCGAAAGAGGATATGTATTGTTTTTGAGTATATTTCCAAAAATCAAGTATTTAATGCACTTATCGTAAAATTCCTGGGTAACTCTAATAGCTTTGTAGGATGCAACACCAATTGCACTAGCTCTCTTTTCAACAAAAGCTAGCTCTTCATCAGAAAAACCACCAGTATCAATTAATACGGCATGAACTTCATAACCTAAATCACCTAAGTATTTTACACAGTAGGTAGTATCTAAACCTCCACTGTAAGCCAAAACAACTTTTTTCATCATTTAAAATTTGTGCCAATAAATTGGCTTTCAATAGTGCGAAAATACCGAATTTAGACGAGTTTTAATAACGAAAAAGTCATTTTGTCTTTTATATTTAAATACCTAAAAGTCGGGTTCTTTAAAACTTAATTATCCTTTATATTTACAACATGTTACAAGCACCAATTTCTTTGCCTAATAAACCATTAAAAGCAACTTGGGAAAAACATGATTTAGTGTTTAAGCGTCCTGCTAAAACATCCCGAGAAACTTTCAAAACAAAAGACACATATTTATTAAGTATTGGCTTTGAAGGAAAAGAAGTAAAAGGTTTAGGAGAATGTAGCCCACTTTGGACTTTAAGTATTGACCCTCGAGAATCGTATTCTGAAAAACTAGACTGGGTTTGTACCAATATAAATTCATGGAAAGAATTTATATATTCAAATGATTTAAGTGATTATCCCAGTATTCAATTTGGGCTAGAGGTGGCTTTATTAGACCTCCAAAATGGAGGTGACCAAATTATTTTCCCGTCGGAATTCACCTCTGGTAAAGCCTCAATCGAAATTAATGGATTGATTTGGATGGGTGATTATAATTATATGACTCAGCAAATTGAAGATAAAATTAAAGCAGGATTTAAATGCGTTAAATTAAAAATAGGGGCCATTAATTGGACAGCAGAAAAAAAGCTTCTTCAAAACATTCGTAATCGATTTTCGGCAGAAGAAATTGAATTAAGAGTTGATGCCAACGGCGCCTTTACTCCCGAAAAAGCGTTAGGGAAATTAAAAGTATTGGCCGATTTAAAAATTCATTCTATTGAGCAACCCATAATGGCATGTCAGTTAAACGAAATGGTGAGGTTATGTGCTAAAACACCAATACCAATTGCACTCGATGAAGAGTTAATTGGTATGAAAACATACACTGAAAAAGAAGCTTTACTTAAATCGGTACAACCTCAATATATCATACTAAAACCAAGTTTAATCGGCGGGATAAAATCCTGTAATGAATGGATAAAAATAGCCGAAGACCTTAAAATTAGTTGGTGGGCAACATCAGCCCTTGAAGGAAACATAGGCCTTAATGCTATTGCACAATTTGCCTACCAAACGGGTAATGAAATGCCTCAAGGCCTTGGTACTGGGCAATTGTTTGAAACTAATTTTGAGGCGCCCATTGAACTAGTTGGTAATAAGGTGTCGATTAAGTCAAACGATTAATCTTTAAATACTAGAGTTCTTTTAATTTTAAACTTTATGTATTTAACTCCCACAAGTAAACATTTAATAGATATTGCATATGATTGATGTTTTTATTGAGGTGGGATTTAGATTTTTATATTGAGAAGTATAAAAGTTTCTAATTATTGAAGTATGTGTATGAATATCTATTTTATACCCTTGAAAATCCAAAAAGATTAATTCAATAGGAAATGAGAATCAATGAAATTGGTTCTCATTTCCAAACTATATTTTGATTTATTTAATAAACAGTCGAAGCTTTTTAGTTTTTTTTGATGTTATCAAATTCAGCAATAGTCTTATTAAACTGACTAGATAATTAAAAAATAAATTTAAATGTATTTTGAATATAAAATCTAGTAATACAAGTAACTTGTTTTTTCTAATCGGAAGCTTTTATCATCATTGATGAATTCGTCAGTAACTAGATAGCCTTCCTTGTTAAAACTATATTTATAAATGTAGTTTTTGAAGCCTCTTGGAGATTTCCATTTATAACAGGACTTTACATTTTTCCTAATGAGTTTATTATTCTTATCATAGTAATACTTGGCGAAGCTATTTGATAGTCTTATCCCATTATTCATGTAATCATATGCTATAGACTTTTTAAGATTACCTTTTTTGTAAAAATATTCGCTCTCGTCTCTTTTTTCATCTTTAAATTTTGAGTCGGTGAAAATTAATAAGCCTTCTTCATTAAAAATATAATTGTAAACCCAATCAATTGTGTCTTTGGTTGGACCTGAAAAACGTTCCGTTTTAATGATTTGTTGGTCCTTGTTGTAGTAGTGTTGATATTGATCTATATATTCAGCAACTGGTGTTCTTAGATGATAAATCCTTTTGTTATATATTTTATCGCCAAATTCATTAACCCTCGAATGCACCGTTTGTTTAAGCTCGCCGGATTTATTATACTCTTCTCTTTTAGTTAATAAATCTTCTTCCTGATAGCTGTATTTAAAGTGTTTTTTTATTGAATGATCTGCGTTGTAAAAGGTTTTAGATACTTTCTTTCCCGTTTTATCGAAGTTGATTTTGTAATATGATTCCAAAATATCGCTATTATGGAATCTATTCACTGTTTTTATTTTTATTACTTTATTTGATTCGGATGATACAATTGCAATAAGAATTCCAAAAATTAGATTAATCATTAAACTAGTATTAAGCCATTAAAAGTAATGAAATTTTTAATGGCTTAATACTTAAACCCTTTTCGAAAGTATAGGGAAAAGTTCCTCAATGTTAGATTGAGAATTTAAAAAGCCAATTAATTCAAAAAAAGCATTATTATTTCACTTCTTTTTATCATTAGGATCCATTAACATACCTGTACAAAGACAATGTTTTTTATCTGTACGTGTAAGGATATCGTAATTAACACAACTCTGACAACCTTTCCAAAAAGATTCATCATCCGTTAACTCACTAAAAGTGACAGGGCGATAACCTAACTCAGAATTTATTTTCATAACAGGAAGAGAAGTTGTTAATCCAAAAAGTTTTGCATTTGGGAATTTCTCTCTTGATAAATTGAAAGCGGTCTTTTTTATTTTTTTAGATAATCCTTGTCCGCGATATGCTTCATTTACTATTAGTCCTGAATTAGCAACATACTTGTCGTGTCCCCAGGATTCTATATAACAAAATCCAGCAAGGACGTCCCCATCTAAAGCAATTATGGCTTTTCCCTCTTGCATTTTATGAACAATGTATTCAGGCTTTCGTTTGGCAATGCCTGTTCCTCTTTTTTCGGCAGCATCTCCAATCATAGTCACAATTTTACTGGCGTAATGAGTGTGGTTTTCGTTTGCTACTTGTATATCTATTGCCATTCTTCTTTTTTTTGAAATTAATAGGTTTTTTAGAGTTGGTTACTGTTGTAACACGAATTAGGCCATTGATGGCCTAAGGTTTCTAACCCTATTAAGAATGCTAAATGCAACGATATGTTGGAATACACTTTTCATTAGTGAATTGCAAAAATAGTGAATATTTTTAAGAGTGGTTAACACCTGTTTAAAATCGAATTGGAGCTGATCAAAATAGATGTTATCGTGTTAGAACGATGTAGTCGTTTAAAACAGTTTTCAAAAACAAAGTTCTTTTTTTAGGAATATTTTTTATTTCCAATTCTGCGCAAATCTTCTCGGTTAATTCCTTTAAAAGCTTTCTGTAATGTTTGTTTGGGCTAGTTTTAGCTCTGTCTAGGGTGTTCTTTAATAAAAGCATATCCTCTTCTGTAAAGCGAACAACTCCTTTATATATTGGCGCGTAGTTTTTTTGCGTTTTAATTTTTAAAACATCATTTATTGACATTTGGTTTCTTGGTTTTGTTTTAACTACGCAGGTATCTCCAACAATATCTCCAAGTCTCTGATTCTTATCGTTACTCATAATCGTAAGTACAGCAATGCTGCCGCAAGAAAATAAAATATCCACCAATCGAAACATCCAACGCTTTCCATAGTCTCCCATGTCCATTTGCTGGCCATTACACTTCATGACCTTGATGCCTAAAGCCTTTTTTCCAATTGATTGCCCATTCCATAATGCTTCGCAAATTAAATGGTAACCTATAAAAGCTGGAAAAATAAAGAAAACAACAATTATAAATGCTAGCGTACTATTACTACTATCAAAAGCATTTGCAGCAATAGATATTGAACTAACAATAATTATGTAGAAAGTTAAAATGACAGTATCTAATAAAAATGCAAGAATTCTTTCTATTAATCCGGCTAATTCATATTCGATCGCAACATTTTGGGTAGTATTTATACTAATATTTCGCATTATTAGACGAATATAATAAGAATTAGCAAAAATTATTTTGGAATCAGAAGTATAAACAGCAATTTTATCTCTTAAAAAAAATTGCATTGCGGGAAACCACATTCATAAATCAGAAAAAGAAGAGCTGGAAAAGGTTTGAGGATATGCAGCGCAAAGAAAACGCTAATCCTGATGAACTAACAAAATTATTTGTTGAAATAACTGATGACTTGAGCTATTCACGTACTTTCTATGCTAAACGTTCAGTTAGAGTTTATTTAAATTATTTATCCCAAATTGTTTTTTTAAAGTTAAATAAGAATAAAAAAGTAAGAATTTCAAAATTTTTAAGATTTTGGACGCATGGTTTGCCTATTGAAGTGGCTAGAAGTTGGAAAGCTATGCTACTGTCGCTATCAATATTTTCAGGAGCATTAATGGTTGGAATTGTATCAACGGCTAATGATATAAGCTATGCAAATGAAATTTTAGGAGAAAGTTATATTGAAATGACCGATGAAAATATTCAAAAAGGTGATCCTATGGGAGTTTATCATCGAGATGAAAGTTCTGCATGGTCCTCATTTCAATTAACTCGGCATAATACCCAAATTGCAGCTTTTACGTACACTTCTGGTTTTATTGCTGGTATACCTCCAGTCGTTATTATGATTAAGAATGGAATAATGTTGGGAACTTTCCATTATTACCTATATCATAAAGGAGTTTTGAATGAGTCTATGTGGATTATTTGGATTCATGGAGTTCTTGAAATATCGGCTATTATAATAGCTGGTGGTGCAGGGCTTTTACTAGGAGGTGGGTTATTGTTTCCCGGAACATATACTCGTTTACAATCTTTAAGGATTTCGGCTAAACGTAGTTTTAAAATTGCGTTAAGTTGTATTTTTATTCTTATCATTTCAGGTTTTTTGGAAGGCAGTATTACTCGATTTACAAAAATGCCAATGGCCTATAAGTATTTTATAGTTTTAGGCTCTCTAGCCTTTATTTGTTTTTATTTTATTGCCTACCCAATTTATCTTTATAAAACTAAAATTAAGCCAGGTAGATTTGTTTTTAACGACGATATACCTCATGTCGAAAATAAAATTGTTTCATATGAAAAAGTAAGAGAGGTCGGTGATATTTTTAATGATTCGTTGAGCTTATTTAGACAGGTGTTTAGTAATGTTTTCAAAGGATGGATATTAACGGGTCTTCCTATTTTATTAGGGGTAACAGGATATCATTTTTTTGTCTTAACCTCATATAACGAAGAGTTATATTGGTGGGTAAGTCTGCGAAATGTTGTTTATGGCAATCCTGTGGATTGGCTCAATTTTGGATTCCTTCTAGTTTTATTAACACCAATTTTACTTAATGTATACCATGCCTTATTTCTTTATAGGAATAACTTAAAGTTTGAAGTTTTACGCTTTTATAAATATTTTATTTTTGGAGTCCTTAAATTGTGGCCTATCTATCTTTATGCTTTAGGATGGCATTTATGGCCTAACCCACTTATGATTTTTATTGGAGTGATAATGATTCCGTTTATTTTTCAATACTCGTATGTAGGGTTTTATAATGATGGTAAATATCTGGAAGATTTTAAAACGGGAAGTAAATTAATTTTAAAATCATGGTTTGGTTCTGTTGGGGTTTTTCTGATGATGTTAGTTATACCTCTAATTCTGTGGGCCGTAAGTTATATTTTCTCGAGTCTATCAGGTTCGGGAACAACGGCTATAATTGACTTTATTACAGGTTTTTTCTTAGAGCATGTAAATCCATTTACGGATGAGTTAACAAAGTATGCGAATGCTTTAAATTTCATGCTTTACTACGTCTTTATTACCGTTATAATTTCCTTTCTGGTAACGGGCTTAGTTATTCAATTTCATTCTGTGAGAGAGCGTGTTGTGGGTATGACGTTATATAAACGTTTGCAAGATTTTGGAAATAAAAACAATTTATTTGAACAAGCCGATGAAGGAGAATATTAAACATATTATTCTTTCTATTTTAATACTTTTCTCTTTATTGGTGAATGCAGATGTAGGTTCTGAAAATCCAGAAACGGAATTCATCCAATCGATTTATTTAACTCAGAATTTATTGCAGAAGTCTGAATTATTTAAAGAAAAGTTATTTGATAGTATTAGCTACAAAAAGTTAAAGGAGGATGTTGATTTAATTCAAGAGATGGAGCATAAAAGGCTTCAGGAAGATAGTTCTAAATTTGGTTTAGGGTATGGAGTTGAAAAAGGAGATGATTACGTGATTTATCAGTTTGACTCAATTAAAGGAAGGTCATATTATCAGGAAAAATATCGTGGAAGTGGAGTTAGGAATGCAAGTGATGGCGTGCAGCCTGGAGCTAGGAGTTATTCAAAAAGGAAAGAGTTTCAGAGAAGAGATTCTCGAGAAAGAATTGAGAATAGGAAAAGAGAAATAAAAACTCAAGAATTAAAAAAGAGAGAGGATTATCATAAAGATGCACCAAGGACTGAAAATATAGACAAACACAAACAAGATTCTAAAGTAGGTGTTAATGATGGTTTTTTTAAGTTTTTATTGATTTTAATTATTGCTGTGATTTTAGGTGTGTCTGCTTATATGTTGTTTGTAAACAGTCCGGTTCAGTCTGGAAGATCTAAAATTATTTATGATCAGGAAATGAACCCCGATGCAGTTCAACTCTCGGAATTAGAAATTAAAATAAACTCAGCTAAAGAAGAAAAAGATTTTAGAAGTGCAACAAGATTGTATTTTGTTTGGGTAATTAAAGGCTTATCGGATAAAGGCTATATACAATGGAAAAAGAGAAAAACCAACTATCACTATATTTTAGAGATTGAAGGTAAAACTTTTTCCAAAGACTTTGAAATTGGTGTAAAAAATTATGAGTTCATTTGGTACGGGAAATATGAAGTTAGTTTTGAAGAATTTGAATTAATTGAGAAACATTTTAAAACCTTCATAAAGATGATTAGCTAGGCTGATTTTGTGTTATAAGATGAAAGATTCAATTAAATATATAATAATGGTTGTGTTAGTTTTCGGGCTAGGCACGGCTGTTTATTTTTTTGATAGTGATGAAGGTGATGATGCAATTGAAGCAAGAACAGTTGAATCGATAGATTGGACGAAAACATATGATTCAAAAAGTAAACATCCTTATGGAACATACTTCATAAGAAATATTTTAAATACTGGATTAAAAGGACATTCTGTTCAAGATATTGAGGTTTCAGTAGAAGAATATTTTGATAGTACTGAAGTCCAAATTATTGGAGAGGAAGTAACTTACTTTTTCATTGGGAAATCTCTCAATTTATATAATAAAGAAGTAGAAGACCTATTAAGTTTTGTTTACGAGGGAAACAATATGTTTATTGCTGCTGAGCATCTTCCAAAAAGACTGTTGGAAGAGTTGTTTGAAAATGATGATAATTATAATTACTTCAGTTACACCAACGATTCATCTGTAACATTGGAGATTGAATCTGATGGGTATGAATTTAATTATAATTTAGTTAACGATGTAAGAGATAAATCTGTTTTTCGTAGGTGGAAGAATATTAATTATGGTTTGAATAATAATCATGAAGGTCGTACGATAGGGAGATCAGGGTCTCGCCCGTGTTATTTACAATTTAGTTATGGTAATGGAGTTATTTTAATTCATACCATCCCTCAAGCATTTACCAACAGAAGCTTAAGCTCTAAACTGGGGAAGAGGTATGTTGAAATTGCGCTTTCTTATTTTCCAAGTAGTACTATTTTATTTGATAATTATACGCATTATGCTTACGACAATGGTACTATGGAAATTGATCAAGGAGATAATGATTCTGATACTAATAGTGGAAGAGGTTTAAGTGATCATAAAACGCTTGATTTTATTTTAGAAAACCCACCCTTAAGATGGGGGTATTTTGTTTTACTAGTGGGAATTTTAATGTTTGTGATTTTTATTGGGAAACGACAGCAAAAAATTATGCCGACAATGGTTTCAAATAATAATTCATCTTTAGAGTTCACAGAAACAATTGCTCGATTATATTTAAAACAAAATCAGCACAATAAATTAATTGTGCACATGGAGAATATATTTAAGAATAAAATTAAAGCACGTTATTTTATTGCTTATTCTGATTCACCTAGTTATGTTGATAGATTGTCAAAAAAATCAGAAGTAAGTCAAAATGAAATAACTCATTTATTAAAATTATTTAAAGGTGGTTCAAACATCACTAATGTGTCGGATGAATACCTTGTTAATTTGTATAAAAAACTAAACGACTTTTATAATAAAGCCAAATAAATATGGAATCAAGCGAAAATTTGCAACCAGAAAGTAACCAGGAACAAACTACAAATCAAATAAATAAATCGGTTCAAACTGAGGCATCTTCAATTTCTGATGCTTTTATTCCCGAATCAAGGATAAAACTAAAGAAATTTCAAGATAAAGTAGAAGAAACTAAATCTGAAGTTAGAAAAATGATTATTGGTCAGCACCACCTGATTGACCAAATATTACTCGCTATTTTCTCCAGAGGACATGTGCTTTTGGAAGGTGTGCCAGGAATTGCGAAAACTATGGCATCTAAAGTGATTTCTAAAACATTGTCGGTTGATTATTCAAGAATTCAATTCACTCCAGATTTAATGCCTTCGGACGTTTTGGGAACCTCTATTTTTAATGTTAAGACATCAGAGTTCACGTATAAAAAAGGACCGGTTTTTTCGAATGTTGTTTTAATTGATGAAATCAATCGCGCACCAGCAAAAACTCAAGCTGCTTTATTTGAAGCAATGGAAGAACGTCAGGTAACTAACGATGGAATTACTTACAAAATGGACCTCCCGTTTTTTATAATGGCTACACAAAATCCAATTGAGCAAGAAGGAACTTATAGACTTCCAGAAGCGCAATTAGATAGGTTTTTATTTAGAATTAAATTAGAATATCCCTCATATCAGGAGGAGATAGCAATTTTAAAAAGGTTTAAGAATAATATAAAAGAGGTCTCGTTTAATGATATTAAAGCAATATTAAGTGCTGAAGATATTGAAGAATTTCAAGGTTTAATTGAAAGTGTTAAAATTGAAGATCAACTAATAGAATATATCGCAAAAATTATAGGTGAAACAAGAAATCATGCAAGGTTGTATTTAGGAGCATCTCCGAGAGCATCACTTTCAATTTTAAGGGCGGCAAAAACAGCCGCAGCAATTAGAGGAAGGGATTTTGTTACACCAGATGATATACAGTATGTTTCTGATCCTGTTTTAAATCATAGAATTATTCTAACTCCCGAAGCTGAAATGGAGGGAATAACTGCTGAGGATGTAATCGCTGAAATAGTTCAAAAAATAGAAGTGCCAAGGTAGTTATTGCTTGCGGATGAATGATAACAAATTAATACGAAATATTTATTTAACCAATTGGTTTTTCCTTTTGCTAGGATTTGCTGCAATATTTTTTATTGTAAGTTTTATTTTCAATTCGTTGTTTTTTTATAGTCAGATGTTTTTGGCTTTAGTAATAGGTTATCTTTTAATTGATATTTTAATTTTAAAGGCCTCATCCTCCAAAATAGAAGCTGTAAGGATAGTTAAGGACCAACTAAATCTTGGAGATGAAAATTTGATAAAAATTAAAGTTAAAAACAACCATAGTGTTCCTTTAAAAATTAAAATTATTGATGAAATTCCGTATCAATTTCAAATTCGAGATTTTGTTAGATTTATTATTCTAGCACCAGAGGAAGAAAAAACTATAGCTTACCATTTACGACCAGTTAAAAGAGGGGAATATGCTTTTGGTGCACTTAATATATTTGTAGGTTCATTTTTACGAATGGCACAAAGAAGAGTCTTGTTTGCTCAAGATTTTTCAGCAAAGGTTTATCCGTCTGTAAGATTAATGCGTGAGTTTGAACTTAAAGTATTTACAAACTCTAATTTAAATCAAGGATTAAAAAAAGTAAGGCAAATCGGAAATGCACAAGAATTTGAACAAATCAAGCCATATGTTCAAGGGGATGATTTCCGTAAGGTGAACTGGAAAGCAACCAGCAGAAAAGGGGAATTAATGGTTAATCAGTTTCAGGATGAACGTTCTCAAAGTATCTATTCAATTATTGATAAAAGTAGGGTGATGAAAATGCCATTTGATGACATGACATTACTTGATCATAGTATTAATTCAGCCTTAGTAATTTCGAATATTGCTTTAAGAAAGGATGATAAGGTAGGTTTAATGACCTTTTCAGACAAGTTAGGAGTCCATTTGAAAGCTGAAAAACTTGGTGGCCAATTAAGGAGACTTTTGGAGAATTTATATCGTCAGAAGACTAGATATAACGAGGCTAATTTTGAAATGCTCTATTACGGAGTTCGCCAAAATATAAAAGGAAGAAGTTTACTGTTTTTATATTCTAATTTTGAAAGTATCTATGCAATGGAGCGTGCTATGCCAATGCTTAGAAAGATTGGGAAGTTGCATTTGCTTGTAGTTATCTTTTTTGAAAACACGGGTTTGGTAGAGAAAGCAAATAGAAGAGCTGAAACAATTGAAGATATTTATCTTCAGACTATGGCTCAAAAAGCTGTTATTGAAAAACAGACAATAGCAGCTGAGTTAAAGAAATATGGTATTAATACTATTTTAACAACCCCTGAAAAGTTGAATATTGATACAATAAATAAATATCTTGAACTTAAGAGTAGAGGTTTGATTTAAGCCTTATATGAAGGTTTAATTATATTTTAAGTTGTTCTCAAAACCATTCCCTGTTTTTCTAAATATTATTTTTCATTTTACTTAAGATTAAAATCCCTTTTTTTAGTGATTGTGAGGCGTATAAATATAACTCATCTTTGCTGTGTAGAATGATTCTAAATAAGATAACATGTCAAATTGTAATTATAAAATGCTCTCAAGTAATAAAATAGGAAATATTCTTTACTGTGAAGACTGTGACGAAATGATGATTGGGATAGGAACGTTTATTTTGAAGTTTAAAGAAGAACAGTCAAAGATATTTTTGAAGGCCTTAAAATCTACTGCTCAAGAGTATCATGAGAAAAGAAATTATGAATGTGATAAAGTGTTTTTAAAAACGCCAGTTAACAATCTTATGATAGCTCTTAATATGAAAGAGTTGACTCAGAGTATAGAATTATTAGATTTGGCTTTTTTAAAAATTGAAATAGATAAATTAATTACAGTAAAAGCTTAGAATTGCTTTACTGAAAATCAAGTAATAATATATCTAATATTAGTAATTCCCATGAAAAAGTATTTAAAACGGTGTAATCATAAATTACTATCATTTGATATTTTACTGACGGTTAAATTTGTTTGATCCATATCTCCTGCAACAATCACAACATTAATTCCTCTCTTTTCTAATTCAATTAACTTAGGGCAAAAAAATGCCGTAAATTTTTCGTTTAGATTACATGAAACTATTTGATGAGAACCACATCAGCGTTAGCATAACTTTTAACACCTATTAAGTTATCTATTTTAGCCAAAATCATTTGATGGACAAGTATTATGAAATGTGATGATTTTTCGATGGTGTCGCAAACATGTGATAACATCTCAAATTGTGCTTGAATCCTATTCCAATTTATTCCGTTCCTATTCCAATTGTCACTTATATCGCAAACAGTTAATCTATTTAAATAGGATGTGTAAAATGAGCATATTTCGGTTTTGTCATATTTTCATTGTTCGTTTCCATTCGGTATGTCATCATGATTTCCGACTGACCAAAAGTTCCACAAATTAGAAAGGTTAAAAAGTGTATTTAGTGAATTTAATGTTAATTGATTCTGAGGAGTTTCCGAACAAACATCTCCATCAACCCATATTTGATTTAATTTTTCAATAGGCGAATCAACTTATTGAGTTATACCCATAAGGGTTGACTAGATATAAACATTAAAGTCTATTATCTTCGGAAGGTCTAACGTTAATATGATTTTCTTGCTTAAAGTAAATCATTTTCTTTAAAACTGTAAATAAATAAAATTAATAGGGAAATAAATGATGATTTTTTCATTTACAGTTATTTAAAAGCGAGAATTAATCACAATTTAATACCCATTACCAATATGTCATCAACTTGTTCAGAATTACCCATCCAATCTCTTAAACGCTGTTCAATAATTTGTCTTTGACTGGCCATTTCTTTATTGGATAATTGAGTGATCATTTCTTTCATAGTTTTAGATTTAAACTTTTTATTCTTCTCACCTCCAAATTGATCAGGGTAACCATCAGAAAACATATAGAAATTATCTCCTACTTGATATTTTATGGTTGTCTTTTCAAAAGTCTTTTCAGGAACATCTTTAAAACCAATTGACATTTTAGTTGCCTTGTATTCAGTTAATTCGCCATTTCTAACAAGAAGTAATGGTCTATATGCTCCCGCATATTCAATCGTTTTTCTGTCAGAATCAATAGTAATTAAACTAATGTCCATACCGTCATTGGTTTCTGATTCACTATTTTCAAATGCTTTTAAAATTCCATAATCTAAATTTGCTAAAGCTATCGCAGGATCCGAAATTTTATTACCTCCCACTATTTCATTTAAAAGGGCAATTCCAATCATACTTGTTAAGGCTCCAGGAACTCCATGGCCTGTGCAATCAGCACAGGCCATTACGAATTTAGAGCCTAATTTTCTGTACCAGTAAAAGTCACCTGATACTATATCTCTTGGTAAATGATAAATAAAAGAATTAGGGAACACCTTTTTTAAGTCTTGAATAGGAGGAAAGGAAGCTTGTTGAATTGTTAGTGCATATCGAATACTCGAGTTTAAGTCGTTATTTTTTTCTTCGATTTCTTTGTTAATAGAAATCATCTCAAGGTTTACTAATTCAAATTCTTTGTTTTTATCGACTACCTCTTGTGTTCGCTCTTTTACTTTTAATTCAAGTAATTCACGTTCATCTTTTAGTTTTCGTTCACGGTATTGAATGAATGAGATAATAGAGATAATAATTATTGAAAATATTAAAATTATAAACCATAACTCTTGCCAAAATGGCGGAGCAATACTGAAAGAAAATTTGGATGGTTTTTCATCATTACAAGCGTCATCTTTATTGCATGCATACACAACGAATGAGTAATCTCCCGGTGGAAGTTTAGTTAGTTCTCTTTTTCTTTCCGTATCAATTTTAAGGGGCGCAAAAATCTCTCCATCTCTTTCTAAATATGAATAGTAAATAGTCCCCGATGAATTATCGTGGTTAATTCCAACAAAATGAAATGTAACAGAGGAAGAATCGTAAGGTAAAATTAAATTTTTAGGCATTTTTGACCAAGGCTCAATACTTTTCTTTTTCCAATTAACTAGTTTATTGTCTAACTCTAATCCAATGAAATATGTTTGAGGTGCAATATCACTTGTGTAATCTACACTTCTATCGTGTTTAATAGCACCTTTGTTTGTGCCAAACCAAAGGTTTCCATTATAATCTTGACAAACAGCATTACTATTGATTTTTCCACCTAGAATACCATCAGATTTTCCAAAATGTTTTATTTCCGATATATAGCTTCCTGTTTGTCTTGTTATTTGAGGAGGGTTAAAAGAAACTCGGTCTAATCCTTTGTTTGAACCAATCCATAACTGATTATCTTCGTCAAAAATTAATAGTTTTATATTGTCTGAGCTTATCTTGGAATTTGTTACGTTAAATGTTTTGTAATCATTTTTAGTTTCGTCAATTTTGGTAAGCCCGGAGTTTGTTCCTACGTAAATTGCTCCTCTTGGTCCTTTTACCATGCAATTAATTTGATTTGAAGGTATTAATCCATCTTCTTCAGTTAATTGTCCAAATTCAACCCCATTAAACCAATTAATCCCTCCTCCTTTTGTTCCTATCCATAATTTCCCGGTTTTATCTTGAGTTATAGTACTTACGTTTACATTACTTAATCCATCAAACATTCTATAAAACCGAACCTGATCTCCTTCTATTTTACCTAAACCGCCTGTCGTTCCAAACCAAATAAACCCTTTGCTGTCTTGGAAAATGCAAGTTACTGGATTAACAACCCCATCAAGAACTGAATAAATTCTTTTAATTTTATTGTTTTGTATTTTAGCTAATCCTAATACAGTTCCCGCCCATATACTTCCTTCTTTATCTTGAAATACTGAAGAAATATAATCAACAGGTAAACCCGATTTCTTATTGAATAATTTAAAAGAGTCAACTCCATTAAATTTGATTAGACCTCCCCTTGTTGCAAACCAAAAGTTATTATCTGAATCTTGAACTAAATCATTTATTTTTTCATTTTCTAAACCTTCTTTTTCTCCAAAATAGGTAAATGATATACCTGTGAACTTATTAACTCCACCTCCCTTAGTTCCTACCCAAATATTATCATGTTTATCTTCTAATATGGATAAGACAATATCTTCACTTAATCCTTTATTTTCGTTATAGACTTCATAATTGTAAGTGTTTATGTTTAGTCTAATTACACCTGAGTTCAAGGTTCCTATCCATATATTGTCATTTTTATCTTGCTCAAGTGTCCTTACTGCAGAAACGGGAAAATCAGGCGAGGAATTAAAATTATTGAATTTACCATTTGAAAAATGAGTTAAACCAGACGTTGATCCAATCCAAATATCTCCGTTTACATCCTCTTGTAAGTCATAAATGCTACCAGATCTTAGCCCGTCTTTTGTTGTGTAAGTTTTGATGGTCCCATTAAATATTTCAGCTAAACCGTAATTAGTGCCTATAAAAATTTTAGCGTCTGGAGTTTCTATAACTTTGTTGACTGTTAAATCTCCACTTTTTCCAAAATCAATTTTGTAAGGAATGAAATGTTTTTCCTTTTTCGTGAAATTATCTAACATACATAGTCCCCCATATTGGGTACCTATCCATAATTGACCAAAACCATCCTCACAAATTGAATTAATCACATTTGAAGGTAATCCATCCTTTTGGGTAAAGGTTTTAAAATCAACACCATCGTACACCGTAAGACCTTTGTGAGTACCGATCCAGATGTGACCCTTTACGTCTTCATATAAGCAATTAACAATTTTCGAAGGCAAACCAGTTGTGTCGTTTAAATAACTAAAACTTACACCATCATAAATTGAAATGCCCGAAACCGTCGCCATCCATATGGCACCACGTTTATCTTGTATTAAGTCGTTTACTTTGTTTTCGGATAGACCGTCTTCAACGGTAAGATTTAGAAAGTGATAACTTTCTGAATGCAAAGCTAAGCTAACGAAAAAACATAAAAATAATACTGTTTTCTTCATTTCCAAAATATCTCCCCACTTACGCGGGAATTGGTTTTTTGTTCTGTAAAAATAAATAATTGATATTTGTAGTTAAAATTTAAGGCAAAAAAAAAGAGGCTTCATTTGAAGCCTCCTAATAATATCGATATTTAAATTTTACCTGTTTTCCAGTGTAACATAATTTCTTTCGTTTTGCCCAACGTAAATTTGACGTGGACGACCGATAGGTTCTTTATTCTCAATCATTTCTTTCCATTGAGCAATCCATCCTGGTAATCTACCCAAAGCAAACATTACAGTAAACATTTCAGTAGGTATTCCTAAGGCTTTGTAAATAATTCCGGAATAAAAATCAACGTTTGGATATAAGTTTCTTGCCTTGAAATACTCATCGTTAAGGGCAACTTGCTCAAGCTCTTTAGCAATTTCAATCAAAGGATCTTCGATACCTAATTTTTCAAGAACATCATCGGCAGCTTTTTTAATAATTTTAGCTCTAGGATCAAAATTCTTATAAACTCTATGCCCAAATCCCATTAATCTAAAAGGATCGTTTTTGTCTTTGGCTTTAGCAATCCACTCTTCTAATGGTGAACCATCTTCGTGGATTGATTCTAACATTTCAATTACTGCTTGATTAGCTCCACCGTGAAGAGGACCCCAAAGAGCAATAACACCTGCGGAAATTGAAGAATATAGGTTGGCGTGAGATGAACCTACAATTCTTACAGTTGAAGCGGAACAGTTTTGCTCATGATCAGCGTGTAAGATTAAAAGCTTGTTTAAAGCATCAGCAACTACTGGGTCTATTTTATAATCTTCAGCTGGTAAGCTAAACATCATATTTAAGAAGTTTTCGCCGTAAGACAATTTGTTTTTCGGGTAAACAACAGGGTGACCAACAAAGTTTTTGTAAGCCCAAGCCGAAATAGTAGGCAACTTAGCTAATAATCTATAAATAGTTAATTCAATCTCTTCTTCTGTTCTATTAGGATTCTGAGAGTCAGGGTAAAACGTTGATAAAGAACATAATAGTGAAGCAACTATACCCATTGGGTGGGCTTTCGAAGGATAAGCTTCGTAGAAGCGCTTCATGTCCTCATGAATTAAAGTATGTTTTGTAATATTACTTTCAAAATCCTCTAATTGAGCATTTGTAGGTAATTCACCATTTATTAGTAAGTAGGCAACTTCTATAAAAGATGCTTTTTCGGCTAATTCTTCAATTGAGTAACCTCTATATCGTAAAATACCATTTTCACCGTCAAGGTAAGTTACAGCACTTTTAGTTGCTCCAGTATTTTTAAATCCAGAATCAAGAGTTACTGCTCCTGAAAGGGCTCTTAATTTTGTGATATCAATTCCTTTTTCGTCTTCTGATCCAGTGATGACAGGTAATTCGTAAATCTGTCCACCAATCTTTACCTCAGCTATTTCACTCATTGGTATATAATTTTTTTGGTTATCAAATATACTAAAGAAATACGGCATCAAATAAGAGATGAACAAAAAAATTTTAATAAATGTTATCGGTTTGTATAACTTTTGTGTTTTTTTTTCGTAGAAAACCGCGAAAGATGTAATATGAAAAATATAAATTCACAGTTTGCCTTTGAGACTCATCAGATGATGGATAAAACGTCTATCAATTTATCTTTTGCCGGTGAATTTTCTTCGGATTTGGTCACTATGCTTTTATTAATGGCAAAAAGTAACATTAGAGGGCGTTCTGTGATGAAAAAAATATACAAAATTATGATTGAAGGCCTTGATAATTTAACAAAACATTCCCTGAAAAGTAAAGGAGATAGTTTTCCTGCTATGTTTATATTGGCTCATGATGATAATTTTTATTATTTAGCAACAGGGAATAAAATAAAAAATAAAGAAATTTCACCCCTTAAAGATAAACTTACAAAAGCTAATGAACTTAGTAAAGTGGAATTGAGAAATTGGTATAATGAAATATTAATAAACGATGATATTGTAAATCATAAAGGAGGTGCTGGTTTGGGGATTATTGATATGGCATTGAAAAGTGGAAATAAATTTGGTTTTGATTTTAACAAAATTGATGATAATCATTCGTTTTTTACATTGAAAATTAAAGTTGGTGAATCTATTTAATATGGAGTCTTTAAAAATTGAAAGAGGTGACACAACACCCCTAATAGAGTTTAATTTAGAAACAATGGAGTTTCTTTTGGATGGGATTTGTCGACCAGAAAATGTACTCACTTATTTTGAACCAGTAATGAAATGGCTTGATTCTTATGTTGTTTGGATTATTGAAAAGGGTTCCAAAAAGATACTTGATTTCCACTTTAAACTTGAATATTATAATTCTTCTTCCGCTAAATTTATTTTTAATATTTTCAAGAATCTGAAAATAATTCAAGAAAATGGTATAAATATTACAATGTTTTGGTTTTACGATCTTCTAGATGAAGATCTACTAGAGTCCGGACAAGAATATGAGAAGATTTTAGGTTTAAATTTTCAATATGTCGCACTTCAGGAATAAATTTATTTAAGCCAGTTTTCAATTTTGTCCGCCAAAACGTTACTTAGTTTAAAGTGAGATTCCACAGTCCAACCTGCAATGTGAGGTGATAAAATAACTTTATCAGAATTTTTTAAATAATCAAGAGCTTTTAAAGTTTTTGCATCACTTACAGATTCAAAAGAGGTAGCTTCGTATTCTAATACATCTAAGCACGCTCCTAACACTTTTCCTGACTTTAAACCTGAAACGAGATCAGCTGTGTTAACATTGAATCCTCTAGCTGTATTGATCAAAATAAAAGGTTTTTTAATTGAGTCAATGAACTTTTTATCAACTAAGTATTTATTTTTTAAATGATAATTGATGTGGATACTTATGATGTCCGCATTTTTATAAACTTCTTTAAGAGTAACTTCTTTAGTGAAATCGTCTCCAAAGTTCTTTTTATTGGAGTCAAATGCAATTGTGTTTATATTAAAACCAGAGAGTCTTTGTGCAAAAGATTTCCCCATTACTCCGTACCCTATGATTCCTATTGTTTTCCCTTTTAATTCAAACCCTCTATTTTCTGCTCTTCTCCAAATCCCTTCTCGCACTTCTGAATCAGCTCTTTTAAGGTGGTTCTGTAACATGAGAAGCATGCCTATTGTATGTTCTGCAACAGCATCTCTATTGCCTTCTGGAGAACTGAAAACTTGAATGTTATTTTGAGCACAAAAAAGTAAGTCAATGTTTTCTAAACCTGATCCAGCTCTAGCGATAAATTTAAGATTAGGTAAGTTGGATAAGATTTCGGCAGTTAATTTGATGCGTGATCGTATTACTATTCCACTATATTTATTTAATTCTTTAAAAATTGTATTTAATTCTGATTTTGTTTCGTCGGTACAAATCCATCCTTTTTTTACTAGGCGTTCCCATAAAATTTCATGAACTGTATCTATGAAGATTACTTTGCCCAAACTCATACAACTAGCTCTTGACAGATGTAAAAATATAAAAACAGTCCAAAAATATCATTTGCAGTCGTAATAAAAGGACCAGTGGCCAAAGCTGGATCAATTTTTATTTTATGGAAAAATAAGGGAATCCATGTGCCAAAAATGGCCGCAAAAATAATTACGGCAACTAGTGATATGCTTATGGCAAAACTAAAGTTAAAATCTTCCCAATATAAGTAGTTGACAAAAAAGAGTATCAGTCCACAAAGAAGTCCATTTACTATTCCTACACCAAGCTCTTTCATTAATTTACTTATTATACTACCTGATAGAGTTTGGTTGGCGATTCCTTGTACTACTATTGCGGATGACTGTATTCCCACATTTCCTCCCATTGCTGCAATCAAAGGGATATATAGCATTAATCTCTTACTTGCATCTTCTTCAAAAACACCGATTACTTTGGCTCCTAATATTCCACCTAGCATTCCAACAAGTAGCCAGGGGAAACGAGCTCGAGTTAATTGCCATATATTATCAGAAGATTCTACGTCTTCTGAAATCCCAGATAACATTTGGTAGTCTTTTTCGGCTTCTTCAACAATAACATCAACAACATCATCAATAGTAATTCTACCAACTAAGTAGTCGTTTTCATCAACAACAGGTAAAACAATTAGATCATACTTATCCATTATTCTAGAGACTTCGGTACTATTCGCTGACGCTTTTATATATATAATATCTTTTTTTGAAATATCTTTTACTCGAGTTGAAGGGGAATTTAATATTAAGGCTTTGAGTGAAATAATTCCAACAAGTTTATCTTCATTATCAACTACATAAACTGTGTGGACATCATCAACTTCTTCTGCTTGTTTTCTTAATTCAAATTCACATTCCTTAACACTCCAATCTTGTTTTACTTTTACAAGTTCTTTAGCCATTAAACCTCCAGCAGAGTCCTCATCATACTTTAGTAAATCTAAAAGATCTTGGGCTTGTTCCGAATCCTCAAGAGCATTGATTACGTTGGATTGTTTTTCTAGAGTAAGCTCTGAAAGGAGATCAGCAGCATCATCAGATTCCATTTTGTTAACTACAGATTCAGCAATTTCAGTGGCCGGTAATATTTTTAGTAAATTTTCACGTTCTTCAGGTTCTAGTTCAGCAACAACATCCGAACGAACTTCCTTGTTTAAAAGCCTAACAATAGCAACAACATCATCTTTATCAATCCTTCTGATTACTTCTGCAATATCAGCAGGGTGCATATCATCAAGTTTAGATATGATTTTATCTGTTTTTCCTTCAGCTAATCGCTTAGAAAGCTTTTCGATAAAAAGTTTTATATATTCTTGTTGTCTTCCCACTGATACAAAAGTAATATTTTATAAAAGGCGATGAAATAAAAAAAGCTGTTTAGCAATGCTAAACAGCTTAAAAACATTTTATAAATTTTTTATTTTAGTGTAAATGTCTCAACAAGAATCATTTCTGATTCCGTATAAATTTGTACTTTATATAGACCTTCAGTGAAAGGTTTAATTCCAACCTTATTAGCGTACATGATTACATCAGTTGCCGCATTTTGGTATTCAATTGAAGATTTAGATGTGTAAATTAAACTTTCATTTTTATAGTTGAATTCATTTCCACCTTCAGAGATGACTCTATCGTCTGAATCAATAACTCTGAGATATAAATTAACTTCACCTGCGTCTGCAATTTCATTTTTACCTATTGTGAAAGCTACTCTTATCTTATCAGATCTTCTGGCTCTGTTAGTTGACTTCTCTTCCCCGTTTCTTCTTACTTTAATTCCTTCGGCAATTCTCTCAAAAGTTTGTAGGCGCTTACCTAAAGCTACTTTTCCTTCTAATGAACTTTTTGCATCTTCAAGATCTGCTATATTACTATTTGCTCCCTGTAAATCGATTCCTAGTTTTTGATTTTTATTTTTTAATCTAGCGTTTTCAGAAATTAAAGCCTGATTTTTAGCTTTTAATTTGGAGATTTCTGATCTCAAGAGATAAACTTCTGTTTTAAGTTTAGCATATAAAGCCTTGAACTGAGAGAAGTTTTTTGCCTGTCCATCTGTTTTGGAAATTAATTCAGCGATTTGCCCTTCTAATTTAGCAATTTTTGCCGCGCTTTGTTTCCTTTTCTCCAAAATAATTTTGATATCATTACCTAAAACAGACGTGTCAATCCCAGCAGTATCAAATCCTGAAATATCTATAGTATTTAATAAGTTTTTCGCTTTATCAATATCACTATTTAATCTTTTAAATCGAATAGCAGCAGATGTAGACTTTCTTTGTAAAATATCAATATCATCCGCTTGATCAACAAACGCAACTTTCGCTAGAAATCCTGCTGCACCTGTAAGTAAACCAATACACACAAATAAAATAATAATTAAACTTTTACCTTTTTTTTTCTCTTGTGAATCGCTCATAATTTCCCTTTTCATTCGGTGTTTAAGTTCAAATATACTTTATTTTTGGTGATTACAGAATTTGAAATATTAAGAGATTGAACATTAATAAACTATTGTCTGTTTTTTACCCACTCAACTGCGAGTGTTGTCAAACTCCATTGGTTAAGGGAGAGGAGTTTTTTTGTTTGCATTGCGAAATGAATTTTGGGCAACTAATAATTGAAGGTAATATATGTTCCGAATTAAACCAGTTATTTTGGGGGAAAGCAGCTGTTAAATATGTTTTTTCCGCATTTCAATTTTTAAAAGAGGAAAACCTTCAGCGTTTAATTCATGAATTTAAGTACTCAGGTAATAAAAAATTAGCGTTTACAATGGGACAACTTTTAGGTAGACAAACTAATCTAGAATCTAAATTTCCTGATTGTATTTCTTTTGTTCCAATGCACCCGATTAAACAAAAAGAAAGAGGATATAATCAAGCTGAAGTTTTAGCGCAGGGATTTTCAATAGAATTAAATATTCCTTTGGTTCAAGTTTTGAAAAGGGTCAATGAATCAGAGTCTCAAACAGAAAAAGATGTTTTTGAAAGGTTTGAGAATATGGAAGATAAATTTCAATTAGAATCCAAAATAGAAAATTTAAAACATGTTCTTATTCTCGATGATGTAATAACAACAGGCGCAACCTTAGCTGCCTGTGCAAATATTTTATTGACGCATGGAATACAAGTCAGTATTTTATGTTTAGCCTATAGAGGATTGAATTCCTAATAACCACATTTCTTATCTCCTCTTACATATAAAAAAAAGCAAAGTGCTAAAAGTATTCCAACGAAATCAGCTATGATGTCAAAAATCTCGAAACTCCTTATTGGAATAACGAAATGTTGAAGTAACTCAGTAAAAATTGCCATAAATGTACTTATTCCAACAACATATTTCACGGCATCAAAATGTAACTTAGGATATTGATTTTGTTTGATAAATCCGATAATTGCACTAAATGAAAAAAGAAAGAACAAGGTTACATGCGCAATCTTGTCTAAATTTTTAATACCCGACTCGGGTAAGTTATTTCCCGGAAGTAAGCATCCAATAAGTATTAGATTAAAAAAGAACAATGAAAATATGTTGTACCGAAAAAACAATTTTAACTTTTAAGTGAAATGTTTAGCTCATTTAATTGGTTTACGTCAATCTTTGCTGGAGAGTTTATCATAATATCTCTTCCCGAGTTGTTTTTAGGAAATGCAATAAAATCTCTAATACTCTCCTGACCTCCCAACATGGCACATAGTCTATCGAATCCAAAAGCCAAACCACCATGCGGAGGAGCTCCATATTCAAATGCATTCATTAGGAAGCCAAATTGATCTTTAGCCTCATCCTCAGTAAAACCAAGTAAATTAAACATTCTTTTTTGAAGTTGCTTATCATAAATTCTAATAGAACCACCACCAAGTTCAACACCATTCATACATAAATCATATGCGTTTGCTCTTACTTCACCAGGGGCTGTATCCATTTTATTAAAATCTTCTTGTTTTGGAGAAGTGAAAGGGTGATGCATTGCATGATACCTATTTGCTTCTTCATCCCATTCTAAAAGGGGGAAGTCAATAACCCATAATGGCTTAAATACCTTTGGGTCTCGTAAGCCTAGTTCCGTTCCCATATGAAGTCTTAATTCATTCATTTGGTTTCTAACCTTATTTTTATCTCCGGCTAGAACTAAAAGTAAATCACCAGGTTTTGCGTTTGCCTTTTCAGCCCACGATTTCAGTCCATTTTGATCAAAGAATTTATCTACCGATGATTTGAAAGAACCATCTTCATTGTACTTAACATAAACAACTCCATTAGCGCCTATTTGAGGTCGCTTAACGAAGTCTGTTATTTTATCTAATTGTTTTCTTGAATAACTAGCGCACCCTTCAACATTTATACCGACAACAAGTTCAACCGAATCAAAAACCTTAAACCCTTTATTTTTTGCAACATCATTAAGTTCAACGAATTCCATTCCAAACCTTATATCTGGTTTATCACTTCCGTATAGTCTCATTGCTTCAGCAAAAGTGATTCTTGGGAAATTAGTTAATTCAATATTTAAAACCGATTTGAATAAATGTTTGGCTAAACCCTCAAAAGTTTGAATAATATCTTCCTGAGTCACAAACGACATTTCACAGTCAATTTGAGTGAACTCAGGTTGGCGATCGGCTCTTAAATCCTCATCTCTAAAACACTTTACTATTTGATAGTATCTGTCCATACCACCTACCATTAGTAATTGTTTAAATGTTTGTGGAGATTGAGGTAAGGCATAAAATTCTCCTGGGTTCATTCTTGAAGGAACTACAAAATCTCGAGCTCCTTCAGGAGTAGATTTAATTAATACTGGAGTTTCTACTTCAAGAAAGTCTTCATTTTCTAGATATTTCCTAGTTTCAAAAGAAACTTTATTTCTTAATTCTAAATTGGCTCTAACCGGATTTCTTCTAATATCTAAGTAACGATATTTCATTCTTAGTTCCTCTCCACCGTCAGTATTGTCTTCAATTGTAAATGGCGGTGTTAAGGCGCTATTTAATATTTTAATCGATGTGATTTTTATTTCAATTTCTCCTGTGGCAATTTTATTAGATTTAGAGAACCTTTCAATAACCTCTCCTGAAACAGAAATCACATACTCTCTACCTAATTTTTTTGCTGTATCTATTGATTTATTTGACGAAACTCCTTCCTCTAAAACGAGTTGTGTTATTCCATAACGATCACGTAAATCAATCCAAATCAATCCTCCTTTGTTTCTTACTGTCTGAACCCAACCACTTAATGTGATTTCTTCTCCAATATTTGAAACTCTTAATTCTCCGCAATTGTGTGATCGAAACATATTTAAATATTAAACTTAAAGTGTAAAAATAGTAAAACGTTAACATTCAACAACGCACCGTCGTCTTAAAACTTTAACTTTGTTAAATGAGTCTTTCTGTTTTTAGTGATGATCATTTTATGAAGTTAGCATATCAAGAGGCCCAAAAAGCTTTTGATATGGATGAAGTTCCTGTTGGTGCTGTAATTGTTTGCGATAATCAAGTAATAGCAAAAGCCCACAATATGACGGAAGCATTAAATGACGTGACCGCGCATGCAGAAATGCAAGCTTTTACAATGGCTGCTAATTATCTAGGAGGAAAATTTCTCAATGAATGTACTCTTTACGTTACTTTAGAGCCTTGTGCAATGTGTGCTGGTGCTAGTTATTGGGCTAGATTAAAGAAAGTAGTTATTGCAGCAAAGGATGATAAGAGAGGTTTTCGCTCTTTTAACGAGAATATGCTGCATCCTAAAACTGAGATTATATGGGGTGTAATGGAGGAAAAGTGTAGTTCTCTACTTAAAGACTTTTTCTTAAAAAAGAGAGATCTCATTTAAACCTTAAACTTTCATTATGTACTATCAAGGGAGTGTGTAAATATTTTGAAAGTTGAAATACTGCTTTTAACCTAGCATTTTAAGCTGATTTACCTCAGTTTCGCTTAACTGTCTATATTCTCCTCTAGAAAGATTCTTTTTTGTGATTGAAGCAAATGAGACCCTATCAAGTTTTTTTACTTTATACCCCATAACGTCAAACATTTTCTCTAGAATTTTATTTTTATTATTAAATATCTCAATACCAATATTATGCTGATTGCCTTTTAGATAAGAAACAGCTTCTGCTTTTACCCATCCTCCTGATGGAAAACGAATTCCTTCAGTGATTTTAGCCATATCCTCTTGGCTTAAACTTTTATCAAGTTCTAGTTGATATACTTTTTGGAATTCGTGTTTAGGATTTGAAAGTTTTAAATACAAATCGTTATCATTGGTAAGGATCATTATTCCAGTTGACTCACGGTCTAATTTACAAATTGGAGTAAGTATATATTTTGTTGATTTACTTATTAACCTCCCGACTGTTCTGTCTTTTAAGGGGTTGTCGCAGGCAGAGTTAAAGTTTTTCGGTTTGTTAATAGCGATATAAAAATGTTCACTATGCGAAAGAGTTTCACCTTCATGTTTTACAATATCTCCTGGCTGCACTTTATATCCCATTTCTGTAATTATTTTACTGTTTACAGTAATGGATCCTAGCTCTATTAATTCATCTGCTTCCCTTCTTGAGCAAACTCCTGCATGTGCAATAAACTTGTTAAGACGAATAGACCCATCTCCTAAATTTGAAGATTTTGAATTTAATCTCTTTTTTGGTCCTCCACTACCACGCTTTTGGTCCTTTCCAAAACGGACTGCAGCTGGTTCGTAGTTTCTTTTTTTACTCCCTCCGGTTTTCTTTTTGTTCGCCATAGCATGGTAAAGATAGTTAAAATAGAAAGTTGAGAGTTAGTCTTTTAAGAAATCAAGATTTCTCTTCAAACCTGATAGTTTAGTTCTTTTAACAGCACTTTTTGTGAAAAGTTTACTAAATGTTTTTTGTTGAATGTTATCCCAGTCTTTTCGTGTCATCGAAAGTAAGTCTGGATGAGGGTTAAATAAAGGCTCGTTATGTGGTTTTGAAAATCTATTCCACGGACAAACATCTTGGCAAATATCACAACCAAACATCCAATCTTCAAACTTTCCTTTTTCAGATTCAGGTATGGAATCTTTAAGTTCGATTGTATAATAGGAAATACATTTTGACCCGTCGACAACCATCGGCTCCGTTATAGCCTCTGTTGGGCATTCATCTATACAAGCTGTACAACTTCCACAATGATCGGTTACAGGCCCATCTTCAGGAAGTTCTAAATCAACAATTAGTTCTGCAATAAAGTAAAAACTACCAGTCCCCTTGTTTATTAAATTACCATTTTTACCAATCCAACCTAGTCCACTTTTCTGAGCCCAAGCTTTATCTAATACAGGAGCAGAGTCTACAAAACCTCTCCCAGACACTTCACCAATTTCTTCCCGAATAAAATTAAGGAGAGTATTTAATTTATCCCTAATTACGAGGTGATAGTCTTTACCAAATGCATATTTTGCTAGTTTTGGAGAGTTTTCATTTTGATATTCGGAGGGGTAATAATTAATTAGAAAAGAAATAACAGATTTAGCATCATTAACTAATAGTCTTGGATCAAGTCGTTTATCAAAATGATTTTCTAGGTACTTCATTTCCCCATGCATGTTGTTGTTTAAATATTGCTCCAATCTAGGAGCGTCTTCCTCTAAGAACCCTGCTTTTGAAACACCAACAAAATCAAAGCCTAATCGGTAAGCTTCACTTTTTATTAAGTTTTTATTTTTTTCAGAATTACTCAAAATTGCATATAAATGAAATTTGCTCCATCGTTTAAGTTTCCAATCAGAAAAGTTAAAAGAACTAAAGTTGAAAGGAAAATTGTTGAAATAGAATATGATTTCGCTTTTTTTTCTAAACGTTTTTCAAAAAACAGAAATAGGAAAACACTACTTAAAACAATTACTAATTGAAATCTTTGTTCGAGGTATCCACCATTACCAAGTATCGCAAAAACGTGGACGTTCCATTCGAAAATCCAGTTTTCTAATTTGAATAATTGTTTTACAAAATGAAGTGAATTCCCCCAAAGTTTAGATACAAAAAAGATGTTGGAGAAACTGATTAGCGTAGTTGTTACAAGCCACCCTAATAGTCTAGGTAATTGAATATTCAATCTTTTACCTAAATATTCAATTACTAAGTATAAACCGTTTAAAAATCCCCAAATTAAAAACCCGGCAAAAAACCCATGCCAAAGACCACTCAGTATGAAGGTTATCAAAATCCCAATTGTAGTGCCCAATACAGGTAAAGACCTAAACTTAAAGGTAAAGTAATAAAAAAAGTTTTTTGTGAACCAATCAATTAAAGAAATATGGGTTTTACGCCAGTATTCACTAACTGTTTTTGATCTCAATGGAATGTTGAAATTTTCTTTTAACTTGACGTTAAATAGTTTTGAGATTCCAATTGCAATATCATTGTAAGCGCTAAAGTTTAAATACATTTCCAATGTAAAAAGCAAGGCTGCAATTGCTATCGTTATTCCCTTAAATTTGTTCTCAGGGTGGCCAAAAACAGCTTCAGTGATTAAACTAAGATTATCTGCTAAAACTACTTTTTTGAATATCCCAAATACAATTCTATTTATTGAGTAATATAAATTGGATAATTTAAATTCAGCTTTAGGTTGTAGTTGTGAAATTTCCTTTGGTAATAGGATAGGTCCACAAAGTAATTTAGGGAAAAATACATTAGCAAAAAAAAGTTCCTTGATAGTGAATTGTTGCTGTTTTTGTCTAACCGTCAGAAGGAGAATACCAATGTTTTGGAGTGAATAATAGAGGATCCCAATTTTAAACACAATCCATTTTTCGTTTAAGATTCCAAGGGAAGTTAAACCAACTAGGTGGACGATTATTCCCAACCAAGCTAAAGGCTTCTTAGATTGACACAAAAAGGTGAGTACTGTTAGAGCCGATAATGTAATAGCAGATTCCCAACTTAAAATAGAAAGAAGTACTAAAGATGTCAATAGTAATAAATCTCTACTTTTTAAATTCGTCTTAAAGTAAGCGATAATGCTTAATAAAATTAAAAGAATATAAGTTGTCCAATCCAAGATACTAAGTTACTGAATACATATATTACATTTTGTTTTGAATACATTGAATTAAATCTCCAATATTTTCAAGATCCATAATTTCAAAGAAATCAAATTTAAGCTTGAATTTTTTTTCGATTTCGTTAATCAACCCCATGTGATTTAAAGAATCCCATGCATCAATATCATGAGCAGATGTATTTTCAAGAATTATTAATCCTGGGTCTTTAAAAAACCTTTGCATTATGTCTTGAATATCTTTTAGTGTTTCTTTATTTTGACGCAATTGTTAAAAAAAGTTAACGTTTATACAAAAGTACAACTATGTACGTTATTAAAATAAATACGTTCTTTTTTAGAGATTATTTTTTCATAGTTCTTATCCTGGAACCTTAAGAATTAGGTTTTAAGTAGGTTTAGTTTTGGTTAACTTCATCCCGTCTTTATTTAAGGTGGGATTTTTTTATTGTTTCTACGAAAACATCCCTGTCTTACTGTAAAGATCAGATGTCTAGAGCCTTAGGTCTCCTGTTAATATGATTACAGTAATATTTTTCGAATTAAGAAGGGTGATATCAAGCTTAATATCTTTTAAAAAACAGAAAGAAGTGGACTAGAATATTTTTAAATTTTAATTTCTGATTAATTGAATAAACCCATTAATCATCTTGTTTTCAATTCCACTTAATCGTTTCTCTTTGACCACACATGTATAAAAGTAGACACCTTCACTACATTTTAGTTTTGTTAGATTATGCCTTCCGTCCCAATTTACGTTTGGATTATTTGATTTGAAAACGGTTTGTCCCCATCTGTTGTAAATTACAATTTTAATACCTTCTATATACTTGTAGGGGAAAGGAATTATAAAATCATTAACATTATCCCCATTTGGCGTAAATATATTTGGTAATTGGTAGGAAGGACAATTATCAAAACAGATTTCATTCATTAATTCAGACTCATTTCCCACAGAGTCAGTGGCTGTAAAAGCATAACATCCTGCCACCTCTTCTATATTTTCGTGCAAAAAAGAAGGGTTTTGCCAAGGTGAATTTTCAATAGAAAGGATTGTATATGGGTCGTTTAAAAGCCTTTTAAAAAAAATATTTAAAGATGTTAAATCTCCATTACATTCATTGGTGTCAAGTTTCCAGGAAAACATATTTTGATCGAACTCGCAGTCTGAATTATAAACTATTTGTGGAACACAAGGTGGAGAAATGTCTTCTGGAATCTCACAAGTTTCCTGGCTATGATTTAAAATAAAAGTATCGCTTTGATTAGAAGTGTATTCGCCAAGAGTTAATATACGATAGCAATAATTAGCACCATTAATTAGCTCATCATGAAAATAACTTAAGTCTGAAACGGTATCTAAAACAATCCAGTTTCCATTTTCTAATAATAGAACAACACTTGAATCGTTTTGCCATGGTGTTGCATAATTCCATGTTAAATTAATAGATTTATCATATGGAACTGACTTTAAGAAAACTGATGTCGAGAATGCAGAAGTAGATAATAGTTTTTCTTGTATTCCGATTTTATCAATAAGCTCAATAAAATAGATTTTTTGAAAAGCCTCTGTGTTTAAATTTTGGTGCTTAAAAGTAGTGTCATTTATATCTAAAGATTGATAAATCAAAATCGAATCATCCTCAACCACTTCATAAAGGTTGTAGAACAATGCACCTTCATAGTTTAGGCTATCAATATTTTCTGGATTCTTCCAGCGTATAAAAATCTCGCCATTTGTTGAATCTGTAATTGTTACATCAACATTCAAAGGAATAGGACGAACTTCAATTGTTTTGGAACAGGATTCCTCACTTGCAATGCTCTCCGCTCCATCAGGAAATATTGCTACGATTCTGTAGCAATATAAATTACCTTCAATAATTTCTTTATCAATAAAGTATGAATTGTCTCTTCCAATTACTGTCCCAATTAAATTGTATCCAGTGTAGAAAGGAATTCCAATTTCGCACGAATCAGGAATCCAATTTAAAGAATCAGACTTTCTGTAAATTTTATACCCAATAGCTTCCTCGCATATACTTCTTGTCCATGAAAGATTAATTCCTTCAATTAGTGCTTCAGTAATTACGTTTTTCACTTTGGGTCCTATTACCTTAATATTTAAGGATTGTATATCAACTAATTGAACTTGACTATCATTGTCTTGCGCCTTGAAGAAAACTTGATAAGGAGAACTTCTTACATGGGAACAACCTGTATTCCAATTAAATTTACCGGATACAGAGTCTTGTCCTAAAACTTCAGAAAAAGAAGCTAAATCGCCATTTACTTGAGTTATTGGTCCACCTGTTGCAGAAAGCGAAATAAATTGTCCTGAATCAATATCATAAGCATTAATATCAACGCTTAATGAGGTTCCTGCCTCAATACAAATGTCACTTAAATGTTTGATTTCTGGAGGGTTATTATCGCAAATGCTAACGCTTACTTGCATATCTCTAATAATAGATCCAATTAAGAACCCATTTCTATACTCTTGTATTAAAATAGCAAAGTTAAATTCCCCTTCAATATTAGGCTTATCCCAAGTTAAAGTACCCGAGGTTGAATCAATCGAAACACCTTCGGGAAAAGTATATCCAGGAATAGGTTCACCGCTTAAACCTATTGCTTCAATTAGAGAATATACTAAATTATCTCCGTCAGCATCAAATGCTGAAGGGTTATGTAAAAAAATTGTATTCAGGCATGCCTCTTCAATGGGAGGGTTTAGTAATATAGGAGAATTATTTTTGCCTAAAAAAGGGTTGATTATTATTTCAGATTCAATAAAAAATGGCACGTTTACGCTGTTGGGTATATTTACAACATCAGCATTTCTATTCGGATCTTCAAGACTTACTTTGTACAGTCCAGGACCAGGAAAAGTGTGGATGCTGGTGTAAGTGTTTTTGTTGATGTCAACACCAACTAGTTCAGGTGTTTCTAACCTCTCTAGTGAATCAATTGTTCCGTCACCCCAGTCGATTTCAAGTACGGGTCTGTCAGCTTGTGTTTCAACCCTAGTATAAGTTACAAGTGTTATTTCATATAAATTATCACCAAGTTGCTTGTAGGATATTTCACCAGCACGATTGTGGGTTGCTGAGACAACAATTGAAATTAAAATTAATATTATGGAAAACCCAATTCGCATCAAAAGTCACAAATAACGATGTTAATCGTAATTTAGTTCCTAAGTTATGTATTTCAAATGAAGCTTTTTGGGAATAGTTTGGTAAATTCCCTTAAAATTAGATATTGATGAACATTACACTTAAAAAGAAAGTTAGAAAGGGTGCTGATGAAATATTAGTTTTTGACTCTAAAAAAGCAATTAAAAAACATTTGTCTACTCAGGAACAAATTGTTGTTTCGAAATCCCTTAACAAGAGAAATATTTTTAACTTATCAGTTCTAGGTCAAAAAAGGTTTGCTATAATTCTTGATCCCAAAAAAGCTGAGGAAAATAGAAAAAAAGGTGCTGAAGTTATCGATGAGATTAGTTCACATGGAACAATCTTAGATTTTACTGAAAAAAAAGGAGTTTCTATTTCCTTCATTGAAGGAATATTATTGAAGGAGTATACTTTTAATAAGTACAAATCTGATTTTGAGCCTAACATTAAAACTTTAGAAATTGTTTCATTTTTAATTTCGTTTAAACAATTGGAGGAACTTAAAGTTTTAGTTGATTGTGTTTTTCAAACTAGAGATTGGGTTAATGAGCCTGTAAATCAGCTTACCACTGATAAATATATCCAAGAGATATCTGATTTTAAAAAATCAGGCATTACTGTTGAAATTTATCGAAAATCAAAGCTTGAAGCGATGAGTATGGGAGGGATTTTAGGTGTTAATCAAGGAAGTCACGATGAACCTGCTTTAGTGATGTGCGAATGGAAACCAAAAAATATAAAAAATAAAAAACCAATTGTTTTAGTTGGAAAAGGAGTTTTATTTGATACTGGGGGAATCAATATAAAAACCGGTAATTTTATGACCGATATGAAAGCTGATATGGGAGGCTCTTCAACTATGTTAGGTACTTTAAAAGCAGTTGCCGAAAATAATTTACCTATTCATCTAATTGTATTAACTCCCGTTACGGAAAATAGAATAAACGGAAAAGAACTTGTTCCTGGAGATGTTATTTCTATGCACAATGGTAAAACAGTTGAGGTTTTGAATACTGATGCAGAAGGAAGATTGATTTTAGCTGATGCATTAAGCTTTGCTAAAAAATTCAACCCGTCTCTAGTTATAGATGCCGCTACTTTAACGGGGTCAGCATTTCGAATAACGGGGCATAATGGAGCAGCAATAATGGGTACTGACTCTAAAAATATATCAGCTTTGATTAAATCTGGAGAAGAAGTATATGAACGATTGATAGAATTACCTATGTGGGAGGAGTTTGAAGAAACATTAAAAAGTGATATTGCAGACTTAAATAATTTAGGTTCAGGAGAGGGGCAAGCTGTATGTGCTGGGTTCTTTTTAAAAAAATTCACTGATTATCCTTGGATTCATATAGATATTGCAGGTCCTGCTTTTAGAGCTGCAGAATTAGATTATATTCCAAAAGGAGGCACTGGTTTTGGAGTAAGGTTGTTGTATCAATTTTTTAAGAATAAATTTGTGAATTGATTATTAGCTATGAGCGATAAAATGGAGAAAATAAGAATAGGTATAACGCAAGGCGATGTTAATGGAGTTGGATATGAAGTTATTTTCAAGGCATTTTCAGACAGTGAAATTTTAGATTTATGTACTCCAATTGTTTACGGGTCTAAAAAATACAGTTCGGAATACAAGAAAAGTTTAAAAATTGATGATTTTTCTTTTTTATATATTGATAAGGCAGAAGATGCTAAAATAAATAAGGTTAATCTGATTGATTGTTGTAATGATAGTGATGATTTGAAAATTGGCTCCCCTACTGCTTCATCAGGAAAGGCAGCATTCCAATCTTTGGATAAAGCTGTTGATGATTTGATTTTATGTAAAATAGATGCTTTAGTAACTGCTCCTATTAACAAGAAGAATATTCAGGGAGAAGGATTTGACTTTCCCGGACATACTGAGTTTTTAGGACAAAAGGACGGTGATAAAAAAGGTTTAATGTTTATGATTTCTGAAAAGTTAAAAGTAGGAGTCGTAACAGGACACATTCCGTTACAAGAGGTTGCTCGTTCAATTACAGTAGAAAAAATCCAAAAGAAATTGAATGTGATGAACAATTCGTTAAAAAAGGATTTCAATATAAGTAAGCCGAAAATTGCGGTTTTAGGCTTAAATCCTCATGCAGGAGATAACGGTTTGTTAGGGTCTGAAGAACAAGAAATTATTATAAATGCAATTCAAAAATCTTGCAAGGAAGGAGTAATAGCGCATGGTCCTTTTCCTGCAGATGGGTTCTTTGGATCAAACCAGTATATTAAATATGATGGTGTTTTAGCAATGTATCACGATCAAGGTTTAATTCCATTTAAAGCATTAAGTTTTGGAGAAGGTGTTAATTTTACCGCAGGTTTAAGTTTTGTTAGAACTTCTCCTGATCATGGAACAGGTTACGATATTGCTGGTCAAGATAAAGCAGAGGCGTCTTCAATGAGGCAAGCTATATATGCCGCTATTGAGATTTGGAAAAATAAGAACTTAAACAATAATCTTGAGAAGAATGCATTAAAGCCTCAGAAACATGAAGAAAGAAAAGGTAGAAACTTTTCTGATCATAGGAAGAAAAGGCCAGAAAGAAGGCCGATAAGTAAACCAACTTCTGGTACAGCAGATTAAATTAACAAAGCTCTATTATAATAAAACTTTATTTTGTAACTTTGCAGGCTCTTAATTTTGATAAGTATGGAATTTGATAAATTTACAATCGGTTTCGAAGAATTAAAATTAGGAAATTACGACTATAGTTTTTTAGTCAATACAGCGTTCTTTAAAGGGTTGGGTTATTCTGAAATTCTAAAAGGGGAGGTGATTGTTAGCTCAATATTCACCAAATCAGAAAGACTCATGGGAATGAGTTTGAGTTTTGAAGGAAAAGTAGTTTTGCCATGTGATCGTTGTGGAGAAAATTTTGAAGAAGCAGTTGGTTTTCAAGAATCAATTGTAATTAAAATAGGAACCGAAGAAGACGAAGATGATGGCGTGATTATCCTTCAAGAGGATGCAACCGAGTTTGATATTAGTCATTATTTATATGAAAGTATTATTCTCAGTTTACCAACAAAGAGAGTACATCCTGAAGTTGATGGAGAACCAAGATGTGATAAAGCATTATTGGAACAAATCAACAAAAAAGATGATAGTAACAATGAAAATGACGACATTGACCCAAGGTGGTCAGCGTTAAAAGATTTGAAATAAGAATTTAATTAAACCATATAGAGATGGCACATCCTAAACGAAAGATTAGTAAAACGAGGAGAGACAAGAGAAGAACTCATTACAAGGCTTCGGCTCCGCAAGTAGCTACATGTCCAACTACTGGAGAGACTCATTTGTACCATAGAGCTCATTGGCATGAAGGAAAACTTTATTACAAGGGGCAAGTTGTAATGGAAAAAGAAGCATCCTGATAATTTATAGTTTTATAAAACAAAATAAAACTATAAACTGTAGATGAGAATTGGTATAGATATAATGGGTGGTGATTTTGCCCCCCAAATGACTACTGAAGGTGCTATATTAGCACAAAAGGAGTTGAAGAATGTAGATTTAGTTCTTATTGGGGACGAAACTAAAATTCTTCCAATATTGGAAGAAAAAGGTGCCGATAAGAACAACTTTTCTATAGTGCACACTGCCGATGTTATTGGTATGGGTGAGCACCCTATAAAGGCATTTAAGAACAAGCCTAAATCATCAATTGGTATAGGATTTCATTTATTGGCAACAGGAGAAATTCAAGGGTTTGCTGGAGCAGGAAATACTGGAGCAATGATGATTGGTTCAATGTATTCTGTGAAATCTATTCCAGGGATTATTCGTCCATGTATCACTTCTGTTTTACCAAAAGAAAATGGTGGAGTTAACCTTATTTTAGATGTGGGTGTGAATGCAGATTGTAAACCAGATGTTTTGTATCAGTTTGGGATAGTTGGAAGTGTTTATGCTCAAAGCGTCTTAGGTATTGAAAACCCGAGAGTTGGATTGCTTAATATTGGTGAAGAAGCGGAAAAAGGAAACCTACTTAGCCAAGCAACCTACAATCTTATGAGCGATTCAAAGGACTTCATCTTTGTAGGAAATGTAGAAGGTAGAGATCTATTTGAAGATAATTGTGACGTAATTGTTTGTGATGGTTTTACAGGAAATGTTGTCTTGAAAGAAGCCGAAGCTTTTTATCATTTAATAAAGAAGCGAGGAATTATTGACGATTATTTTAGTAGGTTTAACTATGAGATATATGGAGGAAGTCCTATCTTGGGAATTAATTCTAATGTTGTAGTTGGACATGGTATCTCTAACGAACTTGCAATTAAGAATATGATAAAATTAACGGCAGAGTGTGTTGAAGCAAATCTGTCTAAAAAGATAAAAGAAGCTTTTAAGTAATGGGTGTTATAAATGCTGCAATAACGTCTGTTGGAGGTTACGTTCCAGATTACGTAATGACTAACAAGGAATTAGAGAAAATCGTTGATACAACAGATGAGTGGATAACTACTCGTACTGGAATCAAGGAAAGAAGAGTTTTAAAAGGTGAAGGTAAAGCTACATCAGACATGGGTGCTGAGGTTGTTAAGCAAATTTGCGATAAAAGAGGCATTTCACCAAAGGAAATAGATCTTGTTTTGGTTGCTACTGTAACGCCTGATAGTCCTTTTCCATCTACATCAAACATAATTTGTGATAAAGTAGGAGCGACTAACGCTTGGGGGTACGATTTAAGTGCTGCATGCTCAGGTTTCCTTTTTGCTTTAGTCACTGGACAAAGATTTATTGAGAGTGGAGCTTACAAAAAAGTAGTAGTTGTTGGGGCAGATAAAATGTCAAGTATTATCGATTATGATGATCGGACGACTTGTATAATTTTTGGTGATGGAGCAGGTGGAGTTTTATTAGAACCAACAGACGAAAAAGTAGGAGTAATTGATTCCGTTTTAAAAAGTGATGGTTCTGGGAAAGAATATCTAAATATCAAAGCAGGTGGTTCTGCGAAACCATCTAGTTATGAAACTATTGATAACAAAGAACATTTTGTCTATCAAGAAGGTAAATCAGTTTTTAAGTTTGCTGTAACCAATATGGCTGATGTTGCTGCAGAGGTAATGAAAAGAAATAATCTTTCAAGTGATGATGTAGATTGGTTAGTTCCTCATCAAGCTAACTTGAGAATTATTGATGCTACTAGAGAGAGAGCTGGATTACCAAAGGATAAAGTGATGATTAACATCCAAAAGTATGGTAATACAACCGCTGCAACCCTACCTTTATGTTTATGGGATTGGGAAAAGAAATTAAAAAAAGGAGATAATTTATTA
>MDSY01017625.1_pt1 | contig 41015 bp, 42 predicted proteins | sample 811131 | NCBI WGS metagenome assembly MDSY01 (sample SAMN05326643, study PRJNA326480) | marine metagenome | isolation source: seawater | place: Atlantic Ocean: South West | collected 2010
AACTTCTTACGTTGTGTCAAATGTCGCTTCGCAAACTTACACGTAGAAGTTAAATCCCATATTTGCACGAAGTCTTTATCTTTAGCCTTCCTAACGCCTCTGCCTATTGATTGGATTACTCTTACAAAACTTTTGCCTGGTTCTATTAATACTAAATTAAATATTCTTGGTATATTAATACCAACTGCTGCTACGCCATATGTAGCAATAATTACTTTATTTGTGCCTTCTTTAATTTCGTCATATGTGTCCTTTCTATCCTTAAGTTTTACATCGCCTTTAACAAATGTTGAATCAGGAATAAGTTCCTGTAACATTTCTCCTGCACTAATTCTATCTACAAGTATTAGTGTATTGCCTGTTTGTGCTACTCCTAGTAGCACTTTGCCTATATATTCTATCCTATCTTTATTTGTAACAAGATATTTTAATTCTTCTTGATAGTTACTGTGTACAACTGTGTCAATAAGTTGTAATACATTTACATGACACTCAGCTAATACACCTTTATCTTGTAACTCTTTTGCACTAATTTCACCTATCACTGGTCCTAAGCTTGCATGAATACTTTCGAATTCAAACTTTTCTTTAGGCACTGTACCAGTTAGTCCCCAACGTATTGGAGCATTACGTAGGTTACGAGTTAGCAAGTTTTTCAATACTTCTGCTTTCGCTTGGTGTACTTCGTCAACAATAATAGTGCTCACACCTTCTAGAAATTCAGCTAGTGATAACACTGCGTCTCCATCCTTGTGCTTCTTGTCAAGTATATTCAAACTTTGCCAAGTGCAAATAGTGTGAGTCTTACCTAGTTGTTTCCGGTCTCCGAAGTACACTCCTACGTCAAGCCCACAGTTGATATAGTCCTCTTCTGTTTGTGCCACTAATGATTTGTTAGGCACAATAACTATACTACGACCGTAAGGCTCAGATATATGTGATAGTGTTGCTGTTGTAATTGTCTTACCTGCACCAGTAGCAATCTGTTGCAAGCTCTGTGGATTAGCAATAAAGTTATTAATTGCTTCTACCTGATAATCTCTTAGTATAACTTCTTCGCCTTCTGTTGGATGTCCTTTCGGCCAACGTACACCTTGATCAGCCCAATAGCGTTCTGTTACTGGTTTGAAGTCTAAGGTAATAGGATGCCTGTCGTCTTGTATATCGACAATCTCAACATTATTTCGCTGTAAAACGTCCACGATAGTATCGAGATGATTAACATATCCAGTACCACCAATGCCGAAAAAATTAACTTTACCATCCCATCTCCCTAATTTATACTGTGGCATATAACGAGCATAAGGCACTTCAAACTTCAGTGCATTTGCTATCTTTCTACGCACGTCAACCTCAAGGCCTTCTAATTTAATATTAACTTCGTCTTGTATTATCAGTCTACAACTAGCCATAGAAACTACTGTGTCTCCTAAAAGGACTACCATATTCTTCTCTAAATATTTGAAGATCGCACGTAAATTTTATATACGTATTAAGTGTTCTATCACTAACCCCATCAAATGCGAAAGCAACACTAGGGCGCCATTCGTTGTTTACAAGAAGTTTAGGTAACTTTTTATTATTAATATACACTATCTTTGTGTCTTTGTCAACCCAATTATTTAATTTCCTGTCTTTAATTAAAGTATTAAATCCACTATCTTTATTCTCATCTCTAAACAAAACACTTTGCATAGAACTGTCAATTATATCTCTATAAAAACTTACTACAGAATGTAATTGCTTTTCACATTGCTCTTTGTCTAAAACAAAAAGAATAGGAAATCTATCAAGCTCATAAAGGCTTGTTAATATGTGTTCTAGTTTTTCTTGACTAGGTTTACTTTGGTACTCTAAATTATCTCTATATGCAATTTTTTCTAAATTAGTAACTGGCTTTTTATTTTCAAAATGTTCAAGACCATATTTAAATCTTCTATCAATGTACTTTATGTAATTACTTTTACTTAATTCGCCGATGTCATTTTTTAATAAATTACCTATCTTTTCCGATACATTTTTTAATTGCATATCATAAATGCCCGGCACATAATTTTCTTTTCGGTGCAACATATGTTGCATTTCATGCCAGACTGCAAAAATTTCTTTATCAATATCAAAACCCTTATCAGAAAATCTTGTAAGTATCAGCAGAATATTTTTTTCTGTATAATCGAAAGAATGTATATGTGTGCCTTTTTTATGTTCATATCCTTCAACATTATTTGTAATTTCATTGATCAGCACGATATGAGATTTTTTAAATGGAAATCTCACATGTATTTTTCCATCTATAAGTCTAATATATTTTTCCCTGTTTATTGATCGGAGGGGTTGCCTAAGTTTTTTTACAGCCTCATGTATATCAATGTCTAAGTTATTAAATTGATCACTATATGGAATTAATTTAGTTTTCATTAATGCATATTGGCGATCTGTAAGGGCAGTGCCTTTAAAGACTTGTTTGGCTATACTGTGCATAATAGTATAGTCATTTTTTTCTAGCTTAAGGCTGTCTGATTCTTTTCTGAATCCAGCCAATAGCTCTAAGCAGTCTTCTATAGTAATCTCAAGCATACTATATTATAGCTTATGAAAGCCTAGATGTCAAGTGTTTTAGTGGCTTTCCTTCTGAAATTTCTTGCAGTGTGTACTCAGTATGTGCATAGTCATTCAACCATTGTTGCCTATCTATCATTTCAGGATTCATAATATTATGCAAGTTCTTGTTTGCTACATCATATGCTAAACTGCTAGGTCCTACAAAAGTAGGTATACCTGCTATAACACTATGAGGACCTGGATTACTACTCCAGCATACAGTTGCCCATGCATTAGCTACGCTGAAATCATAATCATCATAAGTACTATCTATTTTTATAGGCGATTGTCTTGTAACATTTTTAAAATCTTGTTCAACATATTGTACAGGATATCTTGGATGAGGTCTCCAATATATAGGCATATCTGTATGCTCACGTATTGTGTTAATTGTGTTGCCTAACCACGCTGTCATGTTAGGCATGCCTCTCCATTGTTCACTTTTTTCGTGTTGTCCACAAATTAAAATGTAACTACCTTCTGTCCTCCAAGGCTGGAGTTTTAGTCCAAGTTGTTTTGCCCTATCGCTATTATTATTGCTAGGACTAAAATAAGCATCTCTATTAATGCCATTTAATGCAACTTTCCAAGTGATTCCTCTTTTTATCCCTCCTACTTCAAGTACTATAGTCGGCTTTTTACTTTTCTTGTTATCGTCCCAAATACTTTTGTTCGGAGCCATTCTACCGTTCCAAAGAACACTCCAAATAACGTCAACATCAGAGACCCTATCATTATCGCTAACATCATGGCCAGCAGCCAAAAGACTATTAGCAAAGGCATCAAAAACCTGTCCGCTATTGAGTGCGCCATATTGCCTCCATAAGCTAAACTTCATTCCAATAAGCTTCCTGCCGGCTTTGCATTAAATCTTTATTTCTACTACGGCCTTCTTTCTTTCTTGCACCTTTCAAATGATCTAGCCATTTACCTAATTCACTGTTTATCAGTGGATGACCACCACCGCCTGTCTTAGCAGTGTTATTATAAATGTTTGCACTGTAATCTAATACAGAAGGAAAGTCTAATTTCATCTTATTTAATATATGGCCAAAAACATAGCTGTCGTGCCATTCTTCTAGAGTAAAAATACCATTTTCAGCATCTTCATACATACGTTCGAATTCTTTCATAAATTCATTACACACAGGATGATTTAAATTTAAACCGTAAAATCCACATTCAGGCCATGTTTGCGATCCCTTACCTCTTCCAACATATGTAATCCAACAATCACTAGGTAGTAAGTTTAGGAAACTATTGTAGTCCAAAGGACTATGCACATAGGTATCTGCATCCATCCATACGCACCAGTCTTTAGAACGCTGTACTGCATCATAAACAGCATATGTCTTATTAGCAAAGCGTATAGCGTCCCACTTAAACTCTTTGTGCCAGTCACGAGGTCTACGTGCTTTTATATCATCAGGAGGTATACCGTTTGCTTTAGGTATATCTTTCCATCTATTTTTAAATGCTACTAACTTTGGTAGAGAATCTATTGCATCTAGAATTTTAATTTGGTCTGGATTAGGATTTACTGGATTACAATTTTCTGCATATACTAAAAGTTTTATTTTTTTATCAATGTTTTTTGCAAAGCTATCTAAAAATCTTTGCCCATAAACTTGAAGGCCTTCATCATGAAATGTTGTTAGGACTGTTATATCTGTCATTTTTTATCTGCCCAAATTCTTAAATGTTTCCATGCAGTGCCGTCTTTTAGTTCATCTAAACTCCAGTGCATTTGTGCCATCTTTTCTATCCATGGCTGTCTATCGAATTTTGTTATATTTTCTAAATCAGCAAAATTTGTGTGAGCAACATCTTTCGCTTGACTTCTTGGAGCATCAGTTAAAAATACAGGTACTCCTTCTATTGCCGCAACAACTCCTGGACTTGAGTTGTGATTAACTAAACAATGTGCTTGTTGCATATCTGCCATTATGTTATCTGAATTTGATACTCTAACATTAGGTAATCTATATCTAGCAATTGATCTTTTATGTTCCATTTGATTTTTATCTCCTGGATGAAATCTTACAACTATTGCTCTATCTGAATACTTTCTAATTTCTTGTATTGTCCTTACTACCCACGGTAACAAAGGTTGATTATCCATACTCCAACCACCGTCTCGTTGACAAGCAATTAGTATTGTATTCCCATTTGTTTTCCAAGGTTTCAAACTTATACCTAGCTTGTTGCTTATAATTTGCCATCTTTCTGGATTTGCAGCTCCATTACAATATTCTCCTGTAGTAGGAAAAATTCCATCATAACTATATCTTAAAAACTTGTTACTATTGCCTGGATCAGCATATAAAAATAAATTAGCATCTACAATTAATGTACGCTTACCTCTTTTTACTTGATGCTCTATTACACGTCTACGCAAATCTAAATGTTGCGATCTTTTACTTCCTGGATGTACAAAACCTTGCATAACCGCAACATCTGCATCAACAACGTTGTAGTCGGTAACAATAGTTCCTTCATCACCGCATTTCCAAACTCCTTCAATTGCATTTACAATAATAGCAGGTTTTTCAGGATTGGTGTTACCCGGAGGTATTCCCATAAGGTAACTTGCTACAGTAATCGTCATTCTATTCCGTACTCCCTTAACATAGGTAACACAGTACCTGCTACCATTTCTTGTGGATTATACTGACAGTATCCTAACCAGTTTTGCCAGCCTATTACTTTTTCTTCTTCTACATATATAGGATTCTCTATCCTACTTAAATCTGTACCGCATGCAAAGTCTGCAGCATTTGGAGCTAAAGTAAAACAAGGAATGCCAAAGCCGATTGCTTCGGTTGCTGCTATGCTATTATAAGTTACTACTGCAAAAATATTATCTTCTTCAAATTGATGATATATGCTATTATCTCTTACACGATCTCTTCTTAAGCCTTTGTTTCTTACAATCACTTCTCGATCAGTATGTTTTTTTATTTCATTTATTGTATTTTCAATCCAGGATTCTCTTTCTATTCCATAAAATAAACAAGGTTTATCGGAAGGTGTTACTAATAAAATAGGTCCACCATCTTTTCTCCAACCCTTAAATCTTATATCTTGACTATCAATGCAATTATCAAATCTATCACTAGGTAGATCAAATCTCGGTTTACTGTGTTGCATACCATTTGGGACAACACGATGCCAGTGTTTCTTTTTGTTTAAATTTCCTATATACCCTGTGTCTATATAAAAATACGGCCTTTTTTGATTCTCGCACATATTAACTGTTTTTCTTTGTGCCATACTTCTAAACACAACAGGAATATTTGTATCCCAATTTTTTAAATCTTTCCAGCCTGCTATTTCTTCAGCCTGACATCCTTGTGCAAAACAACCTACAATAGCATCTCTAGTATCAATAGCCAACATTTTATTATCGAAGTTTTCAATATTTACTCCGGTCATGTCTTGTAAATTATCCATTCATCATTTCCTGTAATTCATTCTTCCAAGCCACATGCCAATTACAATTACGATAGTTTTCAAACCAAGGACCTCCTTCTGTGAAATGAAGTGCCTTAGGATAACCATCTTTGCCTTCTTCGTACCAGTCAGTTAACCAATTCCATTCGTGACTTAATTTTCCAATTTCTGAATCGTCTAGCCAACTAAATCTATGTAAATATGCTCCTGTGATATTAGGATCATTCACTAAATTAAAATCTAATTTTGTGTTACTTGGATGCCCGCAATTAAATAAAACAACACTAGACCAGTTTTTGCGAGGATAAACAGTCTGTGTTTGCCCGTCCATTTTTACTCCTTCTTTGGGAGTATAGTCATGCTGAGCACACATTACTGCATATTTGTTATCAGCTTGATCAAATAGATTCTTTATGTCTTCTATAAAAATAATATCACTATCACAGAATAATGCCCATCCGTTAAAATTACATAATTCTGGTACAAGAAATCTTGTAAAAGTAAATTCTGTTGACGCTAGTTTATCAATAGGTCTAGTATACCAACCTTGTTCTCGTAGTTCGTTTTGTTTAAGTGGCTTTACGTCTACACTTTTATTTCTTACTTCTATACTATGCTTACAAACTTGGTAAGCAATATCTTCTCTAGTATCATATCCAACAAAAACTTTCATCAATCTCTTCTTTCTATATCTTCTTCTATGCACTCACTGCCCCACTGTATTTCAAGTATATGAGCATTTTCATCACCTGGATTACTTGCTTTGTGCCAAACTCCTTTATCTATTTCATAAGGTGCAGTATGTGGCTTTAGTTGTACTAGATCTTTGTTATTGTTATATTCGGTCTCCATATCTACAAAACCTTCGAGAATCATCCACTGCTCTGAACGTTTAAAATGTTTTTGATCACTTAAACTTTTTCCAGGATAAATTACAAGCTCTTTAACTTTATAACCTTTTTCAGGTTTATGATCTAGTCCCCGCCAATAGCCCCATTGTCTTTCAGTCTTTTGTGTTTTCCATTCGTCTAGTATCCAACTACTACTGTTAGCTTTATTAGTACCTCCTACACCAAACACAAAACTAACATTTTTGTTATCTTTGTACATATTATATTCTGGAATATTTGTTTGCTCTCGATCTCCTCCGTTTGCAAATATTATTTTGTCTCTTGACCCTGTAGTAGATAACATATAAAATATTGCACCGCATGCAGTGTTATCAGCATCATTAAAACTAATTACATTATCAACAATTTTCATTTCTTTAATAATACTAAGTCTTTCACTAAAAGGCATAAACGGTCTGCCTTTTTTCCTAGCAAGCCAATCGTCTGAATTTAAACCTACTATTAATTTTGTACCTAATTTTTTCGCTTCTTTAAAGTAAGCAATGTGACCACTATGTAATGGATCAAAGCCACCTGTTACAAGAACGTACTTTTCTACCATGCTAATACTTATATATGTGTTTTATAATTTTTAAACATTATGGTTTGTATGAAATAACTCCTAGATGCTTGTTAGTTGGTTTGTGTAAGGATCTAATACTGGTGTATCCATTATCGGTTAATATATTTTGTAATTGCGTAAAATTATATCCACTTTTATGTAAGTCCCAAGTCTCTCCAGTTTCAGCCTCTCTTTGCCAACCCCAAAAGCCAGCTCTTGCATGTTCTATATTTTTTCCTATTTGCCATTGATGTACATGGAAATCCATATTAGGACAACGGATGTCCATTTGTCCTCCGGAACGTAATATTTTAAAGCATGCCTTTAGCCAACGTTCTCCTTGTTCAAAAGTAAGATGTTCTATAAAATGTCTTGAAAAAATATGTGTTACTGTGTTAGGCTCAACGTGTTTATCAATTTCATAAGCAGGACAAACAAAGTCTATACCTGGTAAATTTCTAATGTCACATGTTTTATAGTCTTGGTGTGTCGGCGTTTCACCACAGCCAAACTCTATCATCATTTTGCAAAAAACTTTCTAACAAAGTTATTAATTATTATAGACACAACTTTGTTGTTTACGTGTCTTGGAGTATTATCCTCAAACAGTGTCGGGAAATCTGTATGAGCTCCTACCCAACGTACCATTTCGTAGCTAGGCCAATAGTATATGTTTTCATGTACATGATTATTTAAAAATTCGTCTAAACTTACACGCAGAATACTTTTACTCACACAGTCACTTATAATAGTTGGTCTACCCATAAATGTTGCATTTAAAGGCACTGGACTTAGTGTGAAAATAATTTGTGTGTCTGCGCCGGCATATGTATGGATTAGATTTGCAATACGTTGCATGTTTTCTACGTTTTCTTGTACTGTGCTGGTGACACATTCATGCTTGTCTGGATCAAAATATTTTGCAGGTACTCCACGCCAAAACACTTGTTTAGTGGCTTTATCTCGCCATACTTCTGCTAATCCGAATGTAACTACTACCCCTTTTGTCTTTTTAAAATGCTCCAAGAGAGCCTTTTGTTCATCTTCTGGCTCCCATTTATATGCACCCGCTTGCGGGTCATTATCATACCAATAAGCATCTGAACTACGATCTCCAGTTAACGCCCATTCAAGATATTGTCTTACTGCAAATGAATTATTAAGACCTTCAGGAACATTTATATAATCAGCATTCTTACCATTTGCTTTTAACCAGTTACGCAATCTTTCTGCAAAACAACTACCCATTGTAACTACTGTACCATCTGCAGGTATAGTAGGATTTTTAGGACCATGTCCTGTAAAAACGAATTCTTCTGCAAGCTTTTCAAGATCGTCAAATTGAGATTTGTCTTTAGGAAAATAAGTTATTAAATTATTTGTGTGCCATTTACTTTTAACTAAGTCTATGTTACCAGCTGACATTTTTCCGCTACCTTTTGAATTAGCAGTAGCATTTGCTAATCTAGCTTTTGCCATTTTATATTATTCCTTTTAATAAGTGATACCACGGATCACCTCTAGCAATTTCATCTTCTCTCCATTGGCAATAACCTAAGTTGTTAAGCCATTGTTGTCTATCAAAATACTCTAGGTTTTCAAGTGTATTTAAGTTTTTATTTGAACATTCCCAAGCCATTGAACTAGGACACAAACTAAACGTAGGTATGCCTTCACATATGCTTTCTGTAAGTGCATTACTGTTAAATCCAACTACAGCATATGCATTTTTAAAATCTTCGTATAAGCCTGCGCCTCCTTCTAAGTTACCTGAACCGTGCATATTTTTACTTACAGTAATTCCACTAGTGTCAATTTTAGCTAGTGCTTGTCTTTGTCTATCCATTCTAGCAGGATGCATTCTAGCTACAATAGGCCTGTCGCTATACTTGCGTATTTCTGCAATAGTATTTGCAATAAAGTTGTCAAACGTTTTGTGCTTTGCCATTAAATTTTTTAGACTACTATCACCTGGCCGTTGCATTGCTAATAAAATATATTCGCCGCCTTTTTTCCAATCTTTTATTTCTATATTTTGGTCTTTTTGTATCTGCTTCCATCTATCATCAGGACAGTTTTCATTACAATAGTTTCCTTCGTCTCGAAAGTAACTGGTCCAACTCCATCTATGATATGCTTTAGGATTAGGAGGAAAAGGCATATTACGTCTAAACACACTACTTTCAACAACTATATATGGTTTACCGCTATCTCTTATATGTTCATATTGAGCTCTAAATTTTCTAAAAAATTTATTTTCTAAAATATTAGCTTGAACAAATACATCAGCTTTTTCAATAATGTCTTGATTTTCCCAATCTACAACTTTAAAATTAGGCAAGTCAGGAAGAGGGTGTGTTCTATAAGACCCTTTTATTCCTACAACAAATTTATCCAACATTATTGAAATATAATCCTCTGTTTTTTACAAATGCCTTTTTACCTTTTTTGCCTAAATTGAGTGTAGAATTATTACGTAAAAACTTTGTTTTATTTTCGTCTAGCCTGAATCCATTTTCTTCAAAACGTGCAATCCAGTAATCTTCTTCTTGTAAATTAACATGATGATGACCATTCCATCCTGGAGGTGCATATGTAACTACTGCGGTTTTTGCACATTTAAAAGTATCCATGTAGTTTGCCATATATTGCTCTTCCACATGTTCTAAAAATTCTACACTCCATGCTACATCATAATCCTCTTGTATCACAGGACTTCCTTTAGTATAATCATGTATTACAAAATAATTAGGATCAAAACGTGTTAATGTATAATCTCCGTCAACGCCTAAAGTACGTAATCCCTTACTTTTAGCCAATTCTACCATTCCACCTGGGCCACATCCTATGTCTATGAAACTTTTAATGCCAAGGTTAACTAACCATTGTAAAGCGCCTTCGTCTATGTGTGTTTTTCCTTGGTGTCCTCCAAGATGGGGTTCTAATGTCATTACAAATACCTTTTCAGTTGATCCGTATACTTCGGATTGTTTTTATGTTTGTCACCTTTAAGTGTAAGAAACACACTTTTAGGATTTGCTTTACCCATGCATATCCATTCGACAGGTGCTGGAGTATACTGGTGTACATCATGCAACATTAAAAGTATATCTTGATCATGGCCGTATTTCCAAGATCTAGTTGCAGTCTGTAATAAGTTGTTAGCATAATCTTGTCTAAATAATCCTGTGCCTAATGTAACAAATCCGCATAGCCAAGGATGTATTGCATTTTTTTTATGATGTTTTAACACTGTAACTTTAGATGTTACATCGGTAAACTCTTCTTTAGTAAATTCTCTTGTGCAAATACTATCTGCATCTAATATCATTACGTGTTCATTAGTATTAAATTTTTTAGATGCTATTAAAAATCTTGCACCTTGCAAGTATGGTATAGTTACATCTTCATATTCTTCTGTTGTATAGTCAACATCTTCTAGTCGCCAATCCGGGTGATATTCATCCGAATTTATAATATGACAGTGTAAGTTTAACCAAGAATGACTATTATATTTTTTAATACTTTTTAGAAGATTGAATCCCCATTTACTGTAATAGTTTTGATCGCATGCTATCAGTATATGCATGTCAAAGGCTCTGTATGTTAAACCGTTTAAGAAACTTATTATGTAGTTTTTCTTTACCCATTCCTTTAGTATGAACCATGTACTGATTTATTCCACTATTGTTAAATGGACTTTTATTGTTAACTGGAGTTGGATTAAGATTTTTAAAGCCTTCATATCCCCCGTTTTCAAAACTTAATCTAAGTTGATAAAATATCCAGCTGTCATGTGTTTCTCTCAATTCATCTAGATTATTACCTTCGTAGTATTCTTCATATGATTCTAGAAAAGTTTTTGCTAATGGAGTTTTTAAATTGAAACCCATTAATCCGCATTCGTCATAAGCTGTTTTTGTGTTCGACGGTCTTCCTAAATATGATATACAAGATTTTGCGGGAAATAATTCGCCTAGCCATTCCATAGTTATATAATCATGCATTAATACATCAGCATCTAACCAAATTAAATAATTTGTTCCACACACTCTAGCTTCTTCAAATATAGGAAACGTTTTGTGTGCAAATTTAATTGCATTCCATTTAAATTTTTTAGTTTCTTTGACCGGCGCTTCACCATTGTAATGAGGATCATACTTGTGTAACTTTTTGAATTCTACGAGCTTAGGACAAGTTTTATATAAGTCTTTTAGAACTACTCTATTTTCTAATCCATCTAAATCGAGTAAATCTTCTGAATATAAAACTATTTTTACTTCGGGAGGTAAAAATTGTACCCAACTTTGTATATTAATTTTAGAAGTTGAGTTCCAATATTGTTTGTTCAAACTTGTAACAATAGTATACAATTAAATTCTCCTTGCACATATAATTATTATAATTAGGAGTCATATCACATCAATTGCGAATGTTACAAACTAGCATCTTCCATGCCAGCTACTCTTAGTTTAACAACATTTGTAATTTGCCATTGTTTTTGATCAAGTCCTTTAAGAAGACCTAACCATTTATTTCTAATAAGAGCAAACTCATTTATAATTTTTTCATAGTCGACTACGTCTCTCTCGCCGTCTACATATTTTTCAACATCTCTGCTTGATAGCGATCTTTGATAATTTTCAAGATATTTTTTAAACAAAGAGCTACGCAATCTACGTAGCTCAATATTTAAGTAATTAAGGATTGCTTCAATTTCTTGAAGTTGATTGAATCGATGTTCTACTATACCGGGCATTTCGGCAGCAGCCTTTTCTACATTGCCTTTAAGTTTTACTTCTTGACGTGCTTGTTGAAGTTCGTTTTCAAAGTAATTTACTGCATCTGTAATCTTAGAAACATCTCTCGATATTTCACTGTACCATCCCATTAGTAATCCTCATCATCAAAATCCTCATCGTCGTCTAATCCGTCAGAGTCAAGATAATAGTTTATTGCTTCATCTAATGATGTACTAGTGCCTAGTGCAGATACAAGTGTTTCATCAGATACTCCGTAGTCTGCTAAAAGATCAACATATTTTTCAGCTACTACCTCGATTTGCTTTTTGTCAATATATTCTTTAAATAAATTCCAAATGTCTACTATCTCTTCTTCAGTCATTAACAACGGTCTCCTCGATTAAGTGATCAGAATCTTCGTTTACTTCAGAGGTATTTACCAAATTAGCTTCTTTTTGTGCGAAATCCGACATCACTTGATCAAGAAGTGGACCATTCCAATTTTTACGATACTCGAGTATTTCTTCGTTTGTGCTAGTAGTATATTTTAACCTATTACCTTGCTTCTCGATTAAACCTTTCTTTTCAAAGAGCTCAACCAATCCACTGTAAGGGTTCATACCAGTTTCATATGGTATCTTTACTTGCACACCTTCAAACGGTTTTGCATAACGAGTTTTCATTACTTTACAACCAGCACGAATACCATGTACATCACTTGTCTTATTACCATCTTCATCTTCTTTAAGTTTTAATTTTTTCATTGCAACTACAATAGATGATGCATAGATAAAACCTTGTCCTCCTGATATTTTATCATCAGGGTCAAACATATCTTGTGATGCATATGTATGATTAGTACATACTAGTCCTACATTATGTGAACCAATCATATTAACAGTGTTACGTACCAAAGCAGTAAGTGCTTTAGGTTTACGACCCATGTCGCCTTTCATATCACCTTTGTTAAACTGATCAACATCTGTAGGTGTTAATAACATACCTAAACTATCAATAACAAACAATACTTTAGGACGATCTGCTTCGTCCATAGCTTTATAGTCTGTCATGAACGTACTAATAGTCTTTGCTACATCATCGATCATCGACATATTAAGTTTTAAAAGTTTATCTTCACTTGTATCAACGTCTAATGCTTGTAGCCAGGATTCATCTAGTGCATTTTCACTGTCAATCAACACAACAAAAATGCCTTGGTCTTGTGCATGTTTTACAATGTTACCACTGCAAAAGTATGATTTGCCTGCGCCTGATTCGCCTGCAAAAACTGTTACCTTACCCATAGGCACACCTTTGTTAAAGTCACCTGAGATAAGATAATTGAGTGCGTATGAGCCAGTGCTTATCCAATCAGTAGGATCGTTAAATCCTGCACTCATACCTGTAATACTTTTCGTTAAGTCCTTGCGGAACTTACTAACATCAAATGATTTAGCCATATTTTCTCCTAATTAGAAATGTAATGGGGGATTTCTCCCCCATTATGTTAGCTTGACTGTCTTGAACGAATCATTGCAAGAATATCTGCGGCTTTATCTTCACTTTCTCCTGCTGAAGAAGTAGTAGTATCAGCTACAGGTGTAGCCGGTTCAGCTACAGGTTTTGCCTCTTGTGCTGGCGCACTTTGGCTTGTTGCAGTTGCATTAGGTGATGCCGCTTTAGTTGGATCACCTGTTCTTGCCGCCATTCCACTTGGACGGAAGTATTGACCCCATTTATCTGCGTCATATGCTTCACCGTCAACAGAAGCTTCAAACATTTCTTTCATAACTTTTACAGCTACGTCATCTGGCTTCTTAGGAAGATAATCAGACAAATTAAACAATCCATGTTTGTTAATTGCTGACATTTCAGAATCATCTAGTGGACGTTCTCTACGTGCCCAATTACTGGTACTGTAGTCAGCATATCCACCTTTTGAGGATTTGTTTAGTCTAAAATCTACTCCAGCAGTATAATCTGTTGGCAGTTCTTCCATATCTGGATCCATTAGTGCCGCCTTAATAATTTGAAAAATTTGCGGACCAATAATAAATCTACGAATTGGATTTTCTGGCGTAGTATCATCGCCCAATGGATTATCAGTTACAAATCCTTGGAAAATATATGAACGCTTTTTCCAATACTTACGACCCATATCTTCTAAAGATGGATCTTTAAACCAACCACGTACCTCGCTTAAAATTTCACAAGAGTCCCCATACATTTCCATACATGGAACTTGAACTTGTACAGGACGTGAATCCGTTTCACCTTTTATCCCTGCAAAAGGAAGTTTAATTAACAATCTTTCTGTCCAGAAAAAAGTGTTATCAGTATTCCCATCAGGAAGGAAACGTAGTGTTGCACTTCCGCCTTCTTTCATATTCCAAAATGGGTAAATTGCGTTATCGCCAGTGTTGTTAGAGTTGCCGCTTGTGCGTGACTCTTGTTCTTTGAGCTTTGCTCGGATTTCTGCTAATGTAGCCATAGTCTAATGCCTCCTATAATTTGCCTTGTCTATGTTGTATTTGCCTAAATGTGCAATACATAATATGTATAATACACTAATATATTTAGTCTGTCAAGCAGTTTTTTGAATTATTTTTGAAAATATTGTTCTAGTACAGTGACATGTGTATGCCAACTTTGTGCAGATATAATTCTAAAACTTACTGCCCACCTATCAGTACTTCCGATATCTACAGTATGAGGAACATCAGTACGCACAAGTGTAGCTTCTTGACCTATATTGCATCTATCAACTTCTGTTAGTCCTGCAATAGGCCATTCTTTACTTTGGTTATGAGCCGTTGTTTTTATTTCATTTTTGTGTTCATAGGGCGGTGTTTCGTACCAAACCATCTCAGCATCATCAGGATCTAATGTCCAATTAATTGCTCCGCCGTGTAATGTACCTAATATACTTACATCTACATGTGCTACTGAGTGTTGTGCATTTTTATTTTTATAAAATAGTTGTATATGTCCAGGAAAAATTTTTAAATCATTTTTTAGGTATTCTAGCCATTTTTTGCTGAACACTTTATAAGAATTTAATGTCCAAACTCCGCCAGTGTCAGGATTATATGATGCATGCTCGTTAGGTCTATACGGATCATCTAATATATAATCTTTTATATCTATTATTGGTTGGTCTAATTCTATATTAAGTTTATGCCAGTAATTGTTTGCATCCGGAAGATTTTCTAAATTTCTATCTTTGTGTAAATCTATTAATGATTGAACAAATTGATTTTCAATTAAAATGTCTATATCAAAACATTGATTAATAGTTGCAGCTATTTCTTTAGCACTATATTTGCTTTTATATAAACTTTTTATAACATAAGGATCTGTTAGATCATACCCTTGATCCACTAGTCTACATATATCTGTTTGACAATCCAATTTATCTAAGGCCAGCTAATTCCCGCATTCTATCGAATTCATTTCCTACTTCCATTTGTTGCGGATGAGCCTGCATTTGGAATTGTTCGTATGTTGAATTAATTTGCTCAATAAAAGCCTTAGCAGGTTCTATGAACTGCTCACCGTAATCCTTCTCAACCATTGTAAGAACTGCGGTTTCGCCTTTAGGAAATTCGCCTGTTTCCCTATCAAAGTAACTAAGTATAAATTCGCCTAATGGAGTCTTTTGCTTCTCGCTTGCGCCGTCGGCTTTGCTCATAGTACCATCTTTGTCAATTTTTACTGCCATAGTATCGTCTTCAAACTTTTTCTCATTCATATCTATATATTGCATTAGGGGATATAAAGCATTAACAATTTGATTTGCAAATACGCCTGCACCCATATGTTCGTCTGAGTGTTCTAGGTCTGGTCTATATATACGCTCCATTTTCTTAGCTTCGCCTCTAAGCCTAAATACTTCATCCATAATTCCTTTTAGTTTTGGATCATTTGCTTCTGGACCGCCTCCAAGTTTGCTTTCCATCCAAGTCCATACGTCCCATACATCGTTTACGTATTCATTTGGTAAGTTACCTTTGTATTCTTGTTGGCCTCGTTCTAACTGCTTACCTTTGCCTCGTAGCTGTCCTAAAACTTCAATTGCATCTTTTGCATTGTTAATATATGCTTCATGTAAAATTGCTTCTTCAATTTGCTCAATAGATGCTGTTTGTAGTTTTTCTGCTTCTTTTCCTTTGCCTCTAAGCATGTCAATTATTTTCTTGCCACCGTATAGTATAGCAACAACAGCAAGTGCAGGAAGTGCATATTTGCTAGCAAACTGAGCAACTTTCAAAAAGCCACTGTTGCCTATTGCTGCAGAAATTTGATCCTTAATTGCATTTATACCATTACTTGCTTGGGCTATAAGAGCATCTGCATCACCTTTAAGGTCAGTCGCAATATCACCTACAGCATCGATAGCATCACCTGCTTTCTTTCCTAAGTATGCACCACCAACTCCAACACCAGTTGCCATTGGATTTTTGACAGCTATACCGGCTGCTCCTTTAGCACCTGCACCAGCTACTTTTGCACCTTTAACAACAATATTTGCTCCAGCTCTAGTCAATGCTGGCAGTGCCATTCTTGCACCTGCAACAACTAATGCAATAAGAGGAAGTGCTTCGTCAACTCTATCTTCACCAAACTGTCCCATCCAACCTTCAAATGCATCTTCAATTTCTACTTCTTCTTTTGTTTTTTTCTTTTTGTTTGCTTTTCTATGAGCCGGTGTACACCCATCTTCTGCTACTACATCATCAGGTCCTATCTCTTTTGCTTTAGTTACTTCACTTACTAGCTTATACACGTAAGGGAATATGTCTTTAAGCTCTTCATTAAACTGTTTAATTGTTAGTTGCTCAATCCAATTCTCAGCAATATCATTAGGAACATCTTCAATCACAGCCGGAGTAAATGATTCAAATGTTTCTGTGTAGAATGCTTTCTTTTGTAGATTGTTAAGTGTCTTTCTAACTGTTACTATTCTGTCATTAACAGCATCAGTATAATCAGCTAAACTTTCTGCCATTACACTTGAACGACTCATATATCTTTTAAATTTATTTAATTTTGCCATTTCTTCGCTAAGACTTACAATATGTTTGCCGAAGTCATCGTATGCGTTACCGCCTTCTGCTACATGTCTAGCCATTGCTCTTGCACCATTTAAATGCTTGTATGGGTACTTAAATCTTTCGCCTTCTGAACTTTCAATATAGATAGTGCCTACATTTCTAGTTCTTGCATTTGTGCGTTCTGCATCCACACTTTCTGTATGCTTTATAACTAACCTAGCACTGTCTATATTTTGGTAGCTTATTTTACTAGTACCATATAGTTTTGATTCTGCCATTGTATTGTCTCCGGTATTATTAGATAAAAATCTATAATCTCTTTTAGTTAAGTTTGATTTTGTAATATCTCTGATTGAAAATTCCAACATTCTTTTTTTGGCAAATAATCTAAGTTCTTTTAAAAAATTATACCAATTATCTTTTGTAATTTTATCTTCTTGTGTAATAAAATCTTTAGAATATATAACAGTCATACCTTCATCTTTGCTGATATTAACACTTACACTTCCTAGCTTGTTTTCTCCTTCTTGATACTCAAAGTCAAAAAATCTTGCCTGTGACGGCTCATTAATGACTTCTCCATTTTCATTCCCTATTGTTATTTGGGGGAATCTGCCACGTATCTTGTTAAAGAGGTCTTCACCGATTTTATCTAATTCTTGCATACTGTATTTATCAACTCACTTAATAGTTTTGGCTTATGAAGATAGGCATAGGAGGCTCATAATCTTGTATTTCTTCAGCTTGTGAAAAGGTATTATATATACGAGGATCCCAATCTTTAAGTACAGCCATCATTCTAATTGCTAACAAAGCGGCACTTATCAAATCATCTGTTTGGCCTAATTTAGCCTGATAACTAGATCCAGTTGCAACATAATTTTTTAATTCTGATATAAATGGTTTACTGTGTATAATCATTTTATCATTTTCAATCATAGTTTTTAGTCTACTGCAAGCTGTTATTTTTGTACCATGAGTAGTATTAAACCCTTTACGAAACTTGCGTACATGTCCTTTACGCATTGGTTCACTTACAAATAGTCCTGGTATATTTTCTTCACCAAAATCGTTAATTACTATTAAGGCCGCTTCTCCTATACCATTGTTCTCAACACTCCAATAAAGACCGTTTTCATTTCCTGTTTCTTTCGTTATGTAACTGCATATATCTGACAGTACTCTAATTTGTCCGGGTATAGCTGTAGTATTATGTTGCCATTCAGCCACCTGTTCATAACTAGGTAATTCAAATACCTGTATAGCCGCATTGTCTCCGCCTGTGCCCATACTAGGATCAAGTGCAACAGCGTATGTAAATTCAGCAGTTGGTTTCTTATACCAACGTGTTTGACCCATATTTACTAATGGAGAGCCTCCTTCCATTTCTGTAAGTATTAATGAGCTTATAAGTGTTTCGTCGAATACTAGGAATTCACAGTCGTATTCACGTCTAAATCTTTCTTCGCCTATACGTCCAAGTTCTTCTTCTTTCCACTCATCATCTCTATCTGGATGTTCCTGCCAATAACTACGGAAACTATGAAATCCATTGATGCCAACTTCTTGTTCATTACCGTTTGCATCAAATTTGTCTTCTGCTTGTTTCCATATAGTGGCAAATGTATCTTCATCTGAGTTAGGTGTGCTTGTGAGAATAGCACGACCACCTGTTGCTAGTGTAGGAGATATTGATGTCCAAAAATCTGTAGCAACATTAGGTTGTACAAATGCAAACTCGTCGCAGTATAGTAATGAAATACTCATACCACGTCCTGTGTTGCCAGTTGTTGTAGCACTTACAATACGCGAGCCGTTTTCAAACTCAATACTACCTTTGTTGTAGTTTGTAACTCCTGCACGTACATGATCTGCACAAAGTTCATATGCATACCTTATACGTTGCATTATTTCTTGTGCCCCAGTATATTTGTGTGCGGCAATTAATATTGTTTGATCTGGATTAAACATGGCAAACCATAACAAGTATATACCAGCACAGGTAGTTTTTCCTGTTTGTCTTGGTAACATATTAATGTTAAATCTATGATCGTGATAACTTTTAAGTAGTCTATCTTGATACTCGTATGGTTCAAATAGTAGCTTTCCCTTTACAGGATGCTGAATATACGCAAAGTTACGTGCAAAATAATCATATCCATTTTTAGGATCCATACACTTTAAAAGATCCTCTACTTGTTCATTGGTAAAGGTTTCTTTTTTGTTTGCTTTTTTAGTTAATACACCATCTAAACTTTTAGCCATTGTAATTCCTTATATACTACTTATCACTTTACAAATGGGTTATCTAGTAAAATTTCTTTCAAATATAATGGAGCTTTTTTGTTTTCCATTATATCAAACCTTTGCACTGTTGCATTTACTTCGTTTGCTAGTATTTTATATTGCTCTTCTGTCCAGTTAGCATCTGTTAAATATTGGTCTACAACATTGTAGTCATCATTGTAGTTTAAATTAAAAATAATCTCTTGCCCAAAATAGTTGTTTATTTTTTCGTAAGTTTTATTTGGTTTTATAAAATCTTCAAAGTATATTTTATCAATAGATGTTTGAAATTTTGTTTCTACTTCGTACATAAGCTTAATATATTGTTTAAGGAAAAAAATAAATCTTGGGAGAAAATGTCTAAAATTACTAAAGTCAGCTTTTGTATTTTTGCTTGATTTTGTATACGCATCTATTGTTTTTTCGTCATTTGAAATATAAACTGCTCCTATTTTGCTAAAAAGACTTTTCCAGATATTTTTTCTTATCACTATTAATGGATCATAATTATAATCTCTTATTAAATCACCAGCATAAACAACGTCACCTGGAATCAATTTAAATCCGTTATATTTACTATTAAATTCTACCTCTACTACATTTTCTAATTTGTTTTGCCAATCTAATTCAACTTTTAAATTTCCTAATGCGAAAGGTTCAAACAGCTCGCTTTCACTGTCTTTATAATCTTCTGCTGATTTACTGTACAAGTAAATATTATCGTAATTGTTAAGGGTCTTTGCTATGGCTGTAGTGCCAGTACGTGGGAGGCCTATTATAAAAAATTTATTCATTTCTGACCCCACTTATTTGTAAAGTTACTTTATCCTGCATGCCGGAATTTCCACTAAGGTGATAATGCGTTTGATCCCATACAATACCGTCGTTAGCTTTCCAATTTATACAGCTATGCCATTTTCCTTTTATCTCATATTGTAGTGTATGGCCTGGTTTCCAATCTTCTAAAAAAATATTTGCTCTAACAAATGAACCTTGTAAATTTTGCAATCCTTTTTTATCAGCTTCATAATGTTTATCTCTGTGTACAGGCAAAGTATTTCCTGGTTGTTGTATAAGAGATGTAATAGTCAAAACATGTTTTAAATCTAATTGTTTTTGAATATTTTTTAAATCAAAAATTTTCTTTTTCCATTCTCTACGAAAAAGGTTGATATTGTGTTCATTATATGATTTACTTAATCCGCCAAATGGTTCGTAATCTTCTACCATTACAGGCAACTTAACAGCGTTTATCAATACATCTGATCTATAACCTTTATAAAGATTATTTAAAATAAAAGAAAAATCATAATCAATATGAAAATGTTCAAGCATAGTGATATTTAACCAAAAAAATAGCGTCCGAAGACGCTATTGAGTTTTTCTGGGGGGATGTTAGGCGCAGTGTGCGGCGTATAGTTTTTCAAATTGTCCTTTACTACAACCGTACTTTTCTGCTACTTTGTCATACATTTCATTTTTTGCACAACCGCTAGCATTTAATTTTTTCATTTCATTTTTGCAACCCATTTCGTCAAACTTAGCTGACCCATCACCTTTGGCGCCGGTTTTTTTGAATTCACCTTCGCTTACTTTTTTAGCTTTTTTATCTTTTACTGCTTTTTTCATAGGTTCTTTTTTGTCGCCATCACCGTCGATATCAATATAATCTGGTTTTGCTTTCTTTTCGGCAAGTGCTTTATACAGTGTATCCTTAATGTTTTCAAGTGCAGGATTCACTGTACGTATTGCTCTGCGATCTTTCTTTCTGTGTAAATCGCTACCGTCACGAATATTGTCTTCATAGTCTCCCATAGTACCTCTATCCTCCTCTTCTTCGCCTGGGGCACTGTTTGCCCATTCGTCTGTTTTACCTTCTTTTTCTTCTTTGTCTTTGATTGCTTTTTGTAATTTAGGAGGCAGTTTTTCCTGAGCTTTTGTAATCTCATCGACATCTTCTTCGCCTGTGAGTTTATCACCTACCATGCCACCTATTGCCGCTGGTGCTGCTCTACCAATTGCTCCACCAATTTTAGAACCTAGTGCCGCGCCGCCTGGTCCGCCTATCATGCCGCCTAACGCTCCGCCACCAACTGCTCCTGCGCCGCCTAATGCAGCTCCTGCTCCTGGAATCATAGAACCTGCTGCTGCACCGCCTAATGCACCTAATAGTCCTGCTTGTAGATCTTGATCTCCAGGTACATCGTCTTTGCCTGGAATATTTGGATCGTCATCCATTGCTGCTCTAAACTTATCAATGTCATGACGCATTGGCATTGGCATATCAGCAGGAACTGGTTTGCCCATTCCTGCGTTGCCTTGCATAGCTGAAATCATATCAGCAATTTCTGCACCTGTTTCTGCGTTAACAGTCAAGGAAGCAGCTTCATTTAATTGCTCTTTACTAGAGTTTTCAATGTCTGTCATTTTGTTAATTAAATCTTGCATGTTGCTCATTTGTTTAGCCTCCCACGACTGCTTTAGTATTTTGTTTATGGCCTTCGATATCTTTTGACTCACCTTGAGGTGCACCTTCGTTACCTGCGGCTACTTCTCGTTCTTTGCGAGCAGTTTCTAATTCTTTTAATAAATCCATTGTTCTATTATCTGCTACTTCGTTCTGTGCAGATTCTCCGCCCATTTCTTCTTGTGTTAGTAACACTTCGTATGGTTCATCTGGAGTTTCTTCTTGATATGCTTCTCTTGGATCTTCTGGATTTCTTACAATAATATGACTTTGCGGAACATTACAACAATTTCCTAAGTAATGTTGTAACACTTGTGGAGTAGTAGGATATCCTACTTCAGCTTCAAAAAATGTTACTTCTGTATTTTCTAACTGTGGGAAATCTAGCGGACGTTTTTGTATTGGCGTCTTTTTGCCTTGTGTAAACTTCATTACTTGAAACTTTTGTAGTACAGATTCTAATCTGTCTGCAATTCCTTCAGGTAGTTCACCTGCAATGCCAATATTAAACGAATACGTATTTCTAGATTCCTGTAATATTTGTGCAAATGATTTCATTGTATTATCCTCTATAAACTATTTATCTTTCTCTAGCCCTTTAAGCTTCTCTAACAAGCTGTTTCTGTCAGTAACTACGTAGCCTTCGCCATTAATAATATTGTCCTGCCCTATGGAGTTTTCCTTATCTAGTTTTTCTTTTTTTAGTTGCAAATCTATCATTTTAAGTTTTTTATCTAACTTTGCAACTTTCGCATCTAGTCCTGTTTTAAGCATACCACCTGCAACTTCAAACACTCTGCCACTATACCTGCTTTCTACATTCATACCTAAATCCATAAGATCATCGTATGCTGTAATTGCTTTTTCTGCTATTTCGTTCAATTCTTCGTCAGCCATTTTGCCCAAACCCTTCACAGCAGGCAAGGCACTAGCAATCTTATCGAATTCTTCTATATCACGGAATGATTCTTCTATTTCATAAGACTTTTGATCTGATTCTTGGGTCTTAGCTGTTTCTATAATATCTTTAGAGTCAGGCAAGTTTAACAAATCTTCTAGTTTTTTAGTCATTATAACTCCGATTATATACTACTATATTTATTCAAAAAAAGTTATAAAAGAGTTTTGTTTGACTATTATCTTCTATTACCTGAATGAAATATGTCATCTTCTGTTACTATTCTAAATAATATACCTTTTTGTTTACACCAAGCTCTAGCAGATTCCCACTTAGCTTGGTTAACTACCCAAGAAGCTTTGTTGTATCTACTTTTTCCTGTTTTTTCTTTTAACACTTGATTTTTTGGTTTTACTTCTATTAGTTCAACTTTTTGCTTTCCGCGCCTATCTGCGTATACAATAAAGAAGTCAGGAACATAAATTGTTTGCTTTCCTGTAAGAGGATTTCTATATGGTATACGCACTGCTTCGCTTGCCCATTGTGCAATAGCATTATGTTCGTCACAAAATTTCATAAATGTGAATTCCCAACCTGATCTATATGTTGGGCTTCTAGTGCCTATATATTTTTGTGGGTTTTTTAGATTATATTTCCCTTGAGCAAAATGTGCCATATCACACTAATATGTTCCTTTGGTCAAATAATTCACTTTTGTTTTGTGATCTAAATCCTAGCATGCTAGTTTTTTCTCTATTTAAATTTAGTATTTGAGCCAAAACATTGTTAAGTTGAATATTGTCTATTCCATTTAAGGTATCTAATAATTCAAATACAGGTACTTCGTCGATTGCGGCTTGCTGTAAAATTACACTCGCAGTATTTACAGCGGCAATTTTATCAAAGTCTCGTTTCAAAAAATAACCAATTACAGCATCAACTTCGCTTGCATTGTAATTTATTTCAGTTTTAAAATAATTATTGAAAAATCTTCTTTGATCGTCACTATTACTTTTATCAAATCTTGAACCTATATTTTGATCTGAACTTGCCATTATACTAAAGTTCCTTTTGTTGCATCAATCGCATCAGTAGCTGTGCGTTGTAGTTTTAAATCATTTCCTCCTGTAGCTCTATTAACTAGTTCAGTTTCTATAGCATTTTTTGCTGGCACAGAGCTTGCTCTATAAGTAGATACATCTTGATTGGGTATTGCATTACTATTTAACGCTCTAGTAATGTAACTCCTCCTTGCTACAGGATTTCTATTAAATTCAACTAGTATTGAATCTCCGTCAAGTACTCTGTCGTTGCCAGGTAGTACGGTGCTTCTATCTTCTTGTCGTCTACGTTGTACTCTAGGTATAGTTGTACCTAATAACCCTCCAGGAGTTTCTGTTTGAAATAATTCTCTTATTCCTGCACCTATCATTCCTAATGCGCCGCCTTCAAAGTCCCTTCTTTCATTACGTAATATAGAATTGCTTCTTGAATCTGGATTACGCACTCTAGGTAAAATGGAATCAAGCCCAGTGTTTCTAAGCCTATCAAATAATTTAGGTAATGCAGAAAGTGTACCGCCAGGACGTCCTAGCCCTGAATCATTATAAGCAAGAGGACTCATTACATTATCATATCTAGTTTCTGGATCAGTAAATGCTACTGGTTCACCTAGTGGTCCTACTTCTCCATTTGAATATATTACACTTTCATATGCAACTGAAATACTATTAGCATTGAAAGATGCGCCGTCAGCAGACTCTACATTTCCATGATTGAATTGTGTAATTAACGGATTAATAAGTGTATAAGCAAACCACTGACGTCTTGCAAGTTGATATATTCTTATGTATTTGAAAAAAGGATTATATTTGTAGTTGTTCAAACCATAGTTTGGCACTAAATTGTCATACTTATCTCTAGCATTAAATGCATTCTGCGAACCGAAATATGATGAAAAGAATCCGTTTTGATCTCTGTGATTACCGTCGACATAGTAATACATGTAGTAATCTTCTAGCAATCCTCTTGTAAGTCCTAAATTATCATCATGAAAATCTATAGTTACATCCTGGTAATCAATTCTAGTCTGCATATTCTTTTTTCTATTGTATTGTTGCTTATTTTCAACAGATACTCTATAACCAGGCAAGTCAGCTTGTTTAACTAATACTCCAATTTCTTTTTTATGAACATCTGTATTACTACCAAATGCTTTAACTTCATCATATAGTTCAAAAACTACATGGTATAAAAATTTAGTTTTTGGAGCCACAGCAAAATTATGCTCGGTATACAATTGATGAGCATGTCTTGCATCACGTAGATGTACATCATTATTACTGTTTATAAGATAAGGATCGAAACTCATATTAATATTTATCCTATTAATTAAGTGCGTAGATAAAAAAAGCGGAAGTAATCATAAACTACTTCCGCCTTTAAAGCCAATCTAATTAGGTTTTATGTTACCTGTGTACCGCCTGAAGCTGCTGTCAACGCTCTTGTTGTAATTTCACCAATACCGTTAACATCTTCATCAGCACCAAATTGTATAGCATTGTCATAACGTATGCTTAGTGTTGTTGTTACTGCTTCGTTAGTAGCATATGCTAAAGTATTGTAATTTGCAGATTCTATATAACAACCGATTAAATGAAATCTATCTATAACATTTGCACCATTTGCACCGTTACCACCATCTAGTACTTCGATTCTAGTTTGGAATTTATATGTACCGCTTGATACTGCACTTGATTGTTCGAAGAAATCAAATTGTCTTTGTAGTTGCTGTCCAATAATTTTTTGAACATTATTATTTGCATCTTCACGCAATGTAAGTGTTACTGGTTCCCAAGTATGCTTACCTGCTAGGTATGTTCTTGAGTTATAAGCATCAAGTGTCATTTGCTCAAAACTAATGTTTGGTCTTGTGACATCTTGTACCTGTCTTGTGATTTCTCTAACACCATCTGGACCGCCAGTTGTGCCAAAGTTATCTAAAAATACCCTAAAGCGATATTGTAACTTAGGCATCAATAATGATGAGTTAGAATTAGCACCTTCTGTGGGTATAGAAATATTTTGTAATGTTGTGATTGGCATTTTCTCTATTCTCCTAATACATTATTATTTATACGTTTATGAGGGGCAATTTCTCACCCCTCATTAAGTGCGTATATTATCCTAATGCTGCAATTTCTCCTGTGTTCTTAATTCTAAGCGGTATGTAAATAAATTCAATCGCTTTCACTGGTTCAATAGCAACATCTAAGTATAGTTCATTTTTATCGATTCTTGCTGGTGTGTTATTAGATTCATCACACACTGTAACAAAATCGTACAATGCCCTTAAACTTACCAACTCAAGCATTAGCTGATCAGCTGCCGCTTTAATTTGATCTCTAGTGATCTTATCATTAGGCTCAAACAAGTAAGGCTTAGCAAGCAGTTCTAGTTGTACTCTTAAGTACACTACTAGTCTTGCAACATTGACCCTATCTAAAGCTGAAGCATTTCTTGCTCTTGTTTTTTGTCCAAATACTACCAATCCTGCTCCATTTAAGAATGTAATTGGATTGATTTTATTTGTATAAAGTGTGTCTCTTTGTCCAGTGTTTAGTGCAACTGACTTAAATTCACCTTCGCTAGTTATGAAACCACTTGACGTAGCATTTGATACTCCGCCTCGTCTTGTACCTGCTGGAGCAAACCAGGGGAATGCCACTTGATCATTTAGTACCATAGTTCTTAGAGCCATATGACTTGCTGGCACAACAATATTGTTACCTGCATTGTCACTTGTAAATCCTGCTGGATAATACATGCCTAAGTATTCATCAAAGCTTACTGCACCATTATCATTATCTTCTAATGCGCCTCTTACGTTTGATGCCCACTCATTTAATGAAGTTGCATCTGGAGTAAGTCTAAATGGTGTGTCTCCTACGACAAATGCTGTCAATCTTCTGTCAGTATTTAGAGTTACCATTTCGCCAATAAGCTCTGGATAACCAGGACAAGCCATTAAGTTAAACTGTCTTGACTCCTCGTCACGAATATCAGTATTACTGTTTACCATTGCTTGTAGTGCTTGAACAACACTCTTACGCTGTGCATATCTGCCAAAAGTACCGGATCCGTCTTCGTTGTTACCTGAATCTGTAACCCAACGATGTGGATAGTAACTTGCCATTGACACGTCACCTGCTCTTGTGTTTAGTGCAGTGACATCAATTGAGTTACGTACAAACCTCTTAACATTAAATCCGCTTCTACGTAAGTTCCAAAGCAACATACCTTGTGGATATAGTGCTGGATCTGGAGCGTCTGGATCTAAATGATCGCTTGTTAGCAATTCGGCAATAGTTCCTGAAGGTGCAGTTGTTGTAGTACCTCCATCTGTTCCAAATCTTGCATCAGCAAATAGTACCCCATTTTCAGTTGTTTGATCTGCTTTATCAAGCAATACCCACTTAGAAGTTGTACCATTCCATCTGTATATTCCTGGATAGTTATCAATACTAGCTGTACTAATCCATAAATCGCCATCTACAAGTGCAGTCAAATCTGACTGTGTAGTTGGTTCTGATGCAGAAACAATAGGTCCTAGTGGATCAGTATTTGCGTATGCCGCACTATAATTCTGATAACCAACCCATGTAGTTCCGTTATGGATCATCATGTCTACTTCGTCAACTACTGAACTGTACCAAAGTGTTCCATCTTCTGTTAAACTTTGTGGTGCAGTTATAGATGCAGTGTATGTAAGTTCTTTCCAGTTAGATGCAACAAAATCAGCCGCTGTATCTCCAGTAGGAGCAGTATACAAGTTAGCTGTTCCTGTGCCGTTAGCAAAGTTAAACACACTAAAGCCAGCAAGAGCAAGTAAACTATCTGTATCTTTAATCCTAATTTCGCCACCTAGTTTATGACTAATAGAAATTTTATTGCTAGAGTCTACTGTAGCAACAACATTTGTAAAACCTGCTGCATTAATTTGCCCTGCAACTAGATCAGCATCACTTGATGCACCTGTAGTAGTTACTGAAATTGTTTTATGTGCATCCATAGTCAGTGTAGCTGCAAGCGATTCAGACATTGTAAATGTTCTTGTTGCCGCAGTAAGTTGTGTTGTAATTGCAGTACCAGTTACAACAGTTGCTCCTGTAGCCGCTCTACTAAAGATTTTTGTAGTTGCAATTACAGGACTTACTTCTTCAACGTTTGAATTTACATATAAATCACCTAAGCTAATATTCTTGCCACCACCTGATTTATCTAACCAATAAATTGCTGCTTGGTTTGTGCTGTAACAAGGTGCAAGTACATTTGACCACAACTGAGTTGCAGTTGAATACTTTTTAACTTTGTAATTTTTACCACCATTTGGAGTAGTAGTTTTCAGCCATAAGCTTCCTGTTGGTGCTGGTTCACTATCTCCTGTTTTATATTGTGGTACACTTGTATGAGGTGCAATTGTTAGTTTAGGAGCTTCATAAGTAGCGGCACTAATACCTGCTACTGTAAGAATAGTTCCTGTACCATTTGCAATAACAACATCAACTCCTGTTGAATGGATTTGTAATTTTCCATCTACTGCGGCAGCACTTACACCCGCAATTGCCGCTGTGTTAATATCACTTACTAAGCTAGCTACTGTTGTACCAGCAAGTGTTACTGTAGTTGCATTAATTACAATAGTATTTCCATTTACATATGTTCCGTTTGCAGTAGTACCTGTAACAGCAGGATGACTTGCTACCCATGCTGTTGAACCAACACTTACCCAACTACCAGCTGCACCTGCGGCAGAAACGTGTCCTGCTGTCTTATAGTAGTATTTGTTAGTTGTAGTAGTTGCATCGATACAATATTCGCCTATTGCTCCTATTGATGTCTTAGGCACACCAGATGAAAGATCTGATGTTGCTGTAATTACTTTTACAGGAGTTTTTGTAGTGAATGTTTGTCCGCCTGTAGTATTAACTCCAGCGCCGTTCCATTCTAAAATTCCGTAACTTGTATTTCCTGTATCAAACCAATATGCACCATCTGCAGGTTCACCGCCTGGGGCAGTTGCACTTGGTTCTAATTTTCCTAAATCTAAATCAGCTCTTACAACATATGCTCTGTTAGTAACGCCTAACAATGAATATGCTGCTTGTAAACCGTATTCGTTTAATTCTCCGCCGTGTATCATATTGCCATTAGCATCTGAATAAAAAGTAGGATCTCCGAATGTTTCTCCAAGCTCTCTTTGGCTTGTAAGTAAATAAGGTTTACCAGCGTTGGCTTTTAGTGTCCCTGCGGCAGTCCCTGTTCCGGAACTAGATTTTTTATTGGAAGCTGAAGCAACAAAAATCATCGGTACTGTTCCAGCTGCTGCCGGAGTGTAGAAGCTCTCATCAATTACTTTTACTTCTACGCCTGGTGATGTTAATGCCATTTTAATTTCTCCTATAAGGGTGTAGTTCTTCTAACTGTATTTATATCATATTATAGAAAACACCTAGTATATACTACTGAAAAAGGGACCAAAAAGGTGACTAAATAATACTATGAGACCCTTATGCACATGTAAACAACGACCTGCTGCAATTAACTACAAAAAGAATGGCAAAACTTATTATAGAAAATTATGTGAACGTTGTCTTAGAAACGGAGAAAATCATGGAATACCTAAATGGCAAATTGCAGGTTATGAAAAGAAAGAGTATTGCGAAAAATGTAATTTTAAAAGCAATCATCCTGAACAATTTAATGTTTTTCATTTAGACGGAGATTTGAATAATTGCAGGCCAACTAATTTAAAAACTATTTGTGCTAACTGCCAACGCATTACCCAAAAGACGGGACTGAAGTGGAAACAAGGTGATCTTCGACCTGACTTTTAAGATCTTGTAAAGTACCATCATTATAAAGAATAGCATCAAAGTGATTATTAGTATCAATCCATTTATACTCGCTAGCATGCACATCATATGCAGACATTAGATCACTTCCTGTTTGATTATCAAGAATTGCACTACCAAACCATTCGGGATCTTCACCACGCTTTACTTGCCAAATTTCTCCACCAAGTTCTCTAATCACATTCTGTTCATTCCTAAATCTTACATCAGGAATAACAAACTCTTTGTCAGGATTATTAATTATCCGTTGTTTAACCATACTTACCCAAATGCCGTCGTAAAACCCGTTACGCATGCAATCAGTTCCAAACTCTTGTAGCACTAGCCTAGGAGTTATTTCACGACCTGTTTCTTTGGTCCAAAAAGAATCTACTTCTTCTCGCCATTGTCTTGATCCAGTAGTATCACCTTCTAGCATTTGTCTGTTCCAGCCGAATAGTTCAGATACAGCATCTTTCAGTTTGTCTGCAAATGATATTTTTTCAAAACTGTATTCTTCAACTAGAAAATCACTTACTGTACCTTTGCCGGAACCAATTAATCCACAGATACCAATAATCATGCGTAGTCTCCTAAACCTTAAGTATGCTTATAGTATATAATGATTTACGAAAATTGTCAAGCGTTTTTTTAGCCGATTGTAAAACCGTAACCTACGCCGCCGCCTACTTGTAGAGAAACTTCGTTGTCCAATTTTTCCATTTCGGCTTGTGCTTCTGCTTTGAGGGCATCACCATTAAGTGTACTTCCGCCAGCTGGACCTGCTATAGTTGCAAATTTACTACGGGCTTCGCCTAGCATATATTTACATGTAGCTAAAGTATAATCTTTTATCCATTCTTTTGCTAGGTAGTCAGATAGCAATTGGTCATCGGGCCTAAAATTGTAACAATATAATAGTATTTCTTCACTTGCCGCAGGACGCTGTAGTAACGTTAATTTTTTTGTTGTTGTATTCCATTTAAATTCAATGAAGCTACCGAACATTCTACCTACAAGTTCTTGATGCTGAGAAAATAAATCATATGTTGCTAATCCGCCCATTTTAGAACCTGACAATAGATATGTATTAGTGTAAGCCATATTAAATGGTTCAAATAAACTACCTCCGTCTCCGCCTCCTGTTCTAGAACCGATAGACCTTCTATATATTTTCCTTACTTCTATTACTTCATCTGGCAGTGTATACTCATTTTGATCTTCAACACAAGTAAGGAATACATATGACTCTTCAACGGAATTATCTGATCTTTGTCTGAATCTACCTAATGCTTTAGTTAAAGCTGTTTCATAATGAATTGGATCAAGTTCAACATCTATCATTCCGCCACCTAAACGTGCATTGACGTAATCATATACATTTTGCTTCATTGTTGCTAGCTCTGCCATACTCTACTCTCCATATAGTATTTATCGTATCGATAAATATGTATATGCCAAGATTATCTTTATATAAACCAGAACGCGGCAATGATTATCATTTTCTTGACAAACAGATTCAAGAAATGTTTACTGTTGGCGGCACAGACATCAATGTACACAAATATATAGGTGCTAGAAATCCTAGCACAGATGAATCAACAGCTGATCAGCCTAGATATGATGCTGTTAAAGAAACTAATATACAGGATCTACTGTTTTTAGAAAATAGAGATAGAAAGTATGATCCAGATGTTTACACTATGAGAGCTGTGTACAATGTTCAGGATATAGACTTTGATCTAAGTCAGTTTGGCTTGTTTTTAAGTAATGATACATTATTCATGACTATTCATATTAACAGTTCTGTAAAAACACTTGGCAGAAAAATTATGAGCGGTGATGTAATTGAATTACCGCATCTTACAGATGAGTATGCATTAAATGATTATGATGTAGCTTTAAAAAGATTTTATGTAGTTGAAGACGTTAATAGGGCTGCAGAAGGATTTTCACAAACATGGTATCCGCATTTATATAGACTAAAATTAAAACAAATTTACGATACACAAGAATACAAAGATATATTAGATTTACCTGCAAGTGAAAACTCTAGCAATACACTTAGAGATGTTTTATCAACATACGAAAAGGAAATGCAAATTAATCGAGCAGTGGTTGCACAAGCAGAACTAGATTCACCTAAAAGTGGATTCGACATAAATCATTTTTATACTGTAGCAACTAATGATGATGGCTCTGTAGCTCTACGATCAGCAGATGAAACAGATCTAGATGCTTCTATGATAAACACTACAGCTGACGAAATTGCTGATAGGCCAGATAGGGAAGGATATACAGGATATCTTGTAGGAACCGGAGACGTTGCTCCTAATGGTGCACCTTTTGGCTTTGGCATAACATTTCCAAGAGATAATCGCGAAGGTGATTTCTTTTTACGTACAGATTTTTTGCCTAATAGAATGTTCAAATATGATGGAGTCAGATGGGTTAAACAAAACGATGATATTAGAATGACACTAAGTAATACTCTTGAAAAACAAACACAAAAAGCAAGTTTTATTAATAATACCAATCAAAGCACAATAGACGGCGAAGTTGTGCCTGAACGTCAAAGCTTGTCTAAAGCATTAAGGCCAAAGAAGGATAACTAATGCAACATTTTTATGATGGACAAATAAGACGATATACTACTCAGATGATGCGTATATTAAGTAACTTTCCTGTGAAAGACGGTGACGGTGTTGTCAAAGATGTGCCAGTAATGTATGGCGACTTAACAAGACAAGTGGCAAATATTATTAGAGAAAATTCTGAGAATAAACTTCCTAGTGCTCCTAGAATTAGTGTTTATATAACTGCTTTAGAATTAGATAAAGATAGATTAACAGATGCAACTTACACAAGAAAGACAAACATAAGAGAAAGACAGTACGACGAAACAGCAAAAGAATATATCAATACAGAAGGAAAGTCATACACTGTTGAAAGACTTATTCCTACACCTTATTTGATGCGTGTTAATGCTGATATATGGGCAAGCAATACAGATCAAAAATTACAAATTTTAGAACAAATATTAGTTTTGTTTAATCCAAGTTTAGAAATGCAAACTACAGATAATTTTATAGACTGGACTAGTATTACTGCTGTAATTTTAGAAAACGTACAATGGAGTAGTAGGAGTATACCTGTTGGCATTGATACAGAAATTGATATAGCTACATTAAGTTTTAGTGTGCCTATCTACATTAGTCCGCCTACCAAGGTAAGAAAAATGGGCGTAATTACAAACATTATAACAAGTATGTTTGATGAAAGTAATGGTACAATCGAAGACGGAGTATCACGTCCTGAATTAAATGCTTATGATGATGTTAGCTTGCCAGGTACATCTACAGATAATAGAGGCACTAGAGTTGATTCGTTAGCAGGTGGGCATAGTGCGAATGTAAACTTTGCACAGTGGGGCGTATATGTAAGTCAAGGAAATGCACAATTAGTTGCTAATGGTATGGTCGGTGTTAAGAACTGGAGAGAAATATTTACTGCATTGCCAGGTGTATATGCCGCCGGAGTAAGCAGAATATTTTTAACAAGCAACGATAATTCAAATACTGTAACAGGCACATTTGCTCTTAATCCCCTCGATGAAGGACAAATAGCTATAGATTTTGATACAGATAGTTTCCCATCAGATGATATTATAGTAAGTCCTTTAGGATCTAGAACATCTATAGATTACATAATTGATCCTTTAAATTATGATCCTACTGCAATAAAAACTTCAGGATTGCGAATTTTACTTTTAGATGACATAGGAAATTCATCTGCAACTCAAGTATCTTCTGCATGGTCAAACAATGACGGCACTGGATTAGTTGCAAGTGCTAATGATATAGTAGAATGGGACGGTACAAAATGGAGCATTATATTTGATGCTTCTACTGTTACTGCTACAACATATGTAACAAACCTTAATACACAAGTTCAATATAGATTTAAAAATAATGAATGGCTATTAAGTATAGATGGCGATTATCCAGTTGGCACATGGAGAATTGAACTAGCTGGCTAATTACTTGTATGGACGCAAGTATTGTATGTAGTGGTGCATTATTCTATACCCTTAAAACGAATAGGTTTTTATTTTTGCATAGGTCAAACGGTAAAAAGTCTGACGTATGGGGATTAGTAGGTGGTGCAAATGAAGCCAAAGAAACACCTTGGGAAGGTCTTAAAAGAGAAATTCAAGAAGAAATTGGCGATCTTCCCACAATACAAAAAACTTTACCACTTGAAAGCTTCTTAAGTAATGATAAAAAGTTCTTATTTCATACATATTTGTGTGTAATAGAAGAAGAATTTATTCCAAAATTAAATTCAGAACATGACGGCTATGCATGGTGTAGCTTTAGAAAATGGCCAAAACCTTTGCACCATGGCTTAAGAAATACACTGCAAAGCAAAATTAATTTAAACAAATTAGAAACTGTTTTTCAAACTATAAATTTGCTTGACAAATAGCCATAAAGAAAGTATAATAACAATATGAAAGTTCTAGTATTAGGCGACATCATTGTAGACAAATATATCTATGGTACATCTGGACGTATTAGTCCTGAAGCTCCGGTACCAATCGTAAATCTTGAAAAAGTTTCAACCTCTTTAGGTGGTGCAGGTTTAGTTTACAAAAACTTAAAAAGCTTGGGCGTAGATGTTACATTGTTTGACGCTTTCCAACCTCGCAGTACAAAAACTAGAATTATATCTGACGGCCATTATATAACCAGACTAGACGAAGATGAGCAAGCAGACGGTGAAGTTGTACTAAAAAAAGTTATCGATACAGATTTTTCTAATTATGATTATGTCATATTAAGTGATTATAATAAAGGTGTTCTTGATCATTGTAATAGAATAATAGAGCATATCAATACATTTGACTGTAAAGTAATTGTAGATCCAAAACGTAATAGAAAACATTACGAAGGTGCATGGCTAGTAAAACCAAATAATAAAGAATATAAACAGTTCGGGTTTGACAAACATGAAGGTAATATTATAGTAACAAATGCATCTGGGCCTATAACTGCAAACTTCGAAAGCGAAAAACATTTTATTATTCCAGATCAAGTCGAAGTAAATGATGTTACAGGAGCAGGAGATTGCTTTTTAGCAGCCTTTGTATATGGACTTACACAAAATAAAAATGTATTACAAAGTTTAGAACTTGCCTCTAAAGGTGCTACAGAAAGCGTAAAACATATTGGTACATATATTTTAAAATTAGAAGATATACAAGAAACAACGGTATTTACAAATGGTGTGTTTGATATATTGCACAAAGGACATTTACATTTGTTACAAGAAGCACGTAAATTAGGCACAAAGCTTATTGTTGGCCTTAACTCTGATGAAAGTGTAAAACGATTAAAAGGTAAGGATAGGCCTATAAACAACTTACAAAAACGGGTAGAACAATTGTCGTTATTGCCTTGGGTAGATGAATTAATTGTTTTTGATCAAGACACGCCATATGAAATAATTAAGGAAATACAACCTGACATTATTGCCAAAGGAGGGGACTATACAATAGATACTGTAGTAGGAAATGATTTAGCTCAAGTGTATATTATCCCTACATTAGACGGATATTCTACATCAAAAATTATAGAAGGAATTAAATTTGGAACATAGACATAACAAAAAGCTAATAATAGACGATGCACTCGGAGAAGAAGAATTTAACAATATTAGAAATCATTTTTTAAGTGATTACATTCCTTGGATGTATAATGACGGAGTAGTTACTGAAGATCCTAAAGATTTTCAAATGGTCCACATGGTCTACGATTTAGATTTTTTGCCGCCGCAGTATGAATGGGAAATTTTTCAACCTTTACTATATTTACTAAAGCCTCATTGTTTGATAAAAGTAAAAGCTAATCTAAGAACAAAAACATCTGAAAAAGAAGTTTCTGATTGGCATACAGATAATCATGCCGTAGGTGGCTATACTGCTATATTTTATCTTAACACCAATGATGGAACAACAGTGTTTATTGATGGTGATCAAATTGAAAGTAAAGAAAATAGATTAGTTGTATTTCCGTCACACTTATTACATTCCGGTACTACACCAACTAACACTAATAGGCGTGTACTATTAAATATTAACTATATTCCTAATCTAGAAGACAAATTTTACGAACCTATACTTAGAAGCGAAGATAAGAAATATATAAAATTTTGGACAGATATACAAAACGGGGATCCAGGTTGAGAATATTAGTCACAGGTTATAAAGGATTTATTGGAAAAAATTTATCCAATTATTTGCTTATTCAAGGACACGATGTAGAAGGTTGGGAGTTTGTTGAAAATGCTGTGCCTGATCCTAGCTCATATGATTGGGTGATTCATCTTGGAGCAATTACTAGCACAACGTATACAGATGTTGACAAAATTATTGAACAAAATTTTGAATATAGTATGCGTCTGTTACAAGTGTGTGAAAACTATGGTACTAATTTTCAGTATGCTTCTAGTGCAAGCGTATATGGACCTACTACACATTTTACAGAAAATGGAAACTTATTACCGCAATCTCCGTATGCTTGGTCAAAATATCTATTTGATAGATTTGTTTTGCAACATATTGATAATTTTAATGTTCTTGTACAAGGATTTAGGTATTTTAATGTGTATGGAAAAGGTGAAGAAAATAAAGGTGATCAGGCTTCACCTTTTTCCAAGTTTACAAAACAAGCTTTAGAAAAAGGTAAAATTGATGTGTTCGAAGGTAGCACTGAGTATAAGCGTGATTTTGTTTGTGTCGAAGATGTTTGTAAAGTGCATAAAAAAATGTTAGACATAGACACTAGTGGCATTTATAATGTAGGTACAGGCAAAGCAAACAGTTTTGAAGATGTAGCACAAACTATAGCTAAAAAATATAATGCAAAAATAAATTATATTCCTATTCCTGAAAATATTAAATTGCAATATCAAAAATATACATGTGCTAACATAGATAAATTAAATAGTTTAATAGATATAGATTGGAAAGACATAAAGGATTTTATAAATGATACTCAATAAAGGAGATCATAGTATATTGTATCCATTTGGGGACTTTATATACCGTGGAAAATTAAATGAAGAAGAATTAATTTGGATGCAAGATTTTGCAGAAAGATCAAGAGAAGGTGAAGATGCTAGTTCAGGTTTAGTAGGCAATATAAAAGACCAAAAACGGGGAACTCCAAAATCGGGTAATGAAGATACACATAAATTTACTGAAATATTTCATACTCATCTAGTAAATTATTATAAGCACCAACAAGAAAAAATAGGTTTATATTTAGAAAATCCTATAGAATATCAAAATCATAAAGCTCAAAATAGTCCATATATAAAAATTTTAAATAATAATCTAGATACAATGAGATATCATTTGCATGACGGTCCTTGGTTTAATTTTATGAAAGCAAACGAATTTAATCCGTTACATGCACATTTCGGAGAAATAAGTGCTATATGTATGGTAAAAGTTCCAGACGAAATTGAAAACGAATTAAATAATCCAGATCCTGATAAAAAAAATTTTAAAGCGGCAGGAAAATTAGAATTTGTTGGCAATGATAGATCTGATCCGCCTTACAAAGTTGTGTCTGAAACAGGACATGTATATCTTTTTCCTGCTACTATGAGACATCAAGTATATCCTTTTAGCTGTGATGTAGAAAGGATAACTTGTAGCTGGAATTACGTAGATATTACTATGGATCAAAAAATGGAGATAGAGTATGGCTAGGCTAGAAGGCCATGTAAAAAAAGGCTGGGGCTACGAATTAATTTGGGCTACTAACGACAAATACTGTGGAAAAATTATGGTGTTTGAAAAAGCGGGTGCAAAATTTAGTATGCATTTTCATCATGAAAAAGATGAAACATGGTTTGTAAATGCAGGAAAATTTATAGTACGCTGGATTGATACAAGTAATGCTATGCTTTATGAGAGGGAATTAAAAGAAGGAGATACTTGGCATAATCCTCCTTTACAGCCTCATCAGTTAGAAGCTATTGATCCTATGAGTTCTATTACTGAAGTAAGTACTCCTGATTCAGTAGAAGATAATTTTAGACTTATACCAGGAGATAGTCAGCAAGTAGAAACTCCATGATAGAAATAGATTGGAGTGATGACTTTGATAGAGGATCTAGTTGGATCGCACCTAAATGTGTAGTAGGATTAGATAGAGATGGTGTTATAAACAGAGATTTAGGCACTTATTGTTATCGTATAAAAGACTTTGAACCTATTACCGGAAGTATAGAAGCTATAACAAAACTACGTAAGCTTGGACATAAAGTAGTTATAATAACAAATCAAGGTGGAATTGAAAAGGGTTTATTTTCTCAAGATGATGTGGATAACTTACACAAGCATATGTTTGAGTTACTAGGTGAAGCAGGTTGTCAAAGCATAGACGGATTATATTATAGTGCTAGCAGTCGTAAAGACGATCCATTTGCTAAACCTAACACTGGTATGTTTAAAAGATGTGAACGTGAAGTTCCGCATGTTAAATTTTCACAAGGCTATTATGTTGGAGATAAAATATCCGATTTGAAAGTTGCAATGAAAGTTGGAGCAAAACCAATTCTAGTTAGAACAGGTTATGGGAAAGAAACAGAAGAACTCATTAACAAAAGATTTACATATAAGTCAATAAAAAAGCGTACCAAAGTTTTTGATACGCTTTCAGATTTTGTAAATAGCTTAGAAAATTAAGCTTGTGCTTCTCCCCACTTAATGATAATATTTGAATTAATATCACCGCCTGTCACCTTATATACGTTAATAGCTAACACATCAGGACCGTTTGGAAATGTACCTCTACCACCTAGTGGAGTATTTGTAAGTTCCTTAAGGTCTTTAAGATCAAGTGTAGAACGCTCTCCTGGTACAGCAATAAACGAGAATACAGTTTCTCCTGGTCTAGCAAACGGTGGTTGTTCAAATGTAACTTCGATTGTGCCTGAACCTAGTGCTAGCGTACCTGTATATGAGTTGTTAAAGTTTACTTCGTAAAACGTATTCCCGCCCCAAGTAATACTTTGTATACTGTTTATATATGTATTAGCAGGGAATGTTAATCCGTTATTACCACCAGTAACCGCTGTACCAACAATAGCTCCTGCACTATCAACACTAGCTGTAGTTAGATAAGCATAGTTTTTGTTTACTAGGGCTGCATTAAAGTTTACTGTAAAGTGGTTAGATGAGCTACCTGCAATAGTTCCTGTAAGTCGCCTTGATAGTCTAAAGTATGCCCAATCATTTGAATTTTGTCCGCTGATGTAACCATATTGGATAGTGGTGTTAGATGGAACATTTACGCCTGTGATAACCTTACCTTCAACAATACTTGTGTCAGTTGTTCCAAATGTAGCAAAGTATTCTGCTGGATTAATGTAGATGTAGTAGCTATTATTATAACCACCCTGATATGTAAGCCTAGTACCAAACTGTCCTTGAATTTGAGCTACAGATGTTAAGTTAGCTGTAGTAGCTGATGTGCCATCTGTCCATGTAACACCACCACCAGATGCAATTTGAGCAAAGCTAGGCTGTCCACCTTGTGCAACACCACTTAGTCCTGTCCAGTTTACATCCCCTGGATTGAGAGGATAGTTGTTAGGATTTAGCACACCTTCGATAACAATACCTCCTGAGCCTGTGTCTGAAGTTACCTCAAGTCCATTGAGTAGCAACTGTGCTCTATTAAGTAGTTCTCTTTCTCCTAGGTCACCTGTAATAGCGTTTGAAACACTAGGCGCTAGTCGCATCATAAATGCAGTTTGCTTTGTTGTACTTACTGTTATTCCTGTTTCAGCATAACTAAAGATGTAACCTCTATCTTCATCAAACCCGCCATCTGTTAGAAACGCACTACCCCAGTGACTTATAAGTGGTGTAATTGTTTGTGAAATTATCACAACGCCTGTTCTAGCTAAATGGCTTTCTGCTGCTCCTCCTGTGTAACTACGTTCTGCTCCTGCTTGAAATGTAAGTAAATTAGCTGCTCTAGTTACACCAGTAAGTGTATTAGTTTCTTTGTTGTTAGCTGTGTATGTCATTACTTCATTATCAATGTATACTGTAGCTTGATAAGGAAAGAAACTACTATCTTCAAGTTCGATTGTTGTTTGACTGTTTGTCATTGCTGTCTTAAGTTTACCAGGAGGACCTTCGTTTGTAACTTCGTAACGCACAGGCAAGTTACCTGAACGCATAAATGCTTCTGTGTTTACATTAGAATTTCGCATCCTATGACAGAATACAAAATTTCCATCAGCTCCCCGTACCATAAAATCTATGAATCCAGCACCATACCAAGTATACTGTATTCCTATCATTTGCATTTTAGCAATGTCCATATTGTAACCGCTTGGACCTGTGCCATCTAATCTATCTAGATTAAAGTCTTTTTGTTTTGCTTTTTTGTCACTAACTAGTGCTACCTTTGCACCTGTAATATTAACAACACCTCGCCAATCAGGTGTTACAGTCATTGAGGTTTGACTATTAACATGAGTGACTACATGTGTCATTCCTTTGATAATAATCCTGTCGCCAGCTTTCAATTGATCTCTAAATCTTGTGTTTGTTCCTGTAATATTATTCTCGTCAACATTTAGTGCAATAGTTCCTGCAATTTGTTTAGTTCCTGTTCTCTGTACTGCACTAATCTGGGTACCATCAAACTCCCAATAAATTCCGTTTTGATCGTCAAATATTCCTGAACGCACTGTTGCTCCGTGCCAACTTACTACGCTCATTTGTGCTCCGAAACCTAATACAGCAGTTGTTGAACCTAATCGTCTTTGGGATCTTACTTTAAATGTCCTTTCATCTACAACGGATACTACAGTGTAATCAAATTCCTCACCAACTGCTGTACTAGGTCCACTGTTATATCCTTCTGTTTCTATATCTAACAGTCGTATAACTCCACCTACTTGCACACCGTGATCATGATCATCGGTTGTTACTGTTATTAAAGAACCTACTTCTACAGACTCTGCTGTAACTGTTTGTAGATCATAACTTGGTGCAAACAAAGCACCTGTGGTATACATAATACCTTTACCTGATTGATATCTAATATATTTTTTACTTTGACGTATGGCTTGTGC
>MDSY01057531.1_pt1 | contig 40953 bp, 27 predicted proteins | sample 811131 | NCBI WGS metagenome assembly MDSY01 (sample SAMN05326643, study PRJNA326480) | marine metagenome | isolation source: seawater | place: Atlantic Ocean: South West | collected 2010
TACTCTTCCTCATACTCTTCTTCTTCGGAATCATCAGCATTCAATAATTCATCTAAATCGGCTTCACCAGAAATTACAGCCTTCAGTAACTTCCTTTCAGACATTAATGACTCTAATGATGGTCGCAAATCACGCAGTAACTGACGGTCGCCTTCTTCTTTGGCAGCCTGATACTCTGGCTTTAAGCGCCTCAACTCATCCTCAACTGTTTTCAATTGAGTATTTAGTTCGACTAAAGTACTGGCATCCAAGTGACCTTCTTCCTCTTCTTCTTGATTCAACAACTGAACGGTAGGTGAATCCCTGATCTCGGAAATTTTATTTTCACGCTCATCTTTGCGCATAATGATTATGTCACGGTCTAATTCGTGTCCAAATCTATCTGAGTAGCGGTCGAGTAGACTTCCTATTTCACCTTGGCTAATACGTTCAATGTGCCCGTAAACTTGCTGCAGAGGCTTGCCACTTTTTTTGGCATAAAGGCCAGAATATGATGGCTTTTCTTCAACAGCCGCAACCACTGGGGCTTGTGCTAAACTTGGGGGTAGGGCCTCTATTGCTGGCAAAGAGGTTGGCCCGGAAATAGGAGCAGGCGCTTGAATTGGAGTCGGAGATGGCGGAGGGGCAGATGGTGAACTTGGCATCTGAGGCGGGGCTGGCAATGGCATTGCCGGAGAGGGCATGGGGGGTAGCGGCATACCGGGTGCAGGTGGTAATGGCATACCTGGTGCAGGTGGTAATGGCATACCTGGTGCTGGGGGCATTGGCATGCCTGCAGCAGGCGGCATTGGCATAGGAGGTAAGCCTAGTGGAGGGGGCAGATTTGCAACATTCTTCTTCTTCTTTCCAAGCCCCATCTTGTGCACCTCAACCCCTGTGGGCGGTAATCTGCCCTTGAACATTCCCATTGAAAGCACCATACTTCGTATGGTATTGTAGTTAAGCAACTAAGCGGGCCCAGCCTTTCAAAATTAGGAAAGTGGCGCCTGCTTCATGGATATCGACAATGTCGCCGGTAGATGAATCTATGATTCTATCGTCAAATCTAGCAATAGCATCGTCTACTACCATTTCGACTTTCACATTACCTTCACGAGATAATGCAATACCTTCACTCAGGCAATCGAATGGATTAGAGCCGTCCGGGTCCAATCTTGATAGTGGGAACTCTGTCACCCGCATTCCGCTTTTACCGTGTAATGATCCAGGCCACCGAATTTGGCGCCTTGTATCGATAGTTACTACTTCATCAGTTTCACCTGCGTTACCGAGTACTACACTTGTGTCTGCGCGTATTAAATTTTGGAATAATAATGCGTGATTATTGAGAGCTGCCAATCTACCATCGAGAACTCTTGCTCTACGACTTTCAGACTGCATTAATTCAGAAAGCTTTTCGATACTCGATTTACCCCTGAGACCTTTAATTCCTTCTCTATCCATCATTTCCTGGAGATTAGATGTCATTGTGTTCAGAGCCTTATTGTCACCGCTGTAAATGGTGTCTAACTTGTCTACAACAGAACCAATCCCCTTGCCAACTCTTTTGGCCCAGCCATTAGCATTAGGATTTCTTGACCTTTCTAATAGGTCACTAACCTCTACACCCTCACCACGTATGTGGCTAACTAATTCTCTTCTAGCTTCAGAGTCAAGGTGGAAGTATGCTGGGTCACGATAATGCAAGTGGAAACCTCTGTGGCCCGAGAATGTAACTTGCAGATATTCCTTTTTAAATCCAAAATCAGGTTCTAGGAAATCATTCCATAATGACCATGCTTGTTCATGTATAACATCTATCATCCCAGGGAAGTCTTTGTCCGTAACACCAGGCAAGTGGTCTCCATCTAAATCAAAAATTAGATCTGCACCCAACCAGCCCTTATCGTCCATTTTCAATTCATGAGGTCTTTTCCAATAAGCCGTGGAATAGAAGCAAGAATGTTGTGGTCTCTCGCAAAGGAAATTACGTACGCTTTGCATATCCGAGAAGGATTTGTGACGTAGCGGTTTACCTGAACCGAATGGAATAAACATCCATTCCCTAGTCTTCAATCGAGGAGGAGTCCAGAAATCGGCAGTACGGTAGTACTGCGTAAATCTATGTGCGAACCTCGCCCAGCCTGAAATAATGTCACCTCAAATGAGGGTGGCCGGTGGCGACCTTTGAATCTTCACTCTTTCCAGAACCGAGTTTCCCGCTTGATTTCGATTGTTGCAGTATCGGCCCCTGTGGTTTCAACATAATGTTCCCAGCAGAAATAATCTCGATCAACGACCATAGCCTCGCCAAAAGTAAGTCGGGTACCACATGATTTGCAACGAGGACCGAGTTCTCCATTTGGAGTCTGAGCAAGTTGAATGTGGTCGTGTGGCATAGTGCTCCCATTATCCTCGTGTTCGGTTTAGTCTTTGAATGTGGCGTCTCACGGTTATGGAGAGCCGATGAATTGCAAGGCATCTACGTCAAAGTTATTGTCGATTAACCCTATTCTCTGGCCTTCCTTCAAGAAAAGTCTGATTGATTCTCTGCCTTCAGGTTTGTAATCGATTGTTCTGTCGTTAACATACATGGTTACGAATTCGCGGTTGGTTTCATCATCTATACCGCGACCCCATTTCTTTGCAAATTCAAGAGCAATGTCTGGGTTAGCGATTGAGTGTTCGATACTCATTTTAGTGTATAGAGTAACATCTTCCATCATCTTTTGACCTAGGTCTTTACGGACTACATTACCACCAAGTGGCATAGGGAGGCCCCCTGTTTTATCATTCCACCAAACGCCTAAATTGACTAGAACGTCAAGGTCGTGTTCAACATAAGTCAATTGCCCTTCATGGATAATCAATCCGGATTTATATGTCCCATCCAGAATACGTGGGATTATCTCGTCGAATGGTACGACTTCATACTCTAAATCTCCCCAACATAGTCTTATGCCCATGTAGGCACTAGTTTTCATCCCAGGTACAGCGATTGGGTTGGATTTAGCTTCCTCTTCTGTTACACCCTGTTTACAGACAACCATGGGCCCATATCCTTCACCCATTGAGGCTCCACAATTCATTAGAGCGTAATCTTCAGCAATATCTGGGAAGGCGTGAATGCTAACTGCAGAAACTTCGAGTTCTTTGCGCATAGCGCGATGATTGAGTGTTTCAATATCTTGTAATTCATGGATGAAATTATATCCCGGTGTTGGGAATGCATTGGTTGTCATAGCATGGAACATAAATGCATCATCTGGGTCGGGTGAATGGCCGATACGTACGATGGTATTGCCGTTTTCATCTATAGGTAGAACTGTTGCCATATTGCCACCGACTAGGGTTCCTTTCAAAAGACCACCGAATAACGGATTCAATGACATGCCTTACCGAATTTCTTCAATCGCCAATAATTGTAAGGCCAAGGAGTGACAAATCCGACTGCCAACATTATTGGAATGGCGAAATAATTGATGCCCAAAACTCCTTGAGTTGCAATTAGATCAGTTATCTCCATTGCTAATTCCATCATTAGCATAGATATGAATGACATACCAAATGCGGTTGATAAAGCGTCTTTGAAATCCATCTGTCCTTTCATCAATAATATGGTCTCCAGAATTACACTGGTGATTAGTCCATTAATGAGTGGTAAAATCGCATATAATATCCATGTTCTAGAATAAATCTCTAGGCCCTCAGTAATGCCTGAATATGAATAATATGCTAGAGTGCCAAATTCACCGATTGAGCATCCGATTAGGCACCATTTGGTATTATGAGCACTCTGTCTCCACACACTGGAATCCTTCCAATTAAATTCTTCCAAAGTTGAAGGCTCATCGGAATCGCAGCATGATGCCATTTCGACTTCACCTTCCATATTTGTCCCACGAGCCGTCGGCTTTTGAATAAGTAGCATAGTTGGCATCGGAATGGTGCAAATGTGACATTATAGTGCTGAAAATAGCCAAAACAGCCGTCAGACTTTCAAGGTTGGTTGTTTTACATAATTTGAGTGGGGGTCATGAAATTGAAATTTGCAATCCCTGTTCTTCTAGCAGTGCTAATTCTCGTGCCCGTAGTTGTTGCAACTCCAACAGGCCTAACTTACATGGATTCAACATGGTATTCAGAGGATGCTAGAGAAGGTAGTTTAGTGTCGATAAACCCGAACAGTACAATAATTGCTTCAGTACACGATAATGATCTGGTATTATTCGATACCATTACATTAAACAAGATTGGCAACTTCACATTCAACAAGATTTCAGCGATAGAATTTTCACCTGATGGCCAAACTTTAGCTGTAAACAAAGGGTCGACAATTCAGACCCAAGAATCGTTGAAATTAATAGATATTCAAAATATGACAATCCTAGAAAAATCTGCTCTCGCTGACGACAGATCAGATGACCTCTCCTGGAGCCCTAACGGAGATGAACTCGCAGCACCAGGCCCTGATGGTAATATCGAAATATATCGGGAAGCGGATTTATCGATTAAGAAAACCCTGTACGGTGTACATAATGTGGATGTATCATGCATAGATTACAGGCCTGATGGAGATTACTTGGTTAGCGGAGATGTATCTGGAAGGTATGTGATTTGGAATTCAGATGGGACTACTCAAAGTGATTATCGTGAATTTGGACAAGAATTATTGGATTGTAGATTCACCCCCGATGGGAATGATTTGGTATTACTTGGAGTAAATGGAAAGGTTATGTCTAGGACATTCGCTGGTGCGGAAAACAATGTTACTGAGATTGATGGCGCCACACAGATTACATTTTCTAAAACCGGAACAAGAATGCACGTAACTACTGATTCTGATGATTTCCGCGGATTATTGACTTATGATTACACTGCATTCAATGAGATTAAGCGAACTACATTTTTCCATGAAGTACATGATTTGGCCATTATTGATGATGAATTTGCGCGATTACAGACAATCTTTGTGGCTGCAGGGACTGGCGAGGTAGCGGTTTATCTAAGGCAATTAATACCGTATGGATTCAATCAACCAGGGGCTGATTTAGACGGTGACTCAATTCCAGATGATCTAGACGAGGACGATGATGGGGATGGGATAATCGACTCATGGGATGATGACATAGGCTGTGATGCTCCTGATGGCACACCTTGCTCTAGGTATCCTCTGTTGGCAAAAATACGTTTCGTCGAAATAGATGTTAGCGATTCGTTTGTAATACATGATACATTTACACTGCCAACTACATATTCTAGCCACATCAGAAATATGAGTAGAAGTTCTATTGCTGCAGATCAAGTGATTAGTTCTCGTGAGGCACAATTATTCGCGGATGCAATGTGTTCAAATATTGACCAAAATGACATAATCGATCAATGGCGAGATTCTATTACTCTCTCTGTAGGGAAATTGGGCGTTGGAACGGTTGATTGCATGTTGTCATCCGGAATGGAACTGATAAAAATCGGAGACTATAGCACACAGATTGCCTTGACTATATCTACCACTTTCACTTATGAGGACCCGATTTCTTTACCGCTTGATATCACATTAAAGGAGCAACCGTTACCTACAGACGGCTCGATTGCATGGCTAGCACCTGCCCACCCAATGGCAATCATAGTGACAGGTGATGGTGCAGTTAAGCAAGAAATACCCCTCTGGTGGAATAACGAAGGAGATTTTGCTGAGATCGTATTACCAGTTTTAGTTGAACCAGAACCATCAACATTTGAAAATATAATATCTGTGGGGACGCATCCACTCGCTTTCGTCGCCTACATTGCACTGATTGCATTATTTGCCTTGGTAATGATTCGCCGGGATAATAAAATTGATTTTGATTTAGACGAAGATGAGATTCCCGAAGAATTAAATCCTGAAAAAGCTGATGAAGAAAGGGTTGACGAGGAACCTATGGAGCCTGTTTTACATAGGAAACCTTCTGCTGAAGATAGTATCCCTAAGAAGAGAAAGATGCATACTAACTCTACGAAAAAGGCAGCGGTAAGTAAAACAGAAGACTCTAATCCTAATTCTGGAACTAAAATAAAAACCAAACGCAAGAAGATTGTTGGTAATACTAACGATGAGCAACATGTTACAAAAAAGAAAGTAGTGGTTCCTAATGAGTCAGAAGTTAAAACCAGAAAGGTGAGAAAGGCTGAAACTAAATCACAGCGACCTGAACCGGTAGATGAGTTCCTATCTGCTAACGATGAAGTAGAGGTGGAAAATTCCGAAGTAGTAGCTAAACGCCCAGAACCAGTTGATGAGTTCCTATCGGCCAAAGAAGTAGACGAAAACCAAAATACAGATGAAATTATTCAACGCCCAGTACCAGTAGATGATTTCCTTTCTTCGGAAAAAGAACAAGTAGAAGAAGAAGTGATTGTCGAAAAGAAGAAGAAAAGGAAATCGGTTCGGCGCAAGGGTAAGTCCGGCGGAGATAGCAAACTGGACGAAGAAAAGTTGCAAGGTAATTTGGTCTCTGATTTCCTTACCGAAGATTAATTCCAAGCCATTACTGGAGCTTCATTCATACCACAAGCATCACTAAGGAACTTCAGGAGACCCTTCATATCATCAGGGTCAATACGATTGATTACTTCGCCAAAGTATCTTTCCAAGCGACTGATACTTTGATTGGACTTTTCGCTACTAATACGAACTACTTCTGCTCGAACTCCAGCGTCATTTTCAAAGGACGAAAGTCGCTCTAGTAATGCTCCATGAGCGGATTTAACGATTTCAATATCGGAATCCTTTCTAGCAGCAAAAACGCCGAACACCATTGGATGTCCACTAACTTTAAGCCATTCAGAACCAAGGTCCATTTGGATTAATTGCGGGAATTCACTTGCGCTTTCCAGAGCTCTGTCACCGATGAGTAGGCACCCATCACAACTCTCCAGCATGCTATCGAGATCTGGTCCCATCTCAACGAAATCGGGACTAAGCCCTCTAATTTTCATTAGATGGCGTAATAGAGTAACGGATGTAGCGGAATCTGAAGGCATGGCGATAGATTTCATCTTAGAAGGATCTTTTTCTCCAAATAACAGTACGCTTCCAACTTCGCCTTTACTAGAGATTGCCAGATCTGGGATCAGTACTAATTCGCTAGAGTTTTTGGCGTAGTCTGCAGCAGGTATTGGGGCGATAATGCAGTCTCGCCTCAAAAGATGTCCAGTTAGCCAAGATGGTGGAGCAGGTAAAACGTCCCATGAATCATCTAAACCATGAAATAACGGCTCACAATTGATAAATGCAACACGTCCAATGGTCTTGTCCCAAGCCATTTATTCACCTACTGCCATGCGTAACCTTCGCATCTCTGGTACTTTTGGAGGTATGTATTCTTCAAAGACTGTGTAGATTGTATTCCTTTGAACAGGTTTGGCACCTGCATTATTTACTAATTTAGCTAATTTAGCCTTGTCGTGATCTAGGGGGGCGGTAGAACCTGCAAGATGCATAATAGATTCTTTTTGTACAGTTCCGTCAATGTCATCTGCCCCAAACCGAAGAGCCAATTCTGCAATTTCGTCACCAATATTCATACGATACGCTTTGATATGTGGAATATTATTCAGCATTATTCTAGAAATTGCAATGACACGTAATATTTCGCTACCGCTGGCTAATTGTGCTTCGGGCAGTCTGGAGTCATCAGGTAGGAACGGATAGGGTACAAAGCACTGGAAACCACCTGTTTTTGACTGTAATTCTCTGAGGCGTAAAAGATGTGTAATCCTTTGATCAATACTTTCCACAGTTCCAAATAGCATAGTACAATTCGTTGGTATCCCCAATTCATGTGCCGTTCTATGAATATCAAGATATTCTTGAGAGGATTCTTTGCCGCGACAAATGATTGAACGAACATCATCATCTAGGATTTCAGCACCACCACCAGGGAGGGAATCTAATCCAGAACGGTGTAATATTTCCAATGTTTCTTTAATTGTCATATTAGAAAGATTAGCAACATGCTTAATTTCTACAGCAGTCAGTGCTTTGACATGAATGTGCGGAAACTCTTTTTTGATAGCAGAAAATAGTTTTGAGTAGTAATCGACATCCCAGTCTGGGTGTAAACCTCCAACCGAATGGACTTCATCCACATGATCCGAATAATTACGCAGATCCTCTATGTATTGCGAGATATTCATCTCATACGCATCATCCGCCCTTCTACCCCGGCGGAATGCGCAGAATTTACACGCAAGAGTGCAAATGTTAGTTTGATTGATGTGGACATTTACATTGAAGTAAGCATCTTCGTTAAACCTCGAATACTTGATGATGTTAGCAATTCGGCCAATAGTATCAAGATCTTTAGAATTGAACAGTAAGTGCCCCTCCTCTCTGGTTAGAGGAGTTCCTGATGCAAGATTGTTGACAATGTCAACAAATTCACTGGGCCAGGACTCAGCAAGTAAGGACTTAGATTGAATATCCTTCCAATCGGCTAACTCACCTGCTGCCATGTTAAAGGCGCAGGGACGGTTCTTATTGAATCCAACCCTCAATTGCGGCGACTAGTTCTCACTCGGAATACCCCAGCAGCAACCATTAGTTTACGGAATTCTTCAACCATAAACACAGTACTAGCCACTGCTATTATTACAACCCAATCCTTCATTTCCAACGGTATTGTGGATACTAATCCGCCGATATTAAACGATGTGAAAGGAACTATCCAGTTGGCTCCCTGGACGGATAATATCAACAAAGACATCGAGAATAATATGGCTAAGTATATTGCGCGATTTGAAAACAGTCCGAGTTTGAATACACTGTCTTCTCTACTACGACAGTTCATCACATTGAACAACTGGAATACGATAAATACGCTGAAACACATTGTTCTAGCGTAAGCTTCAGTATTTTGTTGTAGTGCGATGTAGTAAACAATCAATGTGCCTGTAACCATTATCGCGCCAAGATAGAATATCAAAAATAAATCCCCTAAATTGGGTAATGATTCATCAACTGGACGCGGGGGTCTATCCATAACGTTAGAGTGCTTTCTTTCAACACCCAATGCTACTGCAGGAGGACCATCCATCAGAATGTTAATTACAAGAATTTGTGTTGCTGTTAATGGTAATGGCCATTGGAAAAACACGGTTGCTAGTAGTAACAGAACAACTGCTGCTACATTGGTAGAAACTTGGTATCTGACGAAGTTTCTGATGTTAGCATATATTTTCCTGCCTTCTTCTACAGCATTTACAATGTTTGCGAAGTTATCATCTTGTAGCACCATGTCAGATGCATCGATTGCGACATCTGTACCGGATATACCCATGGAAATACCGATATTGGCGCGCGATAGTGCAGGAGCGTCATTTACTCCATCCCCAGTCATAGCCACGATTTCGCCCTCATCTTGTAATGCGGTAACAATGCGCATCTTTTGTTCAGGAGTTACTCTGCTGAATATGGACGTAGTACCAACTACATCTCTCATAGCCATATCATCTAACAGCTCTAATTTATCCCCGCCTAAGGCTTCAATGTGAGGTTTGGTGATATTGAGGTCTTCACCAATAGATTGGGCTGTCATATGTTGGTCTCCGGTAATCATCTTTACTCGAATACCCGCTTTTTGACATCTAAGAATAGCATCATACACCTCAAACCTAGGAGGATCCATAATACCTACCATTCCAAGGAAAATCAAATCATCCTCCATAGCGTTCATGTTAGTAATGTCTTCACCGTCGTTAATCTTTCTAGCACACAGAGCGATAACCCGCATTGCTTTACTAGCCATGTCGGCATTGGCCACAGAAGCGTTTTCGAAATCGCCATCTTCTATTGGAACTATTTCGTTGTCTACTACTTTCCACTTGACCAGTTTCTTATATCCACCAGCTCCACCCTTGGAAAACAACCATTGATCCCCTTCATATTCGTGAATTACTGACATTCTTTTGCGTTCAGTGTTAAAGAAAAACTCGTGCTTACGGGGGTGGCGCTGTGAAAATTTAGTTACCGAACCGTTGATTTTGTACCCAAGAACGGCACAAGCGCTATCGGTAGGGTCACCTATGGCAGACCATTGACCATCTACCTCTGCTATCTGGGAATTATGGCATAATGAAAGGCATGAGGCAATCAATCTAAAGCCTAAATCCTGTTGCATTGAGGAGAGCTCTTCATGATTCAATTCATCTCCATCAACTGTTAAACTACCTACTGGTTCGAAGCCTTCGCCGCTAATTCCATATGTTCCAGAAGGAAGCATGAGTTGGCGCACAGTCATTTGATTCTTAGTAAGAGTACCAGTTTTATCTGTACAAATTACAGTGGTTGAGCCCAGAGTCTCAACTGCCTTCATTCTTCGAATGATGGCCTTGTGACGGGCCATATTGCGCATTCCTATAGCAAGTGTTGTAACCAGGATAATTGGCAACCCTTCAGGTACAATTGCAACGAATATAGCAATAGCAATTAGTAACTGCTCTTTTGCTGCAGTCCATAGGTCATCTCCATCGATATATGTGACAATTAATTCAATCGAGACTATTAATACCGCAACGAATAATGCAATGAAACCAAGGAACTTACCTAACGATTCAAGTTTATGCTCAAGTGGCGTCTTAGGTGTTTCTGCCTGAGCAATATCGCTAGCAATTTTACCTAATTCGGTATTCATACCTGTTGATATTACAATACCTACTGCTCTACCTGTGGAAATAGTTGTACCCATGTAAAGCATATTCTTTCTATCTGCGAGTAACGTTTCAGGAGGCAGAACATCATGAATTAGTTTAGTTGGCATAGATTCGCCAGTAAGCGCAGATTCATCTACACGGCATTGCCAAGATTCACTAATCCTAAGATCAGCGGGTACATTGAGCCCCTCATCCAACTTCACTATGTCGCCGGGAACTAATTCCTTAGTACTAATTTCAGACTCCATTCCGTCACGACAAACGACACATCTGGAAACTGTCATCTGTTTTAGAGCACCCATTTCTTGTTCTGCTTTGTTTTCCTGCCAGAATCCGAAAAATGCGTTAGCGGTAATTACTATGCCAATGAAAATAGCATCCCCTGGTTGGTCGGGGTGAGTTGCTAAGGCCAGTAACCCAGCACCGATTAACAAGTAGTTTAATGGATCATGATATTGAGAAAGAAATCTCAAAAACGCAGGAGTTTTTTCCGCTTCTCGTAACTTATTCTCACCGTGTATCTCTAGACGTTTCGCGGCTTCTGTCGACGTTAGACCTCCTAATGGAGTATCTAGTTTCGCTAGTGTATCTCCACTGCTCATTGTATGCCACAAGTTATCCATTAAGAATCACCCAAGCGAAGTCGCTCTAATCTTGGGGGACTAAGATACTTTATCATTATACGGGTGGGTGTTCCAATAGAGATTATCCGATTATTTCACAAGCCTATTGCTAGTCGGGGCATTATGAGCGGACCGGGAGAACCATGGATTCCCGCCGAAAGCAACGTCAAGGAACTGACTGTTCGCGTCATCATAATCGGTGTACTATTAGGTGCAGTAATGACTGCTGCAAACGCATATCTCGGATTGTATGTGGGTATGACTGTATCCGCATCTATTCCAGCAGCAGTAATGAGTATGCTGATTCTTAGAGGTTTAAAATTCAAAGATGTAACCATTTTAGAAAATAATTCAGTTCAAACTATGGCGAGTGCTGGAGAATCACTTGCAGCAGGCGTGATATTTACTGTACCAGCTCTTTTGGTATTGGGTATCTGGAATGACATACAATGGCTTGAAACATTTCTAATAGCAATCCTTGGGGGCTTATTAGGGACAATGTTTACTATAGCATTGAGACGCTTATTCATAGTCGAGGAAGCCCTACCATATCCTGAAGGTGTGGCATGTAGAGAAGTGCTAGTTGCAGGAGAGAAGGGTGGTTCCGGATTAACAGCAATTATCTATGCATTAGGAATTGGGGCTATTTACGGTTGGATGGTTAAAGCCTTCAAATCAACTCATGCAGAGGTTGAAGGTGTTGCTAGCGCATTAGGAACTAGATTATACGCAGGCGGTGAACTATCACTTGCACTGTTATCGGTTGGCTACATTGTAGGGCTAAGGATTGCATCATTCATATTCTTAGGAGGAGTGATAGGATTTGCTATACTAGTCCCAATTTATGGCCTTATGAATGGCTTCCCAAATGGCGAAAAGATACTCGAACTTGGGTACATCACTACTGGTGATTATGGTGCGATATGGAATAGCCAAATTCGTTATGTAGGGGTGGGAGCAATGGTTGTAGGTGGTGTATACACTCTTTGGTCTATGCGTAAAACAATAATCGAAGGACTAGGAAAATCATTCAAGAAATCCGAGGTTGGAGAGAAAAAGGTACTTCGGACAGAAATGGATTTACCACTCGATAAAGTCATGATGTTCTGTGGTTTTCTAGTGATACTTATTTTCCTATTCTATTGGTATGCAACAGGCAGTGTTTTGATGGCATTAGCAGGGGCACTATTCCTAGCAGTAGTTTCGTTTTTCTTTGCAGCCGTTGCAGGATATATCGCTGGGGTAGTGGGTTCATCTAACTCACCAGTTTCAGGTATGACCATTGCAACTTTACTTTTCACCATAGGTCTTGTCTGGGTTGTTGGTGGGCTGATAATGGGAATGGGTCAAACTGAGATGATGATTGCAACTATGTTCATAGCAGCAATTGTGGCGACTTCAGCAGCAATTGCGGGAGATGTAATGCAGGATCTAAAAACAGGCCATATGGTTGGCGCTACTCCATGGAAACAGCAAATTGCAGAGATAATAGGAGTAATCGTTGGTGCATTGGTAATTGGTCCAGTTTTATCGATTCTGCATGAAGCCTTTCAGATATCAAAAACGGCATGTATGGCTACCAATTCAAAAATAACCGATGAGAGTTTGTTATACAATTGTGAAAATGCATTATTTGCACCACAGGCCGAATTAATCGGTGCCGTTGTACAAGGTGCATTTGGTGGGGGCTTGAACCTGCCAATGGTTTTGCTAGGAGTAATAATTGCAATAATCCTCATCAGACTCAAAATGCCTGTAATGAGTGTTGCAATCGGAATCTATCTCCCATTATCATTATCGGTACCAATAATGGCGGGTGGGATTATTTCCCACGTGCTACTTTCCAGTGCAAGACTAAGAATCGATGGAACCTTGGAAGGTCAACCTACCAAGGAAGCCAATATGGCTGTAAAAGAGGTTCAAGATAAAGGTGTTTTAATCGGTGCAGGGTTTATTGCTGGAGAATCCCTTATGGGAGTTTTGTTAGCAGTATTCATAGTAGCAGACAAGAGGTGGGAAGGTAATGGAATACTGCCTTCTGACTGGTTTGGAGGTATAGGGATGTTAGGGTATACTGCTTCACTGATTTTCTTTGGATGGTTCGTAGCAGTATTCATTATGCTTTCAGCGCGTTCTCTACCAAAGAAAGGAAACCTACTCGGCGATCTACTTTACGTGATGTCAGATGCGGCTAAGCGACTGAAAGGAGTATTTACTCCACCCCCTATGCCCGACTTCAGAAATTTGTCATCGAAAGATGAAGATTAATCTCACGCTGTTTGAACACAACCATCAAAGGCCATAGTCGAAGGCCATGGTTACAGTAGGGGATATGATGGCAGAAATGAGCATCACACAGTTAGAAGAAATGGCAAGAAAATGCCGTATCGAAATATGTAAAATGACACATCGTGCTCAAGCAGGCCATCCAGGCGGTTCACTTTCTGAAATCGATATCCTTTGCGCCCTTTATGGAAGCCGATTACGTGCTAAACCAGATGACCCAGATTGGGAAGACCGTGACAGATTCATTCTTTCAAAAGGTCATGCATCGCCAGGAATGTACGCTGTTCTAGCAGAAATGGGCTTCATTTCACATTCAGATTTAGAGACTTATCGAGTTAAAGGTGGAGTTTGCCAAGGACACGTGGACATGAAATGGTGTCCAGGTGTTGATTTCTCGGCAGGAAGCCTTGGAATGGGACTGTCATTTGGTATGGGTTGCGCTGTAGCTGCTAAAATCGATGGATCAACCAGAAATGCATACGTCATGGTTGGGGATGGAGAAATTCAAGAAGGAAGTGTTTGGGAAGCGGCTATGGCTGCAGCTCATCACGAACTGGGTAACTTGAAGTTATTTTTGGATTGTAACCGAATACAGAATGATGATTTTTGTGAAGCACAAATGCGAATGTTCGATATTCCAGCTAAGTGGAGAGCATTTGGCTGGGCAGTCAAAGTAATAGATGGTCACAATATGGAAGAGATTGTAGATGCAATCAAGTGGATGGACACAATAACAAACCAGCCAGCAGTAGTAATCGCTAATACCGTCAAAGGCAAGGGAGTCTCATTTATGGAGAATAATCCTGCATTCCATGGAGCAGCACCCTCTGATGAACAATTGGCTCAGGCTCTAAGTGAATTGGGGGTGAGTGCATGAGTAGAATGGCAGCCACTAGAGATGGATATGGAGAAGCCCTACTAGCTCTTGCAGACAATCCAAAAGTCGTAGTTTTAGAAGCCGATCTTGGTAAATCAACAAAGTCCCTACATTTCAGGAAAGCGCATCCAGAGCGTACTGTATCTTGTGGGATAGGGGAGCAAAATATGTTATTGGTAGGTGCAGGTTTAGCATCTAGCGGATATATCCCATTTGCCAGTACTTTTGCAATATTTACAGAAAGAGCGTTCGAACAGATGCGCAATGGTATTGCTAGACCTAATCTAGCCGTTCACCTATGTGGATCACATGGTGGAACGCATACAGGTACTGATGGTTCAAGTGCACAATCTATTGAAGATTTAGCAATTTATCGCACATTACCTAATGTTGTGGTAATGCACCCATGCGATGATGTATCTACAAAAGCACTAACAATGCAACTTCCACAATTAGGTAGCCCTTCTTACATGCGAACAGCACGTAATAAGACACCTGTTCTATATGAAGGAAGAGAAGATGAAATCGAGATAGGTAAAGGTATAGTTGTGAGAGAAGGTAGTGATGTTGCTATCATTGCGTGTGGAGTTCTCGTTCATGAAGCGGTAACTGCCGCTGAAGCATTAGCAGCAGAAGGCGTAAGTGCATCTGTTATTGACATGCACACTCTCAAACCATTAGACACGAAACTAATCGATTCCTTGGCATCTAGCCATGGTGCAATTGTTACCGCCGAAGATCACTCAATAATAGGGGGATTAGGCGGTGCTGTTGCTGAACACTTAATCACAACAAACCCAATTCCAATGGAACGAATTGGCGTCCCAGACCGCTTTGGTGAGTCTGCAGGTTCTGACGAAATGCTGGAAATGATGGGCTTGAAATCTCACCATATTTCTGATGCGGCGAAGAGGGCAATCGCGAGGAAGGATTGAAGCACCCTCTACGCAGCCACCTATGACATGGAGTTCTTTCTAGACACCGCTGATGTTGATGAGATTCGTGAAATCGCCTCTTGGGGTATTCTCGATGGAGTAACCACAAACCCTTCTTTAATCAAGAAGAGTGGAAGAGATTTCAAAACTGTAGTAGCCGAAATAGCTGCGATATGCGACGGTCCTATTTCTGCAGAAGTCACTGCTCTTGATACTGAAGGCATGGTCGAGCAAGGAAGGATACTGAAAGAAGATTTACCTGAAAATGTGATTATAAAAATCCCATGTACTCCCGAAGGCCTTGCAGCCACAAAAATACTTACTGCTGATGGAATCAAGACCAATGTGACATTAGTTTTCTCTGCAGCACAAGCGCTCATGGCTGCGAAAGCAGGAGCAACTTATGTCTCTCCATTCATTGGTAGAATCGACGATACAGGGGCGGACGGAATGACACTTATTGCTGAAATAATGGCGACTTGGGATAATTACAATGTTCAAACCAAGGTTCTGGCGGCTTCCATACGCCATCCGACACACGTATTGGCATGTATGCAACTAGGGGCACATACTGTTACTATGCCTGCAAAAACTTTCCGCCAATTGATGAGCCATCCACTAACAGACAAAGGACTTGCAGGGTTCATGAAGGACTGGGCTGAGGTTGAAGCAGCAGGTAATGCTTGAAGCGAACGCTTGATAATGAGCACCTGCCCACATTGGTTCGGAGGAGAGAGTTATGACGAGTCATGATGACAAAGTAAAGCGTCTTCTTGACGGGGATATTGATGAGGCTGAAATCGCTTCAGACCCTATACTTTCAAGTCTTGCTGAACGTATTTTCGGACTAAATATTGAACCGATCACTCCCACAAAACCTAGCAATGAGGCCCAATTACCTCATGTCGAAGTTGTTACAGCCGTAACTTCTCATGATTCAATGATTGAAGTTGTTCCTGGAGCAACACCTGCACCTCTACCAATGCCTGCTCTTCCAAAAATAGAGCAGAAGAAAACTGGCAGTAATGGAACATTACTCAAAATATTCAGTTTCACCGCACTTGCTGTTGCAGTTGCTAATATTTTTGGGGCATTAGGTTCACTCAACACTCTTTGTTCAGCAGATGCTTGTAATACGGCCAATACCAGAATAAATTGGGCCGGTATCAACAACATCACGAATGAGATGGGGTGGTCTCTACCTTATCCTGAAATTGGAATACCAGATTATGTCGCGGTGGGAGTTAGTATATTGCTCATCATTGTTGCTTTCATGCGAAAGTGATGCGACAATTTGATGAACAGCCTCCTTGGAGTAACTAATATGGGAAAAGGCAAAGCCAAACGTGGAATTCCATCTAAAGTTGAAGATTTCAACTCTTGGTACCCATTCATTGTCGAAGCTGCAGAGCTAGTAGACAAGCGGTATCCAATCAAGGGAATGGATGTATGGAGACCTTATGGTTGGAAAACCATGAAACTAATCGATGCACTTACTCACGCAGAAATGGAAAGAACAGAACATGAAGAAGTTAATTTCCCACTACTTATTCCCGAGAATCTTTTAGAGAAGGAGAACGCATTGGTTGCGAGGTTGAAGCGTGCTAGAGAAGAAGGCGTAGACCCTGACGACTTAAGAGGAGAAGACGAAGAAGGTGGATTCAAAAAAGAGGTGTACTGGGTAAAACATGCTGGGGACAATGAACTAGACATCCCTATGTTTTTGCGACCTACTAGTGAGACTGCTATGTATACCATGTTCCCGTTGTGGGTTCGTTCACACAAAGATTTACCACTAAAGGTTTACCAAATGGTCAATACTTTCAGATATGAAACAAAGCAAACTCGATCATTCATTAGAGTTAGAGAAATTCACTTTTTCGAAGCACACACCGCACATGCCGACGAAGATTGTGCAAGTAGACAAATCGCACAGGATTTGGAAATAGTTGATAATTTGATGCACGATTTATGTTTGCCAGTTATCAAAGCTAAGCGCCCTGTATGGGACACATTCCCTGGAGCTTGGTACACGATTGCAATAGATGCTATAATGCCAAATGGTAGGACGTTGCAAGTCGCATCTTGCCACCATTACCGTGATCAATGGGCCAAAGCATTCGATTTGACTTATGAAAACTTGAATGCAGAACAGCAACATTGCCACCAAACGACATATGGAATGTCAGAGAGATTGCTTGGAGCGATTGTTGGAATGCATGGAGATGATAACGGATTAATCATGCCACCTGCAATAGCCCCTCATCAGATTGTAATATGTCCAATGATTCGGAAAAACTCAGAAGTTGATACAGTCGCTAAAGCACACGAAGTTGCTGCTATTTTGAAATCCTCAGGACTGAGAGTGAAGGTAGATGCAAGAGATATTCATGCAGGACAGAAATACTTTGACTGGGAGATTAAAGGAGTTCCATTGCGCCTAGATATTGGACCAAGGGACATAGAGAATAATTCAGCATTTGCTGCAATTCGGACCGGTGGAAAAAGACCTCTTCCATTGGATAATATTGTCGAAGAATGTCGAACTGTACTAAACGAAATTGCTGATGAATTACGTTTGAGAGCTAGTGCACACAGTGAAAATGTTGTAGTTCCTATGACAAGTCTTGATGAGGTTGAGGATGGGAAAATTTACGAGATGGCTTTTGACGGCACCGATTCTCATGCTGAAACTATAGAAAGGTCAACAGGGCTATCATTCCTCGGAGATGCAACAGAACCGTATGCAGAGGAGCGACCATGCTTCATGTCTGGAGAAATGACCACAAGAAGAGTTCTTCTTGCCAAAACATACTAATTAATTATTGTAATTTTTCTGGTACAAACGGCTAGAGTTCTAATCCGTCCATATCCATCTCTGAATCACGCATCATGCGTTTCATCTGCTTGTTCATCTTGCGGTTGCCACTCATTCCTTTCATCATCTTACGAGAACGATTCCATTGACCAATTAGTTCACGAACATCTTTTTCTTTAACTCCAGATCCTCTGGCGATTCTACGAATGCGGTCTGCTTTAATCTTCGCAGGTTCATCTTTTTCATTGGTAGTCATTGAGTCCATTATCACTTGATAACGGTCTAGATTACCCTGCATGGCTTCTTTCTGGTTCTTACCCATAGCCCCCATTCCCCCAAACATACCAGAAGGTAGGAACGACAATAATTTGTCAATAGTTCCGACTTTAGACATCATTTCCATTTGCGAATACATATCATTGAGGGTAAAGCGGCCCGACATCATTCTTTGAGTAATGCGCATTGCCTCTTCTTCATCCATATCTTCAGGTGCAAGGTCGATAAGACCCTGGATATCACCCATTCCAAGTAATCGTGAAATGAACCGATCTGATTCGAATTTCTCCAAATCTGATACCTTTTCTCCAGTTCCTATGTACATAACTGGAGCGCCAGTGGTGGCAACGGCTGAAAGTGCGCCACCTCCCCTAGCTGTACCGTCTAATTTGGTAATTACAATACCAGTTACTCCTGCTAAGTCATGGAAGTTAGCAGCTACTGGCCCTGCAGACTGACCAACTTGCGCATCGATTACGAGAAAGCGTTCATTGGCATTTGCAATTTCAGAAATTTGTTCTAACTCTACAACTAGTTCTTCGTCCAACTTGTGTCGCCCAGCTGTATCAATAATTACCAAATCTGCAGCAGCATGAGCCTTTAGTCCATTCTTTACAATTTCAACTGCACTCTTATTATCTGGCTCGCCATAAACTTCGACCGTTGAATCTTCGAGTAACTGTGAAAGTTGGCTATAAGCACCTGGACGGTGAACGTCAGCTTCGATTACGGCCACTTTAACACCATGGCGGCGGCGATACCATTCTGCCAATTTAGCAGTACTAGTAGTCTTACCATTACCGTATAATCCAACCATAAGGATAGTCGATTGGTGCGGTCTCACTTCACGAGATGGACCCAGTAACCTTACTAATTCAGTGTATAGAATATTCATTGCATGAGTCTGGAGATTGACACCCGGTCTAGGTTCTTCTTCACGTAGACGGATCTCCAGTTTTTCGGTAATCTCTTTGGTCTGCCTAACGTTAAAATCTGCCTCTTGAAGAGCCCTTCTAAGAGAGCGAAGCATCTCTTTTAATTCATCTTCGTCCAACTTCCTCTTGTTCTTGAGTAACCCTAATGCGGAGAAGATTCCCCTTGAGAGTGACTCGAGTGCCATGCTGCTGTCCAAAAGCGCATTGGGTTTGAACCCAACGGAAGATTATTCAGCAGGGAAAGTCAATGTGAGAACGTCATCTTCGAGTTTCGCATTGACTTCACTTGCTTTAGCCGGTCTGGAAAATGGAACGGGGTGTTCTCTTGAGTTGATGCCAACAAATACTGTTCCCGATTCACTACGCAATGACAAATCGTCTCTGGCAATCCCTGGAAGATGAAGTAATACGTCATCTTCATGTGACCAAGTACCACGATGGACTTGAAGTCCCAAACCTATGTCAAATGGACCCAGTCCGTCAACAATACTAATTTCACCGTGTAATTCATTTGAGATTCCCCGCAATGCATCAAGACCATGGATATCCGTATCCTTTAGTTCAACTTCATGCAAATGTAAATCTGGTAATGAATTCTTTAGCGATTCAACATTTGATAATTCATTTTTTCTACGGGTTTGAATGAACTCGTGATCTAAATCCGGTGTCATACGATTAATGACACAACCGCTTACCGGTAATTCGAATTCAGAAAGCGCCTCATGCGCTCTTACGGTTTCGTTAATACCCATTTTTTCTGGAATTGTAACCAAAGTGAACCTTGTAACTTCTGGGTTACAAAGGATTCTCCTAACGTGTAGGACACGACGTCGGAATTTATCTAATTCAGATTTCATTTTCTCACCGTCTTTTGAGCCAAACATCATCGCTCTAAGGCCACCAGTAAGACGATGCATCTTGATTATTTTATCAGCCCATTTTTCAATTATCTCGGGAAGTGCAAGAAATCTCAGAGTATGACCAGTAGGGGCTGTATCGAATACGATAACATCCCAATCAGGATTTTCTAAGTGTTTCAGTAATTCATCAAATGCCATAGCTTCATCCAGTCCGGGTAAAACCATTTCAGAAGCATTCATGTCAAGAGAATCACCACCCATTAATGGACCCAAACTTTCTGTTAGTTTAGGAATATGATCGGAAATACGAGCTTCGGGGTCTAATTCTAGGCCCCATAATCCAGGAACACCTGCTACTTCTGAAGGCTCGGAGCCAAGTTGCACACCTAGGCTATCAGATGTACTGTGAGCCGGATCGCTGCTTACAAGTAAAACTTTCAATCCTGCATCTGCCAATCCTACAGCAGTTGAAGTAGAAGTAGTGGTTTTACCCACTCCACCTTTACCGCCGAATAACAATAGCCGAGCCATGTATTAACGGCCGGGTTAGCCATATTCAAGGCCTCTGTTTACAAAACTCACTTGAATAGGGATTTACAGGGTGGCAAACATGGCAAGCGAACTGGTCCTATTTCAGGTCGCTTCAATCGTGGCACTAGTCGGCATGGGGCTAGGTTGGCGCGGGGTGATGACCAAATATTCTGGTTTCTATGACTTGCCTACTGCATGGAGTATGATGTTCTGGGGGATACTTCTTGGTGGATTCTATGGTAATATTGCTGATGAATATATCTTGAGACCTCTAATTTCTGCTGATGAAGGATTTCCGTTTACAAATTTTGTAATATGTTTGCTACTATCAGTAATAGTTCACATGATACTGAGAAGAGAAAGAGTGCGAAGGACAGGTTCACAACCTACAACCGGATGGGCATTAGGTCTCTCAGTTGGCGGAATGATTGGAATGTATGTCATCTTCCGAGTACTAGAACCTGGAGAGATAAACATGACGACAATAGCAACAGTCGTATTGATAGCAATAGTGAGCCCCAGAGGCCATGCATTGATATTCTGTAGGCATGGACATGATATGCTTCTAGGTAAAAGGTGGAAAGCAACAATCAAAACGTTCGTTTTTACCACGATTTTATTGATTGTAATCTACGCCTCGATTTTTGATCCAAGAACATGGATATTCGTAATACCTGTGCTCTTGCTTTCTGAAAGAAAGGCACATGATTGGGTGTGGGCAGCCGTACCTCGGCCCGCCAGAAGACGCTTGCGACGAATTTGGTCAGATGCTTCAAGAAACATTGGCTCTGAAGAGGAGTAAGTACCCCCCGATAAAGGACACTACTAAGGTAAAAATCTAAAAAAGTCCAAAATAATTGGATTTGCCCCAAATGATAACCTTCATGGGGGTACTGTTCAGGGGACAAACATGGGAACCTGCCCCTTTTGCCGCGCTCAAACGCATCCGGGAGATTCTATCTGCTACAGCTGTGGCAGAGTCATCTCTGGTTCATCTGGAATGGACTCGAGAGTAAAAGGCGAGTTTATGCGTGGAAAAACTCGCAGTGCAAAGCAAGGTATTGCTCCAAGGCATGCAATGAAAAATGCTAAGCCCAAACGTGGTAAACGCAAAAAGAGTAAGATCAATCAATTAGGATTGGTTGCATTAATCGCATTCGTATTCCTCACTCCCGATGCTAAGCAGTTCGTCTTAGCAAAATGGGCAGAAGTTGAAGGTTGGCTCGAAGAAGGAATGGCTCCGGTTCAAAAATTCCCGTTGGAAACAGAATACACTGTACTTCGAAGTATTGATTTATGGAATAATGGTACAGATATAGGCCACTTAGAAGAAACCATTCCATTGCCTTCTGACGTAACTAGCAAGGAGAGCGACGGGGTAGATTTAGCTTTTAATGACGATACGGAAGTGAATAAAAGAACGATTCAAGAAATTAAATCGATAGAACTGCGGATAGATAATGAAAAAATACAGATTCCACTTTCTGGTCAACTCGAACGTTCTAATGCTAAGGTAACATCCCAAGGTAACTTGGTTTGGTGGCCAGCACAAGGTCAAGGAGAAGATAAATGTGACCATGGTCCTTGTGTCAGAGTCTCGATTGACGTACCAGCAAATAGTCACGAATCTGTTGACATGGCAGTAACTCTGAAATCAACATCACACACATGGTGGCATTCGACCCGAATCGATGGCAAGCTCGAAGGAAAGTCCGAAGGAACAAGTCTTTCGAGGTCAGGTACATTTGATGATATATCTGACAGAGGTGCTGGACAAAGAGATGTGTTTGCTTCATCGATGAATTGGTACAACCGCAACGGCGATCAACTGATTGCTAACTGGGCAATTGATGCTAGACAGTCTAATGCTCCGATGATTCACCAAACTGCATCTAGTATAGAGGCCAGTTTACCATCTAACCTCAAGAACAATGTTTATGCCTATGCAAGAGCAACATTCGATTGGCTTAACGATAATATTCCTTATGATACTGCAGCACCTAATACTGCTCGTAGCGGTGAACAATGCCTCGATATTGGCAGAGGTGATTGTGATGAACAATCTAATGCATTCATGAGTATCATGAGATACAAAGGTGTACCTACATGGTATGTATTTGGAGCGCTAACCGATTCCACATATTCTTCTTGGCAAGGTCACGCATGGGCATATATTATGCTGCCAATGTCAGATGAATGGTGTGAAGAAAATGATGTTAAATTAGAGTCTTGCTACGTAGAAGGTTCCGTTGACGTAGTAAACCGAAAATGGCTAGTCCACACTCCTACAGCTTACATAGATTGGATCGAAGAAGACCCATGGCAACTTGTTGACGCTTACTACAAAGGAAAACCATTCACTGGAGATGACACGAAAAGAGTCAGGTCATTCTCAACAGAGGGATACGAAACCAGTGGCGGAACTTGGGATCATAAGTGGTTAAGCGAGGACCTTTCATGAGGGTAATTATTGGCGGAGGGGGTCGTGTTGGATCCGGTCTTGCTAAAGCCCTGAGAAGTGAAGACAAGGACGTTGTTCTTGTAGACAATGATGCGAGAGCGGTAAAGAATGCTCAAGGAATGGACATATTGGTTCTTCATGGCGACGTAACTCAAAGGCAGAAGTTCATAGAAGCAGGCATTGAGACCTCACAAGTTTACGTTGCAGCAACAGATTCGGATGAAAGAAATATTTTGTCATGCGCACTAGCCAAGCATGTTTATTCTGAAGAGAATAAAGGCAAAGGCTCACTTATGACCATATGCCGAGTTAGAGATCCAATGTATGTCAACGAACATAAATCAGGAAGATTATCTCAATGGGCAGGAGTTGATCATGTAGTCCACCCAGTAGATGGAGCGATTGAGAGATTAATGTCTGGATTACGTTCATCATCTTTAACAGAAGTTATTCCATTTGAAGCGGATGCATACATTGTCGAACTTGATGTTAAGTCGGAAGCAGGAGGGGTTGTACATCGAACACTTAGAGAATCGGGTGCTAAGGTCGAAGGTGGAATGCCGCTCATTGTTGGACTGAAGCGGGATGGAATGCTTGGTAAAGTTCCTACCGCAGACGACCAAATTTTGCCAAACGACAGAGTTGCTATAGCTACTGCGGGGGAATCTTCATTCAATCGAATATTACGGATTTTTGGTCATGAAGCAGTTGATTTCCCAGTCAAGCCAAAGGTTGCAATATTTGGTGCAGGTCTTATTGGAATTAGGCTTGCTAAGGCATGGTTGGACAATAATGGGACAGTTACAGTTGTTGAAAGAGACTTAGAAAAAGCCAACAACCTCGCAGGATCCGATATTGGTAACCGTTCAGGTATAGAGATTATTCACGGAGACCATTTGGACAAGGAACTCTTGTCTGAAATCGAAATTTCATCACACGACATAGCAATTTCAGCATTGGATAATGATCACGCATCGATTGCTGCTGCTCTACTTGCCAATGATATGGGTGTTGAAAGGACTGGTCTGATAATGTATGATGCTGATTTGGTTGATGTTGTACGAAGAATGGGAATAACATTCTCAGTAGATAGAAAGAGAGTCGCTATTGACACAATACTAGCGAGAATACATTCTGAATTACCAGGCCCTTACGCCGTACTATCGAGTGTTCCTGACGTAATAGGAATCTGCCTACCGGTGAATCCAAAAGTCAAATTTGCAGGAAAAACTATCGCCGAAGCAGGATTACCTGATTGGTGTAAAGTAGCATTCATACAGAGAAAAAATATTCATGATGAGTGGGAAACACTTCGTCCATCTTCATCTAAAATAATAATGGAAGAGGATAGATTGACAATTTTCCTACCTCCTGACCGGGTAGATGACTTAGAGAAGAAATTCAAGGTGTGATTATCAAATGCGCCGAGACGTGCTTTCACTAATCGTCGGATGGACGATGATGGCAATGATTCTCCCATTGCTATTCAGTTTCATACTAACATGGTGGTTAGATGGTATTAATACTGCACTTATTTCGTTCGCATTACCTATTGCAATATCTGGAATGATTGGTCTCGCACTTTTGAGTATTGGAGTTCGCTCAGATACAACTGAACGTTTGAGAGACAGAGAGGCATTCGCAGCCGTAGCACTGGCATGGCCAGTGGCTGTATTGATTGGTAGCCTACCATTTTGGCTTGGTGGTGTATTTCATGGACCATTCACAGATGGTTCAGGAATGACCGACATCGCTCGAGGATTTGTAAATTCATGGTTTGAATCAATGTCAGGTTTCACAACTACTGGTGCAACAGTTATCGAACACTCGATGAGCCCTAATTGCATACCAGGGACAACACCAGATTGCATTAATGCTCAACCAAAAGGAATTCTGATTTGGAGATCACTCACGCAATGGCTAGGTGGTATGGGAATAATCATGCTTGGATTGATGCTGCTTTCACGAGTATTGGGTGGAGGAATGGCTCTTGCACGTGCAGAATTAACAGGTCCTTCTCTTTCAAGACTAAGACCTAAATTACAACAAACAGCAATAGCCCTGTGGACAATATACATCGTTCTTACAACATTGGAAATAGTTCTGTTATGGGGTGTTGCAGACTTGTCGATATTTGATGCCTTTAATCATGGACTTACAACAATGCCATCTGGAGGTTTTTCAACCCACGATGCCTCTATTGGGTACTATGATAGTTTTGTAGTCGAATCTATCATAATATGTTTCATGTTTTTAGCAGGTGTTAATTTTACTTTGATATGGTTAGCCTGGGAAAAACAGTGGGATAAAGTGTTTTCAGACCAAGAAGGAAGGAGCTATGTTCTAGTGATAGTTGCTACTACTCTTTTCGTTTTCATCGCACTACTCTCTCAAGGTGGCAGCCTAGATGAGGGCTTCTTTGACTCGCTGTTCACTGTTGTATCTATCGGCACTTCAACAGGATATACCGTGACAGATTACATGTTATGGCCAGTAGTTACTCACCTACTCTTGTTTTTACTAATGATTGTCGGGGCTTGTGCGGGATCTACTAGTGGAGGTCTCAAATTGATGCGAGTTAAACTTGCATTGAAGGTAGCATGGAGAGAACTTGGAAGGATATCTCAGCCGAGAAGGATTGTACAGATTAGAATGAATAATGAAGTGGTTGAGCGCGATAGATTAGACCTCATAATCGGAATGCTATTTGTTTGGACTGGCTTATTTGCTCTGTCATGTGTAATATTGGCGGTAACAATGCCAAGTTCTGACTTTGAGTCTGTAGTTGCGGTAGTGGCCTCGTCATTAGGTAATACGGGACCAACATTAGGTGAATATGGACCTAGTAATACATGGGCATCTATGGGAGCACCGTCTTTAATCTTCACATCCATTCTGATGTGGTTTGGCAGACTCGAATTGATGACTGCACTGCTATTACTTCATCCAAGGACTTGGGCCCGTGAAGAAAGGGAAGCACCAGACCGAGCATCTGTCAAATTAATACGTGACCTGTTTGAAAAGATGGAAGAAAAGATAGAGGAAAAGAAGCAGTAATCAGAATAGTTTCTTCTGCCCAGTATCTTCCTGTTCCTCTTCAATAACTTCAGGAATTACTTCCTTTTCAACAATAGTGATTACTTCTGATGGACTCAGCATTGTCTTTTCTAATTCCTTAGAATATTTTTCCATTAATTTTTTTGTTGTTCGATGACTCAATTTTAGACCACACATTGCAGCATGTTCCTCAGGAGATAGACCGAGAGCAAGGGATATCGAAAAATCTTCACTATTCTCAGATTGCACGGCGACTAATGATGGTAACAACTCTTCCCTAACCGCTTTATTAGAACAACCACATGTTTCTGCTAATCTGGTAACTACAGATCGCTTAACCCATGCAGAACCTCTACGAAGGAAACCAGGATATGTACAAAATATTCTACCTTCTATGGGTTTTGAGGTTGTAACGCTAGCGGATAGACCTGCAAGATTGGAACCCCAATACCAAGATCTATGGGCTGTATTTCTAAATCTGGTAGTAAGCAATCGGTCGGCAAGTTTCAGTGCAGAAGAACCTCTTCTAATTGCGTTTGAATCTGTGAATACAACTCCGTTATTCCATGAGACCCAAGCAACCATATCATCTGGGCTTTTGTCTAAAGAGCGTGCTGCTTTCATCGCATTAGTGGCTGTTCTTGAACGATAAAGAACATCAAGTCCAGGGAAAATCTCCACACTAGTATCCCTTACTCCAGTTTCAATATTGTCCATTACCAATTCTTTAGTGATATTAGATTCAGTTAACGTGCACATAACTTGTAAATCCCTTACTAATGCCCGCAAATCCCCAGGATTATTATTTACTAATTCATCAATAGCGCCAGGGTCTGCACTGTACCCTTCTTCCTTGATCACGCGTAATGCAACACGCCTGAGAGCTTCATCAGAGGCTCTATCGAATCTAATCGTAATCAAGTTTCTAGAGAAACGGTCTCTTGCTGTTCTCCAAGTAGATGAGGTACGTCCCCACAAACCCATCTCGTCATTACAAGCAAGAATTACTGGTTGCCTAGTCAGTGAAAGAAGATTAAGCAATTCCGCTTTACCACCGCTATCGCCTTTAAGAGCCTTAGATGAATCTTCATCATCACCAGATACAATCGATGAAATCCGGTCACTAGAAACTGCTCTTAAACCACCAGAAAGATGGTCAACCTCATCTAAAAGAATCAGAGTGCGAGGTGATTTCTCACCTGGGGTCATGAATAATGAACCATGAGTTGAGGCATTAGTAGCGGCCTTTCTTATTGCTCCTGCATTTCTTGCATCGCTTGCGTTAAGTTCGATAACTTGCCAACCCATATCTGCTGCAACAGCCCGTGCTACAGTAGTCTTGCCTACACCAGGTGGACCGATTAGTAGCAAACCCGGCTTATCAGGAATTCCTTCCTGCCATTGGTCTAACCATGCACGTATTTTCTTACGTTGTGCCTCATTACCTTCGAGTTGTCTTTCGCTTAGAGGACGGTGACGTTCAGTCCAATCACTAGTCACCATGTGGTAGTCTTTGACTAGGCCCCATTTGAACATTGAGTCTAATCAGAATGGAAGGTCGTCAATGGAAATACGTTTTTGTTCTCCAGTATCCCTTGAACGTATGGTCACTGTGCCATCATTGAGGGAATCATGGTCGATAGTTAGGCACCATGGAACACCGATTTCATCTGCTCTAGCGTATCTTCTACCGATTGAGCCACTTGCATCATAAGAAGAAAATATTCCTCTTCTACTGCAAAGGTCACGATGTATTTTTTGCGCTAGTTTACCCATTCCATCTTTTTCATAAAGCGGTAGTACCGTGACGTCGACAGGTGCAACTAATTCTGAAAGACTTAGCAATGTATAATCTTCACCCGATTTTTCAGTTTCGGTATAAGAGTGGTCTAAAAGATGCCAGATGATTCGATCGATACCGAATGCTGGTTCAACTACATGAGGAACAAACCATTCACCGGTTACATTCTCGCTACGTTGCACCCTCTTAACGTGCTCTTGAAGGATGTCAACGTTCTGTCCATCAACATCAATAGAAAGAGGGAAGGTTGTACTGGATGGAAGTTCTTCGACAGCGACTTTGACCTTACCTGCTAGCGCCCTGAATGCTGGACCTGCTTTAGCCCCATCAATAGTCCAACCATCAATCTCTACAACCTTTGGTTCAGCAAAAGTTCTCCATGCCCGTAACCTCTGCCCTGTAGCATCTTCATGTGCAGTTAGGTCATAACAACCACGATGTGCAATTCCTACACACTCAATCCAACCATAAGAGCCCATTATCTCTGCATCCCAACAGTCTTGAGCATAGTGAGCCATCTCATTAGATTCGTGCTGTCTAAATCGTAAATAGTTGGGATTAATTCCGACTTTGGATAGGAAATCCATCGTCCATGCCATGAAAAATCCAACTGTTGCGTGCCTAATAATACCCTTTTCGACCGCATCTCCAATTGACATTACTACTTCTCCTGAATCGTCAGAAACAAGTGTAACTTTATTTGTCCATAATGAAAAGTCATGAACTGGTGTTATTTCAGGATCAATAAAATACTCTAGTTCAGCCATGTTGAATTCCCTTAGTCGAATCATACCTTGTCTTGGACTGATTTCATTTCGGTAACCCTTACCTGTCTGAATTGCACCAAATGGCAGACGCTCTCTAAAGTGACGATATATTGAGGTGAATGAAGTAAACATTCCTTGTGCAGTCTCTGGTCGCAAGAATGCTTGACGCCCAGAAGTACCCGCACCAATCTTAGTATTGAACATCAAGTTTTGGGCTTGGATTACACCCCATGCGACCTCGCCGCATGAAGGACAAACTGGTGCGTGCTTGGAAATTAGTTCTGCTAACTCATCTCTGTTAAGAGATTCAGCATTTGGATATATATCTTCTATGAGATGGTCTGCCCTACTAGCTTCACCACATTTGCCACATTCAGTCAAAAAGTCACTAAACTCGCCAACATGCCCACTAGCCTCTAAAACTGGATAAGGAGTAACAGTAGGAGATGAAATTTCTACTATATTTCCAAGGCTTTGCCAATGGTCAATCCAAGTTTGATTAACTCGGTTACGAAGTCTGCCACCTACTGGACCAAAATCATAGAGACCTGCTGCGCCCCCGTGAATTTCAAACGCAGGAAGTATCACACCCCTTCTCTTGAGCATACCAGTAAGTCTGCTAAGACGCTCACTAGAGAACTCCTCCATGTACCTGCGTAGCCAAAGGGGTAAATGAGCCCACCTGCCAACAAATGTAAAACATGGCTAATTACATGAAAAAAAATCAGTTTCGTACACGAAATCAAATCAAAGTCGGCGAAAGGCGCATAAACGTGATATGTCGAACCCATAATAGACCCCTCATCCTCCATACTTTGGTACCTATGGAAGCAAAACATTCATCATCTCCTTACTCACGCTGTCAAAACACGCAAGGTTGAGTGAGAAATATGGCTAACATAGCATACTTGGAAGAACCTCATGATTCAGAGGTACTTTATGAGCAATTATGCCAACCAGTTAGGGATTGGTTTAAATCCAAATTTCCTGATTTCACAAAGCCTCAGAAACTTGCAATTCCTTCGATTATTAATGGTGACCATCTACTACTTTGTTCACCAACTGGATCCGGAAAGACACTGACTGCTTTCCTAACTATTATTGACAAATTGGTAAGGCATGCCCTTGATGGTACTCTGGAACAAAGAGTATATTGCCTATACATATCTCCGATTAAGGCACTAGCAAATGATATTCAGAAAAACCTGATTGGTCCATTGGGGGAAATTGAAGAAAAATATCTTCCAGACAGGGCTAAGGGTAAGATACGCGTTGGATTACGTACAGGTGATACTCCACAATCTGAAAGACAAAAGATGCTAAGGAAACCTCCGCACATACTCATTACTACTCCAGAAAGTATGGCGATTGCAATATCATCACCAAGATTCCAACCGATTGTATCCAATGTTGAATGGATAATTATTGACGAAATGCATTCCCTTGTTCCTTCTAAGCGTGGTGTACACCTCGCTTTGACAATATCACTTCTAGACACGATACTCGAAAGACCAGTTCAAAGAATTGGAATATCTGCAACGATGGAACCACTAGAAACTGTTGCAGAATACCTGGTTGCCAGTGATGACAGAGAAAGTAGAGACGGAGGGCAGCCTGTTAAAATTGCCAAAATTAGTGGGGCTAGAGAACTTGATCTAGACATATTGTTGTGCTCTCCTAAATTTAGTGATCTTTCAGTTATGAAAGTTCTCGAAATGAATGTAGAAATGATTGCTGACTTAATCAGCGCACATAACACTACTCTTGTTTTCGCCAATACTAGAAAAATGACTGAAACCTTAGTCCAAAAATTACGTCCTTTCCTTGGAGACTTAGTAGCAGGTCACCATGGTTCGATGGATAAGAGAATACGTCTTGAAGTTGAAAGGAAATTAAAACTGGGACATCTACGTGCAGTGGTCACTTCTTCCTCTCTAGAGATGGGAATCGATATCGGCTCGGTTGACATGGTAATACAGGTCGGATCTCCAGGAGACATCGCAACTGCTCTGCAGAGAATAGGTCGTGCTGGCCACCACGTTGGAGGCATTCCACGTGCCCGTTTCCTGCCATCAAGTGTTGATGATTTAATCGAGTTGGCGGCACTTCAAGCAGCGATACAAACAGGAGAGATGGATCGCTTAGGATTCCCACAAAATTGTCTCGATGTATTAGCACAATTCCTAATTGGGTTGGTTATCATCAATGAAAGAGACATCGATGAGGCATTCGAAGTGGTCACCAGCACATGGTCCTATAGAAATTTAGAATATGATGATTTCATTGAAGTTCTAGATATGTTAGAAGAGGAAAGAAGAGTGTGGGTTGATTGGGAAGAGAACCTCTATGGCAAGAGAGGATATTCTCGAATGATTTACTATACAAACATCGGAACAATAGCCCCTGACAATTCATATTTGGTATTCAATGCCGAAGGTAGTATTCTTGGACAATTATCCTCATCATTCGTCGCCAACCTACGTGGTGGAGATGTCATATTATTGGGTGGTTCTACATACAGAGTTACCAATATTCAAGGAACAAGAGTGAACGTAGCATCAGTAACAGGCTATCGTCCAACTGTACCGTCATGGAGTGGAGAGGCTAGAAGTCGTTCAAGAGAACTATCAGCCGCCCTGTTGGACCTTATTGGGAATACAGTAACCGCTTTGAGAAGACAGATGGACCCACGTTTGATTCTAAGAGATGCTTATGGATTAAGCGAAGGTGTATCCAATACGATTGCTAGACATTTGGAAGAACACACATTAGATTCGTTCCAAGTTCCAGACCCTAATCGACTAATTGTTGAGCAAATTGTTTCTGGTGGCATGCCTACGTATCTAATCACATCCTGTAGGGGAAGAGGATTCAATACAGCCCTCGGATATTTCATGGCCGGTTTGGCTGAGCAAGATGGAATCGCCGTGCTGGAATTGTCATTTGATGAAAATGGCTTGCTGATTAAGACAAGTCAGGAAGTTGATCCAAGAAAGATGTATGAATCCTTCCAGTCCAATGACCATTTGGAAGTAATTGAAAGATACATTATCAACACTCAGATATTTGCTAAGAGATTCAGAGAAGTTGCTGGACGCTCACTAATTATTCCTAAGAGAATTGGAGCAGAAGAAGTTAGCCCGCAACAATTCCAACAAAGAGCTGACGCCCTATTACAACGTCACAGGTCCCTTGAAAACTCTCTATTAATAAAAGAGGCAAAAGCAGAAATCATGTTTGGTGATATCGACATCACCTCATTAACCGAGTTCCTCGAAGCAAGTAAAGAATCTGAAGCGAGGATAGTTCACACAAAGGTTCCAGTACCATCCAGACTAGGTATGAGTTTGTACATGAGTACCTTTGAAGATCTTCTCTCAATGAAGACAAGGGCATTCTTAGTGAAGGACATTGACCCTGAAATCCTACGAAGGTTACTGGGTAATAGAAGTCTAGCAACTGAACTAACCGATGAACAAATACAAGATCACTACACAGGAAAAGTTCCTAATCCAACAAACTCGCAACAACTTTTGCACCTTATGGGCAAGGGTGGAGGGTTAAACCGGAATTGGGAGAACCCATTGTATGCTGCCAAACTTGCAGGCATAGACCACAGTATAATCGAAAACTGGGTTACAGAGTTGGCCGCAGCGGGTGCAATTACAAAATTGCGCTCTACTGGAATGAAGGAATTGGATGACAAATGGTTCTCTTCCTACATGGCTGAGATTCATGGAACATTGGGCTGTATTGCTATGGCCGGTGGAAAAGAGATGGAAGATATTCGTGATCTTTACACTAAGGGAGTAACCTATGAAATCGCTACTGAGTTCGAAGGTCTGAAACCTACAAAGTGGGAGAAGCGAATCATTTCAGATCCGCACGAGGCACTTAGGGTGAAAATCATTGAGATGCTGGGTAGTGAAGGTCCATCCACTGGAGATTCCATATCGGGAAGATTACCTTTCCCTCAAGGCCAAATCGACTCTATTTTGCATGAACTAGAAATTCGAAATGTAATTTCCGTTGGTTTCTTTACTCAAACCAATGATGCTGAATATATTCTCAAGGTTGATGAACACAAAATCACTGGTGGAGAAGAAGATGTTGTCGAATATCGATGGGTTCAGAATCTTGTTATGAAGAAATCATTCGAATCTTACTCGGATGGATTCACAGCCTTTGACCAGCATATACTATTCCAAAAGCAACAAGAAATGATGTATCGTGTTGAAGGGTTTAGGTACGCTGATTGGAAGGATTTACAATTGGATTCTGATGTACTAATGGGTCGTTTACTACACAACCGAATTGGCTATACGACTAAGAAAAACCTACCTATGTTACTTGGTTTGAAACCCGAACCATGGTTAGGGGAAATGGAAAAGCTAATTCTAGAAAAGGTTCCAAAGGGTGAAAACCTAACCAGGCAAGAGATATTGGCAGATTTCCCTAAGGGAGATGATCACAAGTCTTTGCAAAGGGATCTCAAAAATGCAATTGGTAACCTTGAACGCCAATTGTGTCTCGTAAAGCAATTTGAGGATGTTAGTGGTAGGCGAAGAAGACTATCACTTTTCCACAGAGTTCACGAGGTATATGAGCCAATGGACTTTGAGGAGTCATTGGTTGAAGTGATTAAGAGAATGGGTCCTGTGAAGGCCTTTACTCTACGATATTATGTGTCTCGTAGTGTGGAAGAATTAGCAATTGCTCTTCGGAATATGGAAGATGATGGAAAGATTGCTCGTGTTATGGCATTAGTTCCAGAACCTGAGGCATTCTACGTAGTGCCTGAAGAGGTTTCGACGCTAAACTCTCCAAGTCGTGAGGATAGAACTCTAAGGATTCTAACCCAATCTGACCCATACGTATCCAGATTCATCTGGGAAGTTCGCTCTGCACTTGACCGAGGTTGGTATTTACCTGTCTTCAAAGGAGTCGACCCTGTTGGGAAAGTTCTGATGTTCAAAGTAAATGACTACCTTGAAATCAAGGACATGCACATCCCATATGCCTACTTAGATGAGTTCTGTGAAGCATTTGAAAAGTTGTTAGACAATCATTCTGACCAATTGGTCGATGTTGCAGTTTTATCACAATTCAATGGTATTCCAGTGACAGATTTGGATGAAGATTCGAGGGCAGCCCTCGAAAGCATTGGTTTCAAATTAGCAGGCGAACGAATGATTCGCGGGGGAGTTGTTGACCCTCAGCCTAGAGAGATTGCTGAAAGAGCATTATTCCATCGTCACCATCTTCACCAAAACTCTCGTCTCGAAAATGAAATCGATGCTCTAGATAGTGTACAAGAAGTAAGAGACGACTTCGGACTACGGGGTCGAGCAGAAGTATACCGAGTCAGTTTGAAAAATATGGCTAGTGCTCACCAATTGCATCAAGGAATAAACCTGAGAGGACACCAAGTCTGGGCTTCATATGATCACTTTTCAACCCTGCTTGCAATACGCGGAGAAGAGCCTAATGATGAGTTATTCGACATTATCGAGTTCTTCGAAACACATAGTGACCCTAACCTGTTTATGGAAAGGCATGCCATGAAAAGAGCTGCGTTTAGAAAACTAATCCAGCCCTTGCTAAGAAGTGGACACATGGTTCAAGACTACCGTGGAGGTTTCCGTTCAGTTGCTCCAAGAAAGGGATTAGACCCTGTGATTTTGCGACGAGAATATCTACGCCGGTTAGTGTCCGACTATCCAGTTATTACGCTAAAGCAATTCACTAGACTAGCAGGTACACCATTCAAGCCAGAAGAGTTGAAAGCAATTCTAACGGAGTTTGAAGAAGATTCAACATTGATTAAAGGATTCTTGATTCAAGATTTACATGAAGTTTGCTGGGGAAAGAAAGATCTTTTGGAGGAAGCCAAAGATGTACCCCCAATTAGAGACTTTGTAATTCCACCTTCTGACCCCATCGCACCATACTTCGCTGATGTATTGAAACAGAAATTTGGATTTGGAAGTGCTTATTTAGTGTTCAGAAACGCAGAACCTGTAGCCGCATTTAAGGCTAACACTAGGGATAAAGTAATCGATGTAACTGATTATGAAGGTTCAGAAAAGGGCTGGAGAATTGTAAAAGAATTTGCCTGGGAACATCAAATGCCATTGAAAACCGAACTTAGAATCGGTGGAAAGCGTCGGAAATGACGAATTGAAAGGTTGAGTCCAACATTCGCTCCCTTACGCAGTATCGAGAATGCTCATTCTTTAAGCCCTTCAGATTGAATATAAATAAGGCATCTCCTCTATGATGTTAGAATTATCAATCCACCCGAAGACGATTCAATATAATTAACAAATTGGCATTATGTAACGAATTACCCAAGCCAAATCAGATTCTGGTGTTTAACCATACTTTTGCCAATCGGATCCATTCCACCATAGTGTGTCGCCATTATCCATTGATCTCCAGGTGTGTCCACCCTCATCCGTCCACTGTTGAAGAATAACGGGTTCTGCAACAGCCTGTGGGACAAATCCGGGGGATTGGACTGGTTGTACGGCTTGTACTGGTTGTACGGCTTGAACTGGCTGGTTTGATTGCATAGCATATGCATCTGGGTTAACGGTTTGCAAAAAATCCATCAAACCCTCGTCTTGAGCGAAACTCTTCGGAACGTCTTCTTCAATTCCGCGGCTTCTCATGAAAAGAACAGCGCCTGCACATGCAATAATTACTGCTAGACTAATTATGATCCATGTCGTGTAATTTGAATCGTCATCATCAGAACTCTTAGCACCATCGCTGGTATCCTCAACCGCCCCAGGTGGCATCAAGACCTTGTCAATTACGTGAATAACACCGTTCGAACTCATGACATCTGAGATCGCAACATTGGCATCAGTAGGCCAAACAGTTAGATTGTCACCATTGACCATCTGAATCGTCATTCCATCACCTATGTCACTAGATAGAACTGTGCCGTAGTACACGTGATAAAGTAGGATATCAGTTAGTGTGGCCTTACCTTCAGGTGTGTCAAGAGCGGCTAAGTCAATCCCTGCATCAGCGAATGCTTGGTCTGTAGGAGCAAACAATGTGAACGGCCCTTCACCTTCTAGTGTAACCAACAATTCTGCTTGGATCACAGCAGCCACAAATGTGTTGTGGATTCCAGTGCATTGAGCTGTACGAGGAATATCGTTTGGGTTAACTGAAGGAGTCAGTACCTTATTGATAGAATGAATCACTCCGTTAGTTGTGCTATAATCTGCATAATTTACTGTTGCTGAGTTAACCACAATAGAATCTATAGTTTCCGAATCTCCAATGTTAAACTGTTTCAAGTTAAATGATAGTGTCTGGCCGTTAGCAGCCACTGCACTCATACAGTCAGTTAATGAACTGTAAGGGACATTTGCAGTTACAACATGGTATAGCAAGATGTTGGCAAGAGTTTCCTTTCCTTCAGGCGTGTCTAGGGCTGCCAAATCAATACCAGCTTCAGCAAACGCTAGGTCTGTCGGTGCAAATACAGTAAAAGGCCCCTCTCCTTCAAGAGTTTCGATTAGTTCTGCTTGAATCAGTGCAGCCAATAATGAAGCGTGTAATCCAGTTTGAGATAAACTACAATGCATATTGTTAATACCGTACAATTCAGGAGTTAGCACCTTGTCAATAACATGTATCACTCCATTGCTTGCAGTCACGTCAGCCAAAGTTACTGTCGCATTATTTACCATTATACTCTCTCCAACAGCGAAATTTAAGCTAGCGGTGTTGTTAGACGTAGTTACAGCAGATGTATTTGCAATCATACAGTCAGTTACAGCACTAGAAGGAACCTCTCCCTGAACTACATGATATAACAAAATGTTAGCAAGGGCTTCTTTTCCTTCTGGTGTATCAAGGTCAGCCAAGTCGATTCCTGCATCAATGAATGCCTGATCTGTAGGAGCGAATACAGTAAACGGTCCATCTCCTTGAAGAGTTTCTACTAGTTCTGCTTGAATTAGTGCAGCAACTAATGAGGTGTGAATTCCAGTACCTGCAGCAATATCTGTTATATCGCCAAGAGGCATTAGGACCTTGTCAATCACGTGAATTATTCCGTTACTTGTTGCAACATCTGCTGATATTACATTAGCGTCATTAACCATAACGCCGGATGTCAGATCGAATGTTAGGTAATCTCCATTTGCAGCCTCTGTTGTCATTCCATCAGACAATCCACTGGATGCTACTTCGGCCGAAACCACATGATAGAGAAGAATATCTGCAAGAGTAGCCTTTCCTTCAGGTGTATCCAGCGCTGCTAAGTCAATACCGGCATCAGCGAATGCCTGATCTGTCGGAGCGAATACAGTGAAAGGACCGGGTCCTTGCAGTGTTTCGAGTAACTCAGCCTGAATAACAGCGGCTACCAATGAGTTGTGGATGCCTGTGCATTGAGCGGTTCGTGGGATATCGTTAGGTGTCAGTGTAGGCGTTAGGACCTTGTCAATGACATGGATAATACCGTTGCTTGTCGCCACATCAGTTGCAGTGACATTAGCCCCATTTACCATAACACCATCACCGACGGTGAATGAAAGTGGATTTCCGTTCACAGTTTCTGCGGACATGCAATCTGTGACCGTAGAAGCGGGGACTTCACCAGCAACAACATGGTATAGAAGAATATCAGAAAGAGCGGCTTTGCCCTCAGGTGTGTCGAGAGCGACTAGATCAATTCCTGCATCGGTGAATGCTTGGTCGGTTGGTGCAAATACCGTAAATGGCCCATCGCCTTGGAGGGTTGGTAGCAGTTCCGCTTGAATCACACTAGCCACAAGGGAGTTGTGAACGCCTGTGCATTGAGCCGTGCGTGGAATATCGTTTGGTGTCGAAGTTGGAGTAAGGACCTTATCGATTACGTGGATAATGCCGTTACTTGTAGCAACGTCCGTCATAGTGACTGTGGCATCATTTACCATCACCCCATCACTGACAGTGAAGGAGATTGGGTTTCCGTTGACTGTGGTTGCGCTCAAACATTCCGTAACTGCGGAGGAAGGAACTGCCCCTGCGATAACGTGGTAGAGAAGAATGTCAGATAGGGCGGCTTTGCCCTCTGGTGTATCAAGAGCAGCCAAGTCAATACCTGCATCAGTAAATGCCTGATCGGTTGGTGCGAAGAGCGTGAATGGCCCTGTGCCTTGCAGTGTAGTCAGCAATTCTGCTTGCACAACTGCGGATACGAGAGAGTTGTGAATACCGGTACATTGGGCAGTGCGAGGGATATCGTTAGGTGCCTCAATCGGAGTTAGCACCTTGTCGATTACGTGGATGATGCCGTTACTTGTGGCAACGTCCGCCATGATGACTGTAGCATCATTTACCATCACGCCGTCACCGACAGTGAAGGAGATTGGGTTTCCGTTGACGGTGGTTACGCTCAAGCACTCTGTAACTGCAGAGGAAGGGACCTCTCCTGAAACTACGTGATAGAGGAGAATGTCAGAGAGGGCGGCTTTGCCCTCTGGTGTGTCAAGAGCGGCCAAGTCAATTCCTGCATCGGTGAATGCCTGATCTGTTGGTGCGAATAGCGTGAATGGCCCAGTGCCTTGCAGTATAGTCAGCAATTCTGCTTGCACGACTGCGGACACGAGAGAGTTGTGAATACCGGTGCATTGAGCTGTGCGTGGAATGTCGTTGGGTGTGTCAGAAGGAGTTAGAACTTTATCAATCACGTGGATTAAACCGTTACTTGTTACTACATCGGTCGCAACAACGGTCGCGTCGTTAACCATCACTGTAGCACCAACTGTGAAGGATAGAGATTGTCCATTGACTGCATTTGCATTCATACAGTCTGTCACAGCAGACGCTGGAAGTTCACCGGAAATGACGTGATAAAGAAGTATGTCAGAGAGAACGACTTTACCCGCAGGGGTGTCAAGAGCGGCTAAGTCAATCCCTGCATCTGAAAATGCTTGGTCGGTTGGGGCAAAGAGCGTGAACGGCCCTGTACCTTGTAGGGTTGCTAACAAATCAGCCTGGATTACAGCGTCCACAAGTGAGTTGTGAATACCGGTTGTTTGTGCTGTTGCGGGAATGTCGACTGGTGGCATCAACACAGTGTCAATGATGTGAATTATTCCGTTTGATGCAGCAACATCTGCTGTTGTCACTGTTGCGCCTCCAACGGTTACAGTACCGCTGTTTACGCCAAACTTCACTTTGTCACCGTTGGCCATAGTTGCAAGCATACCGTCTGTAACAGCGCTCGCAGGGACTTGTCCAGCGAAGACGTGGTACAGAAGAATGTCAGAAAGAGTATCATTCTCAGCGGCGGTATCATAATCCGCTAAATCAATACCTGCATCGACAAATGCTTGATCGGTTGGAGCAAATACGGTGAAGGGGCCAGAACCTTGCAATGTGGTTACTAGTCCTGCATGACTCAGGGCGGCTACAAGCGAGTCGTGTACACCTGTTCCTGCTGCATTGGTAGGGATATCTTCGCTCGCATCGGCGCTGGCGTTGAGAGGAAGACTAGAGACCAAGAGAATTGTGAGCAATAAGTAAACGGCAGATTTTCGCATGGGTAAACTCAAAAATACCTACTTATAATGAAATGTTTTTATCCGCAGTTGTAATCATATTTCGAAGCAAGAAAAAAGAAGTAGTTCACAAAAAACGAATATTTTGATTGTTGAAGGCCAAAATCTAAATCTAAATTGAGGAGGAATTGGAACATTTTAGAGAATTTGGATGATTCCAAATTCAGTTAGATAAAAATCATTCCTCTTGAGAATTGTTTGCAATTTGTTTTCTCTCTCTAGTAATTAAAATAATGATAGATAGTTCGGCTAACTTCGTAATAATGCCTAGATAATCTTCGATAATGTAGTGTAAATCATGGTTCGAAACAAAATATGCTACGAACATAATTGCCACTACCAATCCCAATCCTAATCTGGCGATTTTATCCCGTAATGGACTAAGATTGACGATCAGTGATAATCCCAAAATCCCAATAACACCGACTCCACCAATCAGTAGAAGATAATCACTTAATCCTAGTAAGATATGTACTGAACCAGTGAACGTTACAAGTGTGAAGACCAATGGGCTTGGGCGGTATTCACGTTCTTCGATGAATCTGGAGACTAGAAAATATATGCATGCAGAAATTACAATTGAAATCAGAAGGATTTGGAAATTCGTCAAACCATCAGTGCTTTCCCCTTCGTGACCAGAAACTAATGTGGTCGAAAAAATTGCAAGAATTGCAGCCAGGACCAAAATAAGCGCACGTAATTGCATGATAGTACTTCGATTGACCACATTAAATCGTGCATCATTCATCTATTTCAATTTAGGGTAGATAATGCAAGACAAATCTACATCGGATCAACAATTAACTATGTTCTTATGTTTGATAAAAAGATGTGAAAAGTGTAGCACAAAAACTGTGCTACATTAAATAACAAGCGATTGGTGGATTATACGTGAATCGTAAGGCGTTAATACTGACTGCACTAATGTTGCTGGTTACAATAAGCCCAATTGTCACCCCGTCTACAGCAGTAGATTTAGAGGACATTGAAGTAATGGAGACTGTAGTAAATCCTGCAAATAATCACACATACCATCTACTATCTGCATCATCATGGAGCGATGCGGCATCTGTAGCAAGAAGCCTCGATGGCTTCTTAGTAACCATTGATGATGCTGAAGAAGATCAATGGATTTTCGATACATTTGCACTAGGCGACAATACCACCAGACATCTGTGGACTGGCCTCTCTGATTCACAACAGGAAGGCGACTTCCGCTGGCATGACGGAACTCCATTCTTGTACCGCAACTGGGGTGAAGGGCAACCTGGTAGTGGAGATGATGAAGATTACATTCACATTACTGGAACAAATATGGGTTCTATTGAACCTGCATCTTGGAATGATTTAGAAGATGACCCACAGTATTTCCCAGTTTACGGAGTTGTTGAAATTGGAGAAGGTGCAGATTATGCATTGAGATTCGATGGAGTAGATGACCACATCATCATAGATGCAGACATCCCGGTTTGGGATGA
>MDSY01101462.1_pt1 | contig 40942 bp, 33 predicted proteins | sample 811131 | NCBI WGS metagenome assembly MDSY01 (sample SAMN05326643, study PRJNA326480) | marine metagenome | isolation source: seawater | place: Atlantic Ocean: South West | collected 2010
GGCGGCGGCGGCGGCGGCAGCGGAGGTGCCAGGGGCGGCGGAGGCGGAGGCGGAGGAGCGTTGCTTTTGACTGCTCCAGCACCACCACTTGGTTTCCACGTTTTCGCACCCCCCCCCGTTGCGTTCCAATTAGGGCCCGTGGTGTGGTGTTCCTTGACGTAGTGTTTCAGTGCGCCGTCGATTAACGACTTGAGCGCGGCGACCCACTCGGCGTGCTCCGGCTTCGATTGCCGGAATTCCTTCAGAATTTTGTTCGTCCAGAACTCCGCAGATTGCCACGATTCTTGGACGTGCGCAGTAGGCATACTCATCCCCATGTCCGGCCCCATGTACGCCACGAACGAAAGCGCTTGTACCGCTTCCGCTAACGCTTTCTGGTGGTTAAAGGAATCGGTTCGCTTGCCTTCGGATTTTTGGACGACCGCCATCATCACGGTTCCCACCGGGGTCAACACTTGTTGTAACACATCGGGGGTCGGCTTCTGGCAGTGCGCGATGGTTGCGATGACGGTGGCTTCTTTCGTAAACGCGTCCGCGAACACGGTCGTAACCTCGACGATCTCCTCGCCCAGGGGCTTTGATAGGGTGATGAGCTTGGCTAGTGGACCAGAGAGCACATCTGCGAACGCGGAAACGGAAGCTGGGTTGGCACCGGCCGCGGCGGGTGCCGCTGATGGTTGCGAGGCAACAGGGACGGGACCTCCGCCCGCTTGCGCTTCAAGACGCGCGGTCACCGCCTCGAGGCGCGCGACGAGGGCGTCCATGGTGAACGAATTTGGCGTAAGCTCGGGGGGGAGCAGACGTGCGCAAGCGCGCCACAAGAGTGTGCCTAGATTGAGCCAAGGAGCAACGGTTGAGTTAGGTTGGTTCCGATTTTTGTGAGATTGTGAAAAAATGCACTTTCAACACATACAGGTCCTCACCGTCTATTTAATAATACTTGTAATAAATCTATCCTCTCTCCCCTGACAATCCCTACGTACTCTGCAGCACTGCCATCGCCCCCCCCGCTACTGCGAGGTACTCCGGGTCCCCGTCTGCCAAGTGCGCCGGCTTAAACACCCCGGGCATGACCTGTTTGTACGCCATCATTTCCTCAAAAATTAAATCATCGTCCATCATGTGTTTTTCCGCCAACGCCATCCACGCCTCCTCCGCGGCTTTAAAGGTTCCTTGCCCTAACACTGAGTGGCCTTCCCGCGGTCGGCCAAGCGCAATCGCTTCCGCGGACTCAACAGATTCGCCGTTTGATTTTTGCAAAACGTCGGCGTCGTTCCACCGCTCGCCGTCGCGCGCCCATTGGCACAATCTCGGCAACGCGACCAACGCGGTCAATGGACCATTTGATTTCTCCACCGCGGCGTGCACCAGCCTGGAAGCCGCAGTGGCTGGGATTGGAAAGCGCGTTTTTATGCCGTATAATATGGAGTCTTGCTGTACCACGGAGGCTAGTACGTCGTTGTTCGCGCCCTGGCCTAACTCGGAGGCGGGGTCGAACTGTTTAGCGCCATCCACGGAGGAGTTCGCATGGCGCAGCAGCCAGAACGTGGCGACACCGCTTGGGTGCGGCCACGCATCTACGCGTAGCTGGTGTGTGTTAAGCGCTTTAATCGCTGCGTGTGGATCCTGCGATCCAGGAGGGGTACCCAGCTCAGCCTGCAATACTTCCCACGACGAGGATGAGGTTGAGGAACTGGAGAACGAACGGAAGTGCCGAAAGTTCGATCCGGCGACATGCGACGTCACAGGCGCACGCGTGGCGACCGCGGCGACGCGACTCAGGCTCCTCGCTCGCGAGAACATCTATGCGAGTGGGTGACGAGATGAATCTGGACGTGCGCGTCGATCGACCGCGAGTCGGTGCGCCTCGCGGAGTGGTTGTCGAGATGAGCTGAGATATTACGAAACTTTTCTCGCGCCGATGACCTAAAACCCTGAACAGTCCTGGTCGCGCGTGAACGCGAGACGTCGAGGACCGCAGGACGCGGGTGTGAGTACGGCAACGAGCGCGAGGATGTTAGTGGTGCGTGTCGTCGCGCCGGTGGCCCAAGTGCCGACGCCGTCGTGCAGGCGATGCGTCGGCGGTCGAGTCTCTCCAATCGCACGCGGCGGTCATGTGAACAAAGCGGTCGGGGATGAGACCGATGCGTGGATGACCCGTGACATGCCGACGGCTCTGAACGTCGATGATAACGACAGAAGCGATGATACCATGGCGACGACAACGGATGCAGGCCTTGACCTCGATACCAGCGAAGACGTATCGAGTGTCGCACTGTCCAAAAGTCCCGCGGATTCGATTGAACGCGAAAAATCAGAATCGAAAACATCTGTAGATGCGAGTGCCAGTCCTGATAACGCAAAGCAGCCGTTCCGCCTTGAGCTTGACCAAACACGGTGGCAGGAGCGATTAACGCAACTTTCGGACCGAATACGCGACGGCGGCGCGACGGTGGAACAGTTGCGCGTCGCGGTGGCGAATGCGCGCGACGTTTTGCCGGTGGACGTCGCCAAAAAACTCGCGGCTGAAATTTCCGCGGTAGCGCCCTCGAGCCGAGCTTCCGTCGGGTGGCTGTTACGCCAAGACGCGACGAAAGCGGCGAGAGACGGGACGGCTCGATTTCAGGAGATTCTGGAAGAAATTAAGGACGGTGTTATTAGTGCTGGAGAGAAAGCTGAAAAGCATAGTACTTCCGAAAGTACCTCAGAAGACATTGCCGAAATTCCATCAGGCGCATCGACAGAATTTCCAAGCATATCCTCCGAAAGCGCTCCCGTATTCCTGTTCATCCGCGGCCTGTACGGCGGTCACTACCCTTGCTACATGTGGGACATCATTGATCATTTTCGGAGCCGGGGCGCCGCCTGCGAGATTTCATCTGGCGCAGATGGGGAAGGGACCACGGAGAGCAACGCCCAAGCGCTCAGGGGCGAGATTTTGGAATTACGTAAAAAGTATCCGGGACGAAAAGTAGTTCTGTTGGGGCACTCCAAGGGCGGCGTCGACGCGTGCGCTTGCGTTGCGCTGTACGAGGATCAATTGAAAGTGCACGTCACGGGTGTTGTTACGATCCAAACCCCGTACGGCGGGTCACCCATCGCGAGCGATTTAGTCGCCACTGAATCCTTAACGAAAGTAACGGGTAAAGCTTTAGAGATTCTGTTACGCGCGGAGGTTGGGAGTGCTGAGAGGTTACTGCGGCCTTTGAAGGACGTTACGTACATGGAACGGTTACGCTTTTTGGAACACCACCCGTTGCCGAGCTGGGTGCCAGTAGTGAGCATGCACACTGCGACTAACGCACCTAGTTCCGTCCTGAGTCTCTCCGCGCAATATATCAGAACCCGGTACGACGATTCTCCAAACGATGGGTTAGTCGCGCGGTGTGATGCCGAGGTTCCCGGTTGTGTTGCTGTCCGTTGGAACACAGAACAGGACCACGCGGACGGCGCGTACCCGCGGTCGTTGAGTGACGCGCGGTACGATTTGTACCGGAACAGCGTGGTGGGGCTTGAGATTGAGCGTGATTTGATCGGTGATGAAAGCCCTGCTGTTCCTGCTAATACCTCTACTGTTTCTGCGGATACTACGAGCAGTGCTTCTGTTTTGGAGTCAACGGCGGATGACCGAAACGAAACAGCGACAAGTGAACCGAATGAAAGAAATCAAGACTACGCTCCTCCTGACGACGGTAGCAACGCGATGGTCCCTTTGGCCGAGGCGAAGGCCAGAGCGGTTCGTACCCGCGACGCGCAGCGCGAGTACGACAACGAAAAGCGATTGGTGGGGTTGGACTTTGACCTAATTGGGTTCATGAAAGACCTTGAAAACCTCACAAGCGGGGACTTGAGTTTAGGTAACAGCGCGTTGGGGGGCGGATCCGTGGACGGCGCTGAAGACGATACCGTGGATGCGACGGAAGTGTCTGTGAACACAGACACAGAGACCTCACTGGCAAAAAAGACGTCGGCATCCCCTCCCCCACCTGGAGCAGGCACAATGTTAGTGCGCGCGTACCTCGCCCTGAACAAAGCCGTCCCAGAGCGTTTAGGGGACAGCGCGACACAAGGAGAGTACCACGAAGCTTTGGCGTTGCTTTTGATGGAACGAGCAAACGAGGTTGAAAAAGAACAATGCGACCCCTTTTAGTGTAGGATGACGTAACGTAGGAGCATTTAGTCTGTAGCTATCTTTATGAAATGACCTATTCCAGAATCGTGCCTATTATCAATCAAACAGCTTATTCGAGTTGGATATGAAGGATTTGTATGCGTCTTTGTATGCTAGCACGGATTCGTTAACCGGCTCTATTTGCTCCTCGTCAAACTCTGGTGCGTTTTCCGAGACAAACTTTTTAGTGGAAGTTTTTAGAAACAAACTCGCCGCCTGCTTCGCCGCTCCGAGCGCCGCGGATTCACTCTCCACGGGAACGACGACTCGCGCATCGAATACATTCGCCACTATTTGTCTCCACAGCCTCGATTTGCTTCCTCCGCCAACGCAGACTAGGTTGTTGGGTTTTTGTAAACCCAGGGAGCGCATCTTTTCTGCACCGGTTAAAAGCGTATAAGTAGCGCCTTCCATCGCCGCTCGGTACAGCACTCCCGGTTTACTCAAACTCCCGGGTCGCAGCCCGCAGACCGCGCCAGTCGCGTCAGGCCAGTTTGGCGTGCGTTCGCCCACTAAATAAGGAAGGAACTGCACGCCGTCGCACCCGGGGGGGATTTGAGAAGCATATTCGCTTAAGCTATCGTGCGATGGCAACGAGGTTTCGATGTCTTTTCTCGCAAACGCCCGCGCTTCCTCCACGACCTTGGTGCAGTTCAGGGTGCACAGCAGCGGCAGGTACCCCCCTAGCGCGTCGCAAAATGGCGCGATGGTGCCTGAGTTGTCGACAATGGCGGTGTCACTCGCGCCGAACAAAGTTCCGCTCGTACCTAACGAAACAACCAAGGTTCCGGGGGTCACGGACCCGGCGCCAATCGCCGCGCACGCGTTATCGCCCGAGCCGGTTGATACCGAAATTCCAACCGGTAAGCCTGTGGCGTTACTTCCTTCTTCAGTGACCTTCCCTACCTGCACATCGCAAGGCAATATATCCTTCGGAAGCAATGTTAGTACTCTTTCATCCACCGCGGCGCACTTCTCCTTGTCGTACCTTCGAGTCGTCAAATCGAGAATGCCCAGCCCGCTCGCATCGCCCGCTTCCGTCGCCAATGTGTTCGTCAACCGAAAGTTGATGTAATCGTGCGGCAACAACACGTGTTTTGTTTTCTCGAAGTTCAGCGGTTCCACATCACGCAGCCAGGCTACTTTACTTGCCGTGAAGCTGGCTTGCATTTGCCACCCGCCGAAGGATGGGTGTTTTGAAATTGTTTTGGCCTGAGCTGCGGACTCGGTGTCGCACCAAAGTTTCGCGGGACGAACCACGTTACCACTTTTATCGAGCGCCACCATGCCGTGCTGCTGGCCGGAAACGCCAACCGAAATGACCTGGTCTGCGTCTACGTCCGCGTCGGCGAGCGCTTCCGCAAGGGACGCGCGGATGCCGTCCATCCAGGTTTCGGGATCCTGCTCCGCCGCGTTCGGGCGATTTGAAGGTTGAGGAAGGAGGTCGTATTGGTAACTGCCTCGACCGGCAACCACGTTTCGCTCGATGTCGTAAAGCAAGCATTTAGTGCCTTGGGTTCCGACATCGATACCGCATGCATATAGTGGTTTGGATGAGGATGCACGAGCTGCTGCGCGGACCACGCGCATTGGTTGCGACCGGCGTGAGTGCAGCACCGCCCCTTCGGGTGCGCTCAGCGTGCACGAGGCGCGCGCCATCTCCATCAAACGCGCGTCGTGTTGTGCGGTCTCGTTGTTTGTCATCTGGGGTGCCGTCCCCGAAACCCATTTTCGGGATTTACCTTCAACGCAAACACGGGCGAACTGCAACGCCACTCTCGCTCGCGCAAAGGGCACGTGGAGACGCCCACGCGCGGTTCGCCATGTCACAGCCGGTTGAGGACGAAGCAATTGAGGTGCGTGTGCTTTACTCGCTCGGCATCTTCATACCGTCTCCTTATGGTTGAAATGAAAGCAACGACGACCCCCGCAAATGATGTTTCCACATCCCCAACCCTAACCTGACTCCATCACCCTCCCGAATCGACCCCACATCCCGTTTCACTTCGCTCGAATGCCTAAATGACAAAGGAGGCGTACCAAGCCGCGCTAGCCGCGCTTCAAAGCACGATTTCCGGCAAAACACGGTCCGCCCCCAAGACGAAAAACGAGTTAACATGGGACGAGCAGTTTGAGCGTTTGCGATTGTATTTGGACAGGTTAGGGATGACCGATGACCTCGATAAACTCAGCGTCATTCACGTCGCCGGCACCAAAGGCAAGGGAAGCACGTGCGCGTTTGTGGAGCATATTTTACGGGAGAATAACGTGAAAACAGGTCTGTACTCCAGCCCGCATTTAGTGGACGTCCGCGAACGGTTCCGCGTAAATGGCGCGCCCGTGTCGAAGCAAACTTTCACGAAGGAATTCTGGTGGCTGTTCAACGGGTGCAAAACCAAGTGTAAGGATCTAGGGGGGGCTCCTGCGTACTTCAGATTCTTGACTTTGTTAGGGTTTCGGATCTTCGAGCAAGAGAAAGTCGGATGCGCTATTTTAGAAGTAGGCTTGGGAGGACGTCTTGACGCGACAAACTTAGTCAGGCACCCGACCGTGTGTGGCGTGACGAGTTTGGGCATGGACCACGTCGAAGTTCTTGGAGACACCATCGCAAAGATTGCTACGGAAAAGGCTGGGATATTCAAACCACGAGTTCCGGCGTTCACCTCGCCTCAGCCCTTCGACGCGATGGAGGCGTTGCAAGTGAGGGCGGATTACGTCGGGGCCAAGTTGGATACGGCGCCGCCGTTAAGGTCGTACAGCCGAGACGCATCAGGCCCGAACGCGGATGACATTAAATTGGGATTAGCGGGCCAACACCAGAAACTCAACGCCGCGCTGGCGGTACGGCTGGTTCGGGAGTGGGCGTTTCAAACGAGGCCGGCGTGGGGACCTGCCGTGGAACGAGACCTTTCATCTGGTGAGCTCCCGGAAACCTTCAGGGCGGGGTTGGCGAAAACGCAGTGGTGGGGCAGGGCGCAGGTGGTGGCGGATACGTTTGAAGGGTTGACTGATGAAAATAACGACTCGACTGACACAAAAGAAAGCGACTCCTCCCTTGTGTGGTACCTGGACGGCGCACACACCGAGGAGTCCATGGCGCAGTGCGCGGAGTGGTTCTGCGAGGCGAGCAAGTGGCCTGAAGGGGAAGAAACTGTGATAGAAACAATGACGGAAACGGCGACGCAGACGGAGGGTGAAACGGCGAATGATGCAACGCAAGACACACAAGCCGCCGCCGCGGTTGACGGCGATTCCGTTCTACAAGAGGACTTGAAATTGAAACCGCCATCTCCCCAACCCCTGCGTCTTTTTCTGTTCAACTGCATGGAGGAGCGTGATCCTTTGACGTTACTGACGCCTTTAGCCAAAGCCTTGTCGGACCGAAAAACCCCGTTAACGCACCCCGCTTATTTTGCGCCGTCTGAGTCGAGTGCAAAAGGGTTGGTCCCCGACACGCAAGAGCACGTCGATTTGCGGTGGCAACAAAAGATGGCCGGGACGTGGGACGACTTGGTTCGGAAGCATCCTGGGAGCTATATAAGTTCTGAAGGGGATGCTGGTGTTGTTCCTGAAAACGCCCCCGCCGCGGGTGACTCGAATACTCCACCAATTCCACCCAGCCTCGCCGCCTCCGTTCCTAGTTTGCGTTTAGCGGTGGAGAAGATTCGATCCGTGGCGCTGGAGCAAAGGAGGTTGAGAACGGGGAGGCGTGTGTATGTTTTGGTCGCGGGGTCGCTGTACCTGGTTGGGGATATGTTGCGGGTGTTAGGTCGGGCGTGAGAGGAGTGGGGAGAGCAGTAGTAGTCTGCATTTTTTATCAAAATCAAAGTGATTTGGCAAACTCATTTCACCGGCCGTCGTCGAACCCAAAGTAGCTTTGAACGGTGAATGGCTTTTCTTGCTTGATCTCAGGGGAGCTTGACCGCTCAGCGCGGGATGTCTTACACGTATCGCAGTTTTTTTTCAACTTGCCGTGGGGGCATCCGACGCAGGTCACGCAGTAGTTTTTTAGCTTGCCGTGCGGGCAGGGGTTACACGGCGCGCAGCTGCCTTTCAACTTGCCATGAGGGCAGGGGCTGCACGCCGCGCACCTGCCTTTCACCATACCGTGAGGTCAGGGGATGCCAGCCGCGCAGTTCCTTTTCATCTTGCCGCGGGGACAGGGGCTGCACACCACGCAGTCGTGTTTCAAACTGCCGTGAGGGCAGGGGGTTCACTCCGCGCAGTGGTAATTTACTTTGCCGTGGGGACACAGGTTACACTCCTTGCAGTGGGTTTTCTGCCTTCCGTGCGATATTTCTTCCCATTGTTCACCTCCGCGCGCACTTACGACTGCGCTCCGCGAGCCACGACGAGCGAATACCGGAGTCGTAGCTTTTGAGGTTACGCCGCGTTTTCGTTCCGTCCGACATTTTTTTGAAGCGAGTTCGTTCAACCATTTGGCAACTCAACGACAAAATATCAGCCAGCTCCAAATCCGGGAGGCACGCTCCTGTGTCACCCCTGCGCTCGCGTTCCCGTCTCGCACGCACTTCGCGTCGCGCACCGAGACCGTCCCTTGCACAGAGAGACGCGATGGCGTTCGGAAGAGCACGCCCCGATGCGACCAAGGAAAACTCGAATGGCGCGAAAGAAAACGGCAAGCTCACCCCGCACGAAAAGATGGAGCGCTCCATCTTGGCAGCCATGACGGACAGCGATTCTGAAGACGAAACGGTACGTGGAGCTGTGATACACAGTGTACACAAGTGACGAGCTGTGATACGCAAACCAGTTCCAGACAATACCAGAGATCTTGCCTGTATGAGTAAACAGTCACTCGTCACTCTCCCTCCAAGATCCTTTTCTGACCACAGTTCCACGTTTCATTCTCAACGCTCCTCCTCGTCATCAATCCACAGGCTCGCGTGTTCGCTCGCGAGGAGCTCAGTGCGCTTTCTCCCAACGCCTTGAGCTGGGGCAGCGACGACGAGGACGACACAACTAGGTCTACTAAATCGAAACCTTCAAAAAACGAAGCGTCATCCTCTGCGCCCAAACAAGGCCTTTGGGCGAAGCGCTTGAATGGAACTTCTGAAGCGCCAAAACAAGCGTCGGTGCGGGATTTGACGCGCAGGGAGAAGAAAACGGCGAACGAAACCGAAAAGCGACAGACGAAAAAAACACAAGAGCTGAATGTCAAGGCTGTACAGGCGCAGAAGACAGAATCTGGGTCACGAGAATCGCGAGAGGTCTCCACAGCGGTTGAATCGACATGTGCCGATACAAGTGCTTCATCGAGCGGCTTCGTCGCCTTTACTTTCTTTGCGCTTTTGCGACTGCTCGCGTTCACCGTTCTGTTGTTCACTCTTTTCACTACGGCTGTGTACTTGGACGCGAACTTCCCCACGGTGTGGCCACCTGTGTGGCGGCTGAAGCGATTCAATATTAGCAACCTGAGTGTCAGTGAGGCGCTGGATTTTGCGCTTGGGGTGGTGAAGGACGTTGGCGCTGCGACTTCTAAAAAGGCGAAGGCCGCGATTACAATCTCGATGCAAGAAAAAGACGCCCTCGTTGTATTCGTGACTAAAAAGGCCGCCGCGGTGTACGCCAATGTTCAATCTGAAGTTACGTTCATACGGGTGACCGTTGAGCGTGTCGCAAAGACGGTCAATGCGTTCATGACTGAAAAAATGAAACCGTTAGGACGTTGAAGAAGTGTATAATTGTAGCAACACTCAAGACGAATAAGTTTGTGTTCATACGGGTCATCATATCTACACACTACGCTCGCTACTGCTATCTCTCCTTCGCCTTTCGGACTTCCCTTTTCATGGTTTTTGTGGCATCGTGTGCGAACCTCCACTGCAACAGTCGCACTACCGGGTAGCTCACCACCGCCAACGGGTGCGCCGGTTTGGAAAACGTGTTGACTCCGAACCAGACGGAGTCGTCGTTTCGCAGCTCCACTATAAACGCCTCTTCGCCTGCGAGTAAATGCCCATCCAAACATCCGTGCGCGAAGCTATATCGTTTTTTTACGGCCTCGTTTCCACTGAAGTTCCGAGCATCTACACTCTCTTCAATATACACTATTTCCAGAGGGTTCCGTATCCAAATCCCCAAAATGTTGGCGCACACGCACACGGGGGAGCCTTTTGTTGTTCCTGTCGATTCATCAACCGTGCTCCACCCTAACTGAAAGTGTTTCCATTTCGAGACGAGGTGTTTCGCGGTTTGGAAGTCGTCTTGGCCCCCGCCAACCTTTGCAAATGTGCAGTCCGTGGCGTACGGCATTGATAACTTGAAGCTTCCGTCCTCTGCGTCCGTGCTTCGTCCTTTGCTTTCCTTCCTGACCTCCGGTGCAGGCGGACAGTGCCTGGACAAGCCCACGTGTTCCTTCGGGTAGTTGAATCCTCCCTTCGTGCCGTGGTCGGTTGCCACCCTGCGGCTCGCGGGACCGGGGTACCGCAGCCCTAAAAACACCATGCCGTACGTACCAATCAACCCACGATAGCACGACTAACCTCCCTAGCTCCGACGCACCCCCGCGGAGACCAATGGCAAGGGAAACGAAGTGCCGAGATTTCAGATGAGACTGAAGAAATATAAAGCGCGACTTTCAATCAATCACGATTTTGAAGGCGGCGGCGATCTGCGTCGCTACTCACTCCCGACGCGCGCCTCTCCGCGGTCCGTTCCTGCACCAGGGGATATGCCGGAGGTGCCTGCAAAGTTCCTGGCGCCGGCCGGTGGCGGAGGGGGGAAGCACCGCAAACGCGGCAAGCGCAAAGACGCAGGCGGCGCGAAACCGAACAAAGCACAAGGACTCGGGCTTGGTGCGCCCGACCGAAACGATTCGGATGGTGAGGGGAAGGGTAAGGACAAGGACGACGACGCTTCAGCTTCAAACTCCTCTGATTCCGACGAGGGCATGGAGGGGTACCGCAAAGGTGGGTACCACCCGGTTAAAATCGGCGAGACGTTTAAAGACGGGCGGTACGTCGTAAGGCGTAAACTAGGATGGGGTCACTTCAGCACGTGCTGGCTTTGCGACGATTTGCAAACTGAGACGCAAATCGCATTAAAGGTTCAAAAGTCCGCGAGCCACTACTGCGAAGCCGCGCGGGATGAGATTGAGATCCTGAATCGGGTGAAGGACGCGTTAACAATCGACAACGGAGACGCACCTGCTGCGAAGGAAAAGAGACAGCGACCGCACCACCGGGCTGGCAATGAAAAAAAAAACACATCTTCGAGCCAGAAACTTGCGGCGAGCAGATTCAGCGCAAAACTAAGACAAGGGTCCCTCTCCACGAGTCAAACTAACACACCTGAAGACGTGGAAGATGACGCTGAATCTAAAGCAACGGAACCCCATCCTGGGTCTGAATTCGTCGTCACTTTGTTGGATTCTTTCGACCACAAAGGGCCGCACGGCACGCACGTGTGCATGACTTTTCCCGTGTTGGGCGACAACCTGTTGGATGTCATCAAGCGCTATGACTACCGAGGTGCCCCGTTGCGATTCGTGAAGCAGATGGTCCGGGATGTGTTGCTGGGCATGGAGTACTTGCACACGCGGAAGAAAATCATCCACACGGATTTGAAACCCGAGAACGTTCTGTTGACGAAACAATTAAAAAGCTGGGAAGAAGTCCGGGCGAAGGAAAGCGCCGCCGCCGCCGCTGTAGATGACATCGTGAATAACTCTGTGAAAATAGGGGAGAAAGTGTCGGACGAAAAGTGTCGGACAGAAGCGCCGGGGGATATGGTGGACCTTGTGGTTGCGCATGCCTTCAGTGAACTCGATGCGAAGGAACAAGGCCCTAAAGAAGTCATCGAGCAAATTCTGGAACGAACGGTGGCGACAGTGGAGAGAAACGTTTCGTTGGGTAATGACGAGGGGCAGGACGTGGGCGTGTCTGATGCTAATGCTCTTGAAAGCCCTACTACTGACACCCCCGCAACGTACCCTGTCCTCGATGCGACTGAAACTGAATTCGATGACCTCCCGTCAACCAGCGAACATTTACACCCGCTGTCGAACACGCTGGATTTGACGATTGGAGGTGCGACAAAAAAAAGAGCACTCGTCAGCCGAGGACGAGGCCCGACGCCCACGGACGATGAACTGACAGATATAAACTTCCGAGTCGTTGATTTGGGCAACGCGTGCTGGACGTACAAGCAGTTCACGACTGATATCCAGACCAGGCAGTACCGGTGCCCTGAGGTTATTTTAGGGAGCAAATACAGCACTCCGGCGGATATCTGGAGCGCCGCGTGTTTGACATTTGAGTTGGCGACCGGGGATTTATTATTCGATCCGAGGTCAGGAAAGGAGTACGACCGGGACGAGGACCACCTGGCTCTGATGATGGAACTTGTAGGCAAGATGCCCACGAGGATCGCGACGGGAGGGAAGCACAGTCGAGCGTTTTTTACCAGGAACGGCGAGTTACGACACATCCGCAGTTTAAAACACTGGCCCTTGGAAGACGTGTTAACCGAAAAGTACGGCTTTGACGAAGACACCAGTTTCGCGATGGCTGATTTTTTGCAAAGGATGCTTCACTTCGATCCGGGGTTACGGGCCACGGCGAACGAAGCGCTGCAGCACCCGTGGCTGGATGAAGTAAATCCGCCCAGGGAGGGTTTAGAGGTAGAAGCTAATCATGCGCAGGAAAACGCTTCTACCTGTGATATTCGGGAAAACGTTTCTCAGGGTGTGCGTGTGGAAGATGTTGCGAAGAATAAGACGCAGAATGACGGAGAGAACGATGGCGAGGTTGACGCCGATGCCAACGCTGACGCGGCTGAAGAGAACAACGAGGTAGACACGATGGTTTAGTAGTTCTGAAATTTGAACGGATTTCGTAATGTAGGCGAGACAATAGTAGTAGTATTATAGCTCATACCTATATCGTCATCTCATTCAATCCACTCCTTTTCTCACCTCGCCGCCGGCGTGGGAAGGTTCACGGTTCGCAGCAACCACAGGGAAATCGCGGCTCCGATCCAGTGCGCGAACATCACGTTCGCGCCGGCTTGGATGAGGAAGATATCCAGGGCTAGGACGGGGTTGTACCCTCCAGGGGTGAAGGGAGACGCAGCCGCGGCGGTGAGTGATTTGGCGAACAACACACCGGTGGTGGCTTGCAGTCCGACGATGGTCGCCCCCAGGCCCACAAAGTTCACCGTTAATCCGGTGCTCAATTGCCGGACGACTTCCGCGCGCGGAGGGACGAGGTCTAATTGAGTCACCGCGTCTTGAAGCTTAGCGCCTAATTTACCTATGCCCAACGACCAGAACGTGGTGAAGTAGGCACACAAGATGCCGAACAGAATGAAGTACAACCCGGCGTCCGTCGCTTTCGTGATGTTTTTGAACAGCACGGAAAACACGACAATCACCGCGCTCACGGTACTCAAAATGAGTTGACTCCAGAATCCCCACCGGCCCAGGGTTTTGCACGCGTTCGCGGTTCGCTGGACCTTCTTGGCGATAGAAGCGGTGCTGTCCTCGGTTGATGCGTCTTTGGCCTGTGCGCGAGTGATGACATGCGTGCGTCCAACCGGACGCCCCGCGACGCTAGGGCATCTCAATGCATCCGATCGGAGCATCGGTGATGAACCGGCGTGCGCGCATTTGCTGGTCAGCGAACGCACTGCGGGGGGCGCGAGACGCGCTCTTGGGGCTCTTGAGCCCGCATTAGTGCGGACCGCCGCGGAGGGACGCAGGGACGCCAGGACCAGGGTGGCCATCGGGTGAGGGAAGGCGCGATGGACTATGTTGGGTGCCTTGCCGATTAATCCTCGAAGCATTCGTTTGCTTTCGACGCGCTTTTCGGGCCGGAATGCTGGATCTGGCTTTGTCCCCACTATTAACCACAGGATGACGGTCTGTGGACTAGTTCCGGGCGTGGCTTTCGGGCCGTCCGATTTCGCCACGTGCACTTTTATCGTGTTCGGGACAACGACCTGGCCAGTATGCTCAGGCACCTGCAGCGCCTGGGTACACCCAAAACACTCGGCACCAGCGCCGCTGTTCTCGTGGGCATCGCGGCTGCGCTAGCGACACGGCCGATGACCACCGTGGCTACCGTGCGGCTCGCCCCCACCGCGAGGCAGGGCGACATCGCGGGTGCCAAGCTAACGAAACTCCCCGGAAGAGAGTCTGTAAAGGCCAGCATCCTGTGGCAGGACAAGCCCGCGGTGGTGCTAGTGCTCCGCCGACCAGGGTGAGTACTGTGCCGGTCGGAAGCCGCCGAGCTGCACGCCCAGAAAGCCTCAATCGAGGCCAAGGGCGGGCGGTTGGTGTGTCTTTTGAAAGGCAAGGACGACAAAGGAGAGGACATGGTGACTGATGAAGAGGTAAATGAATTCCGCAATGACAAGTACTGGGGCAAAGCAACCGACTTATACTTCGATGACGACTTGACTTTTTTCAAAACCCTAGGAAACGGCAAAGTGCGAAAGAAGAGTTTCGCAGCCGCATTCCTAAACCCCTTCTCGACGATGTACAAGCGGTACGGGAAGATAGACGAGTCCACTAAAAAGAACGCGAATCTCAACGGCGAGGGGTTGATCATGGGCGGGCTGTTCGTTGTCAACGATCTGGAAATCATCTTCCAGCACAAGGAGAAGGACTTTGGAACCGTCGCGCCGATTGAACTAGTGCTGGACGCGGTGGACGAAGCGGTGAAAGGGGGGCAGTAATGAGGAAGATTAATTCCGTGATAGGTACTTAGTCTGAACTTGGCTTGCGTCGCACAATAACATGACACGGGCCGTCAAAATTTCTCATCGAGAAACGACAGTTCGCTGATACACGCGCGACGCGAGACGAAGCTTGGACTAAGGATAGTAAATGTGATGGAAAGTGCATGTGTTTCAATTTCAACGGGGCGAGGTTTTCCGAGGGTCATTTGTAGTACAAGACCGGTTGGGTTCGAAAACGTGCCCACCTGTGTATGTTGCAGCGGCGTCAATTAAGGAACGGCAGAGGCTTGACGCTGCTGTTCCTCAATTGATGTCGCGACATATACCCAGGATTTACGTTTCGATCCCAACCACATTGTCGACTGCAAATGTGCCTAGGAGAAACCTTATGAACCAGCTAAGACGCCTCCGGGGTGCACTTGTAGTCGGTAAAGATGGATTTCAAACGAAAGAATGAAGTTGGAGTATCATCACTTCACTGTCACAAGGGAAAAATGACGCCGCAAAAAGGCAAAAGTCATTGCTTCCTGGTAAGAGTATGTTGATGATATCGCTTCCTTCAAACGTTTCAAATCCACCCTTGACAACTACAAATGCACGTTACAAAAGCCTTCGCCGGAACGAGTCTCTGTGTTTTCTAAGTCTTCAGTGTTCCCTACACACAAACGGTACGTCTAAAAGAACATCGCGGCGCTTTTCGGATCCGCGGACGCTTTTCCTTTCAAGTCTGAAGACTTCTCTTTTTTCGCCTCAACTGCATCAGGCGTGTCCGGTTTAGAACCCTCGTTCGCCTCCCCAACGCGGAACACGATCACCGGGACTTTGCACCTGTGCAAGCAGTAGTTCGTGACTGAGCCGACAAAGAACTCTTTAATTCTTCCCTTTCCTTGCGCGGCCATGATCACGGCGGCGGCGTTACTGTCAACAGCGCGCTCGCACACGATTTCCCCGACGCTCGTCGTGTCCGTTTCGTACGCCACGATTTCGCACGTGTACTTCAGCCCAGCTTTCTCAACCTTCGGGTATATCTTGCGCGAGAGGTACCGCTCTGCGTCCGCGCGCCAAGCGTTTTCCTGTTGTTGCATATCATTATCATCAGAATACGTGAAGGGGAAGGAAAGGTCGAATTCCAGGAAGGGGAGGGAGTTGCGCTCTCGGTAGCGTAATGATGGGCTGATGAAAAAAGAAAAAAATGGAAGGGTCGTTCAGATTTACGTACTTGTTCCGGGTCGGGGACGTCTATGACGTACTCCTCGAAGCCGTACATCGTGGAGGATGGGGCGTATCTCCTGCGAGTGGCGGTTGCGTTGAGGGTTTGGTTTTTATTATTTTGTGTGGTGGGCGACAGGCTCGGCTGTTTCGACGGTTTAGGGTAGGAGCGTAGTGTGTTGGGAAATTCGGTTCGTACGCACTTGGGGATGACGTGCAGCAAGTTTACTTGGTCGCCTTCTCTGCAAAAGTTGCAAAGCGCCCAGTCCACCATGAACTCGGACTGGGGCGTGCCGTCGACGGGCACCAGGACCTGGCGCAGGGGCAAGGGTGCCTGCGTCTCGGCTACGGTGGTGGTGGGCATCTGCGTGGAGGGAGGTTGGGGGAGTAAGCGGTAAGCGAAAGGTGTCGCGAAGGTTTGCTTTCGGCGACTCCGAGACTTTGCGTGTTCCGAGGGAAAGAGGGAAGAGGTTCGTCGCGACGGGACGCACGATGACGGGCACCGCCACGTGCGTGGCCTCGTCAGCCACGCGCGCGCGCACCATGTCAGACTTGGCAGCAGTAGAGGTTCCGGTCATGTTGCCGTGGCGATACGCGGGGCGTGCGTCGGTGTGAGAAGAAGTCGTTGTCGTTGCTTGAGAAGAGAAAGCGAAAATTGTTGGAATGGCCGAGGAATGGAAGGCGTTTTTATAAAAATCACTCCTGGTCTTCGAACCCGCTCTCTTCTTCTTCGTCCGCTTCGAGCCACTCTACGTAGGTCCCTAATGCGCTTATCGCCGTTTCCAGCACCCGTTTCCGCTCCGCCCGGTACTCCACCGCGGCGACTACTCGAGGCGTTGCGCCGGGAAGCAACCCACTTTTCGCAGCTTGCAACACCGCTTCATCTTGAGCCAAAGAGGTTTCGAAACTTTTTAATTTCGAGCTCCAGGTTTCCCGAAAATTCTTCGCAACAGAAATTTCCCTCTCCACTTCCTCAACACTAAGTTCCCAGTCATCGGAATCCTCATCAGGGTTCCCGAACCCGCCGCACGCAGAGGCGACTGCGACGAACAAGCGCCGACGCTCGGTAGGCTCAACGGCTTCACTCATAACGCCAAGAGACTCAAGCGCCGCGCGCATAACCTCCGGGCGACATTTTTGGTTTTTATTGTTTTCTGAGATTTCGGTTGAAGTATTCTCATTACTCCCGTCACCCCCCCCCAACCGTTCGTTCCTGTTCCCCCTTAACGAGAACCCGTACCTCAGCATCAGCTCTGAGTTACCCGCCTCCTGGTCATATGAAATCAAAATCTCCGCATCCTCGTTTCCCAAGCCCTGCGTTGTTTCTAGAACCACGCGCGGACCCCCCACGCCTTGATTGAGTCCTCTCTCCAAAACGATCCGCACGGTGTTTTCAACATCTTGAGATTCCGTGCCTCGCACGGATTTTGACGCCGACACCAGGCTCAAATCATCCGAGTTGGCCATGTCGAAGAAGGGGGTTAATATCGCGGCGAACTTCGGGTGCGGGTCGGATGGTTTAGTGCCGCCGACCGGGGAGGCGACAGCTCGGCTCGCAACCAATGCGAAAGCCCACTTAAGATCGTCGCACGAATACGTATAGGCATCTTTTGTTTCGTTTGGGTTTTCGTCTGCAATTCTCTGGGCCTTCTCGAAGAACTTGTCCACCGCTTCCACCAACCCCTTGGCTTGCTTTTTCAAATCGGAGTCTTGCAGCTGATCCAGTTCCTTTTTAGATGCTAATAACAGCGAGGGCAATTCGTTCGGCGCAGGGAGCCACTCTTTGTAGGATCGCCAAACATTGTTTTTTTCATCCCCGGCTTGGACGGCGAACAAAACCCACAATGCGACGGCCAACTCGCGGTCGGAGCTTTCTTTTGAATTTAGTAACTGTTTTATGTCGCCCGGTATAGTCACCCCGTTACGCTTTTCCCATGCCGTTCTTAAAATAGCATATATGTCCGCAGTGTTTGAGTCAGTTCCGAATTCGAGCTCGTCCTCCACCGACGCCGCTTCATCCCCAAACGGCGCACAAATGCACACGTCCAGCGGAACACTCAAAAGCACCGAGCTTTTGCCCCACCCTGTGGGTCCGGTGGGAAACAGGCCTCGTCCCCGTTCTCCGGTCGCAAGCCGCACTTGGTGTTTCACCCCCGCTTTGTTCATCAACTCACGGAACGTGCCGTTCTCGTCGACGTCGATGGTGGTCCGTATTGGAGTGGTGACTTCGAATGGAGAACTCGCATCTGCGATCGGGGAACAACCCCGAAACGAACGACGTCCCCGTGGATGACCCTTGCTGTTCCCGTTTCGCAACGCCCGGAACGGCCCGGAAGTGGATGTCGCACATGACATCGCGCGTGTCGTCGTCGCCATCGCACAGCGACCTATGCCGAGCGCGGGGCAATGGGCAAGACGGACGTGTCGGTGGATAAAATTATCGATCCCGAGATCCCGACATTGTCGTCGTCGCGAGATTTTTACCAAAGGGGTGCCGTGCACTTTTTCGGCGGCGACACCTCGGCGCGCACTTCAAACCTCGGCCGCACACGCGTCGTCGCACACGCGTTTCGCCCGTGTCCACGGATAGACACCACGTGGCTCGCGCAGATATCACGCGGCATCGCGTTTATGTCTCCAAACCCGAACCGCGTTCAATCGCCTTTCGTTGATCACGAAACCTAACAACGGCGACGCGTTTTCCCGATTCGCCTCCAACACCTGGGAAGCACAACACACGTGGTAGCAGTGATACGTATCACGTCGCACGCAAACGAAGACACACGTAGTCTTTCGGAATAAAACCAAAGCACCAACATGACAAAGCCTATCCACAAGCGCGAGACCCCGAAAGGCCCTGGTTCTGGAGCTCAAGGAGATCCAACTTCTCCGAAATTCGATTTGATCGATGCCTTGGGCGGGTACGAAGAAAAAAACTTACTCGCGCAAGGCGCAGAGGGCCGCATTTTCAGCGTGCAATTCCTCGGCCGCCCTGCGATTTGCAAGCAGCGGTTTAAAAAGACGTACAGGCACCCTATGTTGGATGCGAAGATCACCCGGGCGCGGTTGGTCGGGGAAGCGCGGGCAATCGCGAGAGCACGAAAGTTGGGAGTTCCCACGCCATCGTTGTACTACGTCGACTCGCACCAAAACTCGATTTACATGGAAAAAGTAAACGGCAAGACGTTGAAGGAGCTGATTAGAAACGGTATGAGCGATGCTGACATGGAACTCATCGGCAAACAAGTGGGTAAACACGTCGCCGCGCTGCACGATGGTGGGCTGATTCATGGAGACCTGACGACGTCGAACATATTAGTGATTGAGGATGACAAAACAAAAGAGAAAAAGGTTGTGCTCATCGACTTCGGCCTATCGAGCAACAGTATCGTCCCGGAGGACAAGGGGGTTGATTTGTACGTCCTGGAACGGGCGATCAACGTCACGCACGCGGCCTTAAAACTGTTTGAAGCCGTCATGGCGGAGTATAAAAAGTCGTCAGGGAAGTGGAGCGCTAGTTTCAACAAGTTCGCCGAAGTGCGTATGCGCGGTCGCAAGAGGAGCATGATTGGGTGAGATGCGTACATTAGACCAAGCTTTTTGAGTCAATCATTTCGTTTTTGACTCGTCAATAACTCGGCATTGTCTTCGATACCCTCGATTTTCGAGATCTCTGTCCACTACTCCACTTTGCCAGTTGGATTCATCGATAGCGACGACATCACCTCTTGTCCCTCAGTCCCCTCACTTCACCTCGTCGCGTCCGCAAGTCCCACCCGACTCGCACGCGTGTACGATGTCTGTCTCCTGTGCCTTTGTCGCGCGCGTGGGCGTCACTGGCGCCACGCGCGGCTCGGCAACCGCGACGCGCTCGATCGTGAAAACGCAACTCGTTTCCGGCGCTCGAAGACCCACGCGCGCGCGTGCTATCCCCGAGCCTGCGGCTGAAGCAAACACCCCCCCTGGCGAGATCAAGGACCTTCCGTACGACTGGCAACTGGATTTCTGCTCAAGACCCATGAAAGACGAACGCGGGAAGAAGATGTGGGAGCTTTTGATTTGCGACGAGACTCGATCGTTCGAGCACGCCGAGTTTTTCCCCAACAATCGGATCAACAGTGTTGAGCTTTCGAAGGCGATTGAACGGGTAATTCAAAGCCAGGGCGCGAAACCGAGGCGGTTCAAATTCTTCCGCTCGCAGATGCAGACGATTATCACGAGGGCGTGCAACGACGCTGGAATCGAGCCGCTAGCATCGAGACGGTGCCAAACATTAACCTCGTGGCTCGACGATAGAGTCGAAACGATTTACAAAAAACACCCCGGCTTCGACGGCCAGGCGAGCCCGATGATGGGATTCGAAGCGAGTAGTCCCAGGCCTTTGCCTGACGCGTTGAGAGGCGAATCGTGGGCCTTCGTGGCCCTTCCCCTTGTCGGCGTCCGGGAAGAAATAGAGATGGTCAAGCGCAACAAAGTCTTTGGCGATATTTTGGAGATTGATCCCAATTTGCCGGACGACACGTTGATTCCCGGAATCGCTGTGTACACGCAACGAGCGGCCGCGCTTTCCGGGTGGACCAAGGGCCTCGAATTAGGTGGCATTTCCGTTGACTTGGATATGGGGACTTTGATTCTCGACACTGGTGTGGCTGATAGTTGGCAGTACGCGCGGTTCCGCCAGACGAAGGAGCTGACGCAAGAAGCGAGAGAGTGGGAACAGGTGAAACAAGCCACCGGCGGGCTTCACTTCCTCGCCATCCAAACCGACGAAGACGCGGAATCAACGGACGGGTTCTGGATCCTGCAGGACTTCGTAGCGGCGCAGTATTAAGTACGTATGGATGTGAGTTAGGGGGGTGGATATTTTTTAAGCATAGGTTGTATGCCATATTCTTTCAGTTACTCGAGTACTGTATTCACTAAAAATACCAAAAGTTTTCACTTCATCCTTAAAATATTCGGAACTTTCATCACTTCATCATTGATTGATCTGGCTCGCGTCCCCCCGATGGTGCCTCGCGACTTGCTCGTCGCGGGCGCCGGGCGCGTGCTTGACAACCACCGAAGGGTCAGTGCGTGTATGTACGTGTTCGGCGTGCTTTTAATTTTGAGCTATCCGCTGTTACAACGGAAGGTGTTCATCGACGAAAACGCGTTTCTGCACGGCCACTCCGCGATCGGGTTTTCGGGGAACGACGCGAGTGATGCGTATGCGTATTCATCGCGGGCGGAAGCGAAATGCGTCAACTTGACTGACCCGGATGCGGTGTTCGACTGCTTGACGGAGTTCACGACAGCGGAGCTGGAAAACCTTGGGCTCGACGTTTCAACGCACGAGTATAGGACGGATACTACACGCATCAACATCGATGCTTCAAAAGTTGGCAACTCCAACAATCCAACAAATATATCCCGCCGCTCTACCCACGCCGTGGTCCGCTCTAAAAAATCGCCCGGACGCGAGGGCGTTGTTTTCGCCACTATGCTTGGATCGCCCGATACGGACGGAATAGGCGCTGATTCCGCTGCGATTGGAGTTGGGCTGGCGTTCGTTAAGTTTCTGCAACAAGCGAAGTGGACGGCGAAGGATTTTGTTTGGCTGGTGTTGGACGCGCGGGCAGATTCAAAAGCCAGAGCCACGGCAAGCGCGGTGAACTCAGCGGATAACTGGCTCAAGGAGTACTACGGGTATGAGGGGTTGACTGGTGGTGCTGATATTGGTGGCATGGCGTATGCGCAAACAGTCTCTACCCCTAAATCTACGTTCCACCGCGCGGGTGCTTTACAACAGGCTTACGTCTTCTCCGTGCCGGCCGGTGCGAACGTTGACACTGTTTTAGTATCACCAGAGGGCAAGGACGGGGCGTTGCCGAACCAGGATCTGTTGAACACCGCGGTGCAGCTATCGAGACGCGCGTTCCCCGGCTGTAAAGTTACGCTGGATCTCGATCTGTTGGACCCGATTGAAAAGCACGCGAGGATCGGGCGAGTCGGCAGCGGCGACAGAGCAACTTTGGAAAAACACGAAAACAACGCGAAAACCAAAAACGCTAATCGCGTCTCGGCGGTCGCGGAATCGATCGGTGTACTTCTTTTCGGGTCACGGAAACGAAATATAATAAGAAAGTACGTCGCTGATTTGAGGAGGGCGTTTCGTTTCGCGTGGCGGTGTGCGCTGGGGATACCAACCGGCGCGCACGCCTCGTTCAAAGCCTTTGCGGTGGATTCGGTGACTTTACGTTTGGGCGTCCCTTTAGGCGAATTTGAAAAGGGACACGTCAACGCAAAGCTCGTTACGGAAAACTTTCGAAAAATAGGAACGCTGTTTGAGACGCTTGCGCGGGGGTCTAATAACTTGATCGAGCAGCTGCACCATAGCATGTTCTACTACGTCATGACGAGCGACACGGACTTTCTGTCAATCGCCGAGTACGTCGCACCGCAAGCGTTGGTGGTGGGGGCGGCGCTTCTTGGCGCGGTCGCGCTCGCCACGAGAGGTATTGGTATGGAGGATACAAAGAATTCGATGGATGTTCAAGGCGCTGATGATTCAAAGAACTCAAAACATTCAAAACATTCAAAGGGTATAGCGCATGATTGGGGGAGTGCTTTGGCGTTGGTCGCTGCGACGCATGCGGCGGGCGGGTTAATTGGGTACGTCTCGTTGCGTGCGTTTGACACAGGGGCGTCGCCTGGCTCGGTGTTTGCCGTGACCTCCGCCGCGGCGACTTTCGGTGTCCCACTGCTTGCCGCAGTCGCGAAAGCGCTGTACAAAGGTGATCTAGTCGATAGTCCCATGGAGCCTCCTTGGGTCACGGTGAAGTGCGTGTCGCTCGCGTCCATGGCCACTGCGACCGCCGCAGTGACTTTCTTCAACTTTCCCCTGGCGCTGCCCACCGCCACGGTGCTTGTTGCGGTGTGCCTGTCTTCAGGGTCGCCAAAAAGAGCATATGAGGAATCCGGTGAGGAAATCACCCGGTCCCGTGTACTTCGCAAGGTAAAAGCATGTTTCATGGCCTTGTGTCCGCTTTTACTCGTGGTTGTTTTGTCACTCATCGCCGGCACGGACGTTACGGATTCTTTATATTTCCTAGCGCGCGCCGTTCGAAACGGGGAAAATCAATTTCCGTTCCCGACGTTGTTCGTAGTGGTTTGGCCCGCCTGTACGTTGAGCGGTTTGGTGACCTGGATGGAGGAATTGCATGGCGGGGGTAGGAGAGAAGAGGAGAGCAAGAAGAGGAGATGAGAAAGGAAGGTGGTATAGTCTTCGTAGGTTGTGCAAAGAAAAACTTTCACTTTGAGTCACATCACACTGTGCGACATTTCATCCGCAGAGTGTCGTTGTGTCGTTCAGCAAAACGTCAGACGTCTTTTCCGTTTTGTGAAGCGACCTCTCAAGCCTACCCGTCGCTAGAGTTGGACGCGCGGTCGTGGAGGCACGTGTGCGCCGCGACGTTTGCGTTTGGGTGGAGTCTCTCGAGTCGCGATGGTGACCGCACGTCGACGAGCCAACGCTGGTTCGCGGCGAGGTGCCGTTCGTACTCTGTTTGCGATTTTTGCGCTGACGTTGGCCTTTTTGCCCACCAGCGATGCCGCGCGGTTCGTGGGAACCATGAAGGAGCCAAAGTCGTGGGCGTTCATGTCAAAGTATGTCAGGGTGAATTATACGAGCGCGTGCACTGCTACACAAACCATAAACCCCTCTAAACTCCCGGCCAATACCTCCAACCCAAAGCACGGGAGGGAGCACCGGAGGGGATGGGAACGGCTTGCGAATAGACCCATCCCCAACACGAATCTGGGGATAGTGTGATTTCTGTCCATGAGACTAACCATCCCCACTGTATCCCCACTGACCATCCCCACTGGCTATCCCCATCCCACAATCCACAAACAGGTTCTGCTTCCTCCCCGCGGACAAAGGCGGTTACGTGAACCAGGTCCACGGGATGGTTTCGACAAAAATAAAGTTTCATATCACGAGCCAGTTTACAATTCTTCACTACATCACGGCGACCGGTGAGGAGATGAAGGAAACGGGAAGCAGCGTGGCGAACTGGGAAACGGTGTATAAAAGTAAAAGTACTTGTCTAGAGCGGATCGCGAACCGGTTCGCGTTTCCGTTTTATCTCGCGGAGCTGGCGCGAGCTGCGGTGCCTGCTCCGCCTCCGCCTCCAGCGCCGCCGGACATCGCGCACGGAAGGAAACTTTTACAAGATGGTGATGTGTATGGTGTCAACTCATCCTACGGCTATAACTCCCACACCCACGCCTTCTATGCCACCTCTTTACGTGACGAGCCTTACGTGGAGATGCCCTTGAGATACAGTCCGGAAACGACGTTCAGTGAGCAAACGGTCATCGAGGGTTCTCCATTCACAAATCCAAACAAAAAAAGATCTTTGCTTCAAGACGACGAGCACGGGACGTACGACCCTTTGACTGGAAAAACCACGTACGTGATCAACGGCCAGACGATTTTGGTGGACGGAAATCAGGCGGGAAGTAACACGGCGTGGGGGTTGGGTCTTGTGGACATCACGCAGGTCAATGCCGTGGATGCGTACACTAATTTGCCTTTGGATAATTCTGCTAAGTTACGCATTTATGGCGACGGGTGGATTGAGGTTTTGAGAACCACGTTCTATGTCGGCGACCGGGCGAGATTTTTTTACGTCGCGGGCGCCAATTGCGACCGGCTGTGTAAAACCACTACCTGCAACGGAGATTTAAACATCGAGTACGAAATCGAGTTCACCAACGGGTTCAAGTGGTACAGCAAACACTTTTCCGCGGACGAGATTGGAGTGCTGGAGACGAGTATTGCTTTTTCGTGTCTTTATATCGCGCTCGGCATCTTTTACTTCGCTGTTCGCAAAGAACTGAAACGAATCAGAAAGCACCACCACACCGTGAAGATTTTGGGGTCGTCAATCATTTTGGCGTTCTTTTCGCACGGCGCGTTCTTCCTGCACTACATCTGGTACAGCTCCGACGGAATCGGATACATGCCGTTGAGGTTCATTGCCCGACTTTTGCAGTTGAGCAGCGAAACGACGTTCTTGCTTTTATTAATTTTACTTGGCAAGGGGTGGACGATTTGTTGTCGGAAAATTTCCGCGCGCGGCCGGGTGAAGATCGCGGTGTTCGGGACGGTATATGCATCTTCGTGGTTATTGGCAGTGGCGTATCACGAGTTCGTCGCAGACAAGGCATCCACCTTGCACATGTACCAGTCAGGTTTCGGGTACTTTCTGTGTGCGTTGAGATTTTTCGGACTCGGATGGTTTTGGTATTCCATTTCAGTCACAACAAAAAAGTACAACTCGAAAACTGGTTTCTACAAAAAGTTCGCGCTGACGTTCGCGCTTTGGTTCTACGGGCTGCCTGTGATTGTCATCGTGGCACAGAGCCTCCCCCCGTGGCAGCGATTCGTAGTAGTCAACGCCATGGAGTTCTCGTTCCTGTTCGCGTTCCAGTTAACGTTACTGATGATGTACGTCCCGAACTTAACGGTGAACAAATCGTTTCCCTTCCACGCCACGACGAACGAAACGTTCCTGCACCGACAAGACCGGGGGGTAGTCGCCGTGGGGAGGAATGTGGTGTCAGTAGGGGGGAGGGTAGGTGGAGGAGGTTCACAAAAACCAAGTCAAATCTCTGACTGGGACAAGAAGGAGCTGAGCCGAGCGATGCAGAGCACGCGAGTGTTGACTCACGAGATTAAAAAAATATCCGATTGCCTCACGCAGCTCGAAGTGAACAACGAACTGGAGAGCGACGACGAGGCGTATGACGAGCGGGCGGTGGGGAGGCGGGTTAACTCACCATCCACTGGGTTCGGTAACACCTCAAACATGAACGCTGGGGGTAACAGACCTCCGGTGCAATCACCGTCAGGCAGGGAGTACGGCGACGGGGCGTACCCGGGTCAGCGCTCGTCGGGATTTGGCGATGACAGGAGCGGGGCGAATTCGCCAGGGCCTGGAAGGGCGTTCGGGCAGGCCAACGGCCAATCCAATGGCTTCAGGAACGACGAGGAGCGGGGCATGGAGGGGGTGAGTGGGGTCGGTGGTGTGAGTAACCCCGGTCCCGTGCGTAACCCCCTTTTCGCGGCGATGAACCAGGGAGGCTCGCAGCTCCAGCCGCTGGGCGCCGCCGCGTCGGCGTTCGGCGACGTCGCGAACCAGCGGTCGCTCCTGGCGAGGCTGGGGAAGAACAGAGGCACGCGGCCGCTGGGGTCAGGGGGGTATACATAGGAGGTATGGTATGTAGAAATGATGTACTTTGAGATTATTGTAAACGAGATTTATTTTAATGAGATTATTTTACTTCCAACGAGAACTCTCTATGCATCCGCCATGTCGACGTCCTCTTTCTCCTCTTCCTTCTCCTTTACGGCTTCCATCACGCGCTTCGGCCTCCCACGGCCGCGTTTCACGGGGATGTCTTCTTTCTGTTTCGTATCACCCTTCGAAGTGCCTCCCTTTTGTTTCTTCTTCGACGACTCTTTGTCATCGTCACCGTCATCATCTGCCTTCTCCCTTTTCGCCGGCTTCTCGTCACTTTTCTCCGCCTTTTTTCCATCCTTCTTCGCATCCCCCCTTCCTCCCGTGTGGAAGTCGAATGACTCGATGCCAACATCAACGTACTTGCCCTGTTCCTTGCATTTATCGAGGAAGCGCTGTACGTCCGGTTTGGACCTCATGCGCTTGCCACAAGGCGAGTAGTAATACGCATCCGCGCCGTTGACGGTTTTGCGCGGAATCACCTCGCGGCGCCACCCCGGCGGCGGCGCCACGACGCCCTCGATGTTGAAGTTGGTACGGGGGAACGAGTCCTCGGGGGTGTCGCATGAAACGTCGGGGCGCGTCTCGGAGCGCATGAGTTCGCACTGTTTGAAAGGGGTGATAGGGGTGATAGGGGTGAGTTGATGGGTCATGATTGGATGACTGATTGGATGACTGATTGGTGAATGCTGAAGGGTAAAATAAATTGGGCGCCACGATCCATGACGATCTTCCGATCTCCAATCGTACCTTGAACTTCGCATCTTCCTTCGTGTCCTCCACCTTGTCCTCCGGTGCGTACCGCTTCTTGCTGCACTCTGTACACGTCATCCACACATAACCCTCCGTTTCGACAACTGTGTACTTCGCACCAAAGCTGCCCTCGCCCCGGCTTCGCTTCGCCGTGGCTCTCGGCGCGGATTTCGGGGTCTTCGCCTCCCGCGCCTCAATCATCGCACCCAGCTCCTTGGCGCTAACCGTCACCACCCGCGCCGTGGGGTCCAGGCAGTTCGCAAGCCACGCCTGGGGGGGCGGGCGAGCCGACATAGTCTTCGCGCCGCGCGCCATCGTGGGAGAACTGCGGCTGGCAAAGGATTCTGAAATGCGAGGATCGGTTTTTTGGCGAGAAGGCACTTATTTAACTCGTCAATCCCGCCATACATTCAGACCGTCATTCTGGCCAAAAAAAATCGCGCGAAACTGCGTATCTCGTCCACACACCATAAAGTCAAACTTGTCCATTGCCCCTCGCGCTTCGTCTGTGTCCGTCGCGGGCGCATTCGAATTCTCACCCGACGCGCGTCCGACGGCGCGCGTCCCCGACGGCTTACGGGATTCGCGTGGCCACAGCGCATCCGCGTACGTGTGTCTTTCGGAACGAACGGGGGAAACTCACGAAAACCAGAAGACTCGAATCCTTTTCCCCACTCTTCGTTTTGCCACAAGCGAAGAGTTTCTCCTCTTACGCACCCATCGGACACGATGAGCGGCAAGAACAGCGACGACTTCGATGACGAAGGGTTGCCGCTGCTGCCGAAGCACACCAAGGTACGTTTGGTTTATACCCGGTATCGAAACAAACACGTCCACGCCGTTCAACTCACCATGGGTCACCTCGAAATCCCGGTTGCCGACCGGCCACACGTCGTTTGGCGCGGGTTTTTGTCCCGCGTTTTTTTGGACATGAGGCAAGGGTGGTTGAATCGAGCAGAGGCGTGGAGAGCGCACTTGTTGGATCCACGCGATGCGAGAACCATCATACCACACGTGACATTTCGAACCCTGCCAATTCGCGCGCCGCACACATCGCACAAACCCCTCCACGCCCCCCGTCCCTCCGACTCCCGTTCTCAAAAAGAAGCTCAAAAAGAGATCTTTCCAAACCGGTCGAGAAACGCCGTTCACGAGATTTGAGAGGAGATTTTTGAGAGGTGTTTTTCGACTATGTGCTAGGTGTTTTCGATAGATGTGTTTGACTCACCGCTGACATGTATACCTTCCCCACCCCAACACACCTCCAAAGGTCCGCGTGACGGGCAACAACCGCACGAAGCCCACGATTATCGGGCTACACGGCGTGGTGCGCAAAGCCGTGGGCTTGGGCGGGTGGCACTGGCTGCGTCTCGAGAACGGCGCCAAGTGCCGGTTACAACGCAACGCGCTTGTCATTACGCAAAGAGCCACTGGGTTGGAGCTGGATTCCGAAAGCGACGATGACGAGATGGAGGAGGTGGTTGGCAGAGGACATGGTGCGAATTTGAACCGTCACGTAAATAATGACCGGTACCAACACCATGCTGTAGATAATGATGTGTTTGACGACTCGCGTCCAAAACGCACGCGAGTCCCAACCACACGCCGCCCAATCGTCGCGAAAAGATTGCGCGAACCCAACGGCGGCCCTTCTGTGCGGTTCGATAAATTAACCAGGGAGACGCTTGAGAAAATAAGCGTAAAGCACTACGGTCTGGGGAGTGGAGCTGCTGGAGGTGCGGGTGGAGGTGACAATAATTCAAATGGAACTAATGACGCCAATAACCCGGGTTCTCGAGATACCCCTTCGTCGCCGCCCGAGAAGCGCCGGCTCGTGGAAACTTTAACGAAGCGATTCATGGATGAACCTCCGCCGGACGAGACCAAGGTTCTCGTCGCCTTCATCAAGGCGCTGGCGGGCGGTGAGTTGCCGGACTCCATGAAAGACTGATTTGATTCCGATGAATCTCTCACGACCAAGCGAAAGACGCTGACTGTATTTGTAAAAACTATGTATATCAATGTAGATACTCGAACATGTAGGTAGAAAGACTTTGAGAAATTGACGCGAGACGTTCCATTACAACTTCATGTCGCTCGGCAAGATGCCCGTGGTCATCGCTTGCTCTAGCCGTGTCACCTCTTCCAACGTCGCTGCGTTGGCGATCGCCGCTTTTAACGCTAGCAGCTGCTGCGGCGTCGGCCCAGTGGGCTTTGAATCTGCAGTCGCCATCTCAGCGTCGACTACTTCCCCGGGTACAAATGTGTTTGCCTTGGCCCGCGCGCTTTTCAGTGCTTTATCTCCATTCTTACCTCCAAACTTCTTCGCCGCCGCGTCCCGCTCCGCTTGTTTCATTTTCCGAAAGTCCAGCACGGTGACGTTCGGCAACGTAAACGCTACATATAGCCTGTAGTCGTCTTTTTTGCTAACCGGGTTTCCCACGAGCGAAAGGTGCGTTAAACGCGAACATCCCTTCAACGCGTCTACATCAGAAAACGAAGAAATTCGATTGTTGGTTAAATTCAACGCGCGCAACGACGGCACGCTGCTTTCCAAGTTTACAGCAATCCTCGCAATGCGGTTGTTGCACAGGGTTACGGTGTGCAACCGCGGCAAACTCGGGAACCCTTCTAGTTTCACAATCTCGTTGCTCGATAAATCAATAGCGTCGAACTGGTTCTGCGTCGCGCCCAGGTTTTCTATAGCCCCGATCTTGTTCGAGCGCAAGTCGAGCTCGTACTCGGAACAGGGATTGAGGCCCTGGGGGGCGTTTAAAATGATATCTGCAGTGAGTCTCCCCGCGTGCCTGGGCAGGGCCATGAACCCGTCTTGACCCTCCATCGCGTTATTTGTCTGTTGATCGAAGCAACAACTAGAGGGACCGGCCGTCGATCGAATAAATGGTTTTAGGTTTTTTCAATTCACACACACGCCGACTTTGAGTGGTCTCCCGCTACTTCGCCTATTTCGCCTGCTTCGCGATACACACGCGAAAACCCCACTACAATACCGTCTGTCCCGCGAGTGGAACGACTAGCCCCGGTTCCGTTCGCGGCCACCGACCAGCCGCGCGCGCGAAGCTGTGCAAGCGAGTTCTTCAATCAAAAACCGAAGGTGCTGAAAAAAATTCAAGCCTTTAAGTTGTGACTGTTTGCCCATATAGGTCCTGGCGCGAAAAGGGGAAAGAAAAATTAGCCTTTCGTTTTTCGGAAGAGCGTTTTCGAAAGCCACGACACAGGGCGCGGCGTCGTGATGTCGGTCGCCCCATCGGCGGTCGCGTCGCCCCGCGCGGACGAGCCCTGGCTTGTCGATTCAAACCCCAAACCCGCGCCAGCTCTAAGAAAGGAGGATGCGCTGGAGCGCCCCGATTTCGTGCTACGGGACGCAATCGTTGTCGTCACGGAACGCCATCAAAAGGCTTTACGAAAACGAAGGAGCGATGATGGCGTGGCTGGGGGCGGGCTGGATAATTTACATATAGCGTCCTACGACAGGAAAGCATACTCCCAACTGCTGCAGAATTTAACGCAAGCCTCGGGGGTATTATGCGTCGTCGACCAACATGGCACCGTCCGCGAGGACTACGACAAGATGAACCAGTTCGCGAGTGACATTTTGGAAGTGTGTTTCGAGTTGCTGCCCGATGAGGAGGAAGCCGCGAAGCTAGCGAGCGCAAACCCGATGACGGCGTTCCAGGCGGTGTACAAAGCACGCGCAGCGCGAGAACAAGTGCAAGAGAAATGCCGAGCAACCGTTCAAGAAAAAACCGCGGAAGAGATCCGACTCACACGACGTTTAATTCGAACTGCGCGGGAGATGCACAAGCCCCCGGTGTATAAACCAAAAGGTGCGTTGGTGCAAGCTGCGTTTTTGAAGGGAATGAAATCTAACGATGACGACGAGGGTAAAAACCCATACGTTCAGGACGATACTTTGGAAGGTGACTGGCTTGAGAGTAGCTCGCAACGGAACGGTAGCAGTGATGCCTTGGTGCTGGACGCAACTGCACCTAGCAACTCTTTACAAAACGTCTTTGCGGCGAAGAAGTTTGCTCGGAGTTTGATATCGGCGAGCAGAGCGGACAACAAATTTGATAAAAAAATTGAAAGCGATAAACCGTTGATCCAGCAGAAAGCCAGTTTGTTAGCGCCGGTGGATCCTTATGATGATAGCGTGTTTGGGGTGACGAACAGAGCTGTGCACCTAGTCAGGCAAAACACCCGGGTTTTACAAAGCATATTGGAATTCCTCCTGGGGTACTGCTCAGCGGTGGATCCGGAGGACCTTGATGACATCGAAGCTGGGTCCAGAGGTCTTCGAGCAGCTGAAGGAAAATCCTTGCGCGAGCTTTCTTTGAAGTACGCCGCGCATTTAGATGCCACGTTACCGGACCGGCACAAAGTCGTGTTAACCGTGTTAGTCAGGAATTGCACGGATGAGCACCACGCGCATGCCACCCTCGGGGCGGACGCGGAGGACCGGTACGAAGCGCGGGCGTTTGAAAGTGCTGGGGCTGTGAGAGAAAAGAATCGAGTGCAGTGGACGAAAAGCATGTTTCCTGACGCGCCGTGGCCAAAGACCGAAAGTAGTTCCAATCTATTAGACCAGGAACAGCATCGAACTGTTCTTGACGGCGCGAACGGGGCGCAGCCTGGTGCGTTAGTTAACCCGTTAGACCCTGATTCAGGAGTCGTTGGAGGTAGGGGGAGCTCGAGTAGTATGCTGACCGGGGGGGGTGACTTTCCCGGAAGCGTCGTCGTCAATTCTCAAAAACCAAAAGTTTCGTTCCGAGAGCAACCCGTGCGGATCGAACAAACGCGGAGTTTTAATGCACACGGAGTCCCTTCGATTGGAGGGATGGGTGGTATGGGTAACGGTGATACACACCAAACACAGCGACCTGTCTATAGCAACCAGAAAGGTTGGGGAGAGGAGAGCGCGCATGAACGGCCTTCGTGGTTGTGACAGAAATTTATTTCGTGAAATGCTTTCGAAAGTTTTCGGTTCTCCACAGTCTGACAGTCCACACATCTCATTTCGATCTGTAAACCTCATCCCTGTTCCCTCTGGCACTGCGCCTTGCGCCGGCGATTCGCCTAGCACATCGGCGGTCATGGCGAAGGGCAAGCGCCCTGTGGCGGGGGGTGGGGGCGGGAATCGTGGTGAAACGAAAACGAATGCCTCCGGTGACCCAGCGCATACTGTGAAAGTAGAGATGAGCGCCCGGTCGGAGGAACGAATCCGGAGAGCGTTGCAAGGCGTGTCCTTGGACGCGGTGGTCACGTCTAACCTTCCCGAGCTCACCGAAGCCAAGCTACGACGCGCGTACGACGGGCTTCTAGCGCGCGGGTTCGGTGCCGCCGATGTGGAGGCGGCACTAGCGTTCGTGGCGAACATGCCGACTGATTCGGATTCGAGTATGCCGTCCGCCGACACCGGCGCCGGTGCAGTTGAAACAGAAGCCCTGGATTGGCTGTGCTTCACCCTGGACACGGAGAAGCTCCCGCGGCGGTACCAAGGAGGTGTGCGCTCCGCGGCCGCGGCGCCTGGGTCAGCAGAAAACACGGTGCAGGTCGTAAGGACAGGGCGTGCGGACAAGGCGTGGGACGATGATGAGATTGTCGACGACGAGGAATCCGCCGCTAAAATAGGACGAGCCGAGCGATCCGCGGCGGAGGCCAAGGCGAAGGCTGCCACGGAAGCCAAGAAGAAGGCAGAAGCGGAGCAAGCTCGCAAAGCAAAAGAAGCGGAACAAGCAGCAAAAGCGAACCGCGAGTGGATCATGAGTCAGTACGAAAACGCTAGCGACGACGATGGTTCATCATACGATTCGGATGGTTCTTCCCATGATAGCCTGGAAGATTTCGGTCTACCTCCCGAGGAAATCGAACGAAGAGCGTGGGTGCGTCGGAGGAAGCGATCGTATGAGAATGACCCTGGAGCACATATTGTCACGATGCGTATTGAGCGGGACACTGCACGAAGTGTCGCGGCTGAGGCAAAGCAGTCCCGGGACAAATCAAAACAAAAAACAGCTGGCGCAGCGCTTAAGAAACTTATCGACGAACTCACTTCCTATGGCTTGACGCAGGATGATTTGGACGCGCCTGCTGAGGTCGAGGAAGATGACGACTTTGCGTTCGGATACGAAACTACTGATACCGCAACGGTGACTGGTGACGAAAACAAAGATACGGCACTCGACGGCACTGGAAACGATACTCTCGTGACCTCCAAACAACCGAAACCCGAAACGAAAACAGAACCGTCGTCGGCGAAGGAAAAGGAAGAATCCGATTCGGATGACGATGGATTCGGGCTGGACCTTTTCGAGACCGACGGGGACACCGTTAAGATGATGGGCGAGTCAGCTGCAAACGAATTAGACCTGTTTGAGCTAATCGTCTCTCCGTTGTTCCCCCCTATGCAAATTGCGGCGCCGTCGACGGTCGTTACGGGAAAGAAAGGGAAGAAACACGAATCGAAATCACAAAAATCTCAACCGGAAATCTCAACCCTCCAGCCCAAAGCATTGCTCCAGATGCTTTGTCGCAGCGAAGGGTGGATCGCGCCTCGTTATGACAAAATCACCGACTCGGGAGTTGCTGGGACGCACTACTCTGTCGTGGTGGAGCGCAACATAGGGGACAAAAAGAAAGCGAAAACGTCTGCCGCGAATCGCGCTGCGCTACAGTCCACCGTCACGTCTCGCTGGCCTGAGTTTGATTTACCGTCCGCGGGCTGGCTCTCTGTGAATGACGCGCAGAACGCGGCGGCATGCCGCGGGCTGTTTGACGTGTTTTCGTCGGTATCGAGTTCAAAGGCAGTGAGTGGACGAGGGCTTCCTGTTGACCCCAATAAAGCAAATATAGAAATTAAACCCGGCGTCGCGTTCGCGCCCCAGGAGTTGGACGATTTGTTTTTGCAACCCTGGCGCCGGTGGGCGGAAGATAACCACGTCGCTGAATGTGAGGCGTGCGCGTCTACTGACGGCGGGACGACGGCGAGTGGGCCGGACGCGCGTGATACGTTCGTCAGCGGGCTCATGAAAAAGAGGCGTTTTAGGGACGGGAGCGCGAAGAAAACAAACACCTCGCGAACTGAAAACAAACAACAAAACGAAAACGAGAATTTTGATTCCTGGGAAGACGTCGGTGACGCGCTGGACGCGGTTAAGTTGGGTGCTAGCGGAGGTAAAGATTGCGATACATCGCGTGCGCATCACGACGACAATAAGCAACACCCAAAAGACTCGTCGCTCCTCTCCAAACGCCTTCTTGACGACGCCAACCACAAATCGACCACCGACGGAAAATGGCGAGACATGTGGAGTTTTCGCAAAATGTTGCCAGTGTACAAGTTGCGAAAAGAGTTACTGGACGCGTTGAGTGGAAATAATTCGAACTCCGACGCCGCTGTGGTTTGCGGCGAAACCGGCTCGGGCAAAACAACACAGGTTCCTCAGTACCTGTTGGATGACGCGATTGAACGAGGGGAAGGGGCGGCGTGCAGGGTGGTGTGTACGCAACCTCGAAGAGTCGCCGCTTTGTCGGTGGCGGAGCGAGTTTCGCAAGAGCGGTGCGAGCGCTCCGGCGTCGGCGGCACCGGCAGCTTAGTCGGCCACCACGTCCGCCTGGACGCCAAGGTCACGAAAGACACACGTTTAACATTCATGACCGCCGGCATCTTGTTACGCAAAATGCACGGCGACCCGTTGCTTTCCGATATCTCGCACGTCGTGCTCGATGAGATCCACGAGCGTTCGCTGGATGGGGATTTTTTGTTAGCGCTACTCAGAGATGTCCCCCGGAAACGACGCGAATTGAAAATGCCGCCACTGAAGTTAGTCGTCATGTCCGCTACGTTAAACGCTGAGCTTTTCTGCGGATATTTAGGGGGTTGTCCTGTTATCAGTGCGCCTGGACGGACGCACCCGGTACAAACGATCCATTTAGAGCAAATTCACGATTTAACTCAATACGCGTTGGACGAAGACAGCAGGTGTTGCCGCCGGCCGATGGGAAAAAGCATCGGCGACGAAGCGCTGAATCGGATGCGAAACAAAGGCGATCAAAACAGCGCGATGGACAACTGGGGCACCGATGGCGAGTCGCAATGGGCGGGGGATGAGAACCCGGACTTTGACGCGGGGTATTACGAATGCTTAGAGGATGATGACATCACGGATAATAAGTCCGCTAACAAGTACGCTCCATGCGGCCTAACCCTGCGCAACTTATCGCGATTGGACGAAGCTCAAATCGATTACGACCTGATCGAGCGGCTGATACTTTACGTCGACAACTCTGAACCGAGGGACGGTGCGTTTCTGGTGTTTCTGCCTGGAATAGGCGAGGTTTCTAGGTTGATTGACCGACTATCGGGTCACCCGCAACTCACCACTCGACACGGTCGACACAAATTAGTCCCATTACACTCCGCACTGACGCCTCAGGAACAAAGAGAGGCGTTCAAGATTCCAAAAAATGGCGTTCGAAAAATCGTCGTCGCCACAAATGTCGCAGAGACCTCGGTGACGATCCCGGACATCGTCGTCGTTGTTGACAGCGGCAGGGTAAAGGAACGGCAGTGGGACCCAAAGCGGGGGATGGCCAGTTTAGATGAGGGGTGGGTCAGCAGAGCGTCTGCGCGGCAAAGAGCCGGACGCGCCGGTCGAGTGCGCCCTGGAAAGTGTTACGCGATGTTCACGCATAAACGCGCCACACACCAAATGCGACACCACCAGGTCCCCGAGTTGCACCGCGTGCCGCTGACGGAGGTCGTTTTGCAGATTAAAAAATTAGGCGTGGGTGGTTTGTCTGGGTCTGGGTCTGGCGACGCCGCTGCGTTCCTAGCGCAAGCCCTGGAACCCCCCGCGCCACTTGCCGTGGCCGCCGCCGTTTCTACCTTACGGGAAATCGGGGCGTTGCAGGCTTTAAAGTCCAAAACAAAAATCGAAGAAATTGACGGCGGAGGCTCTTTGACTCCGTTAGGGCACCACCTCGCGTCCCTGCCCGTGGATTGCCGCGTGGCGAAGATGTTGGTGTACGGCGCGTTGTTTTCGTGTGTTTCTCCCACGTTAACCATCGCCGCGTGTTTGAGCTACAAGTCGCCGTTCGTTGACAACCGATCGTCGAATGCGAACGCGGCAGGCGCGTCTGGTGACTCCGCAAGACACGCTTTGGCCAAGCCGAACGCAGGTGGCCTCGCCGCGGGCGAGCAGAGCGACCACTTGGTGTACGCCGAGGCGTATTACCGGTGGAGCAAGGTTGTAGATGAGGCTGAGAAAAAAGGCGGGAAAAGTAACAGTCGAGACGTTTCGCGAAGACACTGTCAAAAAAACGGCTTGTCGATGGAGACTTTAAAACAAATCGCGGAGATGCGCGGACAATACGCCAGTCTTCTTTTCGACACGGGACTTATTGTGACTGGTACGCATACGAATGATAAAAGCATAGGTCGCGCGTCTTCGGCTCCTCGAGGTTGGGTTGACGATTCATATTCCACGTGGAACGTCGACTCCAACAAACCGGCAATCGTGAAAGCCGTGATCGCCGCCGGTCTGTACGCAAACGTCGCGGCGATTGACGACGAAACGAAAAACAAATCTTTCTCAAAAGGTTCTGATAATTTATCATGGCGCGACAGTAAAGGGCCGCTCGGCATTCACAATGCCTCTGTCAACTCAAAGCTCGTTGGAGGAGTAGTAGGTGCTTCTGTTCTGTCACAAAGCACAATGAATACCTCTCCTTTGAGCCTTTTTTTAACGTACCACGAGAAGGTCAAGACGCACAAGGTTTTCGTCCGAGAATGCACGATCGTACCGCCCGCCGCGCTCCTCCTGTTCGGCGGCGACGCAGAGGTGAAGCACGAGCTGGGTAAGGTGTGTTTAGACGGGTGGCTGTGGCTCAAAGCTAGTGCGCAAACAGCTGCGGTGTTCCGAAGGTTACGCGCTGCATTGGACCTGGAACTGGAACAGAGAATTGCCAATGCGCGTGGGGGTAAGGGAAGAAAGGTAAACGAGAAGGGAAATGAAGTTTCCGTCGTCTCCGCTATTCGCGCGCTGCTTTCTGAAAAGAATTAACGTCTAAAATTGTAACTATCAGCCATTATTAGTACCTACTATAGTAGCACGACTACTCTCAAATTTTCTCCTCAACTCACCCCCCTTCATGCGTTGCTCAGCTGCTTCGCCATGAGGTTGGCGTACACGCCCTTCTTCGCCGTGAGCTCTTGGTGCGTCCCCGTCTCGGCGATGACCCCGCCGTCCACGCACGCCACGACGTCGGCGGTTTGAATCGTGCTTAAACGGTGAGCGATGACGATTGAGGTTCGGCCGCGCATCATGGTATCGAGCGCCTGATTGACTAAGCGTTCTGATTCAGCGTCTAGGGCACTTGTAGCTTCATCGAGTAATAACACTTGCGGGTTGCAAAGCACTGCTCTGGCAATCGCGATTCGCTGTTTCTGCCCGCCCGAAAGCTTGATACCCCTCTCACCGACCCACGTGTCCAGCCCTTTATCTAACGTGCGTACGAATTCCGCGACGTTCGCACGTGTCATGGCGTCCCATATTTTGTCGTCAGTCGCGTCTGGCGCGCCGAACTTGCAGTTGTCTTTGATCGACCGGGCGAACAACACTGGCTCTTGGGACACGACCCCTATTAACTTGTGAAGGTGCTTGTGTTCGATTTGCGAAACGTTTATTCCTGCCACTGCAACTACGCCACTATCGGGTTCGTAGTACCGCATCAGCAGCGACCCGATGGTTGATTTGCCCGCACCGGATGAGCCCACAATGGCTACGCACGACCCGGCGTGCACGTCGAGCGACAAGCCTTTCAGCACCCCGCGATCGGGCGCTGATGGGTACGCGAATTTCACATCGGTGAACGTCACCGCGACGCCGTTGTTTGCGCTATCAGAAGCGTTGCTTCCGCCGTTCAACAAGTCACCCGGGGTTTCTTTCCCGTCTAATTGTATTCGTGATTCGCGGTCGAGAAGTTCAAAGACTCTGGTTGATGCGCCGAGGGCCTGCACGATTGACACAAAGGTACCCGCAATCAGCGCCACGCCAAACGCGGAATTAATACTGTATAGAATGAACGCATTCAATTCACCAGTAGTCATGTCGCCCTCGATGGCGAGCAACGCGCCGTACCAGAACGTGACGCCCAGTACTATTGTAGTGGCGGCCATTAATGCGCCATTAAACACCGCCCCAGACCACCCGTACTTCATCTCCACCGCCAGCGCTTTGTCGACGCTTCGCGAGAAGTGCGACGATTCATCTTCCTCTCTGGCGAACGCGCGTACTGTTCGAATCGCACCTAGCGAGTCCTCCGCGACTGCAGTAGCCTCGGCCAAAGCAGTCTGCGTCAGTTTAGATAAAACTCTCAACCTTCGGCCCTGCCACATCGCTACCGCGATCAATGGCGGGAACGCGGCCATCACGACCAACGTCAACTTGTACGACGTGGAGAACATGAACGCTAACCCAATGACTGCAGTGGCCAAACCTCTCAACGCCATTGAGAGGTTCTGCGTGGCGACGTTTTTCAACAACGCAGTGTCCGCGGTGAGGCGCGAAATCAAACTCCCGCTCGTGATTGAATCGAAAAACGCAACCTCCTGCGCTAAGATGTTCGTGAACAATCTGTTTCTCAAACGCGCGACAACCTTATACGAAGCGGTGTTGAACAGGTAGGACCGCGCGGCTTGAAACACACCGCCTATGAGACCCACGGCAAGTAGCCCGTACAGCGCTTCGTTGGCCATTTCCTTCGCGTCGTCCTTCCTGTCCTGTAGCGTCAACGAAATTGCGTCCGTCATGCGGCCGGCGAAATAAGGCACCAACATGTTGCAAATAGCCGTCAGCAGCAGGAACCACGCGCCGAGCATCAACCGACTGGTTTGGTCCTTCGACTCGTGTAGAATACGGTAGAAGTCCTGTTTCATCGACCGCTCGGGAGCGCCAGTTTTCGAGCGGTCGTAACTTCCGTCGATGTCCTCGCCGTTGCCATCGTGCACGGGCGTGTCGTTCTTTTTCCCAGGCTTGTCGTCATTCACCTTGCCGACTGTCACCTTGACGTCGCTCGCCTTCGGTGAAACAACCACGGCGACGCTGGAGACCTTCACGCCGCCGTCGGCATCCACCGCGCTGGGGGATAAACCGCTGGGCATCGCACGGGTGGTTTTTTAGTTGCGGCGTGTGCGTGCCTCTAGGTGTGAGGACGTGGACGAGCGGCGGTGAGCCACGAATCTATCCAGTTCTCGGACGAGCAGTCGACGATTTTCAGCTCAAGTTGAGGAGAAGTTGAGATTCGAACGCGGGAGAAACTAACGTGCGTGATCAGCCCTCCGCGTCGTCACAACCCGACGCACGCACCCCGCGTTCGCCCGTTCTGTAGCGGAGACGACCCGCACGTGTACGTTCAGCTCGAATCCACGTAGGCGGTAACCCAGCTGTGCCTTGGATACCCACTTGGTGCGCGTTTTAGGGTTGCGAAACTTTAGACGGGGATTGATTGAATTGAATCGCGGGAACATCAGAAACCATGTCCTCCACCCTGTCAACCCTACAGCAGCGAAAGGAGCGTTTAGATGAGGAGCTGGAACAAGTCGAGAAGCAGGTGTACGACCTCGAGACGCATTACCTCAACGACTCGAGTCAATACGGCAATGTGTTGAAAGGCTTTGAAGGGTTCCTTTCGCAGACGAAAAACACGTCGCAAAAAAAAGCCAGGAACTTCAAACCCGAAGATCGACTCTTTTCGCTCTCCTCGGCGTCCTCTCCCGTGGTGGACGAAATCGCGGCAGAACAAGCCGCGGAGAAAACAGTCACCACGCAGTCAGGCAGGAAAGCGGGGGGGGGGAACACTTATAGGTGAGGAATGAGGTAAAGGAATGACAAATGTAACTAAGAGAAAAAGTAAAAGTGAATGCGTTCAATTTCGTCTCGTCTTTACAAGTAGTTCTATTCTGTATGCTCAAACAGTCACTCGTGCCACCCCTATCCTACACGTCAACACTCTCTATGCCTTGACCTTGATGTTCGGGTTGGCTCCAAAAATCGCTTTTCGAATCTCAGGCGCGTTGTTTTGAAACGCCACCTTGAGGCGATCGTCTAAACTGTTGTTGCACACGATTTTTCCGTCCGTCGAGATGACATGCACGCCGCCCGCGCAAATCGGCGCGGCGGGCAGGTTCTCGTGCGAGTCGAGTATTAATGAGGTACCAGGGGTTTGTTGAATTACTGTGGCGATCGCCTGCTTCACTTTGTCCACATCCGCCGCTCTGCACCGCACCACCGCGGCGTTCTTCTCTAACTTTTTCAACCCTTGCGCTATTAAGCTCACCAGCAGTTGCTGGTACTGGGGTTGCCCGGACACCTGCCCCACCGTGGCCCGCGCTTCCGCCAACATCCCCTGAATCGCCTCTTCCCGCGCCGCCAACACCTTCAAACGCATCGCGTTCAGCTCCGTTGAGTATTCGATCTTCTTCCGCACCTCCACGCTCGCTTCCTTCTTCTCAAACTCCTTCCGGATCTTCTGCTTCTCCGTCTCCACCATCTGCAGCTTCTCGATGTTGAACTCCTCCTCCGCGGCGACTTTGATTTCGTTAGCCTTCTCCTCAGCCTCCTGTTTAATGAATTGCACCATCTGGTTGATCTGGCGTTCAACCTCCTGCTCGTTCATCGTGAGGTTTAACACAGAAGGGGCGCGGAGGGCGCGTGAGATCTGTCAACGGGAGAAATGACTTGAGAAAGATAAAGTTATTGCGAAAAGATACCTAGCTAGAAGTGACTTCAATAAA
>MDSY01058040.1_pt1 | contig 40934 bp, 26 predicted proteins | sample 811131 | NCBI WGS metagenome assembly MDSY01 (sample SAMN05326643, study PRJNA326480) | marine metagenome | isolation source: seawater | place: Atlantic Ocean: South West | collected 2010
AAGAGAGCGTGCGCGGTCACGACGAGCGCGACGCGTTAATGGTTTTGCCTCGTCAGCTTTCGCCTTGTCAGCTCGGAAGGACCAATGAGTTGTCTCCAATCTTGAGTTAATTTCTTGAGTCCCAACGGCTCCCGCGACTTTTATCCGCGTTTTTTACCACGAACCGTCGTTTTATGACCGGGAAAGCCTTTGAAGCAGTGAACATTGACAGGAAAATTGGCTGTGCATTGAAACTTGTTCAGTTTGACGGGGCGACCGGTCAAGTTAGCGTCTTGTCCGCCGAACACGTGGCTGTTTTGGTTTTGGCAAAAGACAGCACACCACAAGTCGTCGCGCCGTCCACTGCGTTTCGACTATGTTGACATCCACCACGATGTCGACGGTGGCGCCGAGTGCGTGTTTCACACGCCGCGCGCCTCGCGCGCCTCGAGTCACATGCGTGTCCTCCAAGGTTCGCCACCGTGGCGGCACCAATCGACTACGCGCGGTGTTCTCCTCGAAGAGGGCTCACATCCGAGGCCACGCGACGCTGGTCACCCGCGCGGCGGGTGACAACGATTCGAAATTGCCCAAAGAAAAGTTCAGCAATGCAACCAAGATGAGGTCGGAGGCGCAGGCGCCGTTCAGAGTGGCGCGGATGTTCTTTTTCGGCGCGTTCGGCGCCAACGCGGGTCTTGGATTCGGAATAGCATCGTTACAAACCATAACGAAAATGCTGGGCGCGCCGAATGGACCGCCGTTGGATCAATCGCTCCAAAACATGGGCATTAACTTTCTGTGTGCCGTGTTCTTCGGGTACTTGTACAAGAGGGATGTGGATGGGAGGGATAGGCAGATGTCACGAATCTCACGTGAAGAGCGATTGAGTAACTTGAAAGTGGAACTAGCGGGCGGAAAGGTCGTGACTCTTTACGACTTGCGAGGATTTTCGCGAGTCGTTGTGGTCGCTGGTAATAAAGAGTACTGCGACGCTGCGATTGAAAACGCGAGCCAGTTCAAAGACGCGTTGATTGAACGAGGAGTGTTGCTCGTGCCGGTTGTGGTTGGGTCTGGCGCACAAGGGTTCACAGCTCAAGATCCGGTACCCACCGAGGACAGAAAGTTTCGAGCCACCCCATTGTCGTTCGACAAGTGGAACCGGTGGCTTGAAGAGCAAAAATCCGAAGCCAAAATAGGCGACGGCGTAGGCGTTTACGTCGGGCTACGAATGGACGGCCGGGTGCGTTCGTCAGGGAAAGGCGCCCCACCGTTCGAGCGGTTCGCAAACGAGCTGCCCCCAACGGATAGCTGGGGGGGGGTCATGGACGGCTTCGACGGATCGGTGGGCGTGGATACTTAAAGAGTTTAATCTTCAAAGAATATTGTGCACGACTTGGTCTTATTTTTCTTACTTACGTAACACTATCTCTCCACCCACACTCACCCTGATAACGAAAATACAGCTCGACTGGGTCGAGTGTTGGACGTGGAAATCACCTGGTTGTTCCAGGACACTTCGTTTGACGGTTCACCTTCAGAAATCTCATCGTCTTCTTCTGAAAACACGAGCGACGCGGAAGGTGGCTCGGCGGAGAGAGAAACTCGAGAGGAAGGAAAGTCATAGTCTTCCAAAAGCATCCTTTCCTTGTCACTCTGCGCGACTACTTTCCTCGCCGAGAACGAGCCTACCGATACTGACGGCGGCGTGAGCCTTGGAGGCGCAACGAGGAGGGTCATGAAAACCGCGGTCCCCCCGTCGCAAAGATCAAGTGCGCGGAGACGCACGCGCTTGGTTTTCTTTGGAACGTTTTGAAACGTCGCCGTATCGCCCTGACTGAATGCTGCATCGTCTTCGCCAGCTCCCGTACCCCGACCCTGCGCCCGGATCATAATCTCCGCGATTGGGTCGGGGGAGGGCCAAGGGACGACGCCCCGGACTTGTACCAAGTCTGAGGAGTCAAAAGGTCCAAACGAGATCTCTTTGTCTTCCTCCTGTTCGCTCGCGCCGCCCAGAATACGTCGCAGTCCGTAGCGCAACGGCGACGCCGCGTCCCACGCCGAAAACGCCTCCCTTATTCTTAAATCCACCGAGTCGGAGGTCCACTCGAGAATCAACGCGATTCGATGTTCGGAACTGTCGTTGAATGGAAACGCCACCACTGCGGTACCAGCGGCTTGCGCGTACCGCATGTCGAACTTGTTGGCGTCCAGGAAAACACGCAACGAAGAGTCGCTTTGTAAGTTCTCGCTCTCGCCGTCGCCCGCGTCCACTACTGATACTTGAGTCAAACACTGCTTTTTTACTTGCTTTCGTGTGAGTTGCAGCTCAAGCTCCGCGCTCCACGTATCCATCACCGGGTCGTACTGGTAACTCGCCGTGGCGACTGGGGAGTCGCGTTGAAGCTGTAACTCAAAGTTGGGTTGTGCTAACTTTTTGGTAACCCAGTTACCTCGTTTGTTCAACGCGGAAGAGCCGCCCCACACCGCTTCGATAGCGCTGGACTTGAGTGATTGAGGAGATACCATACCTGCATTGATGCCTACAATCTTGGCTGGCATCTCCAAGTACGCCTCCAGAAACGCGACGGAAAGGAACCTTCCCACCTCGGCGATTGCCCCGACGTCGTTGTTTGGGTCAAAGGCGCACTGCGAACCGATGGGTACGAACAAGTGGCAATGCGTCGCGCCTTCCACGACGACGCCGATTCGCGGCGCGTTCACGGCTTCGTCCCCCAGCTCGACTAACCCCGCGACACCACCCATGGAGTCGTCATCGCCCGTTATCAACAGTAACGGTATTTTCAAACGTGGAGCGCGTAACTCGAACTGTGTTCTTGCGAACGTGAAGTCGCCAATCGTCGGGGCTAGCGCGATGATCGCCTTGACGGCGCCCGGCCATAAATTGTCCGTCAACTCGCCGGCGTACACCGCAATCGCGGCGCCCGCACTGAACCCCATCAGCGATACGGACGTGGGGTTTATGTTGTTTCTTAGGGCTTTGGGGAACCCTAGGGTTAGGGTTTCGAGTTCAGGGCTTTTTGACACCGACAGTCGGATTAACTGGCTCAGCGCGTGCGGCGCGAACTCCACGAGTCGGGGGTACACTTTTCTTTGTGTTACCGCTGCCGAAGTTTGTTGCCCGGGAAACAGCCCGCCTACGATCGCGGCGTTGATTCCTTGGCCGCCGCGTTCGCCGATCATCACGGGTGAGCACACCACGATTCCCCGCGATGCTAGCAGCTTTAACATCAAATCGTTCTGCCCGATCCACCCCTCCATCGTTAGGCCGTGCGTGGGGTGCTGGTAATACACGAGTGGAAACTTTTCTTTGTTTTGTTCTTTCTCCGGGTGGTAACACAGAATCGTTCCGCTCTCCCCTCCAAGGTCGGGTACGTTCATTACAGGTGAGCCGTACCCGTTCGTGGCCGGGATCGCGATGCGCGACGCGGTGACATCGCGTGCGCCGAACGAGCCGAAATCGGAGGGGAGGGAGGCGTCTTGTTGTTCGCGGGCTTGTGTCGAGAAGCTGGGGAAAAAGGGTTCCACGAAAGCAGAGTCACTACTTTGAGCGACACCGACAGAGACCAAAACGACGGTGACGATGACGAACACCCAGAGACTTCGCAGTGTTTGAGCGCCGTGCATCGTGCCGTGGGACGTACGCGCGCGGCGTTCACGCGCGGCGGTGAGTCAACGCAAAGGGTTCGGGGCGAAGAGGACGCGTGTGAAACTTTTGTCGTGCGCACGAAGAAAATTCGACGTCTCGATGTATATAAAAAAACCCAAAACAAGTCTGCTACGTCTCGCCCGCTGTTTGAATCGCTTCTTGCACGATTTTCTGATTCCGATTCACGACAAATTCACGCACAAGGGTGTCGTCTCTATCAGCACCACCGTCCCCAACCCCAACCCAAGCCACAGAGACGCTACTCGTCTCCAGAACGTCTTTCGAAGAAACGTTTCTTTTTCTTTCTTTCCGCCTTCTCAAATCCTGAGTCACTCTCGCGTTACCTTGCGAGTCTCGGAAACCCTTCTTACTTGCGGGACTGACTGCTCCGCTCTCGTCTCGCAAATCCCTCAACCCTTCATCGCAATCCTGTGCCGCTCTGAACCGAGCACGACCTTTCAACGCTTTTTTAGCCGACCGCTGGTACACCCACACCGCGTGCACCAAATCGGTGAACGAAAAGTCGGGCCACAGCACTTCCAGGAAACACAGCACGGCGTGTTGCGACGCGCCCCACAGGATGAAGTCGCTTAGTCTTGTTTCGCCGCTTGTTCGGATTAACAGATCGACGGGAGGGATTGACGGGGGTTCTTGAGTTATTCCTGAGTTGTTCCTTCTTGAGATGTTGCTTCCTTCGTCCTTATGATCCTTGTGGTCCTTATCTCGCGTGAATTCCCCCGACTCGGTTTCGCTCCAAGTCTCCGAGCCGTCCGTGTCCCACACGGAAAGGTCGTCAAAAACAGTACTCGTGGCTTTAGGGTTAAGTTTTTTAGGTTTAGGGCTTATGGCTTTACCGATAGCTTCTTCCGACGTTTCATTCACACACACAGCCTCAAATGCGGCGCCGCGCAAACACTTTTCCACCAACGTGTTTGTGACGTGCTGTTTCTTTATTTTTCCATTCTTCACGCCGGCGCCGATCGCGCCCACGGCCTGCGCGATGTCCTCCCGCCCCGTGTACAGGAAGCACACGTTCAACACCGGGCCGGAATCGTGCATGGTTTTTGTGGTGCAACTCGCGGCTGCTTTTTTAAAGCTGTCAGGGACGTTGGGAGCGCTTAAATCACCCACGACTCGTATGCGAACTTTCTTTTCGGCGATTAGATTTGAGCTCGCGAGTTCGTTCAACCGTACCGTGGCTAGCTCAAACAACCCGTTTACCTCCTCGCTGTCGCGTTTCAAGTTATCCAAGCTGAACGCGTACACTGACAAGACGTTGACATCTAACGCCAAGCACCAGCTCAGCACCTCGGTGAGCTTATCCGCGCCGTGCTCGTGGCCCACTTGACGGTGGAAGTTCCGGGACTCGGCGAAACGTCGGTTGCCATCCATCACGATGGCAACGTGCCGGGGGTTGGGGCCGCCGGCTTTGAGGACGGAACACGTAGCTTGTCGGAACCACGTGGCATCACGCGTCGTGCTCACCGCAGAGACGAGGCGAGAGGTCAGACCACCCATCGCCGCAAAGGGCGCGGGGTGGATCTGATGGATATCGGTGCCTTCTTTCAAGTTTCAACGCTGCTTCTCGGCCTCGCAATCATCGAATCCGTAATCGGCACCGCGTCGAGGTCAAATCTTGTCAAGTTCAGACCTCATCGAATTGTCAGCATTCATTCAGTCAGTTCACGGCGCGCGTCTACTCGGTTGCCCACGGGTTCCTGATGTCCTCCCTGGCCGACACGCCCGTCGAGCTTCTCCTGGCAAAGCTGCAAACAATCGACGTCACCGCACTCCTCGCCACGTGCTTCGTCGTGATGGGCGCGTACGTGATGCTTTTCGCCGTTGCAGCGGGTTCGCCATTGGCAAGAGCAGTGCTGTTCAAAACCGGTCTGTTCACCAGAGCTTTAGCGCACATGGCACTCTCCCGTGAAAAAGCGGGCTGGCCCAATCGCCCGGACCCCGCAGTCGCACTGGACGTCGCCCTGACCGACGTCGTCACCCAAAAACGAATCATCTTCGTCAGACACGGCGAATCAACGTGGAACGAGATCTTCAACCGCGGGATCAACTTTCGATTTCCGTTGAGGCTGTTCGAGGGATTGATGTCTGAGTTGCTGTTGCTGTTCACGAAATCGAGCTTCTTCGTGGACTCGCCGTTATCCGACCACGGGTACGACCAAGCCCGTGAACTGCGCAGGTTCCTTCAGGACTACGACGGCGACGCCGCCGCGTCACAGATGAACGCCGAGCGCAAATCTGATCCCTTCGCGAACTCGCGGAAGCAGCGACGAGTAGCGGACGCCGACGCTTTATCCGGAAAGAAAGGCACAAGCATAATCGTCGCATCTAATTTACGCCGAGCCGTGCAAACCACTGCGATTGCGTTCTGGGACCGGCTAGCGAAAACAGGGGAGAAGATTTACATCCTGAGCTGCCTTCAGGAGATGGCGCGCAACGTGGATACCAGGGCATTAGCCGGCGCGCAAGAATCTCCACCATTGCATGGATTAGAATCGAAAGTGGAAAATATTGCAGAAACGCCCATGGGAAGAATGATCATCGGCGAATCCGGATCAGTAGTGGGGCTGAACACGCACTTCAACCAAGGGAACAAGCCCATTGGACGCAAAGGTATCAACGGGCTGACTGAGTTTGCGGAGTGGGCCAGCGCGCAGGATGCCGACGTCATAATTGCCGGCGGCCACTCCCTGTGGTTCAAGGAGTTCTTCAAGGCGTTTCTGGATAATGACGCGGCGAAAAAAGACGTCGCAGCGAAGAAGAAGATTGTTAATTGTGGCGTGGTTGGGTTTACGTTGACTAAGGTGAAACATCCAACTCACGGAAACGTTTACAGAATCGACCCGGAGACGGTGGACGCCGTGTACGGGGGGTTTTCGAAATAAACGTGAGATTGTTTGCGTTGACCCAATACCTTGCCTAAATACCCACCGGGACTTATTACCTGGGTGGGATGGGAGTGTGGTCGGTGCTTCTATACGGTTATTGAAGAAAAAAGGAGCGCAACCGCCGTTGGTGAATGATATTGAAATACGTATTTGAATCGATTAACAACTGCCGTGCCCATCAATCACCATGCAGCGCATACGGTTCGTACACGTCCGTTTGCGTCCCGTTGTACTGAATCACCGCAGCGTCCCACGCACGCATCGCCTGTTCTTCGGTATCACAAGTTTCGATGACCTTATGCTTGAAAGAGGCTTGGAATTTGTCACCATAAAACTGAAGTAACACCACACGCCTTCCTCAACCGCGGATCGTGTCTCCTGAACTCCTCCTCCTGTTCAGCAGTAAGCTCGTGCAGCTCGTACCTTTTGTCCTCGTCCACCGTCTCGTTGTACTCGCGTGGCGCAATTTCCACACCCACATCGCAGCCTCGCGGGTGGAAAAGCGCCAATCCAATTTGCGTTGTTAGTTGGGATAGGATGTAGTGTGGTAGCCGTTGCCAAGCACTGTGACCCCGCTTGCCGGGTACCCGCGACGTGAAGCCGTCCTGCTTGCCTCCCTTCTTTGCGCGATCTCTGAACGTTCAGCAGCCGTGCCCTTCGCCGCTTGACGCTCGCGCGCGAACACTCCGCTCGCCATTTTCTTCATCGCGTCGACCATCATGTTCCAGAAGAACTTCCTGACTTTCACGAATTTGCTTTCTTCGTAGGGAACCTGCGGTTCGCTGTTTGTGCCGAGGAAGAAGTTTGTGGCAGCGGTGACCCCAACAGCGGCGTACATGCCGCCCCCAACAAACCCCACTTGGCCTCCGTAAATCAAGCTGCCCAACCCAGGCTGGAAGGTGACGAACTGCAGCTGCGTGTCGTTGCGAACCATGCCGACGCCATAGAGATTCGTCCCGTCGCTGTTCATCTCGCCGTTGAATTTCAACAGGTTGGGGTCGACTCCCGACGTCGCCACGAGTTTCTCCGGAAGCATGACAACCTCGAAGCCGAGAAACGCGGCGCGCTCCTTGAACAACTCCACCGTTACGCTGCCTACGTAAACTGCGTTGTCGTAATCGCACCACCCGTTCAGGAAGATATCTATAGTTAAATGGAATCCCTCCTTCGCCCAGGCTCTCCATTTCTTGTTGGTCCAAAATCCCCTGTGGTATTTCTCGTCCTCTTCGGAAAAAATAGCGGAACACAAATTCACACAGTGGAAGAGACCGTTCCAGGCGACCCTGGCGCCTGACATGTACATCTCCAACATGTACGAGACTCAGAGCCAGGTCTTACACGGTTCGTACGCGGGCATTTCGGCATTCCCAAAACTTGATTTTCTCGTAAAGTGACCTTGGGCACTCGGGTAATCTTTCTTTATTTCGTCGGGGTCGAACGTCGAGTTGAAATCGGAAGGCGCTGCCCAGTTCAGGAAAATCATCCATCGACAGAAGACATTCAGATCCAACGCGCCACCCGCGTCTTTGGTAGCGCCTTTGCACTTCTTCTTCTTGACGCCTTCTTTGTTATTCGCGTGGACTTCTCCCGCCTTTGCCTCCTTGGCCGGAACAGACTCATCAGTATCGATAAACCCCATCCGCCCCTCCATCAACGCTTGCTGATCAGGGAAGTAATCACCGAATGTCTCGACGAAGGGCTGTCGCCCGATCGCGTAGTCGTACTCTGGTTTTACCAACTTCGCGGGCCCATTACTCAAGCGGTGAATTAACGCGCCGAGGTTGTTCCACACGTTGCCACCTTCGCCTCCGTTTCCTCCTTCCTCTCCGTCGACGTTGGGTTCATATGGCATGTCATATGCAGGATCCGTCCCAGGGTTGGGGAACATGCCGCCGTCGTCCAAAGCGTCTACAAAGCCGTCGTCGTGGCCCTCTAGCCCTAAACCTGCTGTCCCATGCCCCTGTTCGTCCGTTACTTCCGTTTCGATTTCACCCACTGCGCTTGTGTTAGTCTGCGCTTTCATCGGCTTTATGCTTTAGCGACGGCGCCAACCGACTCGCCTCGGTTTTGCGTTCTGCACCACCAACGGCGATCATGTACGAAGGCGGGTCGACGGAACAATCGACATCGACTACTGTAGCGATTGAGAAACCGCCAACCAGATCGATTCAGGATTTCAAGTACAAAACAGAAGCACCTTTGGTAAATGGACCGCCGGCGCCCCAACTCGGTTGCCACGGCGCGACTTCAGGATGGCTTCCCTTTGGATACGAAGGGAGTTGATCTTGAGGTGTTGAGGAGACTAGTTGCGACTGTTCTAGTTCGGGTTCCGTAGCCGGCTCAGGTAGCGTCCCGTCGCCGTCAAATTCGAAGGAGATCAGAGAAGACACGTACCTTCTTCGGCGGCCGAGCCACAGGACCGGATACTTCTCCACCTGTAGTCCTCCGATGAGGAATATGCTTCGTCTTCCACCAATTGATTGCCATGAAGCTCTCCAACCCATCCTTCCACTTGCCCCACCAGAGCCCCATCGTGAGTAATCTTTGGCGGGCACAGATCTACCGAATCGTCACAAAGATCTGTGTCTGGTTCGCCAGAGGTTGGCGCCGGGGGGGGGAGACAGAGGGCGGATGAACGACGGGGGCGACCGCGTAGGAACGGATACGTCCGAACAGGCTGCGATACCTCCGGAGACGTTTACGGGGCGCAGGCTTATGCCGCGCTGCGCAAGCGGGGTCGTGGCTTTTGGACGTTTTCGCGGTGCGTTTCCTCTGGGAAGAATCGAGGGAAAAAAGAGAGACTACACGCAGGTAAAGGAAATAATGTCATTTCACAAATAAGTTAAACTAATTGCTATCGGGTAAGCAGCAAATGAGTGCATCTCTCCATACGTGAAATTAGTATCGCAAAACCGTAGCGCAGCACTAATGGACGTCGCCCGACGGTCCGAGACGAGTTCCCGAAGCCCCGAGTTTGCGAGTAAGGTGACGTGTGGTTTGCGTCACCGCCGCGAGACGTGCGCACCGTCCCCTTTGGCCGCCCGGAAGGCTTCGTGCGTGCGCAATTAGTCACGCGCGTGACACGACTGCACCAGTGCGCAGTTCGTCCTGTCCATCTCCATCCGCCAAAAGCAGCACGGTATGCCGAATGTCGACGCCACCGCTCCCACATCGGTGGTGGTCGATGTCAATGGTGCTGTTGGTGCTGTAGGGAACGGCAATGCACGGGGCAAGGGCATTCCACACGATACGCACGCCCCCCCAAACGAAACCGCGTCGGACGGCACCCGCCTGTGGACCACGTTGAACCATCCTTCGTCAGTCTCCACCCGTTCCTCCGCGTTCGCGTTCTCCTCCAACGGCCTCCCCCGGAAGTACGACTACCGGGACTGGAGTAGCACGACATTCATATTCCGCGACCGGGCCGTGAGCAACTTCATCTGGCCATGGGGTCTGTGCGTGGCAGTGTCGTTGGTGTGGTGCGTGCTGTACAAATCAGTTGAAGATCTCCAGCATGCGCGGTACGACCTGTCCGAGTTCGGCTCCATGTACGCGCTTATTTTCACCGCGCTGGGTTTCATGTTGGTGTTCCGATTATCACGAGCCGCGATTCGGTTTTGGGACTGCCGCACTGCGTGGGGCACGATCGCGATGCGGGGTCGAGTGTTGGTGGACGACGTTATTGTCAACTTAGGGCCGACGGCGCCGAAGCAAGTCGACGACATCATAAGGTGGTTCTGCGCCTTCGCGGTGGCTACTAAGTGTCACTTGCGAATCGAGCAGTTGCCCAGTCAACAGCTGTCAGGAATCTTAACAGCGAAAGAAGTGGACAACATGTTGCAACTGATGACCACGCGGTTCCACCTGTTCTGCGCGAATAAAATCCGGTCAGCAATCGCGTCCGCTTTACTGATTGAAACAGAGGCGGATCCAAAACCTTTCAGTAACTCGTTGCATCCCCAACACGCCGCAACTTTGATGCACTCCATGCGGCACCACTTGGACGTGCTCGTGGACCAAGCCGGCTCGATGGAGCGAATAAAAGCCACGCGGTTACCGATTGTGTACGTGGCGCACTTACGGACGTTTCTGTTGGTGTATATTCTGAGTATGCCGTTTGTTTATGTGAGCCTGTGGGGTTGGGGCGTCGTGCCGGCGACGGCGGTGATTGCGTTCGCGTTGCTAGGTATAGAAGGTGCTGCCACCGAATGTGAAAATCCATTCTCCGCGAAACGAACCAACCACTTGGGGATGGATGGGTTCTGTGAAAATATAATAGATGATGTGTCTGTGATGTTAGAGTGGTGGCGGCATGAGGTGGAAACAGGAAAAGGGTGGGGGGGGAGGAGGAGTATTAGTATTAATAGGTAGAGCTTGTGACCAGACGCACAGTTCAGAAGTCGGACGCAAGGTCGATGTCAACACGGATCTCATGGTACTGGACGGCAACGAGGGGCAAGTACAAACCGGGGTTGCGGTTGTAGACACTCTCGAAAAAAAACGCACCTCATGCGAAATCTCGTCCCCAACTTCATCTTCGCACCTCATGCGAAATCTCGTCCCCAACTTCATCTTCGTCTTGAAACTTTTCATTCGACGACGTCGACCACCAGCGCCGCAACTCGTCAGAAGCGCGCGCGCCTCGGCCGCGTGACTTTCCTCGTGGTTTCATCTGCACTCATCACGATGAGTGCGGCGGTGCCGATGATGAGTAGCAGCGCGATGCGTGTTTCGGCGCAGCCGCGGCACGCACGACGGGTGTCATCCCCGACGTCGAGAATGTCCGCGTCGGCGTCCGCAACGAAAATACTGGTCACCCCGTCAGGCCAGCGTTTAGCCTCACGCCCCGACCCCTCCCCAGACCACAAAGCATTCAGAGACCAGGTGTTGGGAAGTCTTCCCGAAGGCAAACTCGTGTACGTCCCCGGCGGAGTCGCACAGACCAGGAATGGGGTGGAGGGCAACTCCAGGTTCAGACAAGAACCCAACTTCTTATATTTAACAGGAATCACAGAGCCCGGGTATCACGCGCTGTTCGGCACTGGAACGGATGCCCCCTACGTGCTGATTGCCCCAAGACAACCAAAGGACATGGACGTGTGGTGCGGCGCGCAACCCAGTGCCGATGAGCTGAGAAAAATAACCGGCGCCGACATCGTGTACTACGACGACGAGTGGGACAAAGCGTTGCACGCAGTGGACGCGCTGGAGGACCAAACCGTCTTCGTCCCAATGCACCAGAAAGAAGGCGAAGAAGCGTTTCCCGCACGTTTGCCTGAGGACAAGGATGGTATGTTTACAGGGCTACGACCAGAAGCCACCGCGTTGACGAACATCCTGGCGAAGTGTCGTGCTATTAAATCTTCTGAAGAGATTGACTGTTTGAGATTGGCGAATGACGTTTCAGGAGATGCGCACGTCGCGGCGTGGCGCCACTGCTCCAAAAATTCAGGTGACGTGTTCGAGTACGAAGTCGAAGCCACGTTCGCGGCTGAAACCATGCGGAACGGGTTACGCAACCTGGGGTACCCCACGATCGCGGGCGCCGGGCGGAACGCGGCGACGCTGCACTACGAAAAAAACGACGCGCGAATTGACCCGGAGGACTTGGTGCTCGTGGACGCCGGCGCTGAGTTCAAGGGGTACACTGCTGATATCACACGCACGTTCCCTTCTCGAGGAAAGTTCGAAGCAAGACGAAAAGATATCTACGACGCCGTTCTGGATGTGATGCAAATGTCCATAAATGAGATGACCCCGAACACGCACTACCGGCTGATTCAGGAGCTGGCGAAGGTTCGAGTCGCTCAGCTTTTGATCGATTTGGGGTTGGTGAACGGCAAGGCGGAGGATGCCGCTTTAGTTGGGGTCTCTTCTCTGTTCATGCCGCACGCCTTGGGCCATCTGCTAGGGCTTCAAGTGCACGACGTCGGCCCTGAAGGCCCGGTGCCTGAAACCCTAAAGCCAGGACACGTCGTGACGTGCGAGCCGGGGATTTATTTTGTCGACGGTTTGTTGGGGCCGGCGTACGAGGACGACCGGCTGAAAGAGTTTCTCAACCGAGATGCAATTGAGCAGTTCATGCACGTTGGAGGGGTGCGGATCGAGGACAACATCGCAATCACGGAGAATGGGTACGAGAACCTAACCACCTGCCCGAAAACAGTCGCGGAAATCGAGGAAATCATGAGCCAAGTCTAAAAAAACACTTTTGCCTTTTACAATCGCGTCTACAACCCGAACAGCCAGCCCCGTCTCTCTGGTTCCTCTTCTTCCTCCTCCTCCTCCTCTATTAGGCCTTTGGTCTGCCAGCTGGCTACTTTCGCTTGCAGTTTCGACAGGGTTTCGGTGAGCTCGGCTTCCCGGCTCCGCGCTCGCGCAAGCTCGGAAATCAGGTACGCGTTTTCCGAGCGCAAACGAAGGTTATCCGCTGCGAGCGCGTCGACGCCTGAACTCGCGTGAACTTTATTCGGTGACGAGTCCATGTCACTGTTTGTCCCTACGTCGACACTGTTCTCAACTGTTTCCTTTCCGAACAGAGACCTTTTAGGTTTCAGAGGTAAGGGTTCAGGGTTTAGGGGTGCTTCTAGGGTTGTTTCTTCAGAGCCCCTCATGCTTTGCGTTTCAACCAATTCGCTTCTCTCGTTTCCCATTTTCGTCCGCGGCTCGCCCTTCTCTTCGCCAATACCCCCTCCCAAACCCTGCCCGTTTCCCCCAAACACACACACGTGTAGGTTGTTCTGGCACTGCCCGTCGTACCCCCCGAATGCGATTAGGGCGGTGTCTCCGGACATATTATGCACACAAGTCAGAGACATCCCTTCGCCTGAATTTTTCGGAGCGGCGAATTTCGCGGAACTTTCCCACCGCATGTTTTGCAAATTTAACGCCACGGCATCCGGCGCGACTCTTTCGTTGTTCCCGCCCCCGATGATCATTAAGTGGTTCGATGCGTCGATTAACACGCCGCAGTGCCCCGCTCTAGGGTCTCCGGTAGATCCAACGCCAGTTTGCGATAAATTCGTCCACTTTCCAGTCGAAACGTCCAGGGCGAACAAATCGTCGAAACACTTGTGCGACGCCCCCGTGCCGCCGAAAACGAGCAACGTAAATCGAGGCTCCGACTGTTTAGTCATAGACGTTATTTCAGAAGTAGATGGTTCATCGCTTACAGTGTTGTTCTCCGCCATGAATGCAATAGCAACATGCTCTGTTCTCGGCAGCGGTGCGTTTGAATCTTTCGACGTATTATTAAGTCCGAAGAAGGAGTTTATGAACCCGCCACTGGATTTGCCTTCGTATATTGTTCGCCAAGTCGAGGTTTTCAAATCTAGTAATTTGCAATCGTTCAGGTACCGCCCCTTTCTTCCCATCTCCTCTCCCCCGAAGAGTATCAATTGATTGTTTAACACAGAAGCGGTGTGGCCTCGTCGGTTTCTCGGCCGGCCGGTTTTGTCAGACTGTTTCGTGACTACCCGCGTGAAAGTAGCCTGAATGTTATCACTCGAAAACTCGATTCGGCTGATTTGCAAAAAGTCGTCGTCCTCGTCGTCCGAGTCTGAGAGTTCGTCCTCCAAATGTTTCTTCTGTTCCTTTGAGATTTCCACGTTGCCACCGACTAGGTATAAAGCGTTCGCTATGACTACTAGCCTGGCGCCTGACGTAGGGAGTAGGTTTGTTGAGTCAATCACTTGCCAAGTTAAGGTACTCAAATTCAAACTCCACATATCACCCAAGTGTCGCCCCTTCGCGTTCGTGCCGCCGAGGATTATCATTTCGTTTTTATAAATTGTGCATGCGTGTTGGTATCTTGGATGTGGTTTGTCTTCCGTTGCCGATCTAGAAGCAACTTCTACCCATCGATTGGTGTGTTGTATGTCTCGTAATGCCTTTGGTAATGCATCGTAACGGCTTTCAAAGGAGTCATTGGCTGACTGTTTACTCATATGGCGTCGTATCGGCGATTGTATCGGCGGCGTTATTTTTGTTTCTTCAGTTCCATTCACATTTCTGGATTCATCTCCCCCAACTCCTCCTTCATCCTTAATGTTCCACCACTCTTTATTCTCTTCGTCCAGAAGCTTCACGAACAAACGCATGGCTTCGAACGTCTCCATCTTACCAAGGTTCATCCAGGTTTCGTACTTCGCCCGGTCGGTGGTTGACATGCCCCATTTGCTTTTTACGGAGCACGGACCGACGGAGGCTTGCTGTTCAAGCGCGTACAGGATTAAACGCGTCTCGTCGCTCATGAAAGACTCCACCGAGGTGAGCCGTGACGCGGCCAACGCGGCGTAGAACCTGTTTAAGGGGAATGGAAGAGGAAGAGATGTCAGTGGAAGGGAAAGGGAATGACGCGATGCTTGAGAAGAGTCGGGCGACACAAGCCGCGGGCTGGACGAAAAACTATCAGACGATCTGCACGACGAGGGCCTATGTGACTCGAAGAAACGCACTTATCGGGGTAAGGCATCGCGGCCATATTCGCCCTACGCGTCCGTGCGGGAATACCCCAACGTCTCGCGCTCGGTGCGCCCTCGGGTGCGCCCCTCGGAGTGACGCGTGTGTCGAATCGAGGTAAAATAAAAAGCCTCTGATTTTCTGGAAGTCGGAAACTCCAATGAGCGGGTAGGAACACCATTCCTATGGGCGCCACGGAGTCCCGCCTTCACCCGCCGGAGTGGCTGGTGGAGGCGTGCGCGTCACTCGAGCCTGTCGATATTGATGAGGTGATTAAACTGTGCCGTAAAGTAAAGGGTCAACTGAGTGACGGCGACACACCTTCGTGTTGTCCACAAAGCCCAATCGATGCGGCAAATTTCGTTTTGGATTTAGAAAGCAGACTGGGATGGGACACAGGTGAGAATGACGCGAACATCACGTCCGCTTTGCGCGACGCGTTTGCGACACCACCGTCGGTCCACGCGGTGGTCACACGCGTGGGTGATATCGTCAAAACACGCGGTAATGGAAACTCGTTCACGATGGTGCGTGAAACAAAAACACCAACCGGGCCTTTGTGTAACTTACTCGCGTCCCTCGCCGCGTGCCGACGCGCCGCGTCCGGGGATAAAGGCGCGATGAACGTTCTTCTGCAAGCGACATGGCAAGAGTATACCAGTGACCCTTCGTCAGAAACAAACAACCCAAACTTCTTCGAGAAACTCATTGAACAGCTAGCGGGTCTCGCGAGCGGCGACGACAAATTAAAACGAAACGACCGAACGACGAAGAATCTGGTCACTTCGCTCGCCCTCGTCGGCGCGAAAACGGTAACTAGTAACAAGCCTCACCCAAACAGTCACATCGTGAACCATTTCACCACCATCGTGACTAACTCGATGTGCGACGCGTCCGTGCCTTGGCGACGCGATAAACTAGTGCCGCGACTAGTGGACGCGAAGGACGTGCCGTTGGAAGGGTTGAATGAGTTTCCCGAAAATAATAAAAATGCACTACTGACGCCAACCGCCGCTTGGTTCCTGTCCCGCTGGTGCCCTGAAAACTGGCGCTCCAAGTGGAGGAAAGTGTTCGACTCTACGGAACACGGCGCCTCCTTCGCAAGCTTCATCACGCACACCAAGGAAGTCGGTCCGACTTTGGTTTTAGTGCGGAGCGAAAGCGGGTACGTGTTTGGAGGTTTAAGTTCTGAAAGTGTAAAGTCAGGGAGCGACTTTTTCGGCGACGAGCGGTCGTTCGTGTTTGCGTTAGGGAATGGTGTAGGGGCAAACAGTCTGGGAAGCGTCGCAAATAGTCAGGATGAATCGGATGACAATTCCATTACCTATGACTTCGGAGTCCATACCGGAACAGGTGTGAACCAGAACTTCACGTACTGCGCCTCGGGGTTCACCTCTGACAGGTTTCCCAACGGCGTGGGGTTCGGCGGGCAAGTCGGGCACTTTTGTTTTTTCGTTGAAGGGAACTTTGAGAATGGACACTGCAGAGCGACTGCGGCGACGTTTGGAGGGGTCAGGTTGATTGCCAGTGATGGTACTGATGATAATAGTAATGATTGCTCTTTCACTGTCTCAAAAGTCGAGGCTTGGGCGGTGGATGGCGATTTCCAAAAGCGGCTTTTGGAGAAGCGGGTGCTGCAGAAGAGAAGGGGCGCGAACGGCTCCGGCGGCGTTCTTGGTTCGAAGTTCGCGGAAACTCGGATGCTGATGGAAGTCGCGCGCAGGGACGCGGGGGGGGCGGAGAGGGAGGAACGGTAGCGAGGGTAGTATAGATAGAGAAATGAAATCGTTTACACACGCCTCTCTTTACTCGCTGATGCCGAAGTAGCCGCAGATTGTGAAGGGCTCGGGCTCGCGCTTGATCCGCTTCGAACGCGGCAGGCCCGCGCGTGTTTTTTTGCACGCCGCACAGTCGTATTTTCGCTTACCATGGGGGCACCTGGTGCACACCACGCAGCTCTTTTTTCGTGGTGGCAGGGTTTGCACACCGCACAGTTGCTTTTCAGCTTGCCGTGAGGGTAGGGGCTGCACACCAAACACTGGTATTTCAGCTTGTCGTGAGGGCAGGGGGAGCATGCAGTGCAGTTTCCTTTCCGCTTGCCGTGGGGGCACGGGGTGCACTTCGCGCAGTCGCCTTTCCGCTTGCCGTGAGGACACGGGTTACACTCCTTGCATTGGTGTTTCTGCCTTCCGTGCGGGCGCCGTTTCGTTCCAAACCTTCACGCGTCACGACACCCTTTGCGCACGCGCTTCTGCGCACACCGGATACGTCGCGGTCCGTGTCATAGCTTTGAGGTGACGTTTTCGTTGTTCGTTCCCAGAAATTCTTTTTCACGCGTCAAGATTTTTACACTTTCCATGTGGCGGTGGGTTCTCCAGAGACGGGCGCGCAGGGGCGGATCTGTGGTCAGGCCTGAGTGGGATCGAGGCCTGCGTGGCATCACGGCATCGCCCCATCCGCTGCCGCGATGTTCTCACCCCCGACGTCCCGGGAAAATGCGGACGGCGACGGCTACGCCTCCGATGCATCAAACGCGTCATCGTCTTCGTCAGAAAACGCGTTGGAGCCGGAATCCGATTCTCTCGCTGCCCGCTTGCTGTTCGTACAGGTGGTGGAGCGAAACGGCTTGGGCTCGTTGACGTTAAATGAGAAAGAAGCCGTGGCGGGGGCCACGGCGTGCGTGTGTTTTGGGCTAGACGGCGATTTAAGCGCCGCAACTGAAGTACTCCGACTGACGGTCATAGATCTGCTCGGCTTGGAAATAACAAACTTGAAAGCGGTGGAACCGCTGATGAGTAACGAGCCGCCTGAAGCGCTAGAGGATGTAGCGACCGGGATCCAACGAGCGCGGGACGCTTTCATCACTAGAGAGAGGGATGCTGGACAGAGTACAAGTACCGATGCTGTTGAAGGCGCGAATGATTCAAACGCACGCGAACCGTCTCGGTGGACCGTGATTCTGGCGTCGCTCGTCGTTGCCGCCGCCGCGGTCGGGCGCCACGACGCGCGAGTAGCGGCTACCTTGCGGCGACTAGCCACAGCAGCACACGTCCCCTGGGAACCAATCGCGGAACTCGAAGACTTGATTGCGAAAAAGCTGAAACAAGCCCTGCCGAAGGATCAATTGAGTGATGCGCATGATGAGCAGGATGAAGACTCTAACGATGCAACCTCTGCTCTTGAAAACACCGCAATCACGAAACGAAAAGCATCCGACACAAAAAAATTCTCGTTCACCGCTATGCGCGAGAAGATCAAGGATATGAGCTACGGCCAGACCGCGGCGGTGGGCGCGGCTGCGGTGTTCGGCGGGGGTCTGATGTTCATCACCGGCGGTGTCGCTGCGCCTGCTGTATTAGCGAGCTTAGCGAGCTTAGGCGCGGCGGGGGGCGTCGTTGGCGCCGTTGCGTTGAGCGCGGGATCGCTGACCACTTTTTTTGGAGGAGCGACTGGCATAAGCTACATTCTTGGCGGGGTTGGGGCGGGCCTGACTGGTTGGCGTACGGCTAGACGGCTGGAAGGACTCTCTCAGTTTGCCTTTTTACCGTTAAAAAGAACCCGAGTCGGCTTACGCGTCTTCCTCTTCGTCCCCGGATTTCTTCGCGATCCGCACGACTTGTTTAAAAGTTTCGGCGCCGCGGACGGGGTTTATAGCGCGGTTGTGGATTTGGAAGCTAGTGGTGATGAGTCGGATGATTCGGATAATGGTACTTCAGAGACTAACAAGTCGGATGAGCCAGGAGGAACACGCATTGAAGACTCCAAAACCAGCACCAGTCCTTTTGACAAGAAAGGCATTTGGCGCGCGATTTCCAACAGCGTCAAGGTTCTGAACGTTTTGAAGCCGAACTTCGACGAGTGTTCGTTCACGACGACGTCCGTGCCGTGCGTCGGCGTAACCCTGGGGACGACAAAAAAAGGCAAGATATACATCGCGAATGTCACTTCAGGCGGCGTGGCGGACAAATCAGGCGTCGCGGAGGGGTCTGTTTTGGTCAGTGTGCAGTTCGTGAGCGATGACGGGGATGTGGTGGAAGGGGAGGAAGGCACAGGAGCGAGCGACGTTTCCGCCGCGCCGTCGCCTGTCGTGGAAGTGGGGGGGGTTGGTAAGGTGGACGCGGCCGGCGTCGCGAGGTTGTTCAAGCAAGCGTCACAAACGCGTGTAGAACATAAAGGACGACCAGTCACATGTGAGCTTCGTTTGCGTCGGAATTTGTCACAAGACGCGGACGTCGAAGTGCTCGCTCGGCGACGGCAGAAACGTGTCGTCGGGAGTGACGCGCGGAACTCGCTAGAGGAAATCACGGGGAGCGTTACGGATTCGCCGATAAAAGGCGTTACGCCGAGCGGGTCGAGCGTAGGGTTGAGTAGTGCTGAAAGTCCTAACCCCTTAACCCTCGAAACACCTAACGCAAACCCTAAACAGTGGCCCCTTCCTCATGGCGAGCAGTTTGTGGTGTCGTGGGAACACGCTTTGCTGATGGACTTGGGCGGCGCGATGAGTGCGTTTGGAAGAGCGGCACTGACGAAGTACGTGGGGGCGCAGGCCGTGGCGCATACGAGTCTAGCGGCTTTAGCATCTGCTGTAGCTTGGCCTGTGACCTTGTTGAACGCCGGTGGTTTTATCGACTCGCCTTGGGCGTTAGCGGAAGCCAGAAGCAAAGACGCCGGTCGCGCTTTAGCGGATGCGCTGTTAGAGGGCAAGGCTGGTAAACGGCCGTGCACGTTAGTGGCGTATTCCCTAGGGTGTGACGTCGTGAAACACTGCTGCCAGTTTTTGGCAGAAGCCGAAAACGATGAAGGCCTCGGTCTAATCCAGGATATCGTTTTAGTCGGAGCACCTATGGATGCTAGTAAAGAAACATGGACACCGCTCCGAAAAGTAACCAGCGGCCGCTTAATAAACACGGGTGACTTTGGCGATTTAAATTTAACCGGTTCCAGCAACCGGGGCGGGGACTGGATGTTGCGTTTTTTGTTTCGCAAAAAGAACTGGGCGATTAAGCGGGGAGTAGCGGCGTGGACGCACGTTGAACATGTAGGGGTAGAGAACATCGACGTGGGTGAGGTTTGCGGAGTGCATGTGGAGATTCCCGACAGGATGGGCGCGATTTTGGAGAAGGTCGGGCTGGATAAATAGTTGCGGTCGTGATGGTGATGTAGCGAGTCCTTGAAACGAAGATGAATCTCAAAACGTTCGCTGTCGCGTCAATTTCAATACTCTCTATCATCGTTGAATCCGAAATAGCCGCGAATTGTGAATTGTTCTTGCTTGATTTCGGGCTCTTGCTTGATCTTGGGCGAACTCTCCGGCTCGATGCGCTTTGAACTCGGTTGATCTGCGCGTGCAGTTTTGCTCGCCGCGCAGCCGCGTTTCAGCCTACCGTGAGGGCATGGGGTGCACTTTGCGCAGTTCTTTTTCAGCTTGCAGTGGGGGAAGGGCTTGCATACCGTGCAGCTACCTTTCAGCCTGCGGTGCGGACAGGGGCTGGAGTCCGCGCATTTGCGTTTCTCCTTGCCGCGAGGACTCGGGTTGCACAGTGTGCAGTTTCGTTTCAACCTGCCGTGGGGGCAGGGGTTGCACTCTGCGCAGTTGTTTTTAAGCTTGCCGTGGGAGCATCACGCAGTCCCATCGTTCGCGGTCAATTGCTTGACCATCTCCCTACAGGCGCCTTCTGTCTGTTTACGTGCCGCGCGCTGCGACGAGTGCACGGACACTCGGAGAGCAACAGTCGTTGCTTTTGAGGTAGCTCGTGGACTTTCGTTCGTTCCCAGAATTTTTTATTTCTCGGAAACGCCGTTGTCAAGTCCAAGCAACACTCCTCGGTGCTTCAGGCTGTGGGGCGTGGACGCAATGCCCGCTGACGCGGTCGCCGCGTGCGCCGCGGAGGCTGCGCTGCTTGATGCCGCGCGCGTGGGCACCGTCGAGGATGTTCGATTGTGTTTGTCTCGTGTTTCGCAAGAAAGTCTCGGTGAGATAGATGCGCCATCGGGGCTCGCGGGAGTCACGCCCCTACACGCTGCGGCGTCCAGGGGCGACCCTGATGTCGTACAAGTACTCCTGGACGCGGGCGCTGCGGTCACGCACTCGCAGTCAAAACCGCTCCGAGCGGATTTTGAAAGCGGGTGGACCCCCATGCACAGAGCCGTGTACCACGGCAAATGGCGTGTAATGGCAATGTTCCTTGCTGCAGGCGCATCCTTGGACCACCCCGTTGATTTCGCCGGAAGAGGGCCTCTGGACGTACTGGCGGCGCGCTTGAAACGAACGCGTGACCAAAACGCCGGTGCGTCACACATCGCATCACAGAAAACCAAAGTGCAACACTTGTCACGCACACGTTGGAAGGCGAGTACAAGGGATGACGAAAACAAAAAGCACGAAAGCAAAACAAAAAACCGCGCCCAACGCGATTTGTATTCTTGGGGCGTGGGCGTGAACTACCAGCTCGGCCACGGCTCGCGCGACGACGTGCTCGGTCCAAAGCTTGTGGAGGATCTAGTAGGTATTGAAGAAGGCATCACATCATTTGACGCGTCCAAGTACCACAGCGTGGCAGTGACGAATACCGGGTCGGTATTTTCCTGGGGCCATGGAAGAGGCGGTCGTTTAGGAATCGACGACGCAAACATTTTCAACGGCGACGTCGCCGCGCTGCGACCGGTGCGAGTACACTTTGGAGTAACCACACACGTGAAGGTTATACAAGTCGCGACTGGGAAGCACCATACGTTGTGTGTAACGACCGCGGGCGAGGTTTTCTCCTGGGGAAGAGCCGCGGACGGGCGACTTGGGTACGAAGTAAAACGTGAAATTTCGATCACGAAAAACGACGACGTTTATCAGCAAACGCCGCGTAAAGTCGGAGGTGCGCTTCGTTTGACACACGTCACGGACATTACCTGTTCCAACAAGCACTCTGTGGTATTGACACGGATTGGCGAAGTATACGCGTTCGGATCGAATCAATACGGGCAATTAGGCAGGCGCCAGTTGCGGGCGCCTGTTGGTATCGCTGGAAATCTGGATACGAATTACTCGTTTTCGTCGTCGACCAACACGAACAACAACTCGTTTTTAAGCGGCTCGTACGACAAAGGCTCGCCAAACGCGCTTACTAGCCCATCGAGCATTGATAAACCTAAAACCGTAAGCCTAAACTGTTGGACCTCCGTTTGCGTGGAATCCTTGAAACCGAAAACAATCACCGCTGTGTCCGCCGCGAAGCGTCACACCGTTGTGTTAGACGATCGAGGCGTAGTGTACCAGTTTGGATGCGGCGATTACGCGCCAAAACGAGTACAAACGAAATCTAAGATCGTCTCCATTGCGGCTGGACCTACGATGTCGCTGATGCGCACCGTGCTTGGGGAGGTGCAGGGCTGGTGGTCAAACGATGCGAGCTTAAACGCATTCCACGTACGAGGGTTCGGGTTCTCGGATAGCGCATCAAGTTGTTTTGTCACCTCCATTGGTATGAGCAAAACGCGCGGCGCGCTCGTCACCGATGGCGGCGATTTGTTCACCTTCGACGTACCGAGTCCAAAACAAATCAACACGAGTCCCCTGAGGTTCAAGTTCACGAAAGTTAACGGCATGCGAAGAGTTCATGACGTGCACATCGGCGAGCTGCATACGCTGGCGACGCAACAGCTGACTCGTCAGTCACCGAAAAGCGTGGTGAAAAACGCGGATCATGTGAACGAAGATGTCTTGTACTCAACCGTGGCGGACCGGCTCGCGAAGTCGGAGGACTCGGATGATAACGAGTACGCATCTTCTGAAGAGTTATCTGCTGATGATTCAGAAGACGACTCTTCACATGACTCCGAAACGTCCGCCTTGTGGTTCGGGGAGGATGACGAACATGTTTCAAGTACTCCAAAATCAAATCAAAAGACTTTCGTCCCGTCTCTCTGCGCGTTGTCCCAAGCCTCCCTTGCGCAACAACAGTGCGACACGCGGAGTGTTTTCGAGTTACTGGACTTTGCCAATAGTGTCGGCGCCGTCGCGCTGGCAAAATTCTGCGTTACATTCGCGAGCGAAAACATGGACGCTATTTTTTCTGAACGAGGCGCGTCTGTTTTTGAGAATACATCGGACGAAGCGCTCGTGGATCTGGAAGAGTACTTTTTGGAATATGTCAGTGACGCTTCATCGTACGATGCGGGACGTGCTTTTCAAGCCTTTGCGGCTCGGACGGGAGCGCGAAAGACTGCTGAGTTACCAGGTGATACAAACGAGAACGATTCCAGCGCGGAAGACGAACACTCCTGTTCGTCGTCGGAAGAGGTTTGGCGCGACGTCCGGCGGTTCGGGAGGGGGAACGAGACCAGGACGTATAATGACACTGGGTCTGAACCATCACCGGACCCGTCCGAATCAATCGATTTAAATGCCTTGAGACAACCCGAAGTGGAAGTGTCTCGCTCACCCCTCCAATCCAACGCACCAACCGGACCGAGCTGGCTTGAACAACGAGTAACCGGCGTGCTTCGCCCGTCCCCCGTATCTGCTAACACTAAAACCAAAATGCCGTTGTCACAGCGGTCGCGACACAACGCAGCGGAAGCCGCGGCATCCCGAATCGCACGAGGCGGTCTATCGCTGTTCCTATCAGGGGCGCTCGAAAATGCGGCCGCGCGAGAGGGGGGGGACGCGGCAGTCGCCGAAGCTGCTGCTGAGAAAGAAAAAGAGCGCAACGCGCCGGGCAAGACGTGGGACGTGTGTCCCTCGGGGTCGCAATCAATCGCTCAATCCGGATCGGCACCGTCAGGGTCCACCCCGTCCCTTTCGCTTCGCGAGATTGCGGGGCAGCAGGCCCATGAGTCCGCTGCGGCTGTGGCGCGCGCGCGGGGGTACTCCGCCACGGCGGCGAGGGACATCATGGCTACGAGAAATCAGTCACAGAAGGACACCATCGTTACCTACTCGCCTACGTTTTCGCCTCGTCGCGAGATTCCGACGGCGCAAGCGGGCGGCGCCGTCGCCGTTTCCTTGACGCATCTGGCGCGTCGCAATCGAGGCGCGTACGGAGGCAGGGGCGAGGCAAGGCTCAACGGGTTTGACACACAACCTGCGGCATGGGCTGTCAACGCGTTGAATGGAAGCCGTTGAGGCTCATCTGTTCCATCCTCTGCACCATTGCTAGGTCCTTCTCTTTCCGAGATTCTTCGCGAGGAGGAAGAAAAAGCGGCGGCGCTTTCAAAAAACGCTCCCGCGGGCAGTTTCGGCAGTTACGGGTCGTCACTGACTCGTGGGAGTGGCGCAACCGGGTGGTTCATCAACGATCAACAAAGCCCTTCAGGGAACAACGGGTTGATGGATATCGTGCGGGGCGAGGAGCTCCAGAGGGAAACCGAAGAGCTCATAAAAGAAGAACTCGAAAAACAAAAATCGTCTGAGAAGAAGGGGCGACCGAGACGCGACGACAAACGCGGTGCTCGCGATTCGCGCGCCAAGGAGAAACAAGCGAAACCGAATGAATCGACTGGCACGACGGGTACACCGGCTTCCCAGAAGAAGAAAAAAAACGCGAAAGGCGATACGATACCAAAAAGCGAAAGTCCTAAAGTCGATTCTCCGGATCAGAAACCTTTGCCTGCAAAGTCTCGAGGAAAATCGAAACCGAAAGTGGGTGAGAAGAATCCGTTGAAAAAAACCTCGGGGGATGCCATAAAGCAACCCTCCACAAAAAAAAACGTTCCAAAGCCGAAAGGAACGAAACCAGACCGCCGAAGTGGAAACGGAGTCCAAGCGAGCGCCAAGAAAAAGGACGATACGAGTACGAGTACACCATCAAAAGGCGATGCACCAGAGAAGAAATAGAAATATTTTTTCAAATAAATGGAACACATAATATTCAAAACACATGCAGACATACCCAACCTCCCCTTACATCTGCTCCATGTCCTCCGCTGCCTGTTCATCCTTCGCGTCCGCTTCGGCTTCCCTGGCGGCGGCCAATGCGTTTTTCATTGCCTGTTTCTTCCGCTCCTCAACCTCCACCGTGCGCTCCGCCAACGTCAGCTCCGCAATCGCCACGTCCGCGGCGTCAGCCTCTGCCCGCGCTTTCTGCTGCGCCGCCTTGTACTCCTCGGCTCTGGTTTTCGCCACGTCCTCAGCATTTTGAGCCAATTCCAAAGCCTTGTCCGCCTTGTCCTTCATCTCGGCTTTCAAGACGGAGGCGTTGAAGTACGCGCCGACGCTCGTCGCCGTTAAATCAGCTGCCGCAGTTTTTGCCTTCGCCGCACGGTCGCTCTGGTCAATCATTCTGGCCTCGTCTTCCGTGGACGCGGCGCTTAATTCCACGGTCCTGCCCTGTTCTATGATCAGCGTTTCAGTGGCGGTCTTTTCCACGAGCTTGGCGCTTTCAAGAGCGGCCAAAGCGTCGGCGGCGACGCGCTTGTCCTTGCCCGCCGCGATTTCAGATGCTTTGGCGGCGCTGCTCGCATCCGCCACAGCCTTGGCCCGCGCAATCGCCTGCTCCGGCTTCTCCTCGCCAACCTCCTTCGCGGTCTGCGCGTTTTCGTTCGCCTTGGCGGCGGCGATGTGTTTCTGGTCCGCGGCTTGCTTTGACGCCTCGGCGGTTTTCGAAGCCGCTTTGTACGTCGCGTCGGCTTTTTGAGTCGCCGCGGTGGCATCCGATTTGGATTTGGTCAACACCACCAACGCATCCGTGCTCGCTTGGTACTCCTCACGGGCCGCGGTGTACGTCGCAGTCAACGCAGTGAGCGCAGCATCCTCCGCCAGCGCGTCATCCTCAGTGGACTGCGTCCCAACCGTCGCCGCGTCCGCTGCGTCGCGATCCTCGACCGAGGCAAATTCGTACGATCGCGTGGCTTGCGCCGCGAGCCGGTCGAGTTTCTCAGCCTCAGCCTGCGCGGCAGCGTACACGGAATCAGCGGTCTCAGCCGTTGTCTTGGCGTTCATCGCGGTTTGCTTCGCTAACGCAGCGTCAGCCGCTGCGTTCCTGCGGACCGCCTCCGCGTTGTCATACGCGCCCTCCGAGCCCTCCGGGCCTTGCCCGAGAGTCGCCAAAGACATCGACCCGACGCTGCCGGACGCGACGACCGCGACCAAACCAAGCGCGCCGAGCGCGACGCCCGCGACCGTGCGCATCGCGGAGAAGCGAGCGCGGTGCTCATCTGTGTAAAAAGTAAGAGAAGGGGGGAGGGGGGTTAGGAAATGGGTTGCGTGGGAGATGGGGCAACCACCCGAAGTCGATCGCTAGCCCCTACGAGCTAATGGGGGCGGAAATAAAACACCCGGCCGAGGCGCGGACAGTCTATGGCACAAACACGCACCTTCTTGCAGAAGCGGGGTGTGCTCCGTGCGTGACGACACCATGCTACAAAAACGACGGTGCGGTGCAGTGCGCGCGTTTGAGTGAGTGGTGCGGGGCGGAAGGGCGTGACAAGCGATCCCCCAATGAGAAAGGGTGGTTACCATTTTTTGGGAAGTCAAGGAACCGCGATTAACCCATCAAAATGCCCCGTATTAGTCGATTTTTGGCCATTTTTGGCTCGATTAACCCATCATTGACTAGTGAAACGCACCGCTCATTAACCGATACCAGAACGCATGCACTTTCGGGAAGTTTTTATAAGCCGAATCCCATCCAGTTGGAGGCCAGCTCAGGTTATCCAATCAGACTCGGCTGGGCACCTCTCTGTTGTACCCCCGAGGACGCGAGCGTGGCTAGTTTCGCGTGCGTGGCGTGTGGTGAGGGTACGTCTCGTTGACGACTCCTGCAAGTGTTTGGCGCGATGAGCGATGCCCCGCCCGGCACCGCCCCCGGTGCCCCCCCCGAGGCCTCGAAGGGGCTTACAATGGCGCTCGCCAGTCTTCGGCACACGTTCACGGTGTGTGACCCGACGCTTCCTGACTGCCCCATCGTGTACGCGAGTGACGGGTTCCTGAAGATGACGGGCTACGACGCCAACGAAGTGTTGAACAAGAACTGCCGGTTCCTACAAGGCGAAGAAACGAATTTCAACGACGTCAAGGCTATATCGAACGCGGTGAAGGCGGGCGAGAGGATCACAGTTCGGTTGTTGAACTACAGGAAGGACGGAACAAAATTTTGGAATTTACTCACGGTAGCGCCGGTGATGATGGCGGACGGTACGGTGGCGAAATTCATCGGCGTGCAGGTGGACGTTACGACACGCACGGAGGGGGGGGCGTATCACGGAGGGAACGATTCGGGTGACTGGGGTGTTGACGGCGCAATCGGTAGCACAAGTCAGTCAACCACGGAAACGGCGACTGACAAGAAAGGCTTACCCTTGTTAGTCAAGTACGACGCGCGGTTGAAAGACTCTAACCTCACGAAGGTGGATGACGTGGAAGCCGCGGTGACTGAGTTTGAGCGGAGCACGATTACAGGGGGTGCATCATCCCAATCAGTAACTAGCCATGATGACATGCACCACACGCGATTCGCCCGAGGCGGGCTTGACATGGCGACGACGCTGGAGCGCATCCAGCAATCGTTTGTCATCGCAGACCCGAGTTTGCCGGACTGCCCCATCGTGTTCGCCAGCGACGGGTTCTTGGATTTCACAGGGTACACGCGTGAGGAGATTCTTGGGAGGAATTGTCGATTTCTGCAAGGGGAACGGACGGATAAACGAGCGGTGCGTGAAATTCGAAAAGCGGTGGACGAGGGACGCGAGTGCACCGTCCGCCTCCTGAACTACACCAAGCAAGGCAAGCCGTTCTGGAACATGTTCACGCTGGCACCTGTCCGGGACGAAACCGGTAAAATCCGGTTCTTCGCCGGGATCCAGGTTGACGTCACGGTGTACAAGAAAGGTGACCGAGTGAAGGGTGACTCAAGAGCCAGTACTCAGTCCGTGGATTCCGAAAACAACTTCAACAGCGACGTCGACCCCGACCGGCCGGAAACTTCCTTCGATGACTCCATGAAGCAGTACAGTAAGAAAACTGCGGCGCAGGTGACCGCCTCCGTCGCGGACCTCGCGGACGACGAGCTGCCGTGGAAAACCATGGTTGGCCACGTCGCGAAGCCCAAGCCGCACCAAGCCAGTGACCTGAACTGGGCGGCGCTGCGACGCGTCGTGGAGAAACACAAAGCAAACGGCAAGCCGGAACGCCTAACCCCGGATGACTTCACGCCGGTCAAGAGGCTGGGGCACGGGGACGTGGGGAGCGTGCACCTTGTGGCGCTGCGAGGCGACGACGCAGGGGTAAGGACGAGTCGAGGTACCAAAACTTCTACTGCTCCCAACAACTCGCCGTTGTTCGCGATGAAGGTGTTGGTGAAGCAAGAGATGCGCGACCGGAACAAGCTACACCGGGTGAAGACGGAAGGGACGATTTTAGAGTCTATCGACCACCCTTTCTGTGCCACTTTGTACAGCACGTTCCAGACGGAAACCCACCTGTACTTCGTGATGCAGTTCTGCGAGGGCGGCGAGCTGTACGAAACTTTGCAAAACGCTCCCGGTAAACGGTTCAGCGAAAAGGTTGGCAAGTTTTACGCCGCTGAAGTTTTAGTAGCGCTGCAGTACCTGCACTTGATGGGGTTCATTTACCGAGATCTGAAGCCGGAAAACGTGCTGTTACGGAAGGACGGCCATGTCGTCGTGACTGACTTTGACCTTTCGTACTGCGCGAGCTCGAGGGCGCACGTCGTAATGCTGGACGGCAACGGGCGCGAAGGGCGGAGTAGCCGGGGACGGAAAGCGAGCGATACGGATACGAGTGTTGACCCTGGAACTATCGATTCAAACGGAGAGACTTCCACTTTTGATACCAAAAACTCCGGGTTCAATGGCGGCCGCGTGTCTTCCGACAACCTCACCTCCCCCTCCACCGGGTGCGACATTACGAAAACCAACTGCGCGTCGCCGAGTGGCGGGGGGTCGTTGTTTTGGGGGGGCATGCTGATTCCGCAGCAGTACCCGCGCATAGTGGCTGAACCCTTTGCGTTTACGAACTCGTTCGTGGGCACGGAGGAGTACCTCGCTCCCGAGGTCTTAAATTCAACAGGGCACACCAGCTCCATCGACTGGTGGGAGTTTGGCATTTTCATCCACGAGATGGTGTTTGGTGTGACGCCGTTCCGGGCATCGCGCAGAGAACAGACGTTTCACAACATCATCAATCAACCTTTGGAGTTTCCGAGTTCGCCGGTGACGAGTAGTGAGTTGAAGGATCTGTTGAGAAAGCTGTTGCAACGAGACCCTAGCCAACGACTAGGTACTCGCGGGGGCGCTGAAGAAGTTAAAGGCCACGCGTTTTTCAAAACCATCGACTGGGCGCTACTAAGGTGGGAGGAAGCGCCGCTCGCGAAAAATATCGGCGACCGGCTCGGGACTTCCGGATCGAACAACGGATCTACTAGCGGATCGCCAGGTAAGGGTACCCAGTCTTCTAAAAACGACGACGACTCCGAGATGTTCACCATGGACGAAGAGGAAGGGTTAGGGAGGTGAACGGGGTGTGGGTGAGAGGGTTTGGGAAAATAGTACCCTTCATACCTTCCACGAATAGAGACATGAATCATGAACACTTGAGAAATTTCTTAGAATGCCAAAAATACCTTACCCAAACGTCTCCCCCTCCTCGTCGTCGTCCCCCCTCAGTGCTTTGACCAACTTGTGTTCCTTCAACTCGGGATTAATCTGTACGATCTGATTGATCAACACCCTGCACCCGTCTAAATCTTGTCTGTGTTCCAACTTCAACGTCGCCCAGTTGAACATGGCGTCGACGCATTTGTCGTCGACGGAGACGCATTTCAAGTAATAAGCTTCGGCTTCGTCGATTTTTCCGATTTGTTGGAGGACAAGCGCCAGATTATTCATAGCATCTACATGATTTCCGTCTAATCCGGTTGCTTTTCGGTACTGTTCCTCTGCTTCGTCAAGCTTCCCCAGGGTCTGGTAGAAGTTGCCTAAACGGAATACCGCGTTCGCATCTGCCGGATTGTCCTTTACTTGTTTGAGAAAAAAGTTTCGCGACTCCGCAATGAGCTCATCGAACGCCCACTCCACTTTCTCGACTTTCTTGGCCTTCTCATCAGGGTCCTCCAACTCACCCGCGGCTTCCAGCGCCATCCTGTACGCACTCTTCAAGCCCTCGAAGGACGTTCCTCGTGACACTCGGAGGATGTTCTCGGGCGTATCAGCACCAGGCGCGTTCGGGGTGAGCTGCGATTTCGTCTGCCCGGAGTTTAGCGTGTCGGCGGGTTGTTCCTGCGCCATGGCCACGACCTGGCGTCGGCGTGAGACTGTTCGCCCATACGTGCCGCAGCGCGAGGAAGGGTTGAACCGGCTTTTCGACATGACCACCGGTGCCGCGGCGCGAACCAGAGACATCGCGAACGTGGACATGCGCCCGTGCGTGCGGCGAGGAGTGTCCGCGTTATCCGAAACATTGTGCAAAAAGCCACGACAATTATTTTCAACTGCCGACTCAGCACAACGCGCCGCACCCTGGGCGATGCCCATCAGCGGTGCGTGGTGACATGTCGAATGGCGATGCGTACGAGGCGGTTCCTGGCGTTCCCATCGACTCGCACTTCAACAGACAGACGTCCGCTGATCTCAAGCGGTTCAGAGATTATAGAGCTTTCGCTGATGTGATGAGGGACGGGGGACGGGGGACGTGGGACGGGGAGACGTGCGACGGGGCGGCGATGTGCGGGCATCTCGAGGTACTGAAGTGCGCGCGCGCGAATGGCTGCACGTGGAATGCGTTGACGTGCGTGCGGGCGGCGGGGGCCGGACACCTCGACGTGCTGCAGTGGTTGCTTGCGAACGGCTGCCCGTGGGACGGGAAGACGTGCGAGCGCGGCGCATGGCGGGCAGCTCGAGTTGCAGCAGTGGGCTCGCGCGAACGGATGCCCGTGGGACGGGAAGACGTGTGCGCACGCGGCGAAGGGCGGGCAAATCGAGGTGTTGAAGTGATTGCGTTTGAACGGCTGCCCGTGGGACGAGCAAACGAGTTGGTATGCGGTGCAAGGTAAGCACCGCGAGATGTTTATTTGGCTGCGCGAGAACAGATGCCCGCTTCCCCAGCAGATGTCGAACCGCCCGGAAACGATGCCATACAAACTGGAAGAGGTCGTGTGGCGTAGGATGGACCTCACGGAACGGGAAGCGGAGACGTGGAGTCAAATACCGTCTGTCACCATCACTGACGAGCAAGCGTCGTTGCTCGCGGCGACGGACGAACAATGGAAAACCATGACTGATGAGAGTCTCTTGGCCGCCGCCGCAACGTTGGAAAGCGTCTTCGAGGCGTTGAGCCGCCGCGTAAGGCTCACATTCAGAGCAAGAGTGGCGAATCCAGAAGAGCTAACAGGAATCCTGATGTCAAAACGTTATGCCTCGGTACGCGCGGAGGTTAGCCGATTACAAAACGCGATGCGTTCCTTGGAAGCGATCGTCCAAGTAAAGCAAGCCGCATCGCGGGCTGCGGAAAGACGTTGGGAACGCAGCTCGTACCAACTACGCACAGCTTTAGATATTATGGGCAGTGACGTAGATCGCCTAAATACAAGTGAAACAGTCATGGTGAACTACGTCTGACGAGTAACAGAGAGATGAGTGTCTTTTTATCACAACGAGAGCTAGGTTGTTTGCCACCTCTACCTACGTCGCTAGTCCAGGTCCTGGAAATCCCCACCGTCTGTGTCATCGCTGGTGTTCCGCGTTTCTTCTGCATTCGGGTCAGCCCCCCCCGCGGTCTCTCCCCCTCCCTTCTTCGCCTTTTTGTTTGCCTTGGCGCGTTCCTTTTTCTTCAATCGTTTGTTTCGCTTCTTGTCATCCCCCTCCGCCTGCTTCTGTTCGAACTCCGCCCGTCGTTGCTCGAACCCCTCCCGCGCCTTGGCCTCCGCGTCCTCCTTGTCCATCGCCTCCAAACGCATCTGCTCACGTCGCCTGCTTGCGCGGTACGTGTGGAACTCCCCTGACCCCGCCCCTGCGGTGCTGCCGCTGGTGTTCTCCGCGCGAAGAGGAACGGTTTCCGTGATGTACGCGAGTTTCGCCTCGAGGTCCGCAACAGGGTCCCCGGTGTTCCCCGTGCCAGTGCCAGGCGCGCGGTACACTTGGACCTGCGATGAAGTCGCGGCGTCGTACGAAACGATCTTCGCAACGTTCGCGTTCCCCACGGGCTCGGGGCGGCGGGAAGACATCGTGGGGGGCGGGAGGCAATGATGGAATGAGAGAATGTTGGAGGAAACGTTTTCACTGTGAAAATTCTCAAATCGAAAATGACAATGAGCAATGAGCGTGAAAGAACTACATGACTTCTTTTTATGCATATATACCACTCTAAATAAACCTACGCAGCACTGGGGGCACTCCCTCGTCCCTCATCATCGTTACTTTTATCCTTCTTATCCCCTGTGAGCTTTTTAAAAGTGTCCCCCGCGGCTTCAGCGATTTTTTTGTCGAACGCGGCTTTACTTTTGTCCCCTTTATCGATGAATATTTGTAACATGTCGCCCGGGTTTTGCTTCAGGAGTTGCGCGAAAAAACACAGGAAAATTGGTACGTCTGACCCAGTGGCGAGTGACACGCCGAACGCGACGACTCCGAGGACCTGCCACGTTCGTTTCAGTCGTTGTTCGGCCGCTTCCTCTTCCGAGGTGGGCGGTTTTATATTTTCGGTACTTTTTACAGTTGACCCGTCGACGTCGTCGCCGGCCCACGCCCCGTCGCCTTTGAACGCCTTTTTGATCGCGGCTGGTAATAGACTCGCGGGCGCTAGGTAAAACGCGAACGTCACTGCGAATGCGATCGGGGAGAGGAGTAGCGCGACCGCACCGCCGGCTCGTGCAGACCCCAAAGCCTGGGTTAACGACGCGCTGGCTGAGAACAAAACGGCGCCGAGCGCGACCACGCCACCAACGACCGCTAACACGCGTCTAAGAAATTTCAGCACCCCGAACCTCTCTCCTACGAACCTTAAGGCCATCACCACAGGTGCTAGCAGTAACCACCAGCTCGCGCCGTCCCCACCCACCGCCCCGGCGGGGCACAGCAAAGCGTACCCTAAATGTAAGTCCAACCATGCGATTCGGTTCTCGCGGTAAAAAGAAAAGGGTTTTTTCAAGTGGAGGGACTTCTTCGACTCCGATTTGATCGCGCGTTCCGTTCCAGGCCACGCCGATTTCAGCTGTTCTTTCGTGCTCTCTTCTGTCTTTGTATCATAATCGGCTTGTAACTCAAGGTAAGCTTGGTACACCTTCAACGCGTTGGCTTCGTGCCTCCACTTTCGAAACAAAAATTGACTCGCTAAAATAGGAAGGAACACGAAAAGCGTCCATTGAAGCGCGACAACGGGCGCCCCAGTGGATTCCCGCAAAACCGCGCCAGTATAGTACACCAAAGTGCCTGTAACGAGGTTCAACCTGCCGAAAAACGTAGGAATTGCATCCAAAACCCGGGGGTACATCCAGTCGGGCATCGGAGCAATCGTGTCGTGCACGTCGTCGTCGCAGTACAAGGCCGAGGAGTCAATAGGAGGACTACCAGTGGTAGAAGTGGCATTACTACCACTGCTAGTAATGACGTCATCGCCTTCATCTTGACTCACTTTCTCAACAATACTGATGGTTCTTCCCACGAACTCGCTTTCCACTCGTCGCGACGCCGAGGCCATGACCTCGTCAATTTTGTGCTGCTTGTCTCGCCGTTGGAGTTTGTCCGCGGGGAGAATGCGCCGAGGAGGTTGTTGAGGAGTTGATGAGCTTGATTCCACTGAAGTCGCTTGTTTCGGTACTATGCTCGACTCCGGGGCATCGGCCACATCCATATGGGTTATAGACGTATCCATCTCATCAATCGAGTCATCCACGGAGCCCCACAGCGCGGGCATTTCCCGTGAGGCTTGTTTCTTCTGCACCGCATCGGCGCGCGCCAAGGCGTCTTCAGCCGCTTTCGCCGCCCTCTCAGCTGTTTCAATCCTTGCGTTGACCAACCGTTCTGCAGCAGCAGCGGACTCCCTAGCAGCCACCCGCGCCTGGTGCTCCGCTTCATACCGCTCGTTTTTAGCGCGCTTTTCGCGGGTAATACAATCCGGGTCTTCCGGACGGTCGGGACCTTCTTCGCCTAACTTACTCTTCTCACTCGCGTTTGCTTCCATCTCGTACGCGCACGCCTCTGAGTTGGCTTCTTCAAGTGCGATTTCGTGTGTTTTCCGCGCGAACTTCGCTGCTTCATCCGCGGCGGTTCTTGCGCGGTATGCAATCTCTGCTGCGCGTTGAGCTGCGTTCCGGGTGGACTCCGCCTCGGCGGTGCGCGCATCCAGTAACAACTTATTCGCAGTCAAAAAGATGTTGTGCTCCTTCTCCGCAACCTCGGCGGCCATGTCCGCGGCGCGCGCCGCCGCTCGCGCGTTTTCGAGGTCGATTTCGATCTGCGTGCGCTTGGTGTCTCGTGAAGCGGAACTCCCGGTTCTGTCGTCCACATCACGCGCGGTGTCGTCCTCGCTCAACACGTGAGATCGTGCTTGCCGCGAACCGTCGGAAATTGTGCGGCGGAAGTTTAGGGGCGTGGGGTTCGCAGGGGGAGCGAAACGGCCGGTGGAGGCGGACCCGCTGAAGCGTAACCGCGCACACGTCAGCGGGACGCGCGCGGGGGCACCTGCGGGCGCGAACGCGGACGCCATGGCGGGGCGTGTGCGCAACGCACTGCGCGAGAAATAGATGTCAGGTCAAAATATCCAAAAAAAGTCGAGCGAATTAACTCGTCATTTTAGAGACCGAGACCGTGGAGATCTTCATTCTCGGCGCTCGAGACTCGAGCACTCGTGAAGGGCACGAGTTCGCCAGTGTAAACGGGCACCGACGGTCCGTGACCGGCGGGCTCGATATACTGGCCAAGGCAGGTTGTTTACGAGCTGGTAGGGTAGTGGTACCCGACGTGTGCGTATAGGGTATATAAGCCACCACTAGTAGGCACACACGTCTGGTCCAAGAGAGAGGGCACCCAAACGGCTGAAAATGGTGTACTTTTCGTCTCAGATTCAATCGAAAGGGGTACCCACGCACACGCGTTGGAATACTTCCCAATTCAAACCAAACGAGCCGTTCAGCGGCATACCCCTACTAGCAGTGGCGTACGCCGACGGCTCCGTCGGGGTGTACACGGGTACGTGCAGAGACTGGGAGCGTGTCCATCTTCATCTGAAACTTTTTCCTCACACGTTTTGTTGACTTTCTTTCACTTTTCTCATTCATTCAATACAGAGGACGGCGAGCCTTTAGACAGCAAGCGCACGGTCAGCGTCCCCGGTGACCGCGGCAGTAACACGCACGTTTCCGGTATCAAGTGGCACCCACAAAAATCAGTCCTAGCCGTGAGTTACAGCGACGGGTGTTTGAAGTTGTGGAGCCCGAAAAGTATTCGATGCGCGGAAAACGCCATGACGCACGCGGGGCGGACTATTTGCTCTATGGACTGGTCAACTGACGGTCTAATGTTGTGCACGGGTGATGCCACTGGAACGGCCGCTATGTGGACTATCGATACCAAAAACAGGCCTACTTTAGTCACAGAAGTGCCTGTGTTGTCTTTTCTGGAGGGTAAAAAGGATGTGAAAGTTGCGAACGTTTTGCCGACGCCTTTTTCTTTTTTGAAACCAAACGATCGAGGGAAGGTTACTAGTTTTTTGGTGCTCTACCAGCACGAAGGTGGTTCTGTTATGCGCTGCATTGGTGTCGATACCGATCAACACGGTAAAGCTACCAGTAAATCCGCCGTGTTGTTCGAAACGGACTCGGATGTCGTGAGTACGCTCGTCAAGGAAGACGGTGAAACGAATGCGGATGATGACAAAAGTAAAACGAGCGTCGTGACGGTGGCGGTCGACGGGTCGTTAACGAAGCGATCGCCCAAGGACGGGAGCGCAATCGACTTCGACGCAAATACTCGAAAAACGAATTCTTCTACACAATGGCAAGAGGTCTTACACTTTAAATTACCAGTCGAGGGTAGTTACTCGGGGGAAAACGTGGTTTGGGCAGAAAAAAACATTCTCGCCGTTGTGTCTGAAAATGACCCGTCGTGTTCCGTGCGTATGTTCGACTTGAACGACGGGAGCAATTACTTTTTAAGACCTTTTAGTAAATTAGAGGACGATACTGCTGATGCTACGAAAACGGGTAACCTACATCCCGGTCGTGAACGTGTGCCTTCCATGCGCTTGACGTGTGTCACGCGAGACTGGGTCACGGGGGCGTTGGCGTGCGGCTCAAAGAACGGGACAGTCACCGTGTTCAAGCCAAGTAGTGGTGAAGTTGACAAGAAAACAAAAAGTACCTCGAATAACACCTCGAAGGAAAACATGAGTCCCAACGGTAGCTTCCAAAAACGCGGACGAAGGGCTGTTGTATCCCCGGTATCGCCTTCGATGAAAGAAAAGCCCGAGGGTACTGCTGAGGGTGTAAAACCGGCTGATACGAATAACCGAGACGCGTTGCTGACTGATTCCGATACCGACGACGACGAAGGTGGTATTAAAAAAAAAGACCCCGAAAGTTTTTGGCGTCTCGCCGCAACTACTGAGACGGACGTTTCCATAGCCGCGCTGCGCTTCGCCCCCGGTATGGGCTCAAGAGTCCTAGTCGCGCTCGTTGATACCGATCGAAACTCTACCTTACACGCGAAGCAGAAGATGGATCTACAGAAGATGGACATAAGTAACGAGTCATCAAAAAAAGAAAGTGACACGCGGATAAAAAACTACCAATCGACGTTACTTTTGTCGAAGGTAAAATTGGCGGATAAGATTCGCGAGCACGTTTCGTTGGCGCAGATTGCGTCCGACACGGTGTTGGTGGAAAGCACGTATGGGCAATTCGATCCCAGGGCGTTCCGGTCTAGTTTAGGGCAGATTTTAGGTGCTGACTGTACCGAACAGGCTTTGTTGATTTGGACGTCAAAACACATAGAGACGCACGTGTTTGGACAGGACGGGTACGAGAAAAGAGGACGGTTCCCGCACCACGTTTCGAGTGGAGGTGGTGTAGGAGCGATTAGTCATGATACTTCTACCTCCAAAAAATCACCCACTGGATCCCAGACCTGTGCTTTATCCGGCTCGGTGGTGTTCCGCCCTGGACGCAGCGCCGGTGTCGTAGAGGCGTGCGAGCTGAACGGCGCTACGCGAGACTCGCTATTGTACGACAAGGAGCACGGCGCTGTCACAAACCTGGACGTCAACGGAGAGTTCCTGGTGTGTTGTACGACCAGAGGTTGGGTGCACGTGTGGTGGCTCGGCGGCAGGTCGCCCACGGTGCACGGCGTGCCTGCTGGAACTCGGGTGTCTATGACTGATACGCATATAGAATCTGTTCGTGTAAACGGCGACGGGTCGAAGGTGCTGGTTTCGTTGGTAAATTCATCGGACGGTCTTTGTGGGTCCGTGTCGGTGTACGACGTGGAGTGCGACAGCTGGTCGGTTTGTGACATTTACAAACGCACCGGTCGTTTGGCGGAAAACATCGGGTGGGACTGCGGATCGAGCTCGTTGTTTGTAGTGCAAACAGGCAGGGCGGAGGGTTCTGGTGGTGATGCTGCTGTCGGCGAGGGCCAATCGAATATAATTTCGTCTCGCTTCAAAGACGACGCAAACGCGCACGGCGTCGTCGCATTTACGTGTTTCGCTGTTGCGAACGCTAACGGTAACAGTAACGGCCAAAGACAAACCACAAATATCGTGCTTCAAGAGTCGCACGTCTTGCCTGATGGTTTCGACGCCGTTTTGGGAATCACCGCTCCGCATTTATTCGTAAGCCAAAAAAACAACTTTTTCGTCGAGCGCTTTGGCGGCCAGGTGAACGGCGCGTGTTTCTCTATCCCGATGCGTGATTTCGACGGAATCGACTTGATTCAAGAATCGGAGGGCAGGAAGGAGATATTGAACTCGCTTCTGGGGTTTCACGAAGCCTTGGCGGTGACCAGTGAGGGGGTTGGGGACGGTGAAGGACCGGATACTGAAACGAAAGACGCTAACTCTTCGCTCGTGTTTCGAGCGGTGAAGAACCTATCGCACTCTGTTGCGTGGGAGTGCGCTTCTCGTATGTGCGTGCGCACGAAACGTTTGGATATCGCTGAGATGTGTTTGGCGAACATGGGGCACGTGCGGGGTGCGCGAGCAGCCAGAGACGCGTCCCGTATCAAGGAACCCGACGCAAGGGTCGCCGCCGTCGCGGTGCACCTAGGATTGGTGGAAGACGCCGAACGGTTGTATTTTAATTGCGGCAGGTTCGATCTATTAGTCGAGCTGTACAGAGCCAGTGGCCGGTGGAAGGAAGCCCTTGCCGTCGCTCAAAAACACGACCGAGTCCACCTGAAATCAACGCACTACGCGTACGGACACCACTTGGAAAGCTTGGGCGACGTAACCGGCGCGATTAAGCAGTTTGAAAAAGCGGGACGAGCGTTTGTTGAAATTCCGAGACTGTTGAGTCATATGGACGAATTTGCGTTTCTGGAGAGTTACGTTGCTGAAAGTGGTGATTTACGATTAAGGTTGTGGAGGGCTAAGTACATGGAGTCCGTCGGGGATACCGAAAAAGCGCTGGAGGAGTATTTAGCGTGTGAATCCTGGATCGACGCGACTAGGGTATACGTCTCATTCGGCGATTTGGAAAACGCCGCGAGTTGTGTTATGAATGCGGAGGAAAGGGCAAATGAGGATTCCCTTGGGAACCCTGAAGGAAAAACCCCCGGAAACCCTAACGCAAACCCTAACGGAAACCCTACCCCCCCTAGCTTTCAAGCCCTAACCCTGACTCAAACGCACGCCGCTTCCGCGTTTCACTTAGCGCGGGCGTACGAAGCGAGGGATTTAATATGCGATGCGATTTTCTGGTTCTCAAAGGCGGGTAGGTTTGGACACGCAACCAGGCTGGCGATGGCGCACAATTTAGACAGCGAGGTGTACGACTTAGCACTAAAAGCCCCGGCAACTGTATCAGTCCAAGTCGCCCGGTTCTTCCTGAAACGCGACGACCCTGAAAAAGCAGTGCACCTTTTCCACAAAGCGGGGAAAACAAAAACTGCCGCCAGCGTGTGTTTCAAACACGACCTCTTCGAGCCTTTGAGCGAAATCGTCGACGGGCTGTTACGAATTGATATTGACCGGGTTAATAGGAGTGAAGGGGACGATTTGACCGACGAAGTTGACCCTGAATCCTCCACCCCTGACTCCAAGCAACTCCTAAAAAAGTGCGCCTCCTGGTTCACGGAGAAGGGCCGGTTCGACGTCGCGGTGCTGCTTGAAGTGCGGAGCGGGAACTTCCAGCAGGCGTTGCGAGTCGCGATTGAGAACGACGTACCGATGACCGAGTCGCTTTCTGAGTCATTAACTCAGGAACTGGACAGAGAAGGCAACAACATATCTGCAATTGAGAAGAAGTCACACACGCTGGATCTCGCGAAACTCTCAAAGCGTCAAGGCCAGTACCACTTAGCCTGTAAGCTGTACGCCAAAGCCGGCGAGCGATCAAAAGCGATGCGGTGTCTGTTAAAAACTGGAGACCCCGAAAAGGTTATATTCTTCGCCAACGTGAGTCGAGACAGGGACGCTTATATCATGGCCGGTAACTTTCTGCAAACCCTTGATTTTAAGAGAAACGAAGCTAGTGATGATACTGGCGACGGTACCCATGCGGACAGTAAAAAGAGTTACGCGTCTAACGTGATAAACTTTTACACCAAGGCGAAGGCGTTTGCGCACCTCGCTGGGTTTCACGAGAGCAACGCGGAACGCGAGATTGACGAGTTTCGAGATTACGACAAGGCGCTTGTTGGGCTGAAACAGGCGCTGAACGCGCGTCAAAAGGAGAGCGCAAAGGCGGAAGACGGCGACGCGAGTGCCACCAACCGCGTACATGCTCTGGAACAGGCTATTGGACACGTGTCAAAATTCTGCGAGTTGCGAGTTTCGCTGACGAAGGATTCAAAGAAAACAACCAAAGCGATTGTTGCTTTGGCGGATGAAGTCGAACAGGCGGACAGTCAGCGGAAGAAGAGTGCCGGTTCATATTCCACCCCCGCTCCTCCCTCCGTTCGAGTGGGTGACCTGTTCGCCATGCTCGTGGAGCACGCGTATGGGGTGCAAAAAGACGCGGAGTCGGCGATTGGATATTTATTAAAAATGAACGAGCGGGGCGTGAATATTTCCCAATGCGTCGACGACGTCTTGCTGCAAGACATCGAGCGAGACGCGGGGCGACAGGTGCCGAGAGATTAATTGCCCCGTGCTCGTGCGGATGAGAGGTGCAATAGGCTAGTGTGATGAAAGCATCGATTAATATTTACCTTTCGCAACAGAGATTCGCTTTCAAATGCTCTCAAATGGTCCTGTCTTCTGACCGCCCCCACGCGTTGAGACTAAATACTCACTGCGCCCCGCCTGTAACTATATATACGCAATTAGACGTACACACGTTTACTTGCCGATGGATTGCAGCGCCTCGAGCGCGCCTTCGCCGTTCTTGGTGGCTTGCACGGCGATGCCGAGCATGCCGACCATCGCAAGGCGGCCGTGCTTAAGCTCGGCGGTCTTCAGCTTGAAGAGCGCCTCGGGGGACGTGGCGCCGCCCGCAAAGTTCAGGGGGTCGAAGTACCCGCCAGGGTAGGATCTTTTGTCCGAGTCGAGCTCCGCGGAGCGCTTGACTTCGGCGAAGCCCATGGCGAGGACTTCGATGAGCACCAAAGTCTTGAGAGGCACGTTGATGTCGAAGCCGAGGTAGGAGGGCTGCTCGTTGAGCACCTTGCCGGCGTCCGCCCAGCTGATGCCGGTGGACTGCTCGGCGAAGATCACACCAACCAGGCCGAGCATCGCCCAGCGGGAGTGCTGGAGCTCGCACTCGCGGAAGCGGACGATGTCGAACGCCTCGTTGAAGGGCTGCGATGGTAGGAGAGGAGGG
>MDSY01121733.1_pt1 | contig 40881 bp, 42 predicted proteins | sample 811131 | NCBI WGS metagenome assembly MDSY01 (sample SAMN05326643, study PRJNA326480) | marine metagenome | isolation source: seawater | place: Atlantic Ocean: South West | collected 2010
CGTCATGCTCTTATACCACAGGTAGGTCGGCGGCCCGTCTTAGAGGTGTTATTGCTTGGGTAGAGGACTTTTCTCCGGATCGAAGATGAAAAGTGACCGCCGTAAATATCGCTGGAAAGAAAAGAGATTTCGCGACCGTGAGATTAAACGTCGTCAAGGTGGAGTTTTGAAACACGATCCTTTGAAGGGTTCATCGCAAGCTAAGGGAATAGTTGTGGAAAAAGTAGGTTTCGAAGCTAAACAACCAAACTCAGGAATTCGTAAAGCTGTCAAGATATCTCTTATCAGGACTGGAAATAAACTTACAGCCTTTGCTCCTGGAGATGGTGCAATTTCATTTATTGATGAACACGATGAAGTTTTAGTAGAAGGTATCGGAGGTCCTAGAGGTCAATCCATGGGAGATCTTCCTGGTGTTCGATACAAAGTAATCAAGGTTAACGGGGTCTCTCTTGATGAGATGGTTCGTGGCCGTAAAGAGAAACCAGTTCGATGAGGTGTTTGAATGTCTGAAGAAAATCAATCTACACAAGTATCTCCTATAGCTGGTATAGGAACTATGGTTTTTGGTAAGTGGGATGCAACTGATGTTACATGTTCTGATCCGGGACTTGCTCCTTACATCAATCTGACAACAATCGGCACCCCTCATAGTGGTGGAAGACATGCAAATTCATGGTTTGGTAAATCGAAATTATCAGTTGTTGAGAGATTCATTAACAACTTAATGCGTTCAGGTCAGTTTTCCGGAAAGAAACAGCACTGTGCAAAAGCTTTCGAGAGTGCATTAGATGCAATCTCTGAGAGAAAGGATGAGAATCCTTTGCAGGTATTTATTGATGCAATAATTGAATCTGCTCCATGCGAGGAAACTACGAGAATCAAGATGGGAGCAGTAAGTGCTCCTAAAGCTGTAGATTCATCTCCTAGCAGACGCTTAGATATCGCTTTGAGAAACCTTGGAATTGGTTGTGCTTCTGCAACTGCAAAAAGTAAGAAAACTTTGACAGAAGGAATTATTTCTGAATTAACTAAAGCAGCTAGTGGAGATGTTGGCTCTTTCGCAGTCAGTAAGAGAGACGAAGTAGAGAGAATCGCATCATCTGCAAGATGATTCTAGTTTTATTCTTAGACTCCTAGTAACAACCTGTATCACGTAGTGATACAATCGGCTTTATGAACCGAAGTTGGGTCGGCGGGCTATCATAAGGTGATTGTATGGGTCGTAAAGAAGACAACATAAAGCGAGCAACTGAAGTTATGCACGTTAGAGAGAAAATAAGAAATCTTGCTATTGCAGCGCATATTGACCACGGTAAAACTACACTTTCTGATAATTTGATTGCGGGAGCAGGCATGATGTCGGAAGATTTAGCAGGTAAATCTCGTGTTTTAGATTTCGATCAGCAAGAGAGTGCTAGAGGAATTACAATTAACGCAGCAAGTGCATCAATGGTTCACGAAATCGATGGCGATGATTATCTAATTAATTTAATCGATACTCCAGGGCACGTAGATTTCGGTGGAGACGTTACTAGAGCCATGCGTGCAGTAGATGGTTGCATTATATTGGCATGTGCTGTTGAAGGAACAATGCCTCAGACAGAAACAGTCGTTAGACAAGCACTGAAAGAAAAAGTTCGCCCAGTACTTTTCATTAACAAAGTTGACCGATTAATCAATGAATTACAGATTGATGGCCCTGAGATGATGAAGAGGTTTGAGAAAATTATTACTAAAGTCAACAAATTAATTGCTACCTTCGCACCTGCTGAGTTATCTAAAGAATGGCAAGTTTCTGTACAGAAAGGAACTGTGGCATTTGGTTCAGCATATTACAACTGGGGAATGTCAATACCATATATGACTAAATCAGGTCTTAATTTCAAAGATATCTTTGAACACTGCCACAATGACGAACAAAAAGAATTGGCTAAGAAAGCACCTGTTCATCAGGTTCTATTAGATATGGCAGTAGAGCAATTACCATCTCCATTAGTTTCCCAGAAATATCGTATTCCAAATATTTGGCAGGGAGATCTTGACTCAGAAGTAGGTAAATCAATGCTTGAAACAGATCCAGATGGCCCTCTTCAATTGATGATTACAAAGATATGGATGGACCCTCATGCTGGAGAAGTTGCTGTTGGTCGTGTATATTCGGGTTCGATTAAACATGGTGAAAGTGTTTGGGCAATTGGAGCTGCGAAGGCAGAGAGAGTACAACAGGTTAGTATGATGGTTGGAGGAGATCGAATACAAGTGCCGGAAGTTTCCGCAGGAAATATTGCTGCATTGACCGGTGTCAAGAGTGCTGCAGCCGGTGTAACCATTTCTAGAGACCCAGAGGCAACTCCTTTCGAAGCAATTAGACACTATTCAGAACCTGTGGTTACTGTTGCGGTTGAGCCAAAATCAATGAAGGACTTACCTAAGTTCATCGATGCTCTTAGAGGATTGGCCAAAGCAGATGCATCATTACAAGTTACTACTAATCAAGAAACCGGAGAAGCTCTTTTAGCAGGGATGGGTGAATTACATCTTGAAATTACAATTTTCCGTATGCAAGAAGAACAAAATATCAAGGTTAAGGTTAGTGAACCTATTGTAGTATACCGTGAATCAATTGAAGGTAGTAATAGCGGAAGACCATTTGAAGGTAAATCTCCAAATAGACATAACAGATTCTACATAGAATGTGAACCATTGCCGCAAGATGTCATTAACGCACTTAGAGAAGGTCACTTTGGAGACGGCCCTGTTAGGACGAAAGATGCTAAAGATGTAGGAAATAAGTTTGCAGAGTTTGGTATGGACAAAGATTTGATGAGGAAGATTTATGCAATAAATGCAACGAATGTTTTTGTTAACGATACTAAAGGTATCCAGAACCTTCATGAAACTAGAGAATTAATGATTGAAGGCTTCAATGATGTTTGTAAGAAAGGACCAACTGCTGAAGAACCTCTTATGGGTGTTTTAGTTAGATTAGTAGATGCTAAACTTCACGAGGACGCGATCCATCGTGGTCCCGCGCAAACAATTCCTGCTGTTCGTAATGCAGTAAAGGGTGCTGTATTGAGATCTAGAGCAGTAATTTTCGAACCAATGCAAAACATTAGGATCGATGCTCCTAATGACGTGATTGGTGGAGTGACTAGAGAATTAACAACTCGCAGAGGAATAATCGAAGATATGCCTGTCGATGGTGGAACTGCTAGTGTAATTGGTAAGATGCCAGTTGCAGAATCTTTTGGTTTCTCCAATGATATTAGAGCGGCCAGTCAAGGAAGGGCTGTTTGGAATACTGAGAATGCGGGATTCGTACAGTTACCTGCTGCTTTATTCCATAAGGTTACAGGAGAAATTAGGCAACGTAAGGGTCTGAAAGAAGAGATTCCTGGTGAAGCTAATTATCAAGATTGATTAATTCTTCATCCTTTAGAAGGATTTCCTTTTTGTTAGGTCTTTTCATTATAGATAATTCCAATCAATGATGGTGCTAATATCATACTTGCAACTAGAGAAAGCCCAATCATTATCGCGCAAAATAATCCAAATGTGGAGAAGAATCCCATACTTGATTGTGTAATTACCAAGAAACCTCCGATATCAGATAGTGCGGAACCAAACAATGCTAGTCCCGAAGCACCACCGACAATTCCAATAGAAGTAATTGTATCATGTCCATTTTCTTGTTCTTCTCTGAACCTTTCTACAACATGAATCACGTAATCAATACCCACACCTAAGGACATTGCGGCGATTGCTACAGTTACCATGTTTAGTCCATAGCCAGCAACTTCGATTAATCCATATAGCCATATTATAACAATAAAAATCGGAGTTGTGGTAATCACTGCAATACCAAAGCCTGAGATCCCCCAGAAAATACTCAGTCCGAGAGTTAAACCTGCAAAAATAATACCTACTTTAGAACTTACTAAAAATGTCATTATTCCTCCGGTGAACATCATTGCAAGTATAGTCTTCACAGAGTAAATAACTTTCTTTTCTCTAATCATCCCTAGTCTTTCCGTGAGTTTATGTTCATCTCTAAAGCCCCACCAAAGAGTGAATGTGCAGAATACTAATCCTAAGAATAATGTTGACTGCATTTCATTCTGCATAGAATCAGCTGCCACAAATCTAGTCACAGGGTCTCCTGTAGGTATTGCCCACGTGACAGGATAATCATCGGAAATAAATGCGGAATTTATGTCTCCTCTCTTTACAATGTTAGTGGAAGAAAGATTCTGAAATGGCTGCATATCATCCATGAGTTGATCCAAAGCTGGCCCTATCTTTGCAAACTGTTCTGCATTTGAAAGACCAAATCTCATTGTCATGCGCGTATATTTCGGCGTCTCGCCAGATTTATCTAGCCATGGTTTTTCAAAATCAATAATTGTACTTGCTTGAATATATTCAGAAGTAATTGTTGGCGGTAAAGCAGGATAACCGCCACTAGCAGGTACCCCTCTAGTCAAAATAAAACCATATAGGAAAACTAAGCAATCTCTATCTTCTAAAACAGGTATCTTTCTTATCCCCACTCCTGGATATAATAGACTCATTGTTTCACAGTCAAGCCCTCCATCATCTTCTGTTGAATCCCATCCTGCTTCTTCAAAAGGAGTAATATTCTCGTACATCGCAGCTTGTGCAAATATCAATATTTCATCTAACGCTATTAGTTCAACTTCTCCTGAAGGGGTCCTTGAGATCTGATCCGGGTCTAATTCTCTATCGTGAGAATTCATATTTTCCCTAGTTTCAGTTATAGCTTTGATAACCTTTGGATTTGCAATATCTCCTTCAACCAATATATATCCTGGCTCTCCATCCATAAATCTTTGATTGACAAGGAAAACACCTTGAGCAAAATCTGAATCTTCATCTAAGAAATCATCAATCTGAAAATCTCCTTCAAGAGAATACATTAGAGGAGCAGCTAACAATGTTATTAGTAGAGCAATAATTGCTACAGAGGCTCCTTTATTCGCAGAAAATGAAGTTAGATTTACTAACCATTCTTTAGGAATAATATGTATTTGATCTTCATTGTCTTTTTCTAATTTACCTCTTTTATCTAGCCATAAATCGACATCTAACCTTACCAGAGGTACCCAAAGTCCAGTTAATAGAAAAGCCGAGGCAACTCCTAAACCGGCTTCAATTCCAAAAGATCTCAACGCAGCGATATTTGATGTGAGATTGGCTAGAAAAGCCACAATCGTTGTAGTTGATGTCAAAAGAATGGCCCTACCTACACGTGAAATAGACTCTTCAGCAGATTCTTTACTTGATTTCCCTTTCTTCCTTTCTTCCTTATATCGATGTAATGCATGCAGGCTATCATCTATACCCAAGGCTAAAATTAGGATTGGTAGCAAATTAGAAAACTGTGATCTAAAAATAATTTCTAAACTATATTTATTTCCAAAAATAATACTCCAACCGATTAATCCTTGCATCCATAACAAAGAAAGAACTAATCCTGTACACACAATTATAACATCTGATAATCTTCTCAAACTAAGCCATAATAATATAATAACTACAATAGCCATTAAGATAATCAAATATACACTAGAAAGAAGTTCTCTATTTACTTCAACATTTGGGCCTTCTCCCAACAGTATTGTTGCTACTAAATCATCCTGTGCTCTCAAATCTTCTTCTATGGAGAGATATAACCATTCAACTGAGCATAATGGTTGTTTATTCTCTTCTTTCTCTTTGCATTCATCTATAGTATATCTAATAGGGTTGGTAGAAAGCTCTACGCCTTCTAGTTCATATCCCCATTCATTACTTGCATTCATCCATGTAAATGTCCATCCTTCATTCTGCATTTTTTGTCTATCTAGATTTAGTATTAGCCATGCTGAAGATGCGGACCATCTTCCATAACCCCATGAATCTGCTTGTATAGTCCCATTTTCACCCAATGTCCCTCCTATTGGGCCTAATAATGAGCTATTATTATCCTCCACAAAGGCTCTATCTATGGAAAGAAATCTTAGAAATGCTCCTTTACTATTATTTGCCATTCTGTGTGCGGCTAAATCAATGTGTTCTTGAGTTATATTTTCATCATCAAATGTCAGACATTCTAGAACTCCACAATCCGACCAATTTGTAGGTGCATCTTCCATTCTGAGAGTCTCAGGATTAAATTGTGGTTTAGTTAAAAGAGATTCATCTGCCATGAATACTCTAAATTCTGTAGCTAAATCTAGTACTCCAATAATTGGCTTCCCCGATATTTCCGATGCAAATGCCAGATAGTACTCTGAAATTTCATGTTCTGATAAGAAACTAGCTTTCCGATCGATTTCTCTTAGAACTGATAAATTCAGAATTCCTCCCAATGGTTCATCTTGACCCGAATTAACTCCTGAGAATTCATCTATTTGAGAGACTTCCGAAGGCATTTCACCAAAATATTCCGAGTCTTTAACAAATAATCCGAAGCCCCAAATATTTCCAGCTCCTGAGAATTCTTCTCTCATTACTTCTGCTGCTTCTAATTCTGGGGATTCCAAATTGTATGATTCAATATCAATAGGAGTTAATGTAGCATTGAATCCGGGAATCATCAATAATGACAGTATCAGTACTGCCAGATGTACCTTCTTCCTCTTAGGAATTAGTACTGATGCAACTTTCCTGAAGTCTCTCATGGGTATATCATGACTAATCTCGTATATGATTCATTGTAATTATTCATAATCCAGATTCTTTCAATTTTTCCAACGCTTGTATCTGTTTCTTTGTTAATTTTTCAGGTTCTAATATCGATAATTCGATATCCAGAGGACCTCCATCATGTCCGTGCCCATTCAATCTTCTCCTATCTCCAATTTTACTATTTGCAGGTATATCAATTTGTATTCTTTTATTGGAGGGTGTTCTAATTTCTATTTTGCCACCAAGAATCAATGTGCTATAACTAATTGATACTTCTTGAATCAACCTTCCATTTTCCCATCTTCTACCTTCTTCTGCATCCAGTCTAATATTAATAATCAAATCTCCAGGTTCGCCATTAGGATGCTCATTACCCATTTTTTTCAATCTTAACTGCTGTCCTTGTACTGCACCTGGCGGAACTTTAACAGTAATTGTTGATTCCCTTGTTGTAATTCCCATTGCATTACATTCTATACAACTTTTTGTGGTACCAAATGTAGTTCCGTTACATTTTTTACAAATTTTAAGTCTTCTATGATTAAATTTGATTTCCTTTCCTTTTTTTGCATCATCTAGAGAAACGTCCAATGCAGATTCAATATCGCTGCCTCTTTTAATCTCATTATTTGGACTGCTAGAACTTCTTTCTCTTTGTTGATTAAAATTATTTCCTGACCTTCCTCTTCCACCAACAAACTGTGAAAATATATCGCCAATATCAACACCTCCAGAAAATCCTCCTCCGAAACCAGAGAAGGGATTCCCATTGCCGAAAATATCATTCATTCTATCTCTATTATCATACTCTTTTCTTGATTCTTTAGTTCCGATCTTATCATAAGCAGATTGTATTGACTTGAATTTTTCTTCAGCCGCTGCATCATTTGGATTTCTGTCAGGATGATACTGTCTTGCTAATTTCCTGTAAACTCTCTTTATTTCTGCATCCGTAGCATCTTTAGTAACTCCCAAGATGGTATACGGGTTATCGTCCATGATTACTACTAAAGGCTCATATATTTTCAACCCTATTGATTTATTCCTTACAATCGATGCAGTCAAGACCTATATCCTCTAGGATGGATTATGCCAGTAGGTTGGGCTTGCTTTAGGAATTATGTTGCACATGCAGAAGAAATTGGTGGCGATATTACTGATTATCCTAGATTTTTTATTATGCCAGAGTCCTCCCATGTCCTCTCAGATATTAATGGTAAAAATGTAATAAAATTGATGAATGATAATGATCACATAGATCATGAAGTGGAATTGGTAATCAGATTAGATGAAAACTTGTTCCCCGAATCCATGTGTGTTGGATGCGATACAACTAATCGTACTCATCAGGGATTAGCTAAGCAAAAAGGTTGGCCATGGACTGAAGGTAAATCATTTAGGGGTTCAGCAGTTTTAGGAACATGGAATGATTGGGATGAAAGGGTCAAAGAAATTTCCTTATTAGTCAATGATGAACTAAGACAGAATGCGAAAACTAGTCTGATGGTACATGATATTGATACCTTACTTTTCCATCTTAAAAAATGGTATGATTTATCTCCCGGAGATTACATTTGGACCGGAACACCAAAGGGAGTTGGGCCTTTGAAAATAGGTGACAGAGTCTATGCTACTATGAGAAATATTGACGGAGATATAGTTAGTGAATTAGATGCTATATGCATTAATTAATTCTTGTTAATTGCATATCAGTAAGTTGCCTTAGAACTTCCAATGCAGGAGATGGTTTGAGTCCATCAAGAATACTATGCGCTTCTGAGTGATATCTCATTGCTCTATCCATGGCATAATCAATAGATCCATTATTTCTTAATTCTTCAACTGCTTTAGCTAAGTCTTCATCAGAGCATTTTCCTTTACCATATACTTTTGAGAATGTGGGCAAATCATTCCCACTATCTAATGCATGAATCGCGATTAGTGTTTTTTTACCTTGAACTACGTCAGAGCCAGCCGGTTTACCTAGAGTCGCGGTATCTCCTGTGATATCAATCAAGTCATCCATTAACTGGAAGCATAATCCTAATTTAAGTCCCCAAACTGCCATGTTTTCTACAGTTTCTGAATCGGCACCAGCAAGCTTTGCACCTGTCTCTGCACAAGTTTCAAACATCGCACTAGTCTTACCTGCAATCATAGCAATATATTCTTCTTCACTAACATATTCTCTTTGTTCGAAGTCGAAATCTTCCTGTTGCCCTTCTGCTACTCTTCTTACCATCTCACCAATAGACTGAACTAGAAACTTAAGATTCTCAGGACTAATCTCATCAGAATCTGCTAATATCTCAAATCCAACTGCGAGCATTGCATCTCCAGCATTTATCGCAGTTGCATCATCGTATTCAACATGTACAGCATTCAACCCCCGTCTAATAGGGTCTTGATCCATGATATCGTCGTGAACAAGTGTGAAGTTGTGTATAATTTCTATACTTGAGCCTAGAGTATAATGTCCCTCATGCGCGTTTCCGGTTGCTTCTCCTACTAATCTAGGGAGAATTGCTCTGTATCTTTTTCCTCCACCTGTAAAAAGATGTGTCATAGCACCGTGCAGTCTATTTTGCCTAATCTTATCCATTGATTTCATTATTTCCTTTTCTACAACTTCTTTATGTCTACTAAGTGCCGATTTCAGCTCCTGACTATCTGATTTATTATTTATTGATAGCCTGCCACAATTAATTATATTTGACGATTTACTCTTTAGTAATGCTTCCATGTCTGGATAATCAGGCTCTATGAAATGTTTCCAGATCATTCTGAACCATGGTGCAATTATGGCATCGGCCCATTCATTTTCACCTTCTAACATGTGAATAATTTCTTGATGGTTGAGCCATTTTGTTTCCTTTATTTCATTCTCATTAATTGATAATTCGGGTGTCGCTCTGACTATTATGACATGATCTATTTCATGTTCAATCCATTCATCGTCCCATCTACAACTATACTCAAACCTACCTATGTGATTAAACTCCCAATTAGATGAGACCTCTTCAGGAATTCCTAATTCTTGGAACATCTTTCTTTTACTGGCATGAATGACTCCCTTTATTGCATCTCCATTCTCATTTTCAATATCTAAAGGGTGACTGCAACAACTATTGGCCCATATTCCTGGAAACGTAATTTTTTCTATAGCCCTCTGCTGCATCAGAAGTCTATTTTCTGAATCAAAGATTAGTACACTAAATGCCCGATGTCTGATTCCTTTACCTCTGTGGCAATCTATCTTACTTGCTGAATCAATAACTTTGTCATTTTTATCTACCACTAGGCACATTTCTTTCATCATCTCTAGTTGGGATGAATCAAGTTTACTTAGACTGCTATCTTGGGTCTCTTCTCCCATGTTTCTCACCTCTCCGAGGACGATTACATATAATAGATGAATGATTAAATTACTTTAGTACCAATAGTATTGCCAGTTTGTAGAAGTTCAAGGATTCTCTCCGGTTTTCTCCCATCAATCATCCAAACATTACTGATATTCTGAGCAATCTCACTTGCACTTTCGGCTTTCAGAAATATTCCTCCTGTGACATCTTGATTTGATTCATGCCTACCTGTAATTCCTTGTTCTCTAGACCACAGGGAGATTAGTTCTGAACCATCTTCATTAGGAGGTTTAGTCAGTAGTCCTTCAGTATCTCCTAGGAGGAAAATACAATGAGTAATGTCAGGAATTTCTTTACATATTCTTACCATTAGGTCATCACCTGATAATATTCCAAATTCTCTCTGATCATATACATCTACTACATCTCCGAAAGTAACTTGAACCATTCCTTCCTTTTCTTTATCCAATATGCTAACGTCTCCTTTGAATTCAGCCCCTAAGTCATTCGCCCACTTAGATGGTGGGTGAGAAATCCCTTCAATATTGAATTGTTTTAATTTATCTAATACATAATTATTTAATTCAATCATATCATTTCTTACATTCTTGACTGCTAACCTTTGTTGATCAATAATTTCTTTATCATATCCTTCCGATAAATTCCATTTTTTCGCTTCTAGATGGCCGAATGAACCGGCACCATGAACTATTATTACTGAATTCCCCCCCTCTATTAGTTCCGAAATAACTCTACAAACCGAATGAATTCTATCTTCCCGAACTACTTTGTATTGAGATTTATCTGTAATTAGTCCTCCACCTAATTTAATCACAATCTTATTCTTAGACACAGCCAACCCCATGTCTTCGAATAGAGTTACACATATTGCTGTATTCATTTCATTTTCTCTGCATTTCTAAACGATGGGTTCATTTCATAGAGTTTATTCGAAAGTTTGTGTCAGACCAATCCGATATTGAAAAATTCCAAAGATGGCTCCAATCACAATTAGATGATGTCAAGTCAATTGAGGATGTTGAAGAGAGAGAAAGACGCCAAATTCAATTAGAATGTGCAATACAAGAAACAATTAACTTTCGTAGTTTGATGAGTCTTGTCCAAGACATTGCCCCTCCTTTTGTTGAAAGAGACTCTCCAGTCAGGGTGGTGTCTGATGAGAAAGTTTCCAAAGAATCTTCAAGTGGTTTTTGTCCATCTTGTGAAAAGCCCATAACTTCTGACATTGATTTTTGTATAAATTGTGGAGAATTTATTTAATTATTCTTCTTCATCTACCCATCTTGCTCTTGCAACTTCATATTCAGGATTATCATTAGATATTTTAGTGATATATTTAGAATCTACAGATTCAACAAGGTAAACTGTAACTCCTGCATGCCAAATTGTTTCTCCATCTGCTTCCATTCTGGCCGTATCAATTTCTAGTAATGTAGGTAGTTTGTAATGTACCTTACCAGCTTCTGCAGCCGACCTAATACTTGATGAAAGATGAACATGTGCTCTTCCACTAGGGGTAATTCCAATTTCTAATAGATTCTCAGCTTCATCAGGATTACATGGGTAGAACAATGATGGAGGTATGTTGTCGGTAGGAAGATCTAATTCAATTTCAAGAGTATGTCCATATGTTGCCCTAATCATGTTACCTCTGACCTCATATCTTCCTTTCCCATCAGTTTCAGAAACTGCTCTAAAATGATGAGGTCTTAACCAATGGTATCTTCTCTCATTCTGTTTCTTAAATCTACTAATTATATCTTTTACATCAACCCAACCGTTGATATCCATTTCAAGGTCAAATTTCTCCGGAGCGTGTCTCAAAATCAATGCTAATCTTCTCGCTAGACTATCTCTTTCTCGTGAGCGTAGTATAAATTTCCCTTCTTCATTACATGCCGGACAAAGGTGGTCGTCGGAGTAATATCCGTGTCTACTGCATTCTCTAATCATATTATCAAACACTTCGAGTTTAATTTCTTTCAAGAACCTCACGGTGGATATAGTCTGGTCTGAACTATCAATTACTTGCCAATAATTATGTTGTATGTTGTTCTCGGAGATATATGAAGGCAGTGATTGTTGATTGGCTCAGGTCTCCCTTTCATAGAGCACACAAGGGTAAATTAGCAAATGTTCGACCCGACGAAATGGCAGGTCAAGTGATTAGAGAATTGATGAAAAGAAATAATCTATCTGGCTCAATGATTGATGATTTAATTTTAGGTTGCGCTTATCCTGAAGGAGAACAAGGTTATAATTTAGGGCGTTTATTGACATTTTTAGGTGATTTACCTAATACTGTTCCAGGAGCCACAATTAACAGACTATGCGGATCATCAATGCAGGCAATTCTTTCTGCAGCGGCACATATAGAAGTTGGTTGGGGGGATTGTATCTTAGTAGGTGGTGTTGAGTCTATGAGCCGCGTCCAAAGAAGAGGTTTCAATTGGAGTCCTTCTTCCGAATTAGAAGACAAATTTCCCGATGCTTACATCGGCATGGGTCAAACTGCTGAGAATGTTGCCAAGGCTTGGAATCAAACACGTCTGCAACATGAAGAGTTTGCTCTCTTATCTCATCAAAAAGCTGCATCTGCTCAAAGTAATGGTCTATTAGCCAATGAAATCGTAAGTATTCAAAGTGATGATGGAATAATAAGCGAGGATGGGTGCATACGTGGTAACACTAATTTGGAATCAATGGCCAAGCTTAATCCTGCATTTGGAGATGATGGATTAGTTACAGCAGCAACTTCTTCGCCACTAACTGACGGTGCTGTTTTCATGGTTGTATGTAGTGAAGATTTCGCAGAAAAAAATAATCTCAAACCTATTGCTAGAATTGTAGCAGGTGCTGTTACAGGTTGCGCTCCTGATGTTATGGGAATAGGACCCATCGAGGCAATTAAAAAAGTTCTAAAAAGGGCCAATTGGGATATAGATGATGTAGATTTATTTGAATTAAATGAGGCATTTTCTAGCCAAAGTCTAGCGGTAATTGATGATTTGCAGATTAATCCTGAGATCGTTAATTTACATGGAGGTGCACTAGCGATAGGACATCCTCTTGGCGCCTCTGGAGCCCGAATTACTGGTAAAGCCGCTAGTCTCCTTCAATCTACCAATTCTAAACGAGCTATAGCAACTATGTGCATAGGCGGTGGAATGGGAATTTCAATTGCCTTGGAAAAGATGTAAATTTTAGTTTACTAGATTAGCATTACAGTTCGGGCACTTATCATCAATTGATAGCTTACTTGGAATAACTGCAAGTAATGTCGAACAACTTGGACAGGTTGCTAATACTTCTTCTTCTGTCATTTTTTCTCTTATATCGCTAAGGTCTTCATTTAGTCTATTATACCAATTCTTGTATGTGGGGTCACGTATGGTTCTAACTCTTCTAAATGTAGTTAAAGATAATAAAATCAATAGAAAACCTTGAATTGTACTGGTTGTATCTTCTTTACTAAGTTCATTTAATCCAGATAATATGAAAATCAGTGACAACATAATCAATACAATCATTGCCATTGAATCTCCTCTTTTGTTTTTATTTTTGAAGGAAATTACTGCGAATAATGGCCATATAAGTATTAAAATTGAACAAATTGTACTGGAAAAAGTATATGTTGAGATTATTAAAAAGCACAATAATAAATCAATTATCATAAATCTGTATAGATGTTTATGTAGATTTTCCATTACTTGATTCGCCATCTTCGCACCCCCATGTCGATGTTTGTGTTGCGACGAACTCATCAATGCTCCCCCTCTGCGAGGTGTGTGACAAAGGACACAGGGGTTGAGATTCTCAGCTCAAGTTTGGAAAATAAAAGTGTCCTAATTATTGTTTCAGGTGGGATTGCTGCAGTCGAATCTGTACGTCTTTGTAGAGAATTTAGGCGTCATAGTGCCGAATTAACGATAATGATGTCAAAGGAGTCTGAAAAAATTATTTCTCCATTGGCATTATCTTGGGCTTCTGGGCAGGAAGTCATAACTGATTGGAAACCAGAAATGAAGCAGTTAGATAGTTATGACATTGTTATTGTTGCTCCAGCTACAAGAAATACTATCTCAAAACATATTCATGGAATAATGGATTCACCTATAATGATGGCACTGAGTGCAGCCAGAGGAAATAAAACTCCGATTGTTTTTGTCCCTTCAATGCACCAAGATTTGTTTGATGATCCGGTAACTACTGATTTGTTAGAAGAAATAACTCTGGAAGGAAATTATTACTTTGTAGATAGTGAGAAAGAGGGAAGAAGGAAACAACCATCACCTGCTGTGATAGTATCAAAATTATCCAATCTTGTCAATTCCTTTTTACCAAATAGAAGAAAGGTTGCAATCACTCTTGGTGCTACTAGGGCACCTATAGATTCTGTTCGTGCAATTCAAAATGCTTCATCTGGTAAAACTGGTTGGGCAATCGCAGAACATCTTTTCATGAATGGGCATGAAGTATACTGTATTGCAGGAAAAACCTCAGCACAACCAACAATTGAATTACCCAATATTATTCGTGCCGGATCTCCTGAAGAAATGCTGTCAGAATCACTTTCTTTAGCAAAATCAGAAATTAAACCAGATGTCTGGATACATTCTGCTGCTGTATTAGATTATTCTATGATTCCTGAAAAAGGTAAGAGGCCTAGTGGGCAAGATAAATGGGAAATTGAACTTCAACCTACATTGAAACATATTCCCGAGCTAACAGACTTAGTTGGAGATAGCATTAGGATAGGCTTCAAATTAGAAACCGGTGTTTCCGAAGAAGAGTTAATTGAAAAATCCCTTAATCAGATTTCAAAATATGGGGTTGATTTTGTCATTGCAAACATATTAGAGCAAATTGGAGACCAAAATTCACCAAGAGCTAGGTTAGTAAGTAATGAGGGGGATGTCAAAGTATTGCAGGATGAAATTGATATCTGTTTAGAGATTGAAAAAATCATTTCTGAATAGATTTTACATGCGGCACATTGAAGGATAATCTATTACTGGATATAATCATGACAAAGCATGGTAAGGCTAAGAGAGGGATTCCTCCAAAGTCAGATTTCAATGCTTGGTATCCTGCTATTGTCGAGATTTCGGATTTAGTCGACAAAAGGTATCCAATCAAAGGAATGGATGTATGGAAGCCTTATGGTTGGTCAACTATGAGGTTAATCGATAGTCTCACACGAGATGAAATGGAAAAATCAGGTCATCAAGAATATAACTTTCCTTTGTTAGTGCCAGAAGATCTTCTTGAGAAAGAAAATCATCTTGTTTCTAGACTCAAAGCAGCTAGGGAACAAGGAGTAGATCCATCAGAGCTTAGGATGGAGGAAGAAGATTCTGGATTTAAGAAAGAAGTCTATTGGGTTACAAAGGGTGGTGATAATGAACTTGATGTGCCAATGTTCCTTAGACCAACTTCTGAAACACCGATGTATACTATGTTTTCATTATGGGTTAGAAGCCATGCAGATTTACCATTAAAAACGTTCCAAATAGTCAATACTTTCCGTTATGAGACTAAGCAAACACGTTCATTTATTAGGGTTAGAGAAATACATTTTTTCGAGGCTCATACTGTTCATAAAGATGAAGAAGGTGCGACCAAACAAATAGAGGAAGATGCTCAAATTGTGCAAAAACTAATGAAATCTCTGTGTTTACCTGTTTTAGTCTCTAAGAGACCTGTTTGGGATACTTTCCCTGGTGCATGGTATACTACCGCAGTTGACGCAGTAATGCCAAATGGACGTACATTACAGATAGCTACTTACCACCATTACCGTGATCAGTGGGCTCAAGCCTTTGATTTGAATTATGAGGATATAAACGGTAATACTCAAAATTGTCATCAAACAACCTTTGGAATGTCAGAAAGATTGCTAGGAGCTGTAGTTGGAATGCATGGTGATGACTCAGGACTAATTTTACCTCCTTCAGTATCTCCTTACCAAGTGATTCTAATGCCAGTAGCGGCTCATATAAATGAGCAAGTATTGCCTAAAATTAAGGAGATCGCTGCCGATCTCAAATCAGCAGGATTTAGAGTTCATTTAGACGATAGAGATAAACGCCCAGGTGGCAAGCATTATGATTGGGAAATTAAAGGAGTCCCGATTAGGTTGGAATTTGGACCACGAGATCTTGCTGAAAATAAATGTGTTTTATCACTTAGAACAGGAGGCAAGGTAGAGGCTAGCTTGGATAACCTTTCAGAAACAATATCTGACAATTTGGAAATGATATCTGATCAATTATTGAAACGCTCTTCCACACATATGTCTAATTTAGTCAAGAAATTCCCAGGCTTCGAATCCACAAATGATGGTTTGAAACTGTGTTCCTCACTAGAAGATGGTATAGTCTATGAATTAGCATTTGATGGTAATGATGCCGATGCAGAACTTCTCGAAAAATCTACTGGATTAACTTTACTTGGTGATTCTATTGAACCTTATTCAGAACCAGAAAATTGTGTAATCACTGGTAAATTAACTACAAGAAAACAACACATTGCTCGAATGTATTAATTTTTCTTTTTCCTCATACCGAATAATGAGATAAATGAGAAAGTCATAATCAGCATTCCATCGAGCATATCTCCTTCTCCTGCTTGAGTCCATGATTCTAGATCTTGATAATTCATTATTTCATCCAACTTTAATTTAGGATTATCTTCACATTTTTTATCGCTTTCAATGGTGGACATTGTACTTATTTCTGAACTGCTATAATCTCCAACAGTTGTCGAAATTATTGTCATATTAGCATCATAAAGCCATGATGCCCAAGCATAAGGTTCTGTTTCAACATTGACACTTTTCAGATGAGTAAATGTGTTGCCATTTGCTTGCCAACTAACATTTCCACTATCTACAAGTTCTTGTGATCCATTTTGAGAAATATCCCAAACTATCGTGTAGCTTTCGCCAATTGTAACATTTTTAACAGTCCAAAATATTGTCAAAGTACTCCCATTGACTTGCTCAAAATTTTTGAATTCTATTTCCCCTGGTTGTTCTAAATCCTCACACAGTATAATAACTGAATCTGGAATAATTGCATCTACACCAACTAAAACATTTGAACTCACTAACAGTAAACCAATTATCCCTATTAATGTAAGAAAAAGTCTTCTCTTTGGCCTATTATCTAAATTGATAGTTTCTTCAACGTTTGAATCATTTTTTGGAGAAGGTAATATCACATCATGTGTGAATTCACTGTTTCCATTTTGAGTTACTTCTTCTTCGATTTCTTCAGGTGTACTAATTCCCATTTCGTCAAGAGCTTCTCTACCATAAATCCTTTCAGCCAGTCTGTAATATTCGTTATAAGACTCCAATTCTGATGGGTCCATCGACCCATCGAGTAATTCTCTAAGTCTTTCCCCCTCATTCATATTTGCTATTGGCAAACCGCTCCTTCATGAATGAAACCCAAGAAAGCATCTTGTTAAGGCAATTATTTACGTTTTATTACTGTGTTCGCAGCATTAATAATAGCATCAGAATTAATATTCAAATGCGACATTAACTCTTTTGTCCCCCCACTCTCGCCAAACCTATCATTCACTCCTACCATTTCTACTGGTGTGGGTTTATTTTTAGAAAGATATTCTGCAATACTGCCGCCCAAACCTCCAATTATTGAGTGATCCTCAACTGTCACAAAGCATCCACATTGTTCTGTAAGTTTGTCAATTAATTTTCCATCTAGGGGTTTTATTGTATGCATATCAACTACACAGGCATTAATTCCATCATTCTCCAACTTCTCAGCAGCTATTTTAGCTTCATTAACCATTACGCCGCAAGATATTATGGCAACATCATTTCCATCTTTGATGATATTTCCTTTGCCAATTTTTATTCCCTTTACGGTTTCTTCATCATAAATTCTTGGTACCTTATTTCTAGCAGTACGAGTGTATGACGGCTTACCATGATCTAGTAATTGTAATGTTAATTCTTCTGCAGAGAGGTCATCACATGGATGCATCACAGTCATATTTGGTATGGTTCTGTATATAGCTAAATCTTCTATTGACTGAGCACTGCTTCCATCAGTTCCTGTATGTATTCCTCCATGGCTTCCACAAATATGTACTACTAAACCTGGTCTAGCAATTCCGTTTCTTACTTGCTCAAATGCTCTCTCCGTAAAAATCGCAAATGTGCTTGCAAAAGGTATTTTTCCAGAAGAAGCCATGCCCGCGGAAACTAGCATCATATTCTGTTCCGCTATCCCCATAGAAACAGTTCTTTCAGGATATTCCGCCCTAAATAAGCAAGATTTTGTTGATTTCCCTAAATCTGCTTCTAAGACAACAACTCTTGGGTCGTTAGATAATTTTAACAATGCTGAACCATAACCATCTCTCGATGCCCCACCTGATGAAGGAGCACTCATGATAATTCCTCCAACGCTAATTTCAGCTCATCATCATTAGGTGCTTTACCATGGAATGCAGGGTTATTTTCCATAAATGATACACCTTTTCCTTTAATTGTGTGAGCGACGATTGCACACGGGAGGCTACGTTCGTTAGTTGCCTCTTCAATTGCTTCAACAATTTCGCCCATATTATGGCCATCTATCTCAATAATTTTCCAACCAAATGATTCAAATTTATTTCCAATATCTCCTATTTCCATTTGTACTTCCATGAAATCGTCATTTTGAATTCTATTTCTATCAATTATGACATTTAGGTTTCCAGCTTTATGGAAGTCTGCCGCCATTGCAGCTTCCCAAATTTGTCCTTCCTGAGTTTCACCATCACCAATCATAACCCAAATATTTCTTTCACTTCCATCCATCTTTGCTGCTATTGCACAACCCAAACCAAATGAAAGACCCATGCCTAAACTTCCCGCGGAAAAATCAACTCCATCTGTCCATTTCATGTCTACATGCCCCTGACAAATAGATCCGAGAGTTCTGAATCCATCAATATCATTTTTTGTTATTACACCCAAGTTATGAAGTATTGAGTATACTGCTGGACTTGCATGGCCCTTACTCATAATGAATCTGTCACGATCTTGCCAATCTGGATTATCTTTTTTGAATCTGAATCCTGTTCCATAAAGGCCGACAATCAAGTCTATTGCGGATAACGATCCTCCTGGATGACCTGCACCTGCTTTATGCACCATTTCAACAATATCTATACGACATTTTCTCGCCATTTCAATTAAATCTGCTTCATCAAGGTTAATATTAGCACCCCTTATGTTGACCTGTCATTGAAATTGGCTATTGATAGTTTGCAGTGCTGTAACTCCTATTGTTCAATACATTGGTTGATATTTGTTGAGTATATCGGACAGTTGTAGGAATATGATTGGGACGCCCCTTGCAGGAAATAATGACTGGAGAAAAGTCTTAGAAAATTTTTCTTTACCTTTATCTGTAAAAAATGATTCTTTGCTCGTTGAATGTTACAATATATTGGTTAAAGGAGGTAATGTTGATGTTGAATTGGGGACTAAACTATTCGAGTCTCCTAATTTATCAGGAATCTCTGCTCTTGCAGATTTAATTAAGAAATCACGCTTTGGAGATTATGTTTATTTTAACGATAATTTACATGTAAATACTACAAATATTTGTGTTTTAGCGTGTAGGTTCTGTGCTTTTCGCAAAGGTCCAAGGCATAATGATGCATATGCCCTTAGTGTTGAAGAATATTTACACCGAATAGAACCATTTAGTGAAATTATTGATGAAGTTCACTCAGTAGGTGGTTTGCACCCAGACTGGGATATCGAATATTATGAAAATTTATATCGTTCTGCAAAGAAATCTTATCCTCACATACATATCAAATCATTGACTGCTGTAGAAGTAAAACATATTGCATCCAGGAGTGGGCTTTCTGTCGAGGAAACATTGTTTAGGCTAAAATCAGCAGGATTAGATTCTCTTCCCGGTGGTGGTGCTGAAATTTTAGTTGATACTGTAAGAAATAGAATTTGTAGAGGTAAGGAATCATCTGCAGAGTATCTTACCATTCATGAGATAGCCCATAGTTTGGGTATTAAAACAAATTGTACTATGTTATTTGGAACCGTTGAGACAGTCAGGGAAAGAGCAATTCATCTTCATAAATTAAGGAGTCAACAAAATGCTAGTGGTGGTTTCCAATGTTTTGTCCCTTATCCTTTCCTTCCCGATAAAACAAGACTTCCTGAAGCACAGTTAGCCTCATTGAATGAAATAATTAGAGTAATCGCTATTTCAAGAATTATGTTAGATAATATTCCTCATATCAAAGCATATCGTATGAATATAGGAAGTAATGTTGCTTCTATTGCCATTAATTCTGGTGCTGATGATATTGATGGTACAGTCAATCATGAGGAAATAATGCATGAGGCGGGTAGTTCTGCCAGACTCGATAGTGATAGTGAAGAATTAGCTAAGATTATTGAGAATGTCAATTCTACACCTGTGAAAAGAAATACTACATATTCTAATTTTACTCGTTATAGAAGGAAACCTGATGACGATAATAGGAGACTTCCTGTAGCTCAATCTACGTCGTGATCAAATGTCTTGGGAAAATGTACTTGGCAGGGTTGCATTCGCAAATTGTGATCCAATTTTTGATGGACTTGAGGATGATTGGAAGATTCTACCGGCACCACCTTCTTGGTTGACCGGACATTTACTTAGGAGAGATTGCATCACTGCCCCAATACCTGCAGCGGATTTTGCCAAACATTCTGATGAATTACTTTTGATACCCAAACTCGGAATTGTAAGTCAGGGTGACGTCGGTTCTGTAATTCTATTTGGGACTAGGCCTATTGAGCATATGAGAGACATAGCTCTACCCTCTGATTCTTCTACTTCTAGAGCCTTATTAAAGTGGATACTGAAATCAATGAATCTTGACCCTAAGTTCAATGATAAGGGCCCCGATTTAACAGCGATGCTAGATGAATCAGATGGAGCATTATTAATCGGCGATAGAGCATTAATAGCTGCTCGGGATAATCCTGATTTAGTGAAACTTGATCTTGGTGCAGAATGGACTAGGAAGACGGGATTTCCAATGGTTTTCGGTGTTTTCGCGGCTCGAAAAGATTCTCCCATTCCAATCCTGAATAAAGCAAGTAATGATATGGTTCGTCAATATGATATTTTCTTAGATGATAATTCTTGGAGAGATCAAGTAATCAGAAGGACTTCCTTGAAGTTAGGTTTTTCTGAGAAAAGAATCTCAGAATACTTTTCTGTTGAAGTACAAAATAGACTTGACGATTTTTCTAAACAAGGTTTGGAGTTCTTTCTCGAAGAAGTTTGTAATATGGAAGGAGAAATTACTTGGCTTCCATCTCAAGAATAATTTAATTCTTTACTTGAAACATAATTAAGTAGATCAATTGCTACTTCACAGGATTCCGCGACAACAATCTCTGAGTCATCTTGAAATTTTCTAAGGGTGTCCATAGCAACCATGTCTCCGATTGCACCAAGTGCTTCTGCTGCTTCGTGTCTAACCATAACATCCTCCGATAAATCTGAGAGCCTATCTATCAAAGAAGGTACAGCATGTGGATCTTGCATTTGGCCAAGAACATAAGCAATCTCATGTTTTAATAATGCGGAATCCGATGAAAATGCAGCAGTTAATGCATCAACAGAATCATGACCTCCAATGTTTCTTAATGCGAATAAGGCCCTCATCCTTTGGAACATTTTTTCATTTTCATCACCTAATGTTTGTCTCAGAGAAGAAACATTAGAATCTTCACTAGGTGGGGCGGGATCTACTGAATCAAAAGGACTAATTTCTGGTTTTCTCCTTTCTTCCATTCATTCACCTGATCCTATAAATTTAATGTCGTCAACAATCAAGTTTTCATCAACCATTCCAATTTTCTGGCCTTCCTTGAGAAATAACCTAATTGCATCTCTACCTTCCTTGCCATAATCAATAGTTCGATTGTTTACATACATTCCTACAAACTCCTTATTAGTTTCATCATCGATTCCTCTTCCCCATTTTTTGGCAAATTCCAATGCCTCGTCAGGATTCTCCAGTGAATGAACTATGCTATTTTTTACATCTTCTGTTAATGACTCACATAGATCCATCCCTAGATCTTTTCTGACTACATTCCCTCCCAAGGGTAAAGGCAAACCTGTTTTTTCATTCCACCATATTCCTAAATCTAATACAAGTTTCACTCCTTCTGACTCCCAAGTCAGTTGCCCTTCATGTATAATCAAACCAGCATCATATTCTCCACTAGCAACTTTAGGCAGTATTTCATCAAATGGGACAACTTCGACTTTCACATCGCCCCAAGCCAATAATAGTGATAGGTAAGCACTAGTACCCAATCCTGGTATTGCTATAACCTTGGTTTTAGCTTCTTCTTCTGTCATTTCTCTTTTTGAAATAACCATTGGCCCATATCCTTCTCCCATTGAGGCTCCACAATTCATTAAATGATATTTTTCAGCAATTTCAGGAAATGAATGGATACTAACTGCCGAGATTTCATATTCACCATCCATAGCATGTTTATTCAGAGTTTCAATATCTAATAGTACATGTTCATATTCTCTCCCTTCCGTATCTATTGCACCGGTGGTCATTGCATGGAACATGAATGCATCATCTGGATCTGGTGAATGCCCTACTCGGAAGGGCTTCTCGGCTCTGTTCATGATTTGGCGGTCGAAAACTAATACAAAACTGTGTGTATGTCTGTATGGTGAATGGTAAGGCTGAATAGAGTGTTTCTTTTCGACGTTAATATGCCGGACGCTTCTAAACTATCTACAGCAACAGGACAACTAGGACCTGTATGTGCAATCACAGGTAAAGCAATGACTTTTGCAGAAGCGATAGTAATGGATGACCAATTTGTATGTTGGGAAGCATATGTTGAAGCTACAGGTGCAGATTCGGCATCTGAAGGCAAGAAAGTATCTAATCTTAATCTTGATTGATTAAACCTCAACTTAATTTGCTACCTACTTTCTAAGTAGACTATGGTAGAGGGCTGGAGTCGTTTCGCTCTACGATTTGGAGACTACTATAAATCTTTGAATCATAATGATTTATGGGTTCCTCCAAGATTGAAAAGTAGGGAATGGATGTTTATTCCTTGGGGTTCTAGACCTCCTGACAGACATAGAGGATTTTTGGATAAGAAAGGGCTATCAGATTACTTGAATCAGAAAACTCCTCATTCATGTTTTCATAGTACTGCTTATTACAGATCTCCTAATGAAAGAAAAATGATTGACAAAGATTGGCTTGGAGCAGATCTAATATTTGATTTAGATGGAGATCATTTGCCCGGTGTTTCGGATAATGATTTCCCAACTATGATATCTATGATTCAAGAACAAGCATGGACACTTTGGTCCGATTTTTTACATCCTGAATTTGGATTTGAAGAGAAATATGTTCAGACGTCTTTTTCTGGCCACAGAGGTTTCCATATTCATGTTAGAGACCCCTCATTATTGCATCTTGATTCTAATGCTAGAAGACAACTTGTCAATTATATACGTGGTGAAGGAATAAATGTCCAGACTGTTCTTTCTGGGCCGGAATCAGGATGGCAGAATAGAATAAATAATGGCATCAAATCCGTAACTCACAAATTGAAGATTATTAAAGAAAAGGGTGAAGATCATAAATCATATATTCAGGAGTTACAATCCGCTGTAGAAAATACCAATAAACTATCAACAAATTCTCCGAAAAAAATATCTAAGGCTAAAATCAATGAAATAGCGGATATGGCAGATGATGAGCGTTTAAATCGACTCTTAGCAGATAATAAATTAAGAGTCTTTGGCGAAAAAAACACTTCTTTGTTTTGGGACATGGTGAAAGGAGATAACTCGGTAGTATTGGGTTCAGCAGGAGAAACAGATGAGGCAGTAACAGTCGATGTGAAGAGAGTAATTCGGTGGATAGGCAGCCTACATGGTAAATGTGGATTGAGAGTCACAGAAATGCCATTAGAAAGATTAAATCCTTTTTCGAATAATTCTTTCAATCCATTAGAGGAATCAATAGTTTTTTCTTCTGATAAGAAATTTAATATTTTATTGAATAAAGATGATGTGACGGCTGAATTGGCTGGAATGAGGGTTGAGGGGAACTCCGGTGACAGATTTGAGGTCCCTGAATATTTAGCTACATTCTTAGTTCTGAAAGGTTGGGGTTCAATTGTCAATTAGATATAATTTGAACACTGAATCACAATATGTTGAAGAGTGATTAGGTTCGGAAGAGTACTAGTGAGTACTATGGGCGAGGACGAGAAGACTCAAGATGAACCTCAAGGGATGCCTTTGCCACCACTCCCGCCAGGCATTTCTTTACCACTCCCACCACCCCCGCCGCCACTTCCAGAAGTGGCCAATTTGGATGATGATTTGGATGATGATTTGGACATAATCGAGGAAGAACAGAACTTTTCAGAAGATACCGAAAATTCTCAAACTACTGACTTCCAGTCACATTGGGAGAAAAGGAAAGCTTCTGATCCAAACTTATCTGTAGGTAATCGCGAAAGCATGTATGGCCATATAGATAGAATTGCTACCGGAGAAGTTGGTACTCTTTTGGATAGATTCTCTAATCGTTTTGGTTCAGAATTAGATAGGGAAATAATTGTTTTACGTAAAAAACAGCAGCAAGAAATGCGTGAAATTAAACCAACTGTTGAATTAATTCAGGCACCTAGTGAAGAATATGAAGAAGAATATGATGAAGATCATGATGATACGGAAGATGAAGATTTTGTAGAGTTCTTTGCAGTGATTAATAATTTGTTAGGAGATATTATTGATGAACCTGCAATTAAGAATTTTATTGCCTCAGAATCATTTTCATTATTTGAGAAAGTCGGATCATCTCCGGAATCTGTTTCTGAAGAAGAGAAAGGCGAGTTCTTTAGAATAATTAATAAGGTTCTTGGAGATTTACCTGATGATAATAAACCTGTAGAAGCATTTATTGCTTCTTCGGATTTCTCAATATTTGAAAAGATGGGCGCATTGTACGGAGAATGAAATTATGGGACTATTAGAAAAGGCTGGAAATGCTCAGAAAGATGATGAAAAAACTGCTAAGGTAGTTAAGCCAGAAGAAGAAGTTACAAAGTTCAATGAAGCCGTTACTAAGGCTACTAAGAAAGAGGAAAAAGCTGCTAAACCGAAAAAGGCTGCTAAAGTTAAGAAAGCCAAAGCCAAGAAAGCAAAAACTCCGAGGGCTAGAAAGGAGCGTGTAATCAAGGAATTCCCCGAAGGATTCGATGAAGTTAACAAAGCACGTGCTGGATTCCGTACGATAGTCGATCTCGCTGTTAATTTCTCACTATTCTCATTCTATCTTATAACTAATGTTTTTGCAGGAGGTGCTTCTGATTTAACGTATGTATTGATAGTCAGTCTGATATTACCTATATTCAATTTGGTGTTTATGCCTTACAAAACAGGCAGGACTGTAGGGCAATGGATTACAACAACTCGATATGTAAACTCACGAGGTAAAAATCCACCATTCCTCTACCATCTCTTGAAGAGCTCACCAGTTGTTTCATATCTTTCAGGTGCAGGTGCTTTCTTAGTTTTAATTTCTGCATCTACCGAGTGGACTAGTGGGATGATAGGAGTTGTTGCTACTTTAGTTGCTATTTTCTTACTAGTGCCTGGCAATTGGTTATTCAAAAAATTCCATCACCAATCTTTTGGGATATGGGAATTCCTGTTTGGTGGTGTTTGGAACGCTAGGGCTCAGAAAGGTGAAGGCGGAACTGGAAATAAATTATTCCAGAGGCTAGAATCATTAAGCGATTATACTGAGTCTAAAGGATGGCTCGAAGATAAAGAATAATCTTATCCAAATATATTATTCAAAGTTATTGAAATCCATCCGTGTAATTCTGTAAGAATTTTCTCAACATTTGACTCTGAAGTTTTTTTCTTTTTAGTAACTCCTTGTTCAGTAAATTTCCATTCTTTATTATAATGAATCATTGTCCAATCAAAAGTTCTTAGTTTCGATATAACTTCATCTTTTGATAATCCTTTTTTCATCGCGGTTTTTTGTATGTCCGAATCTGAAATTTCTTTTGTTTGTACAAATGTTGCTAAAGCCGTTTTTGAATCTGGTTTTTCTAATAAAAACATTATTTTTTCATATTCAATTTTCGGCTCCGGAGATGTAGATACAAAATATCCATGATTTTCCACATATTCTCTATAGTTAATTCTCCAAATTGAATTACTATCTGGAAAACGTTCTGATCCTACTAGTTGTATATTCTCGCCAATAACTAATTCCCCGAGTTGATTTTTTAGTTGATTTGGCATCCATTCATGGCCTTCCCATATCCAATTTCCATCAGGGCTTATCTCGCCCTCTTCGTGAATTGCCATAATGTCTGTAGAAGGTATTGAATGAAAAACTAATGTATTTTTCTTTTCAAAATCTTTTATTAAAATGAGATAATTTAAACAAATGGTTTAGTATTAGTTCATCGGTTCATTAAACATGGAAGAAGAGGAAATGTGTTCGCATGCTAGAGCTGCTTTAGCAAAACGTAAGGCTCTCGAAGAAATAGATATCCACAGTGTAGATGCTTCTTCTGATAATGAACTCGGTCATGAGGCAATCAAGGATCATTTCGCGGATGCTTACAATAATGTAGCAGATAAGTCCTCATCTAGAGGAAACGCCAAAATCGCATCAATTTTAATGAAAAAACTCGGATACACCGATGAAGAAATGAAAATAATTGGTTCAGATGCTAATTTAATGCAGGGGACAGGAAACCCTCACATTGCTGCAAATATTCAAGAGGGTGAAATTGTAATTGATCTGGGTTCAGGTTTTGGAGTAGATGCATTTGTTGCTGCAGATAAAGTAGGCAAATCTGGAAAAATAATTGGAATTGATATTTCTCGCTCTGAGGTTGATATATCTCAAAGAAGATCTAAGGATAGGGGATTAGAAAATATTGTAACATTTAGAGAGGGTGATATTGAAGATATTCCACTTCGTGATTCTTATGCTGATTGTGTGATGTCGAATGGTGGTTTTTGTTTAGTTCCTGATAAAATTAAAGCTTTTAGTGAGATTTTTAGAGTTCTTAAACCAGGAGGTCGTATGTCTATATGTTGTACTACTAACCGTGTTGAATTACCCAAAGATATTGATTGGCCGGTATGTATGAATGTATTTATGAAATTAAATGAAATCGAACCTATGCTAAAGGAAATTGGATTTACAGATATTAATATTGATTTATCTAACTCAAGAATGGACTTATGGGATTTAGAAGCATTAGATGTTCAAGAAGAGATATCCAATCTTGATCCAAAGGAAAGAGAAAAATATACTAAAGAGGCTTATGAAAAAAGAAAAGAAGACAGCTCGGTACATTCCGGAAGTGAGAGGTTTCAACATCTTGAGGACTTTGATATGAATGAATTATGTGCTAGAGTTGTAATTACTGGTAAAAAGAATCATGAAAAAATAAAAACTAATTCTTCATTTAATCAATTAGTAAGATCAAATATGCCAAATCTCAGATATCCTATACTTGATAATAATATTGATAAAAATTATTATTCTGAAGAAGAATGGTTGAAAGTTATCACCAAATCAGAAGTAGTTTTCTTTGGTGAAAGACATAATAATTCAACAATTATAGATTCCCAAATGAGAGTTTTACTGGAAATTAGTGACTTTGCTAAATATCGTGGATTACGTGGAGATGGTTCAGGAAATGTTTCATTAGTGATGGAACAATTCATCACACCTGATCAGCAAGATGAATTAGAAAATTTTATCTCAACAGGCATTCCTTCTGAAAAAATGAAAGATATGGGAGGATTTGAATGGGAAAAATATCGTAAACTATGTGACCTCGCTTATGAACTCGGTAATGTGAAAATTTATGCTGGCTTTCCTAGTCGAACTAAAGCAGTTTCAACTGTTGTTAGAGAAGGGTATGAAAAGGGAGTTTTACAAGCAATTGAAGAAGGTTCTTTGAAAACCAGTCTAGATTATATTCTCGGTTCAGAAGAACATTACAATGTATTCGAATCCATGATATCTGGACGTGATCTTAATTCTTCAGATAATCCAACTGATGATTATCGCAGAATTTTCCCTGCACAAATTTTGAAAGACTGTGTTATTTCTAGGATTGTTTCAGATAGGATATTACTAGGAGACTCTGTAATGTGCTTAACTGGACATGGACATACAGATTTTCTCTTTGGAATTCCTGAGAGAGTTATTCAATTCCATCCTCAAAAATTTGATTTTTGTACAATTTCTTGTGCTGAGAAAGAGGAAAGTAATGTAGAGAATCTTGAAGGCCAGAGAATTGCAGATATGATTTTAGAAATAAATTAAATATTATTTTGATAAACATTACTTCAAAAGGGCTATCCTCCTTCTCTGATATTGTGACAGTCTCTGATTACTTACTTGCGCCTAGAATAGATCACAGAGGTTGGAACACTCCAAGTGAGGCATCTAGAATCCTTTTCTTATTGGTCCTAGTTTCAGCAGCAATTTGGTCCTGGCCACTTTCTAATGGAATTATTTACATGTGGGTGACCTTAGTTCTACTAATTTCAACTCCTATCTTAACATTAGGTTGGATAATCCTATCCTTCGCTAGCCAAAATAGAGAATCAAGAAAATTGACTCATTCTGTCGGAAAGAATCAGTAATAATATTTATCAGAGTGGTGTTTTAATACCTAAAGCTCGAACTACACACCATCCTTCTCTAGCTTCCCACATTGCAAATGCTCCACCTACTATACTTCCAGCCACAACTAATCCATATGTTTCTGATGAAAGAGTACCCTGAGCAATTAGTATGGCCAGTACAAAACCTGCTAATATAGCTAAAATTCCTGTTAAGAAACGTACAACTCTACCTTTCGCATCAATATTACAGGCTCTATCCATGTATTTCGATTTGGTGAACTACATATCAATGCGTGTTTTTGTTTTAACTTAAAATATCATTCTCCGTTGGAGGATTTTACATTCTAAATGGGGTGTTGTAATATATTTACACCATTTCTTTAATGATAGATTAGTAGTGGGAATGTCATGGCAGCAAGTCTTGAATCCACTTTTGTGGCAATTTTAGTTTTGCTTTCGCCATTATTCTTAGCCACTCCTCTTTCATTTGCTTGGAAGTGGTGGACTGGTATGGAGCCCGAACATGAACATTATAGAGAAAAAGTTCGAGTCGTTCTTGATTCAGGAATCCCATTAAGCAGATATCGTCCTGAATTGGATGCTGAAGCAAGAAAGGTATACCTTGATCCTGACCGTCAAGCAAGAATAGAATCTGATCTTCTTAATCCTCTTGGTGTCACACATTTTATCTTATTTCCAGCACTAATTGCTTGGCCAATATTATTCCCTTTCTCTATAATAATTGGATTATTAGCCTGGTTCCCATTAAAAATATTTGAATGGATTTTAATCGAGAAAAAAATTCTTCTTAGAATAGCAAATTTAGTTAAGAAAGTCAATCGATGGGAGATTATTGGAATACCAAGATCTGATATCGGAATTAAAACATCTGATAGAATACTCTCATCAATTCATCGTATGCCAATTACTGTCTTCTTGGGTTTATTTTCTTATCTATTAATTATGAATCTACACTGGCTCGCCGGTTTTAGTATAAAGAATACGATTCTCCTTTCTTCATTGCTATACATTATTCTAGTTTCATTTATTTCTGTAATCAGAGCTGCAACGGCAAGTGCTCTTTCCTTTGCTGATCTTCCCAAAAGAAAGATAATTCCAATGGACAGTTTAGTGGAGTCTTGGATGGCTCCTTGGGTAGGAGTTGGTTTGGTATTCTTCCTTGTAAGGCAACTAACATTTTCTTACAAGGCAATACGTCAAGACACTCTTTTTATCGATCCAATTATTTTCTCTTTATCCATCTTATTGGTTTTGTATACTGCGACAATCATTGGTTTAATGATAGAAGTGACATTTTTTAGGAATAGAGCCAATGATATCAAAACTAAGTTCCAACTTCAAGTAATAGATATCCATTCTCCAACTTTATATTTATTTACTCAACATCTAGGCGATCTTAAAATTTCTCCATTGATGTCATTAGATGAATGGGTAAAGAAGAATGAGAGCTTCGAATCAACAGATTTCGATAGAATCTAACTCTTCGTGACTTAATGATAAATCCTCTATCTTAATTTTTTCTTCCTCTAAATTATTGACTATAAAGAAACCATTTTTGCCAGTACTGGTTGTTATATTGATTTTTTTTCCATTCTCTGAGTTGTATTTTCCCGGTTGAATATTTTTATCTGAGTTAAATTTCTTAATCTTTCTTTTTAATTTCCCTCTACTTTCTAATCTTGCATGTATTTCTTGGCCTGGATAACAACCTTTCTTTAAATCTACGAATTTATCTAATCCTAGTTCAGATGGTAGAAGATTCTGTTCATATTCTTGGAAAGATAATATTCCATTTTCAACCCTAAATCTATTCCAATTTTCTTTTGTTAATTTATTATTGGAAGAACAAATTTCTTCTATAAATCTCTCTATTTCACTTGTTCTCAATATTATATCTATCTTTGAAGTTTCTTCATATATTGTTTTTTTGAAGTATTTTTCATCATAAATAAACCATTTTTTCTCATTTAATCTAATATTCTCTTTCGGAATAACTTTTTGCAGATTTTCTTCAGAGCCTATTACTGAAATTTTGGATAAAATCATATCACCATTCATTATACGAACATCTTCATTCCAGTGTATACCTGAAACAATTAATTTTCTGGTATTCTCTGCAACTTCTGGATTCCCAAGAAGTAGGAGTTGTTCTTCAATACGTAAAATTTGTAATGAATCTGTAATTCGTCCATTTGCATTACAAATTAAAGTATCTACACTTTCTAAATTAGAAATCAATTTAATATTTGAAGTAATCAATCTGTTAATATGTTCTATAGAGTCTTTTCCTTCTGCAACTGTAAAGCTACATTCATGGATATAATAATCACATTTTCCCATATTTATCAACCAAACGATTGACCGCAACCACACTCTCTTGATGCATTAGGATTAGTGATATTGAATCCCCCTCCCATTAATGTGTCTTTGAAATCTAATTCTATGCCGTTTAGTAGAGAACTATCTCCATTATGAATAAAAACTTCAACTCCCTCGAAATTTTGTATTTGGAAATTTTGAGAATCAGGTTTTTCAATAATTTTCATATCATATAAATAACCTGAACAACCCCCCGATTGAGCACTAATAACAAGACAGTGAGTTTCTTCATCCCCCTCCATTGTTTTTTTCATTTGGTTTAATGCATTATCTGTAACAGTTATTTTCACATCCACAACTTCTGTCTGTGTAATTACAGGTAAAGAGAAGCCACCTCCGCCCAGAATGCCCATGTGCCGTTGAAAGAGCAGGGCTATATGAATAATCGTGTAGATATGCATTACAACCTATGGTAACATAAGATATGTACACATCCGCAAGCCATGGAGGGACTAACTGACGTACCTGCGAAATGGATCACTCCTGAAGGTATTAGGAAAGGTATTGATACAATCTGTGTTGAAGAAGCCCTCTCGATATCTATTTCTAATGGGAGTGATATTAATTTCTCTTTAGGTGTAACAATGAGAACTCCTGGAGATGATATTCATTTAGTAACTGGCCTTTTATTCTCAGAGGGTTTAATCAATTCATATAAACAAATTATCGATTTCGAATCAAAAAATAGTGAAATTACAGTTATTTTATCTAATTTAGATGAGAAAACAATTTCTGATTTTAACCGAAAGAACATTTCCACTGCTTCTTGTGGGATTTGTGGAAAAGAATCCATATCTAATCTTCTTCATATCCATGGTCCAGAAATATCAAAAGATTTGTTTGTCGAATCATCAATTATTAGCCAGAGTACTGAAACATTGCGCAATCAGCAGAAATTGTTTCATGATACTGGGGGCACTCACGCATGTGGATTATTTGATAAGAATGGAAATCTATTATTTATAGCCGAAGACATAGGTAGGCATAATGCAATGGACAAGTTGGTTGGAAATATATTATCCAATTCTGTTGAACTTTTCCTTGAAACTTTCATAGTTTTTTCAGGTAGACTTTCTTTTGAATTGGTTCATAAAGCTAGAAGAGCGGGAATAAGTATACTTGTCTCAATAGGCGCTCCAAGTAGTTTAGCAATTGATATCGCAGTAGAACATGGCCTCACAATTGTTGGTTTTGCTAAGAATAAGAACATGACAGTTTATACAGGTCGTGCCCGTATCGAAAATAGTTAGACATATTGAGGTGAGCAAATGGGAGACGAAATTAATCCTTTAACTCCTTTAGAATCTAAGGCTCCAAATTTGAGTAATCCAAAGAGTTCAGCCGCGGGAATTCCTGCTGTAGTTTCTACTATGAAATATGGTATCAAAAACATGGGGGTAATTAATTCGATTGGTAAATTATCCAAAGTTAATGATTTCCACGGATTTGATTGCCCGGGATGTGCATGGCCTGACCCCGATTCCCACCGTTCCTTTGCAGAATTTTGTGAAAATGGTGCTAAGGCTGTTTCCGATGAGGCCACCAAAAGAAGAGTTGATCGTGATTTTTGGTCAAAATGGTCCGTTTCTGAACTTTCCCAAAAGTCAGACTACTGGCTTAATTCTCAAGGTAGATTGACAGAGCCTATGATTCTTTATCCAGACTCAAATTATTATCAACCAATATCTTGGGAAGATGCTTTTGACATTATTGCAGATAATCTTGTTTCATTAGATAATCCTGATGAAGCAATCTTCTATACCTCTGGAAGAACTAGTAATGAAGCAGCTTTCTTGTGGCAACTCTTAGCGAGAAGATACGGTACTAATAATCTTCCAGATTGTTCCAATATGTGTCACGAATCATCAGGGGTTGCTTTAACAGAATCAATAGGAATTGGTAAGGGGACAGTGACATTAGATGATTTTAATTCTGCTGATTTAATAATAGTAGTAGGTCAAAATCCCGGTACTAATCATCCAAGAATGTTAACTGCCTTGAGAGATGCTAAGAAAAAAGGTGCATCCATAATTAGTATTAATCCACTCACTGAAACCGGTATGAAGAAATTTAAACATCCTCAGAATCCAATCGAAATGCTCGGTTTTGGCTCAACTATTGCAGATAAGCACCTAAAAGTTAACATTAATTCAGACCAAGCTCTTTTTCGTGCCTTTTCTAAATCAGTAATTGAATCAGGTGCTATCGATGAAGATTTTATTGATAATTATACTAATGGTTACGATGAATACAAGAAAATAGTGCTCGAATCTGATTTAATTAATATTTCCAAGATAACTGGAATTTCTTTAGAAGATATTGTAGAAGTTGGAGAGAAGGTTTCTCAATCTAAATCAACTATAGTTTGCTGGGCTATGGGGATAACTCAACATAAAAATTCCGTATCTACAATTCAAGAGATTGTTAATTTTCTTCTTCTTGGAGGCAACATTGGAAAAGAAGGGGCAGGAGTTTGTCCAGTTAGGGGGCATTCGAACGTTCAAGGAGATAGGACCGTTGGTATTAATCACAAACCTTCTTCTATTTTCATAGATAATCTTGAGAAATCTACTGGTATTAGGAGTCCTGAGAAACATGGATTTGATTCAGTAGAGGCTGTTAAAGCGATGGAAAATGGATCAGGAAAAGTTTTCCTAGCAATGGGTGGAAATTTCCTCTCAGCAATGTCTGATACAAATAGGACCTCATCTGCGCTCAAAAATTGTAACTTGACTGCACATGTTTCAACAAAACCCAATCGTTCTCATTTGATTACTGGAAAGATTGGACTAATTCTTCCTTGTCTCGGCCGTACTGAAGAGGATACTTCCGATGTAGTAGGTAAGCAATTTGTAACTGTAGAAAACTCAATGGGAATTGTCCATTCTTCAACAGGTACTTTCAAACCAGCTAGTAAAAGTTTAATCTCTGAGCCAGCAATTGTTTCAGGAATAGGCGGTGCTCTAGAATCAAGATTAGAACGTAGCGGAGTACCATGGAAGAATTTGTCTGAAAACTATGATTTGATAAGAGACTTAATCGAAAATACAATATCAGGATTTGAAGATTATAATATTAGAATCAAATCAGAATCAGGGTTCTATTTACCAAATCCACCTAGGGATTCACGTACTTTCAAAACTAAAAATGGATTAGCGAATTTTATTTCTCATGATATTTCTTTCGCAGAATCTTCCGATTTTATGATGATGACTATTAGGTCTCATGATCAATATAATACTACTATTTACGGTTTAGACGATAGATACAGGGGAATTAAGAATGGTCGCCGTGTAGTTCTTATGAATGAGAATGATATGTCAAATCATGGTTTGTCGAAAGACTCGTTAGTCGATCTTAGTTCCGAAATGAAATCAGGATTGATAGTTTCTCCTAAGTGGTTTGTCGTGCCTTATGATATTCCTGAAGGGAATGTTGCTACTTATTTTCCAGAATCAAATATGCTTATTCCATTAGATAGTGTTGCAGATGGAAGTAACACTCCTACTAGTAAATCGGTTCCAATTAAAATTAGTAAATCTAAATTAGGATAATTTTTTTTGTTCTTTAATCAAAAGTTTACATCTACTTATTTGCGTTTGACATAGTCTCTGATCTTCTTTCCCCAAACCTCTATTTTTTGCCTGTTCAAAGCATTTCACAGCATCAGCATAAAGTTCTATAGATGCATATGAAGAACCCATATTGTATAATGTCCTACCAGTTACTGAGGCAGGGTCTAATACTATTGCAGAATGATATTCTTGTATACTGTCAGCAAATTTATCAAGTTGATATAATGCATGTCCTTTTCCATTATGTGCCCTAACTCTGAGTTCTATTTCTTCTTCAGGAGAGCCTTGTAATGCTTTATCGAAGCAGTTCAAAGACTCAGAAGGGTTATTTTCACTCAATAAAACTAAACCTTTGTTATACCATTCAATTGATTCATTAACATCTCTAGAATTATTTTCTTCAACCAATTCAATTTTCTCTTTCACTTCTTTAGCTGCTGAAATCAGATTTTCCATTTCTTGATTTTCATCTATTTCTCTTGATTCATTCTCAATTTCGGTTAATTCTTCAACTCTTTGTAGACATTGGTTAGCTCTTTCAATATAACCTGCTTTTGATAATGCATCAGCCAAACCTTTCCATGAGGCAATATCGGAACTATCTTTTTTCAGTAACTCTTTCCATTCATTTACGGCAGCAGCATGGTCTCCCTTTTCAGTCATCTTGTTTGCCCGCGAAGACCTTGCAGTTTTACTATTAACAAAGTCTACTTCTTCGGCTTCTTTTCCATCTTCTTGAATAGTTTCAGATATAGTCTTAGAAGGAAGAGTGATAATTTCTTCTTGTTTTCCCTCTACATATTTATGAGAATAATCAAATAAATTAATTTCTATATTTTCCATCAAGTTTGCTATCCGTAATAATTCAACTTTTTCACCGATAGATTCCATAGCCATTTTCGCAAAGTTAGCGGCTCTCTCTGGGTCTCTTTTCTCTAGTAAGAATGCTAAATTTGCATTTGTTGCTCCATAATCGGGATTAATTCTGTGTGCCTGTTCAAAAGCTCTGATAGCATCATCAAGAACGCCTAATTTCGCCTTACTTATGCCAAGACCATACCATGCAGCGGCACAATTATTATCTGAATTAGTTATTTTTGAATATATTTCTGCCGCCTCAACATATTTTTCACCATCAGCAAATTTATCTGCTTCATGCAACATTCCCCCTATGTCGAAATCAGACATATCACGCGCAAATACTTCTTCGAGTTAAGTATTGGCTGTATTTGTCTATCTTTAGGCTATATTCAAGTCATACACTTCCTGCGGAGTGTATGGCGCGCCAATTTAGAGTGATGGGAATTTGCGGAACTTATACCTTAGAATCGGCAAATGGAAGAATGCTTGAGATAATTTCTGATAAGCTTGAGAGTAGAGGAATAGATTGGGTTGTTTGGGATAACACCAAACATCCGTTACCATTTGTTGGTGAAGATGGTTGTTGGGATCATCCAAATGTCAAAAAATACAAGGAATTAGCTGATTCGGCTGATGCTTTTGTACTTTCTAGCCCGGAATATCACGGCACAATGAGTGGAGTCATGAAGAATTCTCTTGATTGGTTATCTTTCGACCAAACATCAGGTAAGATATTCGCATTTATTAGTACTCTAGGCGGCCAACCTAATACTACTACTTTGAATCACATGAGAGTTGTTGCTAGGTGGATTCATGGTATTTCAATACCCGAACAATTAGTAATTGCAAAAGTAAGGTCTGCTTTCGATGATGACGGGAATCTTATCGATGAAGATATTAAGAAACGTGTTGATAAATTTACAGATAGTATAATCAAACATATTGAGAAACTTAGAGGATGAGTTATTCCTTCATTCAATAATTGCTGGCATTGAAGAATGATGTAGGTATATCCGAAGAGATCCTTCAGAGTCAATAATGTATCCAAAAGTAAATTCGACCTTAATTTCAATATTATTCTCTGTCATAAAAAAATAGTTACCCATTACTTGGGCAGTATTCCCATTTATTACGAAGTTTTGATTTTCAAATCGTACTCCAGTCCAACCTTTGATAGCAAATCCTTTATCTTCTGGAAATGAATCATTATCTCCTATGAAATAAGACAAGGCTCCTTCAAAAGTTGAACGAAATTGTTTTTCGTTAGCGAAAGTCGGTTTGAATAATACGGGGGAAATCCCGTATGCGTATAGTGATTCGATATGAGTTGTTGCTCTTTGGATATAGTCAGTCCCAGAACTATGTGCTGCTGATATCGAGACAATTCCTTCACCCCATGCTTTTTGAGCTCTCTCTATATCTTCTTCAGTCATCATCTTATATTACTCCAATAATAATCAATTCTTAACTTCTTTTCATAACCAGATCATTTTTCATCAGGCGAAAACGTAGCCGATGTTAAGTAGAAGTATGGTAATAGTGAGATAAACGCTAATCTTATGAAGTAAATTGAATAGTTTATCATTACCTTCATCGGTTGCTCGATTAGTTATTGGAATTATGATGTAACAGATTAAAGCAAACAGCGTTGTTGCACTAGCAATAGCATAATGTTCTGCAGTTGAATCTTGTTCAAAATACAATGAGATGAGTGTCGTGCCACCTAAGAGAGTTAGAACAATGAAGAATTTTGGCCATAACGCCCGAATCACTACACCGAACTCCTTAATCTCAAGTTTTTTGAACAGAGTTGGAGCAACGATGCTAGTTTGGAGAATAATAATTCCAACTATCATGCCTGGGAAGTAGTAGTGCATATATTACCGAGAAGTTATTCACATAAAAAATATAACTTTTAATTAATGTAATCTTTATTTATTTCTCTTCCGATAATAAGTCTTTGAATCTGACTAGTGCCCCCAAATATCTGATAAATTTTTGCACCTCTCATCCTTCTTGCTGCGGGAAACTCCTCAGAATATCCATAACCGCCAAATATCTGGACTGAATCTGTTGTTACTTCCATTCCAATATCTGCTGCGTACCTTTTAGCATGTGCCGACTCAAGCGTTGCACTTTCTCCTTTGTCTAATATACTTGCAGCCTTGTAAGCTAATAATCGTGCCCCTTCAATTTTTGTACTCATATCAGCCAACATAAATGATATTGATTGATGTTGAAAAATAGGTTTTCCAAAGGTTTTCCTTTCATTTGCATATTTCCAAGCTTCTTCCATAGCACCACGAGCATTTCCTAGTGCATGAGCGGCAAGCATTGGACGGGAGCGATCGAATGCAACCATTGCTTGGAGCCATCCGTTCCCTTCTTCACCAACAAGATTTTCTTTTGGAACCTTAACATTTTGAAATCTAACTCCTCTAGTGTCGGATGATCTTTGACCCATTTTTTCTTCCTTTTTACCAACTTCTAGACCTTGTGAATTCGCCTCTACAATAAAACCACTTAGTGACTTGTACGAATCGTTTTCATTAGTTCTTGCAAGAACGTAGAACCAGTCTGCGTGACCTGCTCCTCCAATCCACATTTTAGAACCATTTATGACATAAAAATCCCCCTCAAGAATTGCAGTTGTTGTTATTGCTTTAACATCCGAACCGGCACCTGGTTCAGTAACACAATATGCTGAGATTTCACCTTTGCAAACACGACCCAAATACTCACTTTTTTGCTCCTCTGTCCCTGCATATATCAGTGGATGACATGCTAACATCGTAACTCCAGTGATAGTCGCAAATCCGGGATCTCCTCTACCTAATTCTTCATTTATCATAACTTCATCTAAAAAGCTTAAACCCATGCCTCCATATTCATGAGGTATAGTGCAATTCAGTAATCCTAATTCACGAGCTTTGTGGATGGTTTCCTCCGGAAAAACTCCCCCTCTATCCCATTCTTCTGCATTGGGAATTAATTCATCATCAGCAAATTGTCTCGCAAGCTCAACTAGCATTTCTTGCTCTTCTGACATATCGAAATTAACCATGATATTTCGTTTATAGTTCAGCATATAATTTATACTGATTGGAAAACAAGAATATCGAATTAATTTCCTATCAATTTATAATCATCGGACAGCGGTGTAGCTCCGGTTTCCATAGAGATGATTTTACCATCTTTGAATCGCATGAATGACATTACAGCTTCTGAGTCTGAGTCATTTGCAAAATGAACTATGGAATGTGCCACACCGACCTCATCATTTTCGTAGAGAATTCGGTTATTTTCTGAAGTAGGTCTTTGATCTCCTCCTGCAAATCCCAAGATATCAGACTTCCTCATAGTTATACCACCAACATGTGGATTGAAAACACAATCGTCATGGATTATATTCTCAAGTGCTTCGATATCTCCGTTATCCCAGGCTTCGTTGTATGCTTCTATTATAGACATAAATCTTCCAGATAACTCCTATTATTAATTTAATCGGATTAATGTTCTTAATTTTTTTTCATTTATATTTCATCGTTCACAGACTTTACAGTGATTGGTTTTACAAATAGTTAATATGTCAATTAATATTGGGAAAATTATGTATTATAGGATAACCAAAGCAACAGTACAGCCCGGTAAATTTGATGAGGCTATGGCAACAATGGAATCATTAAGAGAAAGCATCAGTAAAATTAACGGTCTAGTAAGTAGTAATTTAATAAGAATAAGTGAAACAGAAATGATAGGAGTTGCTGCTTATGAAAGTAAGGAACATTTAGAAGCATCACAGACTGAATTCAAGGAACTTATGGTTAACATGATGCCATACATGGCAGGTGCTCCCGAGATATCTTTTGGAGAGAGCATATTTTCCTTCAAATGGTAATCTTAAATTTCTTTCGAGAAAACAATTTAGAAATATATATACCTATTATTTCAGACCTATTACTACATGGGTGAAAGGACTTGTTCAGTTGAAGGTTGTAATGCTTTAGAGTTTCGAAACATGGGTGTATGCAATAAGCATCTGCACGAAGGTGTAGAGCCATTGCCTGCTGCAATGAAAGCTAAAAAAGAAGATATCAAGGAAATTGCCCCTTCTTTTTTGAACGATAATGTCCAACATAAAAAATTCTGTCAAATTCTTATGGCAATGGCATTCGGCGGAGGATTTTCTGCAATGATAGGATATCATATTTTGGATAGTTGTTCTGATGATACTATATTTGAGGCATTTGGAATTTTTGCGTTTTATCTGAGTATGTTCGCTGTTCCAATGAATGTACTAATTTTGTTTTTATCATTTTTCAATCCTCAACTCGATTCAAAGACTGTCTTTGTTTGGATATTTTTGCATTTCAGTGTTTTACTAATATCTATGACACTTTTTGGAGAATACCTTACTCAAGATATGTTTTGTGGTTGTTGGGGATTCCCTGGAGAAGATTGTTCAAGTAAGTAGTTTTGAAAATTATAATACTTATTTCCGATATTCCCTTATTATTTCAGAAATTTTTGACGAAGTATGAGGATTGAGACCTAACCCACTAAATAACATAAGGTTGAACCCGAATCCATATTCCTCAGTGAGCCAAGGAATAGTTCCTCTATTGATGAAACTTATAACAAAAATAGAAATAAAAATAGAAAAATGAATATACGAAGAAGTCTTTGTAACATCAATTTTTTTCTCAAGGTAATAATACCACATTACTACGAGATTAATAGATAATAGTAATGGTGAAAGGATAAATAATAACCAACCAATTTGCTCTAAGAAATTATATTCATAACCCGCAACAGAATCTGAATAATTGTATTCTATAAACCATGAGAAATTTTCTAATGTATCAATAATGTATGATAAACCGCTGATCTCTAACCAGTAAGCCCATGGAAAAAGCAATCCGATTGCAAAAATCATACTGCTAGCGACAAGCTCCATTTTCCTATCAATACTAGAAAAATGTTTAGGGATAACTTCCTCAATCGGTACATTCTCATCAATTAAAGGCGATATTTTCCCTTCTAAGATAGGTGAATTATGATCTGTATTTTCTTGATGTATCCTTTCAGATTCATCTACTTTCCACCATTCAGATTCATTATTCAAGATTATATCTCCTTACTTCATCTTTGAGTTTTTCTAGAACGTAAGTCCATCACACCTACTCCTAAAAGAGCAATTGTTCCGAGTAAGGGGAGGATTAGTGCATA
>MDSY01004544.1_pt1 | contig 40866 bp, 34 predicted proteins | sample 811131 | NCBI WGS metagenome assembly MDSY01 (sample SAMN05326643, study PRJNA326480) | marine metagenome | isolation source: seawater | place: Atlantic Ocean: South West | collected 2010
CGAGGCGGGCGTAGTGGGCGTGGTTTTCGTGGCGGTCGTGGCGGTCGTGGCGGTCGTGGCGCAAGAGGCGGAACCCCAAAGACCCCCGCGAACAAAAGACGCAAGAAAAACGAAGGCGGCGGCAAGGGTTACTTCGCGAAAGGACGACTAAGGTAGTTGAGTTTGATGCAAATTCTTTTTACAATTCGCGCTGCGTACTAGTTGCATGTATTCATACTAATTACCCCCCCAGGATCCACCCGTGCTGCTTGCCGCTCGCGGGCGCCGTGACTTCGTACCACTCGCCCTTATACTTCGTGAGTTCAGAAGGCAGCCCCCCCGGCGCTCCCCATTCACTTGGCGTGGGCGGCGGCCCCGTAATTACGACTTCGTTGTACACGCCCATGGCGCTCGATCGCCACAGCAAGGCGCGTCCACCCCCGCATGCGATCGCCGCACACTCCGCCGCGGCGACCGCTGATTCCAAGTCCGCGCCTTGACCTCGCCCGGTGCTTAAATTCGCAACAACTCTACCCCCAGGCGCAAGCGCCCGTGCTATGTCCTCCCACGTGTCCATCTTTGTGAGTTCCGGGAGCACCACCGACTTCTCGTCAAACACGTCCACCACGATACCGGCTAGTAGTCTTCCTTCTGCGAACGCTCGTCGCACTTCCGTGAACGCGTCCCCTACTCGTACCACCACTCTACCACTAACTTCCAGTTCGGCTAGCCCGAAGTGAAGTCGTGCAAGATCCACGATCGCAGGGTCAAGCTCCCACCCGACTATTCTTCTAGATAAACCTCGTATCCTCTGACTACTTCCGGTGATGTCGTGTTCGGGGTAAAAGTTTACTAGCTCTCGCGCCACCGTTCCGGCTCCTAAGCCAACAACTCCAATAGGATACCCCGGCGGCTGATTGGCTACTAGGGGCGGCAACATGGCGAACAAATCGAACACACCGCCGGTGAACATATTTGATCCGGGTCGGTATTCTGACAGAACCGCATCTGGGGTGTGTTCTCGCATTAGTAACGTGGCGCCCGCAAATTGCGCGTCGCCGCCCGTCGCGTCGTCGTCCACTCTCAACACTTGAAGCTTGCCGAACTCCGACTCCGCTTCGTCGATAAGGGTCATGCCGCGCACTCGGCGCTGCGGTATATTGTGGTGCAGTGTGTAATCCGTGTTTTCATAGTTATCATAGTCACTGTGTGTTTCCCCGGACGTGCTTGGTACCCCGTACACGTCGTAGTCTTCCCCGAGGTCAAACGCCGGGAGCTGTTTCTGGTAGTACCGCAGCCAATCCGGGAAAACTCCCGCGCCTGACAAGATGGCTTCTTGCTGCCAATCCAGGGTCTCCGCTTCAACGCCGTGCGCGCGCATGGAGAACGCCACCTCCGCGGCGAACGCTTTGCTCCACTCCGCGAACGCCGCTTTGGTGGTTTCAGGGTCCACCGAGGCTCTGAACAACGCATCGGAACTCACACCAGCGCGTCGCAACATCTCCAGCGCGAAATCGTCCAAGCGTCGCGCATCCACGCCGTGCGTGGCTAACGATCGCGCGACTCGAGACGCGTGCTCGTCCACGGTGTCGTACGCACGTGTTGTGACGTCGAGACGACGCGAATGTACCCGACGCGTGCCCGCCGCGGGGACATGGCCCGCGACGGCGAGCGCCATCTCGCGCGCAGAACGAAAGCGCCCGCGTGGAAAAAAACGCGCTTGTTTGTGGCTCGCCAGATTACGTGAGGGAATCGGATGACGACAGCCGTGACAGCACGGCACCCTGCAGTTTGTGTTTATTCGAGGCGCTTTCGGCGATTCCACTTGTCGCGGTCGGCACCGACAAGGTCCTGCAAAACGAAAACCTTTTGCTGAGTCGACGTGTTCTATCCACACTCTCCGAGACACAGTGTCGCCTTTGTCCTCCACGACTAGGAGATGTCGTGCATGTCCGCGCTTGGTGCGACGTGTGTCGGCGCGCCCGCGTACCAGCGGCGTCCCCTCGCGGCTAGACGCGCGACCACGACCCGCTGTGCTGCCCCCCGTGTTGGGCCCAACGATGTCCAAAAGGGCGTACATCTTTCTCGACGCGCCGGTGTCCTTTTACCCGCCGCGCTCGTCACCCTGGCTGCGCCGCAACGCGCTAACTCTGAACCGCTGAAGACTAGCTTCTACGAGTATACCGTACAGCGAAATGGCGAACCCTTCGCCCTCGACGCGTTTAAAGGGAAGGTCACCGTGGTGATGAATGTCGCGAGCGAGTGACCTTTGCAGAATGCCAATTACCCCGAGCTCCGCACTTTACGCCAAAAGTACGCGGAGGACGGGTTTGAATTGGTAGCCTTCCCCGCGAACCAGTTCGGGTGCCAAGCCCCTGGAACGAGTGAAATGGAACGCGCATATGCGTACCGGAAGTTCGGGTTTGAGTTCCCAGTGATGGACAAAATCGCAGTCAAAGATAAACCCACTAAATGCAAAGGCATCGATCCCAAAAGTTACGACGAGTTCAAAGACGACCCGGATGCGATTTTAACCGCGCCGCTGATTGACGACGTGACGAGCGCGTCTGCGATTGCTCCAGTGTATCAATTTTTAAAACAACCCCCTTTCGATGGAGAAATCCCGTGGAACTACACCAAGTTTTTAATAGGCAGAGATGGGAAAGTGCTGAAGCGATACTCACCGGGCTCGCCGTTCGAACAAGGCATGGAAGATGACGTGAAGAGAGCGCTTAAAGGCGAACTGCTCAAGGAACGCAAAGGAGGTTTTTTCTAAGAGTTTTACGTATGAGTATAATGGGGTTTCAAGAGAGTAACGGCTTTGAGTATAGCCGTAACACCTTTCGCTCTACTTCCCTATACACACATTCTTGCTAATGTGACGACCGTCGACGAAACAACCGAGTCGAAGGCTTTGATGAGAGAGACTGTGTGCGTACGGCAGGAGAGACGAAATAGATTTGTGAAACTCGAATAATTCTTTTCGAAAATTTCTCTTCTCGTATTCAGTTATCGATTCCTCTGTCCGGCTAGTGTCATGGAATCTTCCCCTCTCTATTTCATATTATTGTTGCACGACATCTTCACCAACGCTTACCTCCCACTCGTTGCGGCCCGCGTGGCTTCCTCCCGCGACGATGCGAAGAGCTCGACGTACCGCGTGCCCATCGACTGCCGGTCCCGTTGCATCGCGGTTTGCGCTTCTTCTTTCGACGCCAACTCCACGAACGCCACGCCCGACGGCCGGCCGTCTAAACTGGTCACGATGTGAATCGAGTCGTGCACTAAAGGAGTGATGTCGACACCGTCAGGTCCCGCCGCTCCAAAAAAGCTCACGATGTCATCCTTCGTGGCTGAGAAAGGCAAGCCGCGAAGTTTCAAAACGCCCGTGTGTTCTTGCTGGGGCGTTTGGTTTGCGTTTCTGTTCGCGATAACGCCAACGCCGGGCGGTCCGCCCATGGGCAACGGCGGCGCGCCGTTCAACTGAACCACGGCAGGCGCACCGTTCCTTGACACACCTCCAACCGCATCACCATATATAGCGTACCCATTGATGTTTCCATTTCCGTTTCCGGCAACAGACGCGTCGTTGAGGTTTCTTTCTCCGTGAAATCCAGACGTTGCTTCCCGCACAGCGTTTGCCACCGCACCGTAGTACTCCTGTTTCTTCGCCCTGAAGACTTCGATGTACCTCCTGCCCATTGGTGCTCTGTTTTTCGCCAAACCGAAGTCCATGTATTGTGCGTTGGCGAACAGGACGTACGCTTCACCTGTCGTCCGGCCGTCCCTGCGCACGATGAGGGTATCGATGGCTTCCAAGCCTGAGAAAAATTCAAGCACGTCAAACTCCGCCGCGTTGAAAGGCAAGCCGCGAAGCCGCACTGCGGGGAAAGTTTTTTCAATCGCAAGCCCGAAACCTCCAGGGGGCATGTGCGGCATCGATCCGCTCGCGAACCCACCGGGGGGCATGCCGCTCACCATCCCGGGGCCGAAGTGACCGCCCATCGGGTTCATCATCGCCGTCGGGTCCATCGTGGACAAAGCCTGTGATGTGGAAGGAACACAGAAGGTGAGCACGTGAAAACAAGATCGTTGCACGACGTCAGATCGTGATGAGAGGAAAAAGCAAGCGACTCGATCAGATCTGAGAGGAACCGATTGTACTTTGATCAGTACGGGAAAACCTTTCGCGATGTGTGATGAGTGACGTAGATGGGAATCGGGGGTATCGGAAACGTACCGACCTTCTGTATGTCTCGTGCCACGCGTTGTACACCACTGAAGGTGTGTTGATGTTGGCTTCAACACGACACGAGTCGCGAGTTTCCAAAGTCGAAAGCAGCTCCAGCATCAGATTTCGAAAGCGAAGAATTTCCCGCCACCGGCGTATGGCTGGTTAGTGTGCTTTTTATGACTTTTTCGCTCCTTTCAAACACCAAACGAGTCAAACATCAACGACCACCCGACCGTCTGCCACTTCGCGACGCGCTCGCCCTTTGGCTCGCCTTTCCCTCACTGCGGGACATCGAGCACCATGGCGCAAGATGCGATGATGCAGGTAACGATATGTGACTGCTAAGTCACACGGAGCAGCTCGCGCACCTCTCTTCATACGGTCATCATTTCGGTTGACTCTTGGTTGTTTGGACGCGAAGGACGTCACGGGTGCGAGGACCACGGGTGCTCGATCGACGCGACGAGGAGAGGACTGAGGCTGACTAGTTACTCACTGACCCTCCCCCCCCGATCCCCCATCCCCCCCAGCAAATGATGGAGAAGAAGCTGTACGACATGGCCAAGTCCATGGAGGATGCTTTAGACGATGAGCTCCATCGTATGAACAACATGGATCAGGATGATCTTGAGAACATTCGCAGGAAGCGCTTGGAGGCGATGAAGGGCGACCAGGACAAGAGGAAGAAGTTCCTCGCGATGGGGCACGGCGAGCTGCGTGATTTACAGGATGAAAAAGAGTTCTTCTCCGAAATGAAAGGCGAGGACATGATGGTCGTTCACTTTTACCGCAACAACTGGCCGTGCAAAGTGATGGACATGCATTTAGAGTTGCTGAGCAAAAAGCATCTGGAGACCAAGTTCGCGAAGATTGACGCTGAGAAGTCACCGTTTCTGACGGAGCGGCTAAAGATCTGGATGCTCCCTACGTTAGCGCTAGTTTCAAAAGAAAAGATCATGGACTACGTCGTCGGGTTCGACGACATGGGCGGCACGGATGACTTTCCGACCGAACATTTGCGGCTAGTTTTGGCGACGAAAAACATGATCAACTACCACGGCGACGACGCGGAAGCCGACGCCCGCCGAACGACGTACCAGAAAACCACCGAGGTTGTGGACAAAAAGAACCTGCGCAAGGGGGGGGGGAACCTCGTGCTCGGGTCCGACGACGAGGACAGCGATTTTGATTAAACAGGGTAAGGTAGGGTGGTTGTGAAAGAATATAGCTCATCGTTGAAAGAAGAGAAATTAAGTTTATATATTGACATACCCTCTCAAACTAACCCTTTAAAACTTTTCCTTCTTCCCCTTGTTCGCGTCCGCCACTCGGTCAATGACAGTTTGCACGACAAACGCCCCCAAATCGCCATCCGCGTACGTCCGAACCGTCAGCGTCCCCTCCGCCGCTTCTTGTTCGCCGACGATGCACATCACGGGGACTTTTTGTTTCTCAGCGTTGCGCACGAGTTTCGCTAATCGCTCGTTGGTGGTGATGTCCACTCGTACACCCGCTTCCCTCATCTTCCGCGCTGTCTCCTCCACGTAGTCGCTCACCGCATCCGTTACAGGCAACAGTCTAACTTGAGTCGGCGCCATCCACAGCGGAAATGCGCCGGCGTAGTTTTCGGTGAGTATTCCGAAAAATCGTTCCAGGGATCCGAAAATCGCGCGGTGGATCATAATCGGGCGTTGCTTTACGTTGTCTTTGTCTACATAGTTGAGATCAAACCTTTCCGGTAGGTTGAAGTCCAGCTGTACGGTTGAGCACTGCCACTTTCGCCCGATGGCGTCTGTGATTTTTATATCGATCTTGGGGCCGTAAAAAGCCCCTCCGCCGTTGTCGATTGCGTAGTCCCACCCTTTTCGGTTCAAAGACTCAACCAACGCGCCTTCCGCTTTTTCCCATATCTCGGGGCCCCCGACTGACTTCTCAGGCTTGGTTGATAGGTTGACTTCGAAGTCTTTGAAACCAAATTGGCCTAAAATCTCCTCGGTCAAATCTAGCACCCCCAATATCTCATCCGCAATCTGGTCGGGCAAACAAAAGATGTGCGCGTCGTCTTGCGTGAACCCTCGGACTCGGAACAAGCCGTGCATTGTGCCTGACCTTTCGTACCGGTACACGGTGCCCATCTCCGCCCATCGAATGGGCAAGTCTCGGTACGAGAAGTACCCATCCTTATAAACTGCGACGTGGAACGGGCAGTTCATTGGTTTTAGCTGGTAGATCTCATCCTCCACCTGCATCGGGGCGTACATGTTCTCGGCGTAGAAATCGGCGTGCCCCGAGGTTTTCCACAAATCTAACTTCCCGACGTGCGGCGTGTACAACAGGTCGTACCCTCTTTGAAGGTGCAAGTCCTTCCAGAAGTTCTCAATCATGTTGCGCATCAGCGCGCCCTTGGGGTGCCAGAACACGAGCCCTCCGCCGACCTCTTCCTGCTGAATCGAAAACAAGTTCAAATCCTTGCCCAACTTTCTGTGATCGCGTCGCGCCGCTTCCTCCTTGAACTCGTTGTACGCTTTCATCTCCTCCGGCGATCCCCAAGCGGTGCCGTAGATTCGCTGTAACATCGGCCGCGTTTCGTCCCCCCTCCAGTACGCACCAGCCACGCTCTCCAGGTCAATCGCCTTCGGGTGGATCTTCTTCGTGCTCTCGACGTGAGGGCCCGCACAAAGGTCCCACCACTCGTCGCCGATATGGTAAATAGTGATGGGTTCGGTTTTGATCGACTCCAGGATTTCCAACTTGTACGGCTCGTTTATTTCCTTGATTCGGCGCTCGGCCTCAGCCCTGGTTACCTCTTCCCGTCGCAAAGGGTAGTCCTTGTTGATGATCTTGATCATCTGCTTCTTGATGGACTTTAGGTCCTTGTCTGTGGGGAGGGGGGAGAGGGGAGGTGAGAACGAGGATTTGAGAAAAATAATCAATTCCGAAAAAGCGCTCTTTCTGTGACAAACTTTTTGTCACGCATCGATGGCATCATGATTGGAGTAAGACCAACCCCTAGACCCGCCCCACGTGTCGTGTGTCTAGTGTAACAGAGCACCCCTTACGTACCAGAGAAGCCCTCGGGGTAGAAGAAGTCGTAGTAGAACCCGCGGTCGATCCTGTGGGGATAAACAGTGTAGGAGGTCTGTCAGCGATTGCACAACGTTTCGGGCGGCGGCCACGTCTCGAGTGGATAAAAAGGATTCGATGGTCTAACCGGGGTCTTGTTGTCCGATGCTTCAATGCCTCATGCTACCTACCATGGGCCGATTGTGCACTGCGCATCCGGGAACAGCTTTTGCGTGGCCATGGCGCAGATGTGCGCGGTGGTGTGTCTGATTTTGAGCAGCTCCTCGGACTCGTCACTCGTGAGGAGCTTGATGGGCTCCGGCGCTGGGGCGTCGGCAGCATCGGGCTCGGCGACCGCGCTGGAGAAGACGCTCTGGCTTCGACGGCCGGAGAGAGACCTGGTCCACGCAGAGCCAACGGCGGACGTGATGAGCGATACAGGCACCGCGGCGGGGCGGGAGCCTGTGAATGCCACCGCGGCGTTGCCCACGCGCGACCCATGGGCGAACCTGACACGTCGCGCGGCGGCCAGCATGTTGCTTTGTTTGCCGACGCGAACCGCGCTCGCACTGACCACTGCGGGCGCGCACGCTCCAATCGAGCAGTAGCTCATACTACTGTAATAGCACTGCGTAGAACTCGAGCAACTTCCGGGATGGGAAGGTGACGAGTGCGCCGTACGAAGTGCCCGACGAGGGACAACCGCCGAGCTCTATCCCAAATTATCCTCTTTTTCTGGCGAAAAAACCAAAAGTGTTTAAAAACGGTGACACAGCGTGTAAAAGTGCCTCTCCATCCCGAGAAGCTCCAGAGTCTGGCGTCGCGTGGGCTGAAGTTCGAGTCGCGAGGGCTGGGGGTTCGCGCGGTTCGGGTTCGCCATGGCCGCTCGCGAGGCGGCGGAGACTATGGGGCGCGGGCTTCGCCAGAGCGTGAGCGCCTCGAGCGGACACGTCCAAGTAAAAACTGCCAAAGTTTTAATAGCGCGTCTCATGGCTGACGACGTCGTTCCCGCGGACGTGGTGGACGTGGTGCACGCGCTGTCAAAGCTAATCGAAGACGAGGAGCTTCGTTACGAAAGCCTGGTCGGGGACAACGGTGGGTCGCACAGGGCGGGATACGCCATAGGACGCATCTTGTCCTTGGTCCAGGATGACCCGGTAGGTGATGATGAAGGGTCGGTTGTTAGCAAATTTTGCTTAGACGCCCTGACGCAGCCGTCGTCGTCGCCCAAGGTGCAAGCCGCTGGCGTACGTCTGCTTCGCTCCGTGGTCAGCGTGACTGGGTTCCAGTTCCCCTTAACGGACGAGCGTTTGATCGACAGGCTAAGCGCGTGGGCACTTGGGCCGATGCAAGTTCACGCCGAGTCGGCGCCGCGAACGGCGCGGAGAGAAGCGTTTGACGCGGCGGAGGCGGCGGAGACCGCGGCTGTTGAAGCGGAATCTCAAAACGCACCCACCGCGAGTTTAGCGCGCAAAGCCGCGCACGCAGCACGCCTAGACGCCCTGCGAGTCAAAACTCACGCAATGGGTTGTCTCGCGGTGGCGCTGGAAGCGGAAGACGTCGCCTCAGCACTGGTGCGGGACGGCATAATGACTGAAATAATGAAGCCGCTGAAGAGCGTATTGGTGGACAAAGAACAGGCGGAGGGCGTTTCGAGTGTAGAGGCGATCATCCGACAGACTGCTGGTGACACCGACGAAAACGACGACAAAGAGCTCACTATTCACGACCTCGAAAACTCCGAGGACATCGACGCGGCGGGTAAGGCGCTGGCGGAGGCGTTGGTAAAGCGCGGGGCGGCGGACGTGACGACGTTGCCCGCGTTACTGGTGGAAGCGCGTCTTAGGGCGCTCGCCTCTGTGGGGGAGTACATAGAGTGCTTCGGCCAGGCGTTACAGTGCGGTGCCGTGGACGTCGGGTTGGCGCTTGTCAAAGGCACGTACTGGGGCTTGGAACATGGGTGGCCTGAGGAAACCGCGCGGCGAAGGGTACGCTTTGTGGATGATTCGCAGAAAATTTCAAGCGCCCCGCAGCTTCCGGAAGCCCTGGCGGCGGTGTGTTCTCTGCTCGCGCACCGGAAGTTCGCGATGTTATTCGTTGACAGAGGTGGTGTCCAGGCGCTGTTAAACGTACCGAAAGGCTTGCTGTCATCCGATGAATCCTACCGGTGTCTCTTCGCGGTTTCCCAGATCAACAGCGCGATGGAGCATTTGTTAGCGCCGAGCAGCCGGGACGAAAATCCTGAAAAATCTATCGCCAGGCGGTGCGTTGATTTCGTGCTCACCGCGTTGGATGGGGGACACGACGGCGCGCGACGACACGCCGCGCTGTTCCTCGCCCTGGCTTTTCCCTTTCCCGCGATTTTAGACGCCTTCGACGCCGCGGGAGGCCTAAGGCCGCTGCTCAACCTGCTAAGGCACGCCGCGCAGCTCTCGGCGACAGCGAACATGTCGCCGGCGGCGAAGCAAACCGCGTGTCACGCCTGCCACGCGCTGCGCCAGTACTGCCGCGCGCACCTGCACCGGAGGATATCGGCTGCCGGTGGAGGTGGTACAGCCCCATGGCCGTACCGACCCGTGGACCTGAGCCATGCCGCTACCGACCGAAACCTACGACAGGCGTCGCACGATAGGAACACGGCCAGTCTCATGCAACGCCAAAACTGGTTGCCCTGGTGGCCCATCGACGCTTTCATCGCGCAAGGCGGCCACGAGATTGTTTTAGCGCTCATGAGCGTCGCCGCTGGTGACCGTCACTTCCACGAATGCGTCCCTGCCGGTCTCGCTACGCTGCGCATCGCAACTCTGCACCCTGCCGCGCGAGAAGCGACCACCACTGTGTCAGTCGTGACGTACGGAAACACGTCGCTCACCGCCGCGGACGTTCTGCTCGAGATTTCCGCGCGAGCCGCGGGGGCGCAGGACGCCGAGACGGCGATCGACGCGCTTCACGTGCTATGCCAGCTCGTCGCGCCGCCGCCCGCGCTTGTGACGAAAGAGTCAGTGGATTCAGTGGCAGCACTGAAGAAAGGTCGCACACCTAAAAAACTGTTAAGCCGGCGAGGTAGTCTGGTGACTACTCGCGTCGATGCGTCGGGTTCGGTGGATGGTAACGGCGCTGTTTTCGATCAAACGCTTCAACCGGGCCGCGCGTCTGTACGCGAAGCGGGTGGGCTACGCGCGTTGCTGCAAATGTTGACGAGAGGCTCGAAACGGCTACCCCCTCCAAACGACGACGCCGCCCGCGCGCTGTGTTGCAACGCGCTTCTGGCTATGGCCCGGGACCCACAGGTCGCGCAGACATTGCAGACGCTACAAGTCGCGCGCCGGCTGACGGAGATGGTGAGCACGCACAAGCATAAGCGACGAGAGAGTGGGAAATCCACTGCTGAAGCCGGAACACGGAGCGGCACGACAGCGGAAACGACCGCGACATCAACATCAATCGAAGCTGGCGCGGAGTTTTACAACGCTGCGGTGGAGCTCATCGCGGTGACCGCGGGGGGCGCAGCGCGGGGGAGCCACGCGCTCGCCGCGGCGAACGCCGTGACGCACCCGCTGCGCCGCATGGAGAGACACGCCATTGCCGCGGCGACGAAGGTGCAGTACCCTCACGAGGATTTGCTAAGATTGATTCACGAGCACCTTTCGAACGCAGGTTTGGGACGCACGGCGGACACGCTTGCGATCGAGGTTGCGGAGAGCGGCATTCTGGGCGCGGGGAACGCATTCGCGGTTGTTCCAGTCCCGCAGCCGCGAGGACATAAAAAATTCGCGCCTTCCCCGAAAACGCCGCGAACCGTTTCGAAAACCACGGTTAAACGGCGCGGGTCGTTCGCGGGTCGAGTGCCTGGTGTGTCCGTGACGGGCGTCTTCGGCGGCACGGACACGCCAAGACCCGGTGCGTTCACGCTCGGATTACAGACGCCTTGTCAGAAAACGCAGTTTCATGCGACGGCCACGAAAACGGGTAGGCAAACCAGAGGTAATAAACCCGTAGGGCCTAATACCTCTGGACAAACTCCGCGTCGCTCGAAGCGAAAAGCAAACGCGATTGATTCACCGTCGGAGTTACCAGGACCCGCTCACGGTTTGTTCGCGGGTGCCGATGCTGTGTCTCCCGGCAGTGTGTTTTCGGGACGCACGCACGCGCGGTTCTCTCCTCTAGGCACGAAGACACTGACTGCGGCAAAAAAAGATCTTCCGTGCGTGTTCATAGACGACGACTGGGAAGGGTGCGGCGTGCGGAGCAAGTTGGACGGTGTGATGACGACATTTCTGCGCGCTCAGCACAGGCAGTGCCAAACCCCAAATTCGGCGTGCGCCCCTTTTTCGCTTCTAGAGCCGCACGCGTGTGTTGAACCTCGGCACTTGCTAGATGCGCCCGTGAACGTGACGAACAGGGTACACCGAAGGGAGTGGTTTCAAGGGGGGGGACTGTCACACCGCGGTCCGTCTGGCGTCCCAAGGGGCGGTCCATACGGCAAGCAACGGGACCGGCATTTCGTGTTCGGCCGGTTCCGCCCCACGCGCTCGTTAAGAGACGAAGGCGCGACGTTCACTTGTAGTTCGTTTATAGGGTCTGAAGGTGACAAGTTACTTGCGGGCACCAACGACGGAACCCTGCGTTTGTTCGACGTCAACACCGGTGAAGTGCTGGAGTACGTCGACGCCGGGCACGAAAAATCTGTGCGCAATATTCAAACGTGCGAAATTGGCGCGCAAAGAAAACAACTCGCGCTTTCGTCGAGCGCCACTGAGACGATGCTGTGGGACCTATCAATCACGCCCGAGTTTGGAAGCGATGGCCCACTTGTGACTTTCGAAGGCGCGTGTAGCGCTTCTTTCGATGCTTCGAACGGCAACGTGTTTCACGCCGGGGGAAACACTCCAGGCACGGCGATGCTTTACGACGTTAGCGCGAAGAAGACGATACGAACATTTTTCACGTGGAACGAAAAAGACACGGATGGAAACGTTATGAACGCGAGTTCTGCGTCTCGTCGGTTCACCACAAGAGCCACCTCCAATCGAAGGTTCGCGGATACCGCGGTTGGATCGGTTGGAAGCTCGCTTGTGTTATGGGGCAACACGTTGTGGGACATCCGTCTTCCACACCCAATCAGAACCTTCGATTCATTCAGCGACGGCGGGGGGTGTAGTTTTCACCCGCGAGGCGACTCGATCGTGTTGAACAGTGAGGTTTGGGATTTGAGGAGCGACAAGCTGTTGCGGTCAATTTCAAGCCTAGACGGGTGTTCGTTGAATTGGACGAACAACTGGGACGTGGGGTTGGTGTTCGTTCGTCTTCCGAAAGACGAGTCGATTGTCACGAGCTCAAGAAAAACGAAACACCCGCTGCGCAACTCGTTCAGAACGGTGGACGGTGCGGCGAACGACTTTTCCGAAATTGCGACCATCGACGTGGACAGGAACGTTTTGCATTTGAATTGGGACGCCGGGACGGATATCAAGTGTTGTGTTACTGAGGTAGACCCGAACGATGGAACGGCGGATTCAGTGGTTAGAATATACGAAGCAGGAAGATGCAGACCACAGGAGGAGGACAGCGACGCGGAGGAAGATGACAACGACGAAGGCGACGACGGCATGGGAGATGACGAGAATAATAATAATCTGTTAGACTTGAACTTTGACGACGACGCGATCGGCGCGATGGACGAGATGAACGTGCTTGACGAGGACGACGAACAAAGGGCGGCGAGAACCGCCGCGGCGATCGCAGGTGACGGGGCTGCGCTCGCTGGCTTGAGAGCACTCCTTGGAGGGATCGTCGCGGACCGGATTCGAGGGGCCGTTATTGGCGAAGGTGCGGGGTTGGAGGATGACGAGGATGACGAGGATATCGACTCGGACGTTGACTTTTCGCTGGAGGATGACGACGGCGGCGACGGCGGCGGCGACGACGGCGGCGACGGCGAGGATTCCGTGGACGATGACGATTCCGACTCGGAATCTGAATCAGTGTTGCTGAGCCTGTCCTCATCAGGGGACGAAAACGGTGACTCGGTGGAGGACTCAGGGGGGGAGAGCTCGGATGACGAGGAATCGGAGGGGGGGTTTTAGAGAGACAGACCGAACGTTTTATGAACGAAACACAGCTGTGCAAAACCGAAATCTCTTTCTCGCAATACCTACTTTCACCGAGATCTCAAAGTTGGCACTCCGCCGCGCGCGATGAAGCGCGCGGCTCCCGAGGAGGCGAGCGGGGGCGATGATGTCGCGGACCCGGCAAAGCGCGCGCCGCTGTCACCCGCGAAGCCCGATACGAACGTGAATCCCCCGCGCGCAGCGTTCAAGCCTCCCTTTCGACCCGGTGGATTCCGACCCCCTGGAGGAACGAATCCTGCTGCCGGATTCAAATCACCGTTCGTCAGACCTGCTGTGGCCAGTGCCCCCGGTGCCCCCCCGTCCGTGAGGCCTGTCGCGCGCCCCGCAGTTCGCCCCGTATTTGCTGTTCCCGCGCGTACCGCCGGCGGCGGCGGTGTGTCGACCTCTTCTCTTCCGATCCGCACCCATGCACCCACCGGCGGATCTGAATCGAAGTCTTCCCCGAAGTTGTACTTTGGTTGTTTGTACGCGAAACGCAAAGCGGCGAAGAACCGTTCGTCGAAATCATGGCTGGATGGCATGGTGATGACCGTACCTCCCACCACGACTCTATTGGACGCCACCGGGAAGAAAATCGCCTCCGGGAAGGCAGGGACGTGCGTCGCGGGAACGGAGATGCAAATAGGCAACTTCGAAGTCGAGGTGCAGGACCCGGTAACTGAAAGGGAGTTTCAATCAGGCGCGGCGCTCGCGGGCAGCGCGACGGCGGTGGTTGCGACGCATGTCTCATCGACAATGAACAAACCGTTTTCCTCAGTCACATATGCTTCCGAAGGTACTACTGTTCGACCGAAAATGAAGCCTCAAAAGCCACTTGAACCGCCGCCAACCGGAGCGTTGGTGCTATCAAGCGCGGGCGACACATTCAACGGCGTCGCCGCGAAATCGCACGTCTTCGTGGATGCGTTTTTAGCGAAATCCCTTAGGCCGCACCAACAGGAAGGCGTGAAATTCATGTATAGCACCGTGATGGGGTTTCACCGAAACGCGCACACCAACCAGCAGCACCGCGGGTGTTTACTCGCGCACGAAATGGGCATGGGCAAGACGGTTCAAGTTATTTCCTTAATTTGGGCGCTTACAAGGCAAGGCCCGAATGGGAGTCCGGTGGCGAACAAGGTCGTCATCGTCACCCCGGCTTCGCTAGTGCAGAACTGGGGCATGGAATTCAAAAAGTGGATAGGGCTTAGCAGGGGGTTAGAGCCTTTGCTCGTGGAATCGGGAAGCACGGAGAAGGGCAAGGACGCCAAGACTGTGTTTAGGACGGAATGGGCGAATTCGAAACAAAAAAAATACAAAGTGTTGATTACTTCGTTCGAGACGCTACGAACGCACGCAGGGCTGGTGCAGAGCACGACCGGTGGTATCGACTTGCTTGTTTGTGACGAAGCGCACCGGCTTAAAAACGCGAGTGGCCAGACCCTCACCGTCACAGCGCTGCGAAAACTAAAATGCGACCGGCGAATTTTGCTCAGCGGCACGCCGGTGCAGAACGACCTCGGGGAGTTTTTCGCGGTTTTCGATTTCGCGTGTCCCGGGATTTTGGGCGACTACACTTCGTTCAAGAAGATATTCGCGGGCCCGGTGGAACGTTCGCGGGATAAAAACGCATCGGAGGAGGAACAGAAGCTGGGTGCGGCGAGGGGTGAAGAGCTCCAACGCATGACCTCGCAGTTCGTGCACCGCGCGTCCGCGAACGAAGTGAACAAGAACCGAATTCCCCCGAAAACCGAGTACGTCGTGTTTTGCAAACTCACCCCGGTTCAATCCAAGTTGTACTCCGAGTACCTCAAGGTTGCGTCGATGCGGGGCATTTTCGGAGGTAATAGTGGCGGGAAAAACACAATCATGCCCCTGCAAGCTCTGCAGAACCTGCAAAAGCTGTGCAACAGCGCATCGCTGTTGATGGGCGACGGCGAGTCGTCGTCGGATGCCGGGTCAAAATCCCCGAAAAAGAAATCCCCCGCGCTTGACCCCGAAATTCGCCAACGCCTATCGTCCAGGCTTCCCGCTGGGTACCCTGACCCGTGTGGCACATCCCTACCCCCGCACCACCCCGCGATGAGCGGCAAGCTCGCCGTGCTCTCTTCATTAATAACGTCGAGCATTGCGTGCGGTGACCGCTTGGTCGTGGTTTCGGGGTGGACCTCGACGCTTGACGTGATCGAACGTGCGCTTTCCTCGATGGGCGTTACGAAACTGTCGCGCTTGGACGGCACCGTGGCGACAGAAAAGCGCCAAACGTTAGTCAACAGCTTCAACGCGGGAAGAGGCGGGGATGCTTTCCTGCTAAGCACCAAGGCCGGCGGCGTCGGGTTGAACCTTATCGGCGCCAACCGGTTAATTCTGTTTGACTCGGATTGGAACCCGGCGAACGACTTGCAAGCCCTCGCCAGGGTGTGGCGCGAAGGGCAGAAGAAACCTGTTATGATTTACCGGCTGTTAGCCACAGGTACGATTGAAGAGCGGATCTTCCAGCGGCAAATCCTGAAAGGCTCCGTGGCGAACGCGGTGGGGTACACGAGCGCGAGCGCGGGGGATGGCAGAAACGCTGACGGAGCGGGAGGGTCCGGTGACGCGTTGACGTCTGCTCCTACGCAAAACCCGAACGCATTTTCAAAGGAGGAACTTCGCGATTTGTTCACGTTCAACGCGAACGCGGTGTGTGATACGCAAGAAGCGTTGAGGGCGCGGGGACAAACACGAGTCGGTGTCGCAACCGACGGCGCGCTGGAAAGTAAAAAAAGAGAAGTGCCCTTGCATTGGAGACAGTGCGCGAGTCAAGCGGAGGGAGGCGTTTTGGACGCGCCGCTGAACAGCGCCATGTCTTTGGTGCACGCCACGCCTGACGGGGAGATACCGACGAGTACGTCAACTGTGAAATCGAAACTCATTTCCTTCTGCTGCGCGCTTCCATCCAGCGATGCGCTGACGGTAGTGGCGGAAATGTGCGCGGTGGGAGAACCGCAGGAGACGGTCGCCGATGACGCGGTCGCGAGCGACGCGATAGGTGCGCCGTCGTGACGGAAGACGCAAATAGTGTTGTAACGTGAATCAAGACGCTCGAGACAATTACAATTTCTGTCTACGCATCAGAACTTCGTCGTCGCTTTGACCTCCAGTACTCTTCAGGCGGCTCAGGTACAGGAACGGCACTTTTCCTTGCCCTGTTTCTCATTATAAATTCTTCCAGAAATTCCTTGATTCTTTGGTGAACCTTTTTCCGACACGCTAGTCCCAGTTTCGTCGTGGCGTGCACCCCGAAGTGACCTACGCCGTGCGGCCCTTCCGGCCACACATCTAGCGTCGCTTCAAGTCCAGCTTCCCTCCATTTATCAAACATCAAGATCGTATCGTCAATCAACGCGTCGTCCGTGCCGACCGTGAAAGCGGCAGGCGGTAAATTTTTCATCTCGTCCAGGTGCGCCTTCAGCGGCGAGACATCCGGGGTCGCTCTTTTCGCAACGTCCGGACAATAACAGTCACCAAAATACTGTAAATCCTTCGTCGTTTCCACTAATCTCCTATCCCCGAAGCGCTCCACGGAAGGCGTGCCGTTGACATCGTAGATGCCGTACACCAGGTTGGCGAACACCCAGGGCATTTTACCCATGTACCATGCCTTGGGTTTTTTCAAATAAGTGGCCCGTCGCAGAAGAACCGAAGCACATAAGTTCCCACCCGCAGATTCGCCGCCCATGAGAAGCGGCACATGTCCTAATCCAAAAAATCGTATGGACCACCTTTCCACCCACGCTGCCGCTGCTTCGCAATCGTCTAAAGGCGCGGGATACGGATGTTCTGGCGCTTTTCGGTATTCGGGGACGAGCACTATTATGTCCAAGTCATTCGCCATCTTCTCTAATCTTTCGTCGTTCAAACCCGCGGCGTCGCCGAATACCCACCCTCCGCCGTGGAACAGCAAGTAAATAGCACGAGGTTCCCTATTGGGATGCCACACTGCGAACGTCAAGGGGACATCGTCCGTGTCGCCCGCGTTTTCAACTTTGATGATGTATCTCTTTTTGCTATTTACGTAGCTCGCCCGTCGCGCTTCCCTGGCTTGCTTTGGTTCCAGGTCGTAGAAGTGAGGTGTGCCCTGCACCGCGGCTTCAGCGGCGTCGTTCACCGCGCGCGCTTCATCTCGCGATCCCGACGTGCCATCGAAAACCTCCGAAGGCCATCCCAAGTGTTGCAGCAGAGTTCGTTTCGAAACACACCCTGCGTCATCTTTCGGTGCCACTCGCCACAACTCAGGATCGAAATGGCCTTTCAAGACACGATGGCACATGTCCTCGTCGAATGACTCGGAGCCGTGATGGTCGACGACCTCCATAATGGTGGACGCGGAGGACCCCATGGCGCTCACCGGTCGCCAGTCGGTGTGCCTCGCTAAATGACTTGCTGACTTGGCAAATCTATTTCGGGAATCTAATTCGGGTTAGGGATCGGACACCGGTCACTCTCCTCCGCGCGGGTGCGCGCGATGGCAGTCGCGTCGCTGGCGACGTCCCACCCGTCCATATCGGTTGGTGCTGCCAAACGTAACGGCCGCACGCACCAGCACGACGTTCCCGGGACGCGGGGACGCACCGTGGTTGCCGCAGCGGTCGGAGTCTGCGTCAGCGCAGCGTGCTTGTCCGGCGAACGCGCGAGTGGTCGGTCTTTGTCCGCCTCAGCCTTCAGCGGGCGGCGAAACGAACGTACAACAACGAACGCGATGTGGAGCACTACAAGCACAAAAGCTTTCGGCACAACCGGCGGTGTGACCAACGCGTTGGGTGCTCGACGAGTCGGATTATCAACTGACTCATCGTTTTCGTTTTCGTCGAATGGATGGTCAACTTCTGGAAAATCAACAACCGGCGTGTCACCAGTCCAAGCAGGTAATCATGTCGTGGAAGTTCTTGATTCAGTTTTGGGTGACTCCTACGCCAGGGACGCCGGGTGCGCACTCGGAGCCGCCGTTGCGGCGTATTTGTGGGTGAAACTGTTCGACTTGCTGGCGTCAAAAGACGTCCTTGAACGCAAACTCTCCCGGAAAGTAATCCACACCACGAGCGGTCCTTTTTTCATGTTGACCTGGCCTTTGTTCGGCGCGGCGCCGTACTCCCAGCTTTTCGCCGCTCTCGTCCCAACTGTACAAGCCGTGCGACTATTCTCAATAGGCTCCGGATTGATAAAAAACGAAAACGCCGTGAAAGCCGTTTCGAGAGAAGGCGACAAAAGCGAGCTACTCGGTGGGCCGTTCATATACACGCTGGTTTTGTTAATCGTCACGGCGTTGTTTTGGCGAAACTCGCCCGCGGGGATCGCGGCGCTCTGTTTAATGTGCGGCGGAGACGGACTGGCTGATATTGTGGGCCGAAGGTTAGGCCAAGCAAACCCGCTGCCCTGGAACAATTCGAAATCGTTCGCGGGGAGCGCGGCTATGTTCGCGGGAGGGTTGTCGTGTTCCCTGTTTTACGTGTGGCTGTTCCACTATTGCGGGTACATGGAAGTCGACGCGGGCGGCGCGTTTGGACGTCTGGCGTTGATTTCGGCAATCTGTACCGCAATGGAGTCGCTTCCCGTAACGGGGATTCTGGACGATAACATATCAGTACCCGTGTTGGCCCTATTGTTGGGGACAGCGCTGTTCCACTGAACAGTACGTAGCCGGGAGCGAGAGTTAGTTTGCAAAAGTCCAAGGATACAACTATTATCGGACGGATCATGTGAATCGACACACGCCAAAAAGCTACGACACCTCGTTCCAAGACTTTCGCCGCCACAACGACTCGCATCTTCACGCCGCCACCCCTGTCCCCCTTCTCTCCTCCCCCCTCCTCCCCCGATGACCTCAACGCACCCCTCCACGCACAAGCCCGCGCGTGACATCTTCCGCGGCGCGATCGTCCGCAACTGCGTGTTGAAGTGCGTGGTGGACGGCAAAACGTTGAAGGTTTTGCTCAACCCGCTGGGCTGGACCCCTCGCCCTCACGGAGGGTGGCGCAGCGCCCCAACGAGCTTGGGCCCCGAGCACCAGTACAACGACGTGGAGTCGAGCTGGGAAGAAATTGACGTGCGTTTGATGTGCGTCGACACGGAGGAGCACCAGATCCCCCGTGGCAACTCGAAGCACTTCAAGCCGGTGACGTACGGGGGAAAGGAGGCGTTCGAGTGGCTCATAAGCCACCTCGGCGTGAACCACGACGGGCGCCCGAAGACCAACTTACCCATCTACGTAGACGTGGAGTTCGACACCGTTGAGAGCACCATCGTGGGGTGCAGAAAGCACAACCAGGAGAACTACGGCAGAGTGTTGGCGTACGTGCACATCGGCGGTCGCCCGGCCGGTGAGAACCTGTCCCTCGCCGTCGTCCGCGCCGGCCGCTCGCCCTACTTCGTCAAGTACGGCCGGTCGCGTTTGTATCACTGCGACTTCCTCGAAGCGGAACGGGCTTCGATGGCCGAGGAAAGAGGGTTGTGGGGCATCGCCGCCGCGGTTGGCGAAAGGTCAATTCCGGTGAGCGACTACGTGCGCAACTACCAGCAACTTCTGCCGTGGTGGCAAACCAGGGAAGCCATCGTGGAGGACTTCCGGCGGTGGCAACGCGAGGGGAGCGCGCGGCACGTTTTAGTACCTCGAATCCACCACGACCAACTCGTTGAAGCCGCGACGCAGCGAAACACGGTAACCGTGTTCGTTGAATTGCAACCCAAAGATCCATTCCTCGCCCTAGGCGTGATGCGCAATGTCATGTACACGTCACAAGATGGGACGCTTTCCACCGGTACCGTGATCCGCGCCGGAACCCCGAAGCACCCGTTCAACCTGTGGCTTGACAGCGCGTACTCGCAGAAATCGGAGCAGATCAAGTCGCTCATCGAGCGCAGGTACAGTAGGGGCGGCAGGAACTACGTGTACGTCACGGGCAAGGCGTTCATGTACCACAAGAAGCACGTGCCTCAAGTTTTGCTCACCTCGTGCGACGACTTCCAAGACGCGCCCCTCCAAGACCACCACCAACTGCACCACGCCGGCGAGGAGTACCACCTCGTCGCCGCCGCGGACGCGCACAAACGAGCCGCATAGTACGGGTACAAGGGGACCGCGGCGTAAGGGAGAATTTGTGAGTGCTACTAGTGAATGCACAGAGAATGATAGTACACAGAGACTACTGATGGTACTACGAAGAGACCACCGAGAGACTACGAGAGACACTTAGAAAGACGCGAGTTTGTTTTATTGTGATTGAATGTTTGAATGTTTCATGTTCTTCAATCTACCCAACTACTGCGAATATCGGCGCGTGGTCACTCAGCGGAAGACCGTTGCTTTGATCCGTCCCGAGACCGGTAAGAATGACGCCGGTCGACGCGTTTTTATTTTCGACGCGAGTCGTTTCTTGAGTCATTTCTTGAGTCGGACCTCTTACATTCGACACGTCGATGACGTAATCCAAACGCGCGTTCGTCGTCCGTGCTTGATAAGCACCGAAACCAATACACGGACCGAAACACTGCTCGAAGTGCACCGGTTCGTATTTGCCGAAAGGGAACGTGTGCGGGTTGTCAGTGTCGTCACCATTATCGAGAACATCCAGCCCTCGAACATCCACCGCGTATCCGCCGAGTTGCGTTGAAATATTTTTCCACTCCTCCGACCCAAACGCCACGTTCAAGTCCCCGCATAGAATCTTTACCACCGCAGTATCCGCGGTACGCTGGTTGAGTACCGCGAGCGTGTCGACGATCTCGGGAATTTGAAGCGCCCTGGTATCCGACCCGCCGTTCCAATAGTCGCTCTGTAAGTGCGCGTTCAAGATAATTTTCATTTTATTACCTTCGTCTTCGTCGTCTTCTTCATCATCAACCCGATCGTCTCTCACCGCAATCCCTGAAACGCCTTTGGTGAACCACCACCCTTCAACCCCGGTGGTGTTTTGGAACGGGGTAAATGTGCTGTGATAAATCTGTAAACCAGGTCTCGTGACGGTGAGTAACCCGCAGTACGCGGCGGGGCGGTGCTGGTTGGGAAAGAGTTTGTGCAAACCATTTTGGAGGAGCTTTGCGCTGCCTTCGTGCCACACCTCCTGGAACGCTATGACATCCACCCTTGTGCTTTGCGTCAAAGCCAACACATTCGCCACGATTTGTTTCGTGCGGCTCTCTAGTGCCGCGACGCACCCGCCCTGGCCAGGGAACACCCCGGGAAGAAGCTGTACGTTCCAAGTCAAAACGCGAAGGCCACTTGGGTCGAACCCGGACGCGAAAGAAACGGTGTCGTCAACCCAACCCAACTGAGACGCGGGGGTAGACGCGGGCTCGCCAGGTCCGTCACCGCGCTCGGCCGCACCGAAGCACGCGCAACGCGACATGCGCATGTTCCACACAGCAGGGCGTCCAGCGAAGTAAGGACGTGACGGAAACGCAAAGACGTCTTAGTCTGCCTCGGGAAAGCGGAAGGTGTTTGTTTCCACGAGGTTTGGAAGAAACGAGAGAGAGCGTACGAGAGCTATCGATAACGAGATACCTGGATGTATGGCCTTTGACCCAAATATTAAACGGAAAAAATTGAAAGCAGTCACAACAGTGTCTACCACTCACATACTGTCGCCAGTCCTGGCGACTCCTTCACCCACGTACAAGGCGGCGCACGACACGCTCGCCACAAAAGCATCAAACAATTTGAATCATCCAAGTCACTTAGAAGACGCCGAGGGAGATGGCCTTGTCGATGGGCATGGTCGCGCCGATGCCCATCCAGATGGCGTAGAAGGTGCCGATGAGGAACACGGAGGTGGCTACCGGTCTTCTGAAGGGGTTCTGGAACTTGTTGATGGATTCCAGGAAGGGCACGGTGATCAAGCCGACTGGCACGGCGGCCATGGAGAGCACGCCGAGGAGCTTGTTGGGAATGACGCGCAGGGCGTTGAAGGTGGGGAAGAAGTACCATTCTGGGAGAATCTCCAGGGGGGTGGCGAACGGATCCGCGGGCTCGCCGAGCTGCGTCGGTTCCATCACCGCCAGACCCACGCAGCACGCGATCGTTCCGAGAATCACGACGGGGAAGATGTACAGAAGGTCGTTGGGCCAAGCGGGTTCGCCGTAGTAGTTGTGGCCCATGCCCTTTGCGAGCTTGGCCCTGAGGACGGGGTCGGAGAGGTCGGGCTTCTTCGTCACGCCGGCGACCACTTGCAGGTTGCCGCGAGCCTTGGGGGCGGTCATGCTATGGAGAGGGAGGGGAGGGTTAGATATGTCAGTTCATTGCTCAGGTCGTTTGCTCAACGACTCAGCGAGTGCGCAAATATCGGAAAATCGTAAAAAAGCTTGTCGTGGCTTTCTGTGAGATGCGTCGTCGACGTCGCAGGGGGCGTGACGTCACGCGCGCGCCTATGGGTGCCGCGCGCATGTCTCTCTCCGCGCCCGCGACGCGATCACACTTCACTGTCGCAGGGAGGGTGTGTATGCGGGCGGGGGTACCACGCGCGACGGGACGCATCACGCCGCGTCGTTGCACCCGCCCGTTGGCCCCGGAGGCTCCACTTATCCACAGCTTAAATAGTCCTACAGGAGCCCTAAGCTAAGATCGCGGTCGCGTCCTGACGGAATCGGCACCGGAGACGCCGGTCGACCCGCGCGTCGGCTCGGGACCCACGCCATTCGCGTGACGGCAATACCATTACATCACTCACATAAGTCGCTCGCGCGGATCGGTCGTATCGGTGCGTGAGTGGGACGCCCGGTCCCGCGGGTCGGGCAAGAAAAGCTAGTATGACGCTCGCGGATGCCGTCACGATTTTGCTCGATGGTGCGCCGGTTACGTACCCGAGGGGGGCGAACGCCTTGGTGGAGGAACCGAACTGGGTGCGGAGGCCGGAGGCGGCCGCGCGCACGGAGGTGCGGCGGACAGCCACCTTGGGGGCGGCGGTCGCGCGGACGGTGGGGACGGTGAGCATGGCAGCCATCGTGTGTGTTTTATGACGCGCTCGGTTTCCGCGCGGAGCACTTGAAGAAGCTGAGATTCGTGCCAAGTTGGCGCAGGCGAAAATGATTGACGCTTTGCCGGTCTGATAACTCACGATTTTATAGTCGATCTCTGATAGGTCAATAATTTACATGTTCAGGAGACTGTTTGCAAGTGCACCACATCCTTTCAGTTGGGAATGCGGGCAGCACGCCGCAGTCTCAAAGTCTGCTTCGAAGCTTCACCCCCGCGCGCGGCGCGTCCCTCTCCTCTTCCTGTTTCCCTCCTCCCGACCTCTGCACGTCCGCGTACCCCGCCTGACTCCGGTCCAAGTCAATCCCGTGCTTGATCCGCACCAGCGACGAGAGCTCCTCCGCGTCAAGCGTCCGGGACAACGCGGTGAACAGCGGCATGCGATTATTATTTTCATTCAACGCATCTTCCGCTCCCCCCATCCTTTCCCGATCTACAGAGTCCAAAACCGCCATCCCCACGTCCGCCCTTAACGACCACCCCTCAAGCGCCGCGCGATTCAAAAGAAGCGATACTTTCTTTCGATCGAATTCAGGGGTTTCCGGTCGTAACACCACGCTTTGTAGCCCGGTTTGTATCGCGATTCTCAACTTAACATCCGAGTCGATCGATTGCCTTAGCGATGTACTCTGTCCAAAAACGCTCGGCGTGTCCGTTTCCACCAATTGCAACGCGAGCAGTAAGTGCGAGGAGCCTAACGTGGTGTACATTGTTTTTTCGTTTTGGTGTATGGGCATTCGGCCTCCCAGATTTACCACTGGCGGCGTCGCCGACGCGTTCTCCGCGCAAAAACGCACCCACCGCCTCCACGCGCTTGACCGTTTCAGCTCCTCACCGTTCGTCCTGACCACCACCGGGGTTTCGTGGTTCAAGTCGAAGCCTTTCGTACGTATACTCAGCGCGATGCCGTGCGCGTGTTCTAAACTCACCCCGGTGTGCTCCCTGTTCGTGCCGTCGGGAATCACAGAGGAGCACTTTACCCGCTGCACCCGGGGCGATTCACACCACCGGTCAAGCAAGGCGTTGATCTCGGTCACAGTCGCGCGCGCGTCATCACGACCGTCGCCGACCGGCGTGTGTGTGGCCTGGCGGAAGGCCATGGTGGGTGCGAGCCCTGGGAAGAGCGCACCCCGCCTCTCACTCCCAAGCGGGGCGCCTCGAAAAGTGCAGTGACGCGGATTTTAGACGCGACCTCGAGATGGAGAAACTCAAGTCTGGAACCCGCCTACCTTCGATCGCACTCCGCTTCGCACAAGGCAGCGATGGAAGGGTCTGGGCCACCGCTCGCGGGTCGTCCACCTTCGATCGGCGGTGCGCCGCAGCGTGCTCCTCCGCCGCGGACGGCGCCTCCGCCTCCCGGTGCGCCGGTCGGTCATCACCCTCCGCCTGTGAATCCGCCAGTTCCAGTGACGGCACCCACGGCTCCTCCTCCGGTCGCGCCCCCCCCCGCATTCGCACCCGCGTTCTCACCCGCGTTCTCATCGGCGAACATCAACGCCGCGCCGACGCACGCCCAAATCCAAAGCGCGGTGCCGCCGCCGCCCATGATGGCTCCGCCTCCCGCGATGGCTTCACAATCTCATCTGATCCCCACGCCGGGTTCTGTCTCGCCGCCGCCGGTGTTCCCCGCGGCGATGCAGCAGTACCAAGCCGCGCCGGCGCCGGGTGCCCATGGTGGCACGCTCAACGCAGTGCCTGCCCTGGTTCCCGGAGGCGTCCCGCGAAATCCAGGAATGGTTCCAGAGCCAGGGAAACTGCCGGTACAAGCGTGGCGCCCAGCGGTGGCGCTCCAGGGCCCTTTACCCGCCGGGTCTTTCAACAGGATCCACCCCGAAACCGTGGCGCTTGGCGACGTGCTCGGACTGCACGCGTTAGCGAGACAAGGCGCGTGGCAGTCAACTCTCGAAAAAACCACCGCAGCTCTGGAGGGCCCCGCGGATGTCGGAGGCAACGGCGCGCGACCGGCGGTGAACTCGCCGCATTGGGTGTGTTTGAAAGCGTTTCAAGCCGTGAGCCTTTGCAAACTGCGGCGGTATGTGGAGTGCGGTGAGTTGCTCTCGAAACTCGGGAACCTTGACGATGACAGGTACAGTACGGGGGCTAATGGTGTGTCCGCGGTGCCGCACGCGCTGTTCGTGCTTCAAACAGAACTGCCGCAACTATTGCGTGAGGGTAAGGAGGAAGCGAGCACCAGTACCTCGCGTACTGATTCACACTACGCCCTTGCTGAGCGGTGCGACGTCGCACTGCGCACGGCAACTTCACAAGGCGACGTCCAATCCATAAAAACGTGGCAACGACGACGAGACTCCGCGTTGTACAGCGCGGTGAATCACCATTTACGTGGTGGTGAGTACCTCGCGGCGCTTTCCAGGTTGGACCAACTCGCGCGCCAAACCCCCGCGGATACGCCGGATCCGGTGATTCTATCGCTAGCGGGACGCGTTCACCTGCTTCTTGGTGATACGGAAGGTGCGGAGATGTGCTTCACAAGCGCTTCCGAAGCGTTGGAGAGGCTAACTGTGAAGGGAACAGGGCCAAATAACGCGTCGATGCTCGAGTTTAACCAAAGAGCCGACGTCGACTCTGGTGTTTTATTAATCTCGAAAAAAGAATACAAAAGCGCCAAGGTCAAGTTCGAACACGGCGCCCGGCAGTTTGGCGCACAGACCGACAGTCAATCCGCGCTCATCGCGATGACTAACCTCGCGGTCTCCTCTGTGTACGTAGGTGACCTTCGAGGGAGCATTAAGGTCATGGAAAATGGGTTGCGAACCAACCCGACGAGCGCGTCTCAAAACGTTTCGCTTTTGAAAAACGTCAAGTCGACATACGACGTCGCGGCGGCCGACCCAAACTTCGCGAAGCGAGTCCTAGCGTCGTATGTCTTGAAATTCGCACCAGACGACTTGGACCCGAACGTGATGACGTCATGACAGTCTATATGTGACGGTATAGGGTGTAGAGGTATAGGTGCATGAGTAAAGGTATCCCCGATTAGAATAGAGTAGCTCGGTGTTTTAATAGGTACCAAAGAGAATGAAAAAATATGCTCTGCTTTTTTACAATCACTCCGTGGCGCTCACCCCCCCCAGCGCCTCCGCGATTCCCCAGCTCACGAGGTACGCGGCGACGGCGGCGAGCCCCCCGTTGAACAGCATCAGGAACGCACTTTTCGTCATTGACTGGTTCGTGAACTTTGCTTTCGAGGCGCCCAACGCGAGCATCGTGAGCGCCGTTAATAAACACGCAGCGACGAAGTTCGCGGTGAAGCTTGCGCCGGTCGCGCCGTTCAACACGTACGGCGTCAGCGGGATGAACCCGAACACAACGAACGCGAGGAACGTCACGACGCCGTTCTTCGCGGGCGAGTCGCTGTCATCCGGAGGCATCAGACCGAGCTCCTCCACCATCATCACGTCCAGGAAAAAGTTTTTATACTTGCTCATGACTTCTATGACGCTCGTCGCGTCGCTCTCCGTCATGCCGCGCTTGACGTAAAGCTCGACCATCTCTTGCTTTTCGCCTTCGGGGTAGTTGTCCAACTCCCATTTTTCTCGCTTATGTTCTGCGCGAGTGTACTCGAACTCGGCTTGAGATGAGAGGTAGTCACCGAAGCCCATACTCAAGCCATCCGCCACGAGGTTGGCGAAACCCATGAGTAAAATAACATCGGTTGACAAACTGCCCCCCACCGAAGCTGCGACAACCGCGAAAGTTGTGATTATCCCATCTAAACCACCGAAAACCAGGCTCTTGACGTACTTGCCCGATTCACTGGGTTTGGGAGTGAGGGGATGGATGGGGTGGGTCAGCGTTTGAGGGGGTGTGGCGTAGCGAACGATGCGTGCATGGGGTGGGTCAGCAGGGAGGGGACGGGAAGGAGGGAGGAGGACGTGTTGAGCGAACGAAGCGGCAATGAAGAAAACACAACGCACCCGGCGTGTTGTTCCGTGCTATGTATCTTGGCTTCGTGCGCTTGGCGTGAAGCATCCGCGTCACCCACGTCGAACGCCGCGCGTGCGGCGTTCACATCGCGGCTAGCCCCGCCGCGCTGGCGAATCTCACTCTCGGTCATGACGTTGGAGGATGTGCCTGCCAGAGTGATTGGGGCGAATCAGATCTCGTGGCGTCCGCTAAAACGTGATGAAATGGCGCGATCACGACAAGAGGCTGAAAAAAACACTGTCCCAATACAACCGCCCTAAGGTCTGTCATCCATTACCCTAAAGGTCTATCATTCATTACCCCTACACCTCTCGCACGTTCCTGTTCATGTGCGCACTCTCCGTTCGGTCCCACCACCCCGAGGCGCGCGTTGGGGTCGCGGCGAGAGTATCGGCGGCGGTGCGGCGACGGCGCGCCTCCTCGACGACTCGAACGAAACTAGCGACGTCTTTTTCTGGCTCGAGTTTTTCTTCTTCCACTTCTTCTTTAACTTCTATTTCGTCATCAAGAACCTCGAGGTGTACACGTACATGCTGTGTACGATGAGAACGAGTCGTATGCGGAGCACTCGAATCATTCGGCTTTGGCACAGATGTACCTGTACCTCTCGGTTCTCTGCGCTCAAGCGCGAGCGCGGCGAGCAGGGTTTTTCTCTTTCTCGGCTGTCGTTCTTCGTCCTCCTCCTCTCCGCTGTCCAGGTTCGCGGCTGCGGCTACGCCGGAAACCACGGCGTGGTCCACGGAAAGCATAGACGTGTCTAGCTCAGGTTCGATACTGTCACGCGCACTGGCGAGGATGCGCTGCCAGCCCCCTAACCGCATCTCGCGCAGAAGGTCTTCCGTGGCGGTTGTGTTGGCTTGGGGTCTGCCTCGGTGTGGGTCAGCCTTTGTGCCGGTGGAAGGACGTCTGATTGAGTCCGAAGACGCCTCGCTCCGCCCGCTCGCGCGCTCGACTTCCTTCTCCGCTTTCGCAGCCGCAGCGGCGGAGAGACGTGTACGTGCTTCGCGGTGTCGTTGTTCCTCTCTTTGTTGTTCGAGAGGGTTCATCGGGCGCCCGGCGTCTGACCACCGCCTGGTCGGTGGGGCTCGTGGCAAATCCTCCGAGGAAGAGTCCCACGGGCCGATGAGAGAACCCATCGAGTGCTAGACGAGAGCCGCGGTGGACGGATTCAAAGCGTGCGCGTCTCGGTCGCGCGAGAGAAGAGTGTCCGAGTCAGCACACAAGGAGAAAAGTCGTGGCTCGGGATGGAAAATTCTGAAAGCTACGACTCCGGTCTTCGCACGTCCTGGCTCGCGGAGCGCAGACGCACGTGCGCGTGGAGGTGAATAATGGGGGGACATAATAAGCGGTGCCCGCATGGCAAGTGGAACTACGACTGCGTGGCGTGCAACCCTTGCCCTCACGGCAAGCTGAAACACGACTGTGTGGCGTGCAAACCCTGCCCTCATGGCAAGCGGAAAAGCAACTGTGTGGCGTGCAACCCCTGCCCGCACGGCGAGGTGAAAAGCAACTGTGCGGCGTGTACCCCCTGCCCGCACGGCAAGGTGAAACGCAAATGCGTAGCGTGTACCCCCTGTCCACACGGCAGGCTGAAAACCGCTTGCTTGGCGTGCAACGGTTGCCCGCACGGCAAGCGAAAGGGCAGGTGTGTGGTGTGCGAAGCGGCACGCACGGATCCGCCGAGTTCGAAGCGGATCAAGCGAGAGCCGGAGAGTTCGCCCGAGGTCAAGCAAGAATTCTTCACCATTCAAGGCTACTTCGGATTTGACAAGTAGACGAGAGACAAGTGTGTTTGAAAGTTTTTTCATTCTAAAATTCTAGGGCAACGCCTCTCCCAACCCCGCGTCCCCCCGTCCCCAGTAGTTGCTATCTATGAAGGCTTCGTCTATCGGTACCCCGCCGATCCACTGCCCGTTTGAAGAGACGTCTTCTTCTTGAGCGAACGGCTCTCCGTCTCCATTACTACCGGGCTGAATACCCCCTGTCCCCGCGGACTCGCACGGGAACATCGAGTCCGCCAATGAAATCATCTCCCCCAAATCCCAATTCGCGTTCGTCCCCTTCGTCGACTCGGCAACGATTAACGATTGGGGATTGATTGTGAATATCTGGTCAGGTGGAACGCCAACCGAAGCGTAACTCGCCGCATCCGTGGGGCGGTTCCCGAAACCGGCGTAGAAGGGGGAAGGGTTTTTGTAAGAGGTGTCTTCTTCATTGTTTTTTTCTCCCTCTCCACCCTCACCTCCGTGTGGAAACAAACTTTTGATGTTCGCCAAGCACTCCATTTTGAACACCTGCGGTTGGCGAATCACAACTTCCCTGTAAAGGGCGGCTGATATCGAATCTGGAGCCAGTAGCACTGGGCCATGCGTCAAGGTTTCGCCATCCTGTGTGAGTTTCTGTAAATACCGACGAGTAACGGCAGATTGCGACACCGCTCGCGACGATAAAAAAAGTAACTCGAACCCGTTTGATTTAATGCGATTGTACAATTTCGTGATCCCGGCGTGGTTCCAGTCCTTGCCCACCATCGGTGCGAGGTGCCCTAAAACGTCACTCTTCGTAATGGTCCCGTCCACATCGGAAATCACAACCCTCGCGTTCCAGTTCCATTGGTATAAATGCGCCCTAACAGTCTGTTTGCCCCACACCGACGACTGGAACTGAAACGCGACCAAGTTTTTTCCAGGCGTTAATTTGTCTTTCATGAGAATGATCTCATCAGCCGTCATCTGGAATCGTTTCTTTCGCTTTCGTTTCTGTTTTGATTTTGATTTTTTAGAGCCTCGACGGGTAGTTGTAACACTCTTTAGGACATCAACTTCGCCCGTTACCCCCTCTGTGGCTGTCCGCCGCGGCGCCTCGGCTCGCGCCGCCGTCATTTCCTCGACGTCGCCCGAGACTCCCAGAAAGTCGCCGCAACTCTTCGAGCGCGTCAGATTGCTATCTGTGTCTAATCCCAAAGCTCCCAAGCTCACGCTCGTGGACGGTATGTCGCGTACACCGCTCCCGTCGTCACTGGTACTACCGGTCATATCCATCTGACGCACCCGAGGTCGGAGGTACTCCAATTGGACGTCTGAGTTGCTGGCGTTTGCGTCGTCGTCGAGATGTTGAAGTCGCGCGACGGCGATGGATGTGTCTACATCTTTTCTCGTTTGATCTGACTGATTACCAATGTTCGTGTCGCTCTCAACATCACGTGATGTGTCGAGATCCGTTTCGTCGTTCTCTGACTCACCCGACTCGTCCTCTGGGGCTAAAGAGTCGTCCAGAGCGCCGGGCGCGTGTTTCGCGTTTGGATCTGTCGAGATCTCATTCTCAATCTCATCCCCACCAGTCGGCGTGCTCGGTTGATCCACGTCTTTGTCCACGAAATACGCCACGCCGCTCCTCCCTAGCCTCATCGTAACGTCAGGGACCGGCTCGCCGTTCACCGTGATCGTCACGACCTTCTCCGTCGCCCGCAAAAGACCCTGGTACTTGCCGAACCGGACGTGCCACGGCGAACACCGAAGGCTCCCATCGGGCTGCCGAACCGCGATGAGGTCCACGGCACCCCCGGACTCGGGAAGCGCCGTGGACACCAGCGCAACCGACCCGCCCCCCAAACCAACCGCAGCGTTGCCCACGAGCCGGAGCCCGGAACGCATGCTCTTTCGCACCCGCTCCATCTTGACAGATGGAGCGCGCCGCGTGCGTCTATGGGCCGCAAAAAGTAAGTGACACTTGGCATAATGCGAAAAGGGAAACGCGTGACTTTTACGCGAATAATCTTTCGATCCACCGTCCGCAACCCTCGTCGGGTTCGCACCCCTCCGCTCCATTCGACGCGCGCGTGGTTTCGGGGCGATACGCGCGGTGGATGCGTTTGCGATGGGTGACAGTGCCGAGATGTGTGCGGTGGAGGACCGTTTGGTGCACGTCCTTGAACTCACAGAAGAGCTCGTGTCGTTGAAGCTGGAGCTGGCTATGGTGATGAAGCAAGGGCGGTTCGACCTCGCGACCGCGCGGTACTCGCGGCCGGTCGGATCCACGCAGTACGACATGAACATGAGGGCGACAACGAGGGTGATCATGTCACGTGGTGATGTGGAGAATGACGGATCGCTGACCGGTAATAAGCGTACGGTATCGGTGGGTGCTGACGAAGGGCAATCGACAAAGAGCACATCCGATTCTACTCGATTTACGCTCGTCGCGGCGTCGTCGATCGCCGGCGAGAGCGATTACGAAATTCGTCCGGACACCGAGAACGACACCGATACCGTACAGGCGACGCAAGGAGGCTTACGTCGACGAGCAGTACAGAAACACGATGGCGAACCAATAGGGATGGCCAAGGAGTCGTCGACAAAAGATTATCAAAAAAGTTTCAAAATTGCCAAAAAAAAAGACGACCCTCTTTTTTGGTTCGGCGCGCTTCCGTCGGTCGGTCTGCGAAGCGCGCAAGGTAGGTTTCGTAAAGCAGTGGAACTCTCGGTCAGGATCGCGATGCTGGAGTCGGAAATCAGGGAACTGACGTGACCTGTAGATGCAAGTAATGAAATAGATTCATAGATAGACGTAAATAGCGCTGTAGAAGAGCATAAGTGCTCCTCGCACTTGACCTGTCCTTTCGATTTCTCATTTTCGTTCGGGAGCCGTTGAAAAAAGTGCCAGTGTGTCGTGAACCGTCGGTTTCCCCTCAGCACACCCCTCCCTGTCACCACACGTGCGCGCACCGAGCCACCTCTGGGTGACCAGCTCGGCGCTATCGTCGCACCAAACGCACGGCACCGAGTGGACCGAGCTTCGGACGACTGAGCTTCGGACCGTCGCGGACTCGGGTAAAGTAATCCGAAACAGTCATCCCATCTGACTTTCGGCACCCAGATTCGCGTGCATAGGAGCACAGCGAGTTCCCGATACAAGCTCGCTTTCTCCCTAAACCCTGACCCTTAAACCCTCTTAACCCTACACTCAAAATGGACTGGGCCAACGTCACCGCGGGCGAGCTGGTGGATGCGTTGAGGGAGGTTGACTGGAACACGAGACCTCGACCGCTGACTGAATTCTTCGCAAAGTTCACCCCCCCAAAGTCGCAAAGTAAATTACTTAGCAGAATAAAGTGCAACGTGTACTACTACCGCGCGAACTACTTCTGTGTGCTAGTGTTGAATTTCATGTTCAGCTTCTGGAGGAACCCGTGGTCACTAATAGCCACAGCAATCGCGTGCTTTTCGTTGCTTTTAACAAACGACTCGTTCGCGCAGACATTCAGCGAAAACGCGACGAGATTTGTGCGAAAATACTACCCGCCCGCCGCGGCGTGGATGCGTCGTTCCGCGGGCGCGGACGGCGTGCCGAAACGGCCGTACGCACGAGTCAAGGTCATGCACGTGTGTGGGTTCCAGCGGCAGCAGCTCGTGGCGGGCCTTGTGCTAGTGTCAGCGTGGTTGCTGTGGAGCTCGAACGCGGTGAGTACCGTGGCGTGGGCGTTTTTTTGGTTTTTGGTATTCACATCGGCGCACGCGTCTCTGCGGTCGCCTAACTTGAAAGCGCGGCTGTCGTCGTACAGAGAGGAGTTCCGAGCGGTGTGGCGGGGGGCATCGGCGTAGGGGTAGGGGGTTGTAATGTCCATATGATGAGTATATATGACGAGTATGTCACTCGATCGACAGTTATAACTTATAACAGAAATCATTTGTATTCATTTTGGCAGTTCCAATGCCTCGTCAGCAGTGCCGACCGTCAGTTGGTTCACTCCTCTTCGCACGGGTGTCTCCCGCGCGATGCCGTCCATCGCGGTGGCTTCGCCCGCCGCGTTGGCGCGGCACGCGCGTTCCCAGCGAGCGTCCACATCTACGCCTCGCGCGTGCCACCCATCACCGCATAGACACAGAGACAACGAAAAGCGCATTTCCGTAGTGACTCGCGGCGGAGGCGGCCACGCGTTTGACCGCCTTGTTTTTAACCAGGGCGGCGCGTACGACGCCCCTGATTACTCCGAGGCGGAACGCGCGTTGGATGCGTTCTGGCTGGAACAAGGCGTACGGGAAGAGGCGTACCGGGCCCGGTTAGTGGCGCTTGGGGTGGTTGATGATGGCGAATCTGGAGATGATACAAAAAACAAAGAAACATCCATCACGGAATTGTACAAAGACCCGTCCCAGTTACGATCCTCGTTGGACCATCTCTCGACGCTGTTCCCCGGCGTGAACGTGGCGGAGATGTGCTGGAAGGAGCCGCGGGTGTTGCTACAGGACCCGAAATTAATAGCGAAAAGTATAATCACGTTACGCTTCGCGTTGCCGAAGAGCGACGTGCTGAAAATCCTACACGGGCAACCCAAGTTGTTACTATCGGATAACGCGAAATGCGCAGTCGCGGCGGCAAACGCGCTTCAGCTGTTCTTCCCGAAGACAGAAATAAGCGCCGTCGCGGACGTGGAGCCGTCACTGTTAACCGTGGAGTGCGACGTCCTGGGCAGATTGGAAAGACTACAAAATATGAAATCGCTTCCAAAAAGCGTCGGCGTGTTTGTCGACGGCGAGGTTGGGTCTCGAAACGCGATTCTCTTCGCCAAAGTGTTCCTAGAGGAAACCAAAGCGTGGGAGGGCGTGGACGACTTCGTGGGACAGAAATACTAAAGGTACGATAGACATGGTTGATAGTAAGATATGCATTGTAGTAGTATCGGTAGTCATTGTAATACCCTCATGTTTACGTCTAAATGTGTTATTCAAAGTTAGTCTTACTTGTCATCGTCCAGGGCACCGTATGTGCTGTTTTCCTCTTTGTTCGCCTCCGACTCCGATTTCTTCCCATCCTTCCCTTCCTGCTCCTCCATGCGGCACACGCCCCGTAACACTGAACTTAACATGCCCATGGCGAACAAAACGCCCATTGATATAGCCAGCGCGCCGGGCGGGAAGTCGTACCCCAGTACGCCCGCGCACATATCTGCCCCGACGAGAAGCAACACAACAGCCACGGAGTAGTTCAAATCTGGGAACAGCTCCACGGTCCCGGCGAGCTGCGGGTACAGCGCTCGTACCATCACCGCGGCGACGACGTCCCCGACGAACAAGGTCATGACGTGCAGGTGGTCCACCATGAAAATAGTGGACACGCCGTCGATGCAGAACGCCACGTCCGTCACTTCCACCGCGATCAACACCAGGAACATGGGCGTAAACTTTCGCGCGCCGTCCACTAAAATCGAAAACGAGCTCCCCTGGTACTTCGTAATCAGCGACTCGCCCATTAGCTTTTTGAACCACATCACCAGCGCCGAGTTCTCCGCGTCGAAGTCCTCCTCGTCGTCCTCCACCCCGGCCATGGTCATCCATAAAACTACGCCGCCCTGGTACGCGCAAAACAGCCCTATCGCGAACATCAGCGGCCTGATCGATTCGTAGATGCCCTTCATCGAGAAGAACAGCAGGTAGCGCATCAGCACCATGAACGGCGTGCCAACAAACAGCAACCCGGGCCTGACTTCTCTTGGCACACGGAAGTGCTCGAAAATCTGGTGGAAAAGGCAGATGTTGTCCGTGGATAACAGGAGCTCAACCACCGCGGCGCCGAGGAACTATATGATTTAGAGAAAATGAGAGATTGAGAAGCGATTGGGGAGAGGGTCAGTTCTTTGTTGTCTTGGGAACAGTGCTACGCGTTGACTTTTGTCCAGCGCAATACGTTGAACGTCGCGGGTACGCATCGCGGGTACGCTCGGGAACACGGTGGAACGAAGACTACATTCGGCGGGTGTCTTGTCTTGTACGCGTCGCTTGGGGAAAATCTTCTACGCGCTTTGTCGGTCGATCGGGCCTACGTACCGAGCTCGATGAGTGCCCGTTGCTTGTCATGATGTAATACACGATTGCGCCCACGACGACCATGATGTACAACATGGAGTTGGGTGAGGCCCACACAAGCGAGTTCAAAGGACCGAGCCATCCCGGGTCATCCACCAGGAGCTTCCCCGACGAGAGCTGCTTCTTGATGGTTTTCTTCTTCCCAACCTCTTCGTCGGAAGCCATGATGATTGCGGTCGCGACTACGCTACGGAGGAGCTATGCACGACACGAGTGCACGACACACGCAGTGTTCCTTCAAATAGACCCTTTCGCTCTCAACAAAAGAAGCCGGGAACGGGTGTATCTGGTCTGCAGCCGTGCCGGGAAGGCAGGGCGCGACGCGAGATGACGGGCGCGGGCTACTTTTCACTATGAAACACCCCATTCGACTTTACTGTAGCGATTTCTAGTCAATCTCTCTTATCTAGCAAACAGTCCACGAAAAACAAAATCACAATTTTCACGAAAGCAAGACTGGAGTCCAATGCAAAAAAGCACTACTTGGTACTGTTCGATTCTCCGAAAGGAGGTCGGCGAAAACGGCCATCGAGGGGGAACGTTGAAAACGTTTCCTGGGATGACTCGACACAGACGGACGCACATCATCTGTGATGGCGTCTACTCGCCCAAAGCTGTCTCGCGAGGCGCTCGCCGTGGCACCGTGGGCGAACGCGCTCGCCACGTATTTCCCGAAGGACGCGTCCCGAGAGACCCGGCCGGGGTCCGCGCGAGGCCCGTCCTCGGCACCGATGACCCCAGAGGCGCTTGAAGCAGAGGTGGAGGCGGAGACGTCGCGACTGCTCTTGGCCCGCGCGTCCTCCTCTGTACGCGCTTCCGTTGCCCCCACGATCCCCACGTTTTTCCACCCCAATCACACCGCGTCCCCCCTGGCGGTGGAGCTGCGGAACACCGCGCATCGAGTCGCGCTGCAGTACAAAGAACGGGGGTTGCTTGAAGACGACGAGCTTGAAGATCTGTGGCACTGCATTGCGGGTGTGGTGGCCAGGAGACAGGAACTCGAACGGAAGGGAATGACTTCAAACACTCAAACCGACTCCGAAACCGACTCGTACGTGTCGTACGAAGAGCTTCTGGAAGTGCGGGATGCGTTCGTGGAGCGGTTGAATGGAAATCGAATGGATGCTCAATCGAACGTCAACATTCCCGAAGTGGACGACGGCGCGTCGCGCGTGTCGCACTACTTCTCCGCGTCGACGTTCGCCCGGTTCTCCCGACGCCACGACGGCCGGATCGACGGCCGGATGTTCATGGAGTTCGTCGTGCGGCACATCGCGCTGACGCAGAGTAGGATCAATTTAGGGTGCCACGACGGCAACGCGGATGGGTATTTGGAAGAGGCTGAATTATTAGAATTTGTCGAGCGAAGCGTCGCCACGATGAGCGCGCTTCGGTCGTTGACACCGCAATTCACCAAGCCGTACTGCGAAATAGCAGTGCGGCGGTTCATGTTCGTGCACGACATGAAGCGCCGGGGGAAGGTTCAAATATCTGACTTACTCGCGGGCACCGCTTTAGCGGATTTCAACGAGCTTCACGCCGCGGACAAGGGCGACGCACGACTTTTGAAGAACTGGTTCTCCCTGCAATGCGCGAAGCAGACGTACGACACTTTCATCGAGTTGGATCGGGATGAGAGTGGAGGATTATCCCGAGAGGAGTTCCGGAAAATAACCTTCGACAATAGGTGTAACAATATGTGTTTCGTCCAGGGGTTGACCAGCATTTTCGCGGACCGAATCTTCGAAGCGCACTCGTTGAAAGGACCGCTGGGGGCTAAAAAAGCGAGAGAGGCATTCAATCTATCAAACAGCCCATCAAAACAGGACCCGTTTATTCAAAAGTCCATGGAACAGCGGCGAAAGCAAACCTCGAACGAGATGGACTTTCACGCGTACCTTGATTTTGCCCTGGCTTGGTCCAATAAGACACACCCAGCATCTTTGAACTACTTCTTCAAAGCTTTAGACGTTTCTGAAAAAAACGTTTTAACAAATTACGAAATCTGGACATTTCTAAAGTCCGTGCACGACGCGTGGCTCGCGGATCCGGACAATTACGACCTTGATATGTTAGATGTCAGGGATGAGATCTTCGATATGGTCAAGCCGCAGGTGCCGGGGAGGATCACGTTGAGCGATTTGACAAACTGTAAGTGCGCGGACACCGTGATTGAGATTCTCACCGACCACACCGGGTTTTGGAAATACGACAACCGCGAGAGTTTGCCCTCCAATGACGAGGAGGAGGAAGGGGAAGACGAGGAGGATGTGATGCTCGTGGATGACGACGGGAACGAGTTTTGAGACTATTTATAGATAGAAGCGTTGTTAGAGTTTATCTGTTTATACACGAGGATTGATTATTCAAGCTTATTTATACAAGTGTCTCTTAGGTGTTTGTACCGTCTTTTGCTTTGAGTATCAGTTTCACGCGTGCCCCCCTACACGAGTCCTTCCCCTTCTCCCACGTCTTCGTTCTCGGTGCCATTCGAATCGCCCGCGCTTCGAATCGCGTCCTGCACCACGTCTTCAACGGTTCGGTACAGGGGGCACTTCGGTGCGGCGAGCTCCAAGATCCGCGCGGCGAGCTCGGGGGGCAAATTGCCCAGCGAGGTTCGAGAGTAGAATCTTTCACCTGAGAATCTTTCACCTTCGTCGGGTCTTTGCGACGGATCGATCGAGCACCGCCCTTCGTTCTCCAGTTCGAACCCACCCAAATCGTCCTCCGCGGATGCCGGACCCACGTCACTCGGTGCGCCGTCCGTTGAGTTTCGGCTTTTCTCAATCTCTTGAATCCTCCGCGAGCGCCGCGGAGACGAAGGTTCAATGTCTTGTTCGTTTTGGTTTTCGACGAGTTCCGTGACACGGTCGCCCAATCGCAGCGCCGCATGCGTCGTGATAAACGCTTTCCCTATAGTTTTGAACCAGGCGGGGTAGTGCTTGTTGGTGTCATGTGTCCATTGGCGCATATTTGGGCGCTCGACCACGGCGAGGACGGTGCCGTTTCGTGACTGTTCCTCTTGCACTACGGTGGGTTCGTTCGGATCCACCGCCGGCCCTCGCCTAGGGAAATACAATGGCGCACCGTTCACCACTAACCGCTGTTTCGGCTCGTGGCTTCCCCGTTCCGGAACCGTGGCGAACGTCCACGGGTGCGACTCGAAGGTCTGTTGTCTGTGCGTTTCACCTGGGTACAAAGTCTTATACCGCACGATCTTACCGGCGTAATCGACCCAGAACAAACGGCACCGCTCGGGAGGGTCAACAACGCCGTTGCGAAACAAAACCTGCGTGCTGTGTCGACTCTCTTGGCTCGCCACACCGAGCTGGACCAAACGCACTTGCGGCAAATCCAGCGGGTCACGGTAGAACTCCTGGTCCCATCGCTCGATACCATACCCGTCGTCCGCGACCGAGGGGTGCGCGGCGGACGTCTCGGACGAAGTCGCGGCCCCGCACCTTCCCCACCCGAAGATACTACGACTTGGAAACCACGACAGTGACCGCCACAGCCCGCGAAGCCCACGGACTGCGACAGCCACGACGAGCGAGGCGCCGTACTGCATGTCGCGCACCAGCGTTCTCAGGAGCATGGAAAATGACCTCCGCGCCAAGGAGTGCGCCGGGAGCTCGGGACGCGCGCAGATACCACCGCGAGTCCCGACAATTTCTCGGTTGCGACGACAGGGTCACCTCGTGACAAAACTTTCGGAAGAGGTAACCTCAGATTTGCGAAGTTAACAATGGATTTTTATTTTACAAGCTATCACCGTCTCTACTACACCTATATTTCTACCCATCAACCCCCCACACACCACCCACCCTACCGGACGAACACGGTTAATTTCTTGTTTTTAATTTCACTCGGCGTGGTGCCTGTTATTTGGTTGCGGTGCACGTACAGCTCCTTAAGGTTCGGGGCGGAGGCGAGGGATGATGGAATGACGCCGAATAATAAATTCCGCGACAAATCCAAAACTTCAAGTTCCTCAAACGAGCTTCCCCAGTTTGGTATAGTGCCATCCAATACATTGCTCTGCAGCTTCAAAACGCGAAGGTTCGCGTAGTTGGCGTATGCCGGTGGTACGTTGCCACTCAGCCCGTTCGCGTGCAGAATGATTTCCCGGACAGTGTCTGGGAACGACGTCGGTACGTTTCCCGTCAATCGATTATCCGAGACGTCAAAGTTTTTTATGCTCGGCCACGGGCCGGGTGGGATTTGGCCGGAGATTCTATTACTCGCCAGTGACAGTCTTGACAGTGATGGCGCATACGATAGCTCCACCGGTATACTATCCGTGAGCCGGTTGTTCTGCATGTTCAGCGTTTTTAAATTCGTCAAATTGCCCAACTCGCGCGGAAGCCCACCGGTGATGAAGTTGTGCGAGAGATCCAAAACGCGTAATGCATTTAAATTTCCTATCCCTGGGTCCAGCACACCGGCGAAGGTCACTCGACTTAACTGCAAGTGCGTCACTTCGTTGCCATGGACGCACCTTATACCTTCCCAAGGCGCCGCGCACGGGTAATCGCCCTGCCACCCGTCCAGAAAGCCCTCGGTGTTCACTAAAGCTGCGCGAACCATTCTCAACGCAGCAGCATCCCGAACGTTCGGGGGGGTGTGGTCGTACGGGCCGAGGTACTGATCGTACAAATCAACAGCTCCGTCCACAGTGGGGTGCGACGAAAACAGAAACGCGAAGAGCAACACCAGCCGCGCCGCGTGATGCCCACCGCTTGCCCCTCGCATCGCGGAGAGGAGACCTGCGCGCCGGGGTCTGGCTAACGGAAAAGTGCGTGACTATTCTTTTATCTCGAAAAAGTTGCGTGATAGAATCACCAGTGTCCCCTGCGCGTGTCGCGATGGAGGATGCGTGCGTCGCTTTGGGGTCGTGCGCGGCTGCGTTCGGACGCTTCGGCGTGTTCGCTCGCGCCGTGACCATCATCGCGAGCCTGTGGGACCACGTACAACGTCAGCTTTCCAATGACTTTATCGGCGGATCCCTGGCTCTTGCCACGGCATCCTTCGTTACGAATCTCGTGTGGCGACTAACTCGCCATGCGAAGCGAATCACACACGACCGAATCTTCACCACGTACGACATCCCAGCTGGTACGCCGCAGTACCATGCCGCGTTACGGTGGCTTTACAGCCAGCCCGTGGTGCACAGGGCGTCACGGCGTTTAGTGGTGAACCCGAGCGGTGGGTCCACAAAAAACACATCAGGCGCGAACGACCCTGATGACCCGCTGGAACACGGCTTGCGAACCCTGCCGATGTTAACGGAAAAGCAAACCGTGTGCGTGCGCGTGGGGGGCTCGCTGGTGTGGGTGGGTCACGGCCACGTGTCACCCTCCACTGCGTCCTCAGTCACCGCCGCATCTTTCGACCAATCGAGTTTAGGCGCTATGGGCGGCGGCGGCGCGCGCGGGAGTTGGTACTCGCAGCTTTTGTCCGGCGCTAGGGGGCATACGGGATTAGCATCCTCGTTGTCAAAGGGTGTCATCGATGACGGTTAGCCGTTGCAGCGGCTCTTTTAAGCCTTCCTCGACGGCATCTGCCTTTGAGGTCGCGATCTTGACGGCCTCGTTGATGGTCAGGTTGCTCTGTTCGAGGGACGTTACGCTATCTTTAAGAGCTAGGTACTCGTCCTTACTGCAA